>Ga0326728_10014947_pt1 | contig 16298 bp, 21 predicted proteins | sample MB3enrmetagenome_FD_207602 | JGI IMG/M metagenome (GOLD analysis project Ga0326728, IMG submission 207602) | Lab enriched peat soil microbial communities from McLean, Ithaca, NY, United States - MB31MN | ecosystem: Environmental > Terrestrial > Soil > Wetlands > Peat | place: USA: New York...
AAACCCCCTTCATTCCAGACTCAACCGGTCTCCCTAGCGTAAACAAACATAAATAATACCATGGGGAGATTAGAGTAGTGAGGTGATTGGAGCATGTGTAGTGTTGGCGGACCTACGGACATCGATCTTCCCGAAGACCGGGTCGCGGGAAAAGATTACCGGTGCAAGGAATGCGGCGAACGGTTCAAGGGGATCGGCAAACATCCCATGTGTCCTTCCTGCCAGTCTGAAGACGTTGTCCAGATATGACCGTCTCTGCTGGTAACGATGTCCTGCACGTGAAGGGCGCCCACTCTTTTCTTCTCGTTGCATCTGTCCGTGAGGCATTTCCTCTCTGCATCGAGACAAGTTGTGAAGAATACATCCAGGGAGTTCATGCCGGGGACCTTGTGGTGGTTTCCGCTCCTGAAGCGGGTCCGATCGAACCCGCCCTGATGCTGCTTGAACTGGTAAGGACGCACCACCTGCCGCTTCTGGTCCTTCCGAGGGATCACCCCGGATCGAAACGGATCCCCTACGTGGTCTCGGTGGGACCGGTAATCCGGACAAACTGCACGATTGTACGGGGAACGCACCCGGAGCAGCACCTGATCTGTTCTTCTGATGAACTGGCCGGCATCACGCTACGTGGAAACGGGGACGGTATTGATGTCTCGCCGCTCTCCCCTATGCTCACACTGGATCGGATAAAATCCAGAGATAATCGCTGATTTTTATTTAAATGCCCGTTTTTTGGGAATTTCTTCTCTTTAAAACAGACATGAAATCCTAAATAACAATACATATATTGTGTTTTTCACCAACTAATGTACTGCCGTGAGTGGAGGGTTGGATGAAAACTGAGGTCTTAAACGACATCAAGAAAACTGAAACTGAGTATCAGTCGATGATCAGTGCGGCGCAGGAAGAGAAAAAGCGCAGGCACTCCCAGGCAGATCTGGAAGCTGATAACCTGATAACGAAGGCGCAGAGCAATGCTGAACAGTACAAGAAGCTGAAACTGGAAGAAGCACGGCACCAGGCAGCCCAAAAGCACGCTGAAATCATTAAAGAAGGCAATCAGCGTTCAGCGGCATTGAAAGAGAAGGGCAAAAAGAACCTTTCAAAAGCAGTGCAGCTGCTGGTATCGCGGTTTAAGGAGCAGCTGCATGTTGGCGCCTAAACCGATGGGCCGGATGCTTATCGTTGCGTCCCGTGATCAGGCAGCACCGATCATTAACGAGCTGTACCGCGAGCACCTGTTTCATATCGAAGACTATGTGGAGCAGGGGCAGGGAGGGTACGAGGGCTTTAAGATCGGTACCCCTCTCGAAGGGGCGACGGAAGCATCAGCTGAGCTTATCAAGGTCAGGGCAATCGAGAATGTCTTTTCTGTCCGTGGCGAGGATGCCGACGCAAAGCAGAAACTGAGTACGCCGGAGATCCAGAAGAAGATCGAACAGGATCTCCCTGGCATCGAAAAAGAAGTCGAAGGACTGACAGGTGCCCGGTCGAAGCTCGATACGAAAGCAAAGGAGTACGAGCAGAAGATCGTGGAACTCACCCCGTTTAAGGAGATCCCGCTGGATCTCGCTCTTTTGCAGGGTTTCAAGCATTTTTCCGTGCTCGCTGGCTATGTCCCGCGTGACGTGACCATTTCCGTCCCGCACGAGATTCAGGTCGTAAAAGGCAAGGACCGCTCGTTTGTCCTTGTCGTCGTCACGGAGAACGACCGGGCCCGGGCCGAACGGGAACTCCAGGAAGCGCAGTTCCAGTCGGTGTCGATCCCGGCGGAGACCGGCACTGCGACGGCCCGTACCGCGTATTACACGGAACAGATCGCATCGCTGAAAAAAGAAATCGAGGCGATCAACGTAAAACTCGCGAAGATCAAGGAGTCGCATACCGATCTCCTGGTTGCGTGTGAGGAAGCGTTCCGTGCACGGATCGAACAGACCGAGGCACCTTTACGGTTTGCCACGACCTCGAAAGTGTTCGTGGCAGAGGGCTGGGTCCCGGCGGATCGCATCGCAGCGCTCAGCGCGGCGCTCGACAAGGTGACCGGTGGCAAGGTCTTTGTCTCGGAACAGCCGGTCGACCCCGTGCACGACAACGTGCCGGTGGAGTACAATAACCCGGATTTTGCCAAACCGGCGCAGCTGCTCATGGATGTCTACTCCCGGCCCACGTACACGGAAGTGGACCCGACGCTTGTCTTATCGATCATGTTCCCGATCTTCTTCGGGGTGATCGTGGGCGATGTCGGCTACGGCCTTTTGATGCTTGCGCTGTGTATTGGCCTCTGGAGGTTCATGAAGGGTGACGAGGTTCACCAGTTCCTCAAGATTCTTCGGAACGCCAGCATCATGAGCATCATCTTCGGGCTCCTCTTCAGCGAATTTTTGGGCTTCGAGCTCCCGTGGGCCCCGATCATCTACAGCCGCCACCTCAACATTGGCGTGACTGAAGCCGGTGGGCATGGGGCAGCGATCGCCCAGCTCTTGATCGTCTCGGTCTGGGTCGGTATCCTGTATGTCACGCTTGGAAGGGCGCTTGGTATGATCAACCACGCCCGCCAGGACCATGGCGACCACCGCTTAAAAGCCGTGCTCGCGAGCCTTGGCTGGATAACCGTGATGTGGGGCATCCTCATCGCGATCTGGTCGATGTTCCCGATCCCGCTCATGCCGGACCTCACCGGGCTTCCCATTGTGGCCGTGGGGCTTTCTGTAGGGATGGTTCTTGCCATCGTGTTCATCGTGATGGGCGTCATCTTTATCGCACGCGACGCGGTTCTTGAGATCATCGAAATTCCGACGATTATTTCCCACGTTCTTTCTTACACCCGTCTGACAGCCGTGGGACTTTCATCGGTCGCTATCGCGATGGTCGTCAACTACATGTCTATCGGGATGTTCATCAATCCCGGCATGAAAAGTCTCTCAATTGTTGGAATTGTCATGATCATCGTCGGTGTCCTGATATTCTTACTCGGGCACGCGTTTAACCTGGCCCTGGGCATGCTTGACGGTGGTCTCCACTCAATCCGGTTGCATTATGTCGAATTCTTCACCAAATTCTATAAGGGTGGAGGCAGGAAGTATATTCCATTTGGAATGAAACGAAAATTTACGGAGGATTAGATTATGGCAGACGTTAACATGACTCTTGAAATGGTACAGGCATCGCAGGTTGGAATGAAGGCAATCGGAGCCGGTCTAGCAGTTGGTCTCACCGGTGTCGGTACCGGTGTCGCTGAGATGGGCATCGGTGCCGCAGCAGTCGGCGCAATCGCGGAGAACAAGGACTTCTTCGGGCTTGGCCTGCTCTTTACGGTCATTCCGGAAACCATCGTCATCTTCGGTCTTGTCATTGCACTACTGCTCCTGTTCTAAGCGAGGCAAGAACAATGGGACTGGATGCAGTACTGGCAGAGATCAGGGAAAAAGGCAAAAAAGAAGCGGAAGCAATCCGTGCCGAATCGCAACAGGATTCTGACAGGATTCTTGCGGAAGCAAACCGGAAAGTCGCGGCGATCAAGACCGATGCCGAGGAAGCCTCATCTAAACAGGTATCCCGGATCATCGCGCAGGAGATATCCGCAGCAAACCTTCTGGTCAAGCGCGAGATCTTAAACACGCAGAAAGGGCTCCTTGACGATGTGTACGAGAGCACCCGTAAGGAAATTGCCCGGCTCCCTGAAAGCTTCCATCGGGAAGCCATCAAAAAACTCCTTTCGGAAGCGAAAAAGGAGATCCCCCGGGGCAGTATCCGCTGCAACGCACGGGATGTTGCGGCAGCGAAAGCAGTCCTTTCTGAGAAGGAATTCTCGGGCTTTACCCTGGGCGAACCGGTCGATATCGACGGCGGGATCCTGATCGAAGGAGAAGGCAACGAGCTGCAGATAGATTACAGCTATCGCACCTTCATGAACAAAGTATGGGAATCCGGGCTCAAGGATGCATCTGATCTCCTCTTCGGATAGGGTGGTACAGGTATGGCAGGGATGAAAGGAATTTCAGCGCCCACTATCTATGTCTGTACCAGGATGCGGGTGAGGAAGTCCAAGCTTCTCCCCAGAGAAGAATACCAGCGGATGCTCAACATGAGCCTTCCCGAGATCACCCGTGTCATCGAAGAGACGTCATACAAGCAGGAGATCGATGAGCTTGGTACCACGTTCAAGGGGATTGACCTCCTTGAGGTAGCATTAAGCTGGAACCTTGCAAAGGAGTACCAGCGGATCCAGGAAATCACGCCGGGAACGCTCAAGCAGTTCACCCGTGCATACCTCAGGTACTGGGATATCCAGAACGTGCTCACCATCCTGCGCGGGAAGTCGCAGGGCGAAAAGACCGGTAAGATCAAGGAAGTCCTTGTTCCCGCCGGAAGCCTGGACAAGGCCGTGCTCGACCGGCTCCTTGCCGAGGACAGCCCGGACCGTGTCATCGAAGCCCTCAAAGGAAGGCGGCTCTACCCGGTACTTGCCCGCGAGTACCCGGCGGCAAAGGAAACCGGGTCTTTTGCCCGGATGGAAAACGAGCTGTACAAGCAGTTCTACGCGGAGATCATCGCAGAATCCGGTGGCGGGGATGCCGGCGGCCGGCTCTTCCTCGCGTTTATCCGGCTGGATATTGATGTGAAAAACATCCTGACGCTCTTCCGGTTGCGGGCTGACATGATCCAGGAAGATACAAAGGAGATGTATATCGCCGGCGGCACGCTCTCTGCGGCGGACTTTGCCGCACTGAACACGATCCGGGACTACCGGGAGTTTACCGACCAGCTCAGGGCAAAGGTCCGTACCGAGCCGGTGGTTGAACTCTTAAAAGGACTGGAGACAGAACGACCGGTCCATGAAATTGCATCGCTTCTTGTGCGGGTCCAGATGGAACAGATGGAGAAACTCTCCAAACGCAACCCCTTCTCCATCTACCCGATCCTCGTGTATCTCGAGAAGAAGAAGTACGAAGTGTTCAACCTTCGGGCACTGGCCAGGGGCAAGGAATCCAGGCTGCCCTCGGAGATGATTGGGAAATATCTGGTGATGTAAAGATGGAGATTGCAGTTATCGGCAACAGCGAGTTCATCCTCGGGTTCCGCTTAGCAGGCATAAGGAAGACCTATACCGCGGAGAACGATGAGAAACTCAACGAATGCATCACCAGCGTCCTCGCAGACGGTCAGGTAGGAATCCTGGTCTTAAACAGCAGCGATATGGAACGGCTCCCGCGCCGGCTCCGCGCCACGCTGGAAAATTCCGTCAAGCCGACCGTAATCGCCCTTGGCGGCGAGGAAGGAGGCCTGTCCATGAGAGAGAAAATCAAGAGATCGGTGGGTGTTGATCTGTGGAAATGAAAACCGAAAAAAACAAAGAGGCAAAACAGGGCGTTCTCAAAAGGATCGCCGGCCCCGTCGTTACGGCAGTCAATCTTGACGCCCACATGTACGATGTGGTCAAGGTCGGAAAAGAAGCGCTGATGGGTGAGGTCATCAAGATCCAGGGCGAGAATACCATTATCCAGGTATACGAGGACACGTCGGGCATCAGGCCCGGCGAGCCGGTGGAGAACACCGGTCTCTCCCTTGCAGTCGAGCTCGGCCCCGGGCTCCTCACCAGTATCTACGACGGTATCCAGCGCCCGCTTTCCGTCCTTGTGGACAAGATGGGAAACTTCATCGAGCGCGGTGTGTCCGCACCCGGTCTTTCCCATGAGAAGACGTGGACATTCAAGCCCCTGGTAAAAACCGGCGACAAGATCGAACCGGGCGCAATCCTTGGCGAGGTGCAGGAGACCAATATCGTCCATAAGGTCATGCTCCCGCCCAACGCGAAGGCAGGCGTGGTAAAGACAATCAAGAGCGGGGACTTCACCGTTGACGAGATTATCTGTATCCTCGATGACGGCCGCGAGTACCCGATGATCCAGCGCTGGCCGGTCCGTGTCCCCCGCCCGGTAAAGGAGAAGAAGAACCCGACGATCCCGCTGATCACCGGTCAGCGAATCCTCGACGGTCTCTTCCCGATTGCAAAGGGCGGCACCGCCGCAATCCCCGGCCCGTTCGGGAGCGGCAAGACGGTCACCCAGCAGCAGCTGGCCAAGTGGTCGGATGCCGAGATCGTGGTCTATATCGGCTGCGGCGAACGCGGCAACGAGATGACCGAAGTACTGACCGAGTTCCCGCACCTCGAGGACCCGAAATCGGGTAAACCTCTCATGGAGCGGACGGTGCTCATTGCAAACACTTCCAACATGCCGGTTGCAGCCCGTGAAGCATCGGTGTACACCGGTATCACCATCGCGGAATACTTCCGTGACATGGGCTACGATGTCTCCTTAATGGCAGACTCGACCTCCCGCTGGGCGGAAGCGATGAGAGAAATCTCGTCCCGTCTCGAAGAGATGCCCGGTGAAGAAGGGTACCCGGCATACCTTGCCGCCCGGCTCTCCGAGTTCTACGAGCGTGCCGGTCTTGTCGAGACCCTCAATCACGCCTCCGGCTCGGTATCGGTCATCGGGGCAGTCTCACCGCCCGGCGGTGACTTCTCCGAACCGGTTACCCAGAACACGCTGCGTATCGTGAAAGTCTTCTGGGCGCTGGACGCAAAACTCTCCCAGCGCCGGCATTTCCCGGCGATCAACTGGCTCAACTCGTACTCCCTGTACCTGGAAGCTCTCCACGACTGGTACGACAAGGAGGTTTCCCCCGACTGGAACAAACTCAGGTCCTGGGCCATGGAAGTCCTCCAGAAAGAGGCAGAACTGCAGGAGATCGTGCAGCTCGTCGGATCCGACGCCCTGCCCGAATCAGAACAGGTGACCATCGAGGTCGCCCGCATGATCCGTGAGATCTTCCTCCAGCAGAACGCGTACGACGCGGTCGACACTTTCTGCGACATGAAAAAGCAATACGACATGATGAAGGCGATCAAGCTCTTTGCCGACCTTGCCTATTCTGCCCAGCTTGCCGGTGTCAGCCCGGCGCAGGTCAACACGATCAAGTCCAAGAACGAGCTGCCCCAGATCAAGTTCATCAAGGACTACAAGCAGCCGCTCGCGAAGATCGAGAAGGATATGGACGCTGAGTTCAACACACTGAGGTCGGCAGCATGAAGGAATACAGGACGATCACAAAGATTGCCGGTCCTCTCGTTTTCGTCGAGAAGACCGAGCCGATTGCCTACGGCGAACTCGTCAACATTGTCCTCTTCGACGGCACCACCAAGCGTGGCCAGGTGCTGGACACAAGCGACGAAATGGTCGTTGTCCAGATCTTCGAGACCACGACGGGTATCGGCAGGGACAGCGGTGTCCGGTTCACCGGGGAGACCATCAAGATGCCGGTCGGCCGCGAGATGCTGGGCCGTATCCTCTCTGGTGGCGGTAAGCCTATCGACGGCGGCCCGGAAATTGTCCCGGAGAAGCGCCTCGACATCACCGGCGCTGCGATCAACCCGTACGCCCGGGGCATGCCGGCTGATTTCATCCAGACCGGTATCTCCACCATAGACGGGACAAACACCCTTGTCCGGGGCCAGAAGCTGCCGATCTTCTCGGGTGCAGGTCTCCCGCACAACAACGTGGCGCTGCAGATCGCCCGTCAGGCAAAGGTGCCCGGCTCGACCGAGAGTTTCGCCGTGGTCTTTGCTGCGATGGGTATCACGAAAGAAGAAGCGAACTACTTCATGCAGGACTTCGAGCGGACGGGAGCCCTCGAACGAGCCGTCGTCTTCCTCAACCTTGCGGATGACCCGGCCGTCGAGCGTATCATCACCCCGCGTCTTGCTCTCACCACTGCAGAGTACCTCGCTTTCGAACTGGGCATGCACGTGCTGGTCATCCTGACGGATATGACCAACTACTGCGAAGCATTGCGGCAGATCGGCGCAGCCCGTGAAGAAGTGCCCGGCCGGCGTGGTTACCCCGGGTACATGTACACGGACCTCGCCTGTATCTACGAGCGTGCCGGTATGATCAAGGGCCAGAAGGGCTCGGTCACCCAGATCCCGATCTTAACGATGCCCGGTGACGATATCACCCACCCGATCCCTGACCTGACGGGATACATCACCGAAGGCCAGATCGTGGTCAACCGTGAACTGCACCGCAAAGGCATCTACCCGCCCATCAATGTGCTGCCCTCGCTCTCCCGGCTGATGAACCTCGGTATCGGCAAGGGGCACACCCGTGAGGACCACAAGAAGGTCTCCGACCAGATGTACGCCGGGTACGCGGAAGGAAACGATCTTCGCGGCCTCGTGGCCATCGTCGGCAAAGATGCACTCTCCGAGCGCGACCGGCTGCTGCTGGAGTTTGCCGACCTCTTCGAGAACCGTTTCGTCCGGCAGGGCTATGACGAGGACCGCACCATCGAGGACACCTTAAACCTCGGCTGGGAACTGCTGGCAACGCTGCCGGTGGAACAGCTCACCCGTATCGACCGCGACCTGATCAACAAGTACCACCCGAAGATCAAGGCCGGTGCAAAGAAGGAGTAAGGAGATTCCATGGCGCTGCGCGATATCAAGCCAACCCGTTCCGAACTGATCAACTTAAAAAGGAAGATCCAGCTCTCCGAACGCGGCTATAAGATCCTCAAGATGAAGCGCGATGGACTGATCTTAGAATTTTTCAAGATCCTTTCCGAGGCAAAGGACAGCCGCGGGGAGCTCCTGAGAAGGTACAAGCACGCCGTTGACATGATGGCGGTGGCAAACACGGTTGAAGGGGCGATCGGTGTCAAGGCCGCTGCCTTCTCGGTCAAGGAGACCCCGCAGATCACGTTAAAAAGCAAGAATATCATGGGCGTGGTCGTGCCGGAGATCGAATCATCGAAAGTGAAAAAGAGTCTCACCGACCGGGGATACGGTGTGCTTGGCACGTCGCCGGTCATCGATGAAACCGCATCGGCGTTTGAGGACCTTGTTGAAGCGATTATCGAGAGCGCCGAGATCGAGACCACGATGAAGCGTCTTCTCGATGAGATTGAAAAGACCAAGCGCCGGGTCAACGCGCTCGAGTTCAAGGTGATCCCTGAACTCACCGCGGCCCGGGATTTCATCAAGATGCGCCTTGACGAAATGGAACGCGAGGAGCTTTTCCGGATGAAGAAGATCAAGGCCCGGGGTTCGGCGTAATCCCGGGGGTGTGGCCACATGCCGATCGGTACCCTCAGGGGCCTGGGGTGCAGCAAAAAGACGGTGCTTCTCCGTCTTGACTTAAACTCCCCCATCGACCCCACCACCCACCTTATTCTCGATGACAAACGGTTCCGCGAACACCTGCCGACAATACGCGCCCTTTCGGACAGCCGGGTCGTGATCGTCACCCACCAGAGCCGGCCGGGAAAGAAGGATTTCACCACGCTTGAGGCCCATGCTGAAAAACTCGAAGAGCTTCTCGGCACCCCGGTCGCGTACATAGACAGTATTTTCGGGAGGCACGCAAAGGAAGCCGTATATTCGATGAAACCCGGCGACATCCTGATGCTCGAGAACGTGCGGTTTGCGGCAGAAGAGAACCTTTCCATGAAACCCGAGGAGGCCAAAAAGACCCATCTCGTAAAGAAGCTCTCCGCGATGGCGGATTTTTTCGTCAACGATGCGTTCGGGACTGCCCACCGGTCCCAGCCAACGGTTGTTGGCCTTCCGCTCGCGATGAAATCTGCGGCCGGCCTTCTCATGGAAAAAGAGGTATCCACCCTCTCGAAAGTTTTCTCTGGAGCGCCCCGCCCGGTCTGCATGGTGCTCGGGGGTACCAAGGTCGACGACTCGATCGAGGTCGCGGCCCATGTGCTTGAAAACGGTATTGCCGATACCGTGATCGTAATCGGTGTCGTGGCCAATGTCTTTTACCTCGCCGCCGGGTACGATATCGGCAAACCCTCCACCCAGCTCATCGGGCAGCTCAAGTACCAGGATGAGATCAAAAAGGCACAGGATATCCTTGCAAAGTTCGGCGACCGGGTTATCATGCCGGCATCGGTCGCGGTGCGGCAGAACGGCCACCGGGCCGAGTACCCGATCGACAGGATCCCGATCGATACGCCGGTGATGGATCTCGGCATGGACGCACTTGCGGCGCTTGTCTTGACTTTAGAGAAGTCCGGGACCGTAGTCTTCAATGGCCCTGCCGGTGTCTTCGAGGAGCCGGATTTTGCCACGGGCACCATCGAACTGCTCCGTGCCGCGTCCCGGGTCGAATTCTCAGTCGTGGGCGGCGGGCATACCGCAGCCGTGATTGAGAAACTCGGGATCGAAAACGATTTCACCCACATCTCTACCGGCGGCGGGGCCTGTATCGAGTTTTTGACCGGGAAAAAGCTCCCGGCGGTGGAAGCGCTGGAAGAGTCCTATAATCTCTTCGGGTAACGGTACCACCGTTTCACTTTTTATGGATCGCTTCCCGTACCGGGGGACCTGTCATTTTCAAAAAAAGGTTCAGTACTGCCGGAGCAGGGTTTCGATGGCCGTGGAGGGGATTCTCCGGACAGGTTTTGTCGCTGGTACAACCGGCGATGGCACCTTCACGCCGGTGGTCTTTTCCAGCTGGACCCGTGCCGTCTCGATGGCAACCTCGTGCTCGAGCGTAAGGGCGGCCTGTCGTTTCCGCCTGAGGGCACAAAGCACGGCAAACGAGAAGGCGATGGCCGTGAACAGGAACAGGCAGACAGCAAAGATTGTTGTTATCCCGACGATCAACAGTAACCGGTCCTCCTGCATGACGGCCCATGTCCCGAACAGGAAGAGAACCCAGAAGACAATCACGGAAATCCGGGTGGCTTCGATGGGGCTTGACAGGCTCCGGGTCCGTTTTTCCTCGTACTCCGTGGGATAACGGTCGATCAGGTTTCCCAGGAACAGGAGTGCTCCGCTGCAGGGAACGGAAAACACCCCGGCAATCCCGAGCATAAAAAGCAGAAGTTCATTCACGGGGGCACCTCGTTATAATCTCCTATTACCGGCCGCGCTATAAATAGTATTCCATAAGTATCACATAAGAAATAAATTGGGAATATTGGTATTACGAAAATTGCATCAACAGGCTATTTATAGGATTTTGACCCACCTAATAGAGAATGGTGGAGAAAATACCGGCAAGCCGGGGCGAACGGGTGGCAATCTCCTACAAAATGCCTCCCAATATCTATGAAAAGGTCAATAAACTTGTCTATGAGGAAAAGAAGTTCTCCACGGTCTCGGATTGCATCACGCAAGCTTTATTATCTTTCGTCGATAATCACCACGATATGGGGCAAGTCAAAGAGCTCCTTAAGGATTACATGGCATCAGATGAAGGCCGGGAACTCATGAAAAATATGATGAAGGAAGTACTGTTGGATGTGCTCTCGACCCAGAAAATCGATCCGAAAGAACGTAATAGTAATCCGTAAGTACCACATTTGCGCCACTGCCGGGATCGTTTGTGAGCCCCGCGTCCGGCTCGTCCATCCCCCTGTTTTATAAGAGACCCGGTATGCAGGTACGCATTATTGCAGTCGGAAAGATCAAGGAACGGTTCCTCGCGGAAGGCATCGCCGAGTACGAAAGGCGCCTTTCCCCATACCTGAAACTTGCCATGATCGAGGTCGCTGATGAAAAGCGGGGCGTGCATTCTTCGGCCGGCCAGGAACAGCTCATAAAAGACCGGGAAGGCGACCGGATCCTTGCCGCGATCCCGGAGGGGGCGTACGTGGTGGCGCTCGATGTGCGGGGCCGCCAGCTGTCGAGCGAGGGGCTTGCCGCCCGGATGCATGACTGGCAGATGGCGGGAACGAACGTCATAACGATAATCATTGGGGGGGATCTCGGGCTTTCTGATGCAGTGCTCTCCCGGGCCGCGTTCCGGCTTTCGATTTCGCCCATGACCTTTACCCACCAGATGGTGCGGCTGATCCTTCTCGAGCAGATTTACCGGGCCTGCCGGATCAACAGCGGCGAACCCTACCATAAATAACCTGTAACGGGTGGCAAAGCAGGCAGGCGCATCGGAGAGCCGCAGGGAAGGTTGTGGCACCATTTGTCGCATCCGGTTCTGCCACAGTTCCGAGGGGATATCGGTGATCCTGCGGCCGGGCGGATTTATCGATTAATTATTTATATTTGGGTTGCATTATACTACCCCAATGTACCTGGTTGTCTGTTCTCTGGAGTACAAGGCCAGGCGGGTACGATCCGCTCATGGTAAGCGGATGCTCTTCTTTGTCTGTTAGGATCGGGTTTTTTCCGGTTTTTTGCAGAATATGGATCGGTGTTTGAACAATTGATATCGCTATGGTGAATGTATGGATTTAAGTGCGGAAAAATCCCGGGGCGAATGGTATGATTCCTTCCCCGGGAAAGGAGTTGTTTACGACCTGACGTTCACGGCGCTCTCCGGCCCGGATGCAGGAGGGCGGCTGCGGGCAGTGACGGCTCTGGGGAAAAGCGGCGACCCGCGGGCAGTCCGTCCGCTTATGGATCTTGTGGCTGACCGGGACCCGGCACTCCGGCGCGGAGCGATCGCTGCCCTGGGCGAGCTCAAGAGCGGCCGGCCGGTCGAAGTGCTGATAGAAAGGCTGCGGGACAGGAACGAACTGGCGGATATCCGGCGGCTGGCCGCGGGAACGCTTGCCGCGATCCGGAGTACCGGGGCTCTCCATGGGCTCAGGGAGTTTTCCGCCGATGCGGGCGAGGACCCGGAGCTCCGCTCGTATGCCACTGAACTCCTGGCGCATACCGGGTCATGGTGAGGAACGAAAGAGCGTTTGCGTCCCGTCCTATCCATGCGCCATTTTTCCGGACCCCTTCCGCATCTCCTTTTTACGGCGACGGGGGCACTATGGCAGTCCCCGATCCGCACCTATATCAGCCTTTCCGGAAAGAAACTCTTTTCATGAGTTCAAAGGAACACACCACGAAAGTGGTCGATGAGAAGACCGGCCTGATGGAATGCCTTGTCTGCGGCGAGAAATACCATACCACGATGAAAGCCGGTCCTGACGGGAAGTTCATGCCCGAGAACTGGGAATGCGTGAACAAGTGCCGGCTGATCCGCCCGGAAGAGAAGGCCGGGCACCGGAAATAACGCCCGCGTAACTTTTCCTCTCATTTTTATTTTATTCGCTCTCACCCCCTCCCATTCAGAATGTTCAGGGGCGGATAACGTTCGTATGACAGATCAGGCTGACAGTGGCGCCATTCTTTTTCCGGATCAAAGAGTCGCTGATCTCCTCGGCAGGGGACATCGTCTTTGGCAGGGAAGACGGTGCGGCCTTCTCTCTTCGGGCTGGTTCTCGGGATTGCGGCAGGTTTACCCTTCTTAAAACATGGTGTTGCTGTTGGCTGGTGATTCCGGAATCTCCTGCAGGACATCCCAGTGTTCTACAATCCTGTTGTTCTCGATCCTGAAAATGTCCATGACAGCTATTCCCCGGTCTCCCGCTTGCCGGACTAGGTGACTCTGGACGACAACGAGATCTCCTTCGGCAATGAATCTCTTAAAATCAAAATGGAGTGCAGGAAATGCCCCGGTAAAACCATGGACGAATGCGATAAATGCGTCAGCCCCGTCCGCTGCCCCGGGGTTATGCTGCCGGTAGTATGGCCCGAGGTATTTTGCCACCGCTTCTTCCGGTTTTTTGAGGTTTAACGACAGATGGTAAAAATCCCGTACGAGTTCCTTGTTTTTTTCATTCCCGTTGTTCATGGTACTTCACCGGATACGCACTATCCCGGCGCACGATATAAGCACTTGGATAGGGACAAAAACAAGCACTGGCTGATGAACAACACGGCCCCCCCTCACCGTGAACGAACGATCCCTTCCGGAAAAACGTGGGGGATGTGGCGGGGGACCCCTTACCCCACTTTTCTCAGCACGGCCGCCCGGTTCACAAAGAACCACCGGGTCTCCACCACGCGGAACCCGTCTTTCTCCATGAGCGCCAGGTTCTCCCGGAATTCCTTCCCGGGAACAATGAACGGCGGCTCCGAGTAAAAGAACAGGCCGCCGGGCACGAGCATCGCGGCGATCTCCCGGAACAGTTTTTCCCGGTCCGAGACTTCGTGCACGACAAAGATCGCAAAGGCGGCATTGACTTGCCCGTCTTTTTCCGGGGTGAGCGCAAGCGAATCCGGCTCGCAGCGGTGCGTCCTCACCCGGGGGAGGAGGCTCTCGGCCCCGAGTTTTTCGCGGAGGATGTCAAGCATCTCTTCCTGAAGGTCGGCGGCGATCACAAGGCCGTTGTCGCCAACCCTTTTTGCAAACTCGCGGGAGAAGAAGCCGGGGCCACAGCCGAAGTCGAGCACCCGGTCGCCGGGCTTCACGTACCGCTCCGCGAGCCGGTCGGGGCGGTAAATGATGCGGCGGAACTTCGTGTCGAGGTGGGTGGCTTTTTCATAGGAGAAGACGTCGCGGGCGTGGGAGTGCGGAGACATGATCGGAGGTTGGAAGGGAGGGGAGATATGAGTTGTGGGGGAGTTTAGTTTCTCAATTGTTCAATGGTATTTGAATTTTAATGCCCTTTCTAATAAATCAATTTGATTGCTATAATTTGATTTGGGCAATGTTCGTAAGAGTGTATAATAAAAGGGGAATTTTATTCTATTAGCACTCTCCAATAGGAACATCCCGCGTTAGGCGGATTTATTGGCGCCGTATCTTGTTTTTCTATTCGTAAAACTGCGAATGAAAACATATTATAGAACGTCTCGATCATACGAAATAACAATCCCCCTCGTTTTTCCGAAATAGAAAATCATATAATTATAGTGAAATGCGAAGCAGGCGAATATCATCATTAAACAAAAAGCTAAAAAAATGACGCCATATACAAGTTCTACAGTAGGGTGTGTTATCATCAAAATATTTTTTATAAGTTCCCAGATCTCGAAACCGATTATAAATAAAAAGTCAAGCATTGAATACCAGAATATACCGAGAAGAGCCGGTTTATTTTGAAATGTTTTTCTCGCTTCTTCCATTAAATCTAAATAGAATATAACAAACAAAAGAGGGAGTGCTATCGCCACGACTACATATATGGCATCTCTGAAACTTGCTATCAAGTAAATAAATGAATAAAAAAGGAGCAGCCCTAATAATGCAGCCAAAAATTTTGTAAATATATCATAGCGAAGTGCAATTAAAATTACTGATATTAAGATTATAGCAAATACAAAAAAACTAATTACTGCAGCTACTTGCAGAGAACTAACTTCATCTAATATTTGTCGTACTTGTGGGTTTTGTTGGGCATATGTTACGTTGAGGACTGTTGAATTTAAGTTATTCATTTGGGCAGTCGGGTCTTTCAAAAGGTTTACGACGTAATAATAAAATGCGGCAAAAAGCGCACTGCTAGTAAATAATATGCCATTTTCCTTAAAAAAACGGAATAATGGAACCGGTTCTTCCATGATTAACAATATTCATACAATTAAATAAATGGTTACGGTGCGCGTGTGCTTGAATTACTGCCTCTCCCCACCCCCAATCCGGGCCCGTATCGGCCCCGGATTCCCCCGAACCCCCTCCGGGAAACCCCGTAAAATGCCCGGATTTGGGAGTGCCGGGAAATCCTCGTATAATCGCCCCGATTGCAAAAATACCTGAAAATACCGCTCCAAAAAGATCCCCAAAATTCGGGTTTTTTTCATATTCCGCATACTTTTACCTATTCAGTGTGCTGATCGCCCCGCAAAGGGCCATGGCGGGCCTTTAATCGCGTGGTCGGAAACCGGCCGTTTTACGGGGGTATTTTAGCCGGAAAGCCGTGGAATGTTGGTATTTTCCCACGTCGGAGTGGGGTTTTTGGGATCCCCCCGGTCAACCAGCAGACGCTCTTGGGGGTTGCCGCCCCCGCCGCGTGGGCACCCCCCGGTTGCGATGACGTCGTATACCTGTATAACGCAAAGATGGAAAGATTGGAGGTTTTTTTGTGCAGATAATACCGAGTGAATCGCAATGCGCCCCGTCCCCCTTTGGGGGGCTGGTGGCGCAAGAGGGGGGCTGCGGACAATGAGACAAGCACGATCTTGTCAGCCATATGATTTTCCCATCTGAAATTCATCCATTTCCAAAATTTTCCGGCAAAACAGATTTTGGTCCAAAAAATCCGGGCCCGTCCGGACTTTCGGCCGGAAAAATTTCCGGTTTTTCAACTTTCAAACCAAAAAAAAATCCGGCCGGAAAAATTTCAATCCAACTTTTTTTGCGATTTTCAACGTTCGCGGCAAAAATTTTCCGGCCCGGGAAATTTCGCAGCCAAAAAAGTCCGGGTTTTTTGCTTCCATGGCCTAGGCCATACCCCGGGATTTACGATGGAGAAGTGAGTTA
>Ga0326728_10014950_pt1 | contig 16296 bp, 12 predicted proteins | sample MB3enrmetagenome_FD_207602 | JGI IMG/M metagenome (GOLD analysis project Ga0326728, IMG submission 207602) | Lab enriched peat soil microbial communities from McLean, Ithaca, NY, United States - MB31MN | ecosystem: Environmental > Terrestrial > Soil > Wetlands > Peat | place: USA: New York...
ACCTGGTGCGCAAGCTGCTGCAACGCGGCTGCCACGTGCGGGTGCTCGACAAGTTCCTGTACGGAGAACACGGCGTAGCCGAATTGCGTGGCGATCCAAATCTCGAGATGCGCTACGGCGATATCTGTAACATCCGCGATGTCGTCCAAGCGGTGAACGGCGTGCGGGCAGTCGTCGCGCTGGCGGCGCTGGTCGGCGATGCCGCCTGCGACCTGGATCCGCGGGAGGCCTTGACCACGAATTTCGAGGCGACCCGCTGCCTGCTGGAGAGCTGCAGGGAAGCCGGCGTGGGACGCCTGGTATTTGCGTCGTCGTGCAGTGTCTACGGCGCCAATGGGAACCGTCTGCTGCGGGAGAACTCGCACCTCAACCCCGTCTCCTTGTACGCCCGCACGCGCATCATGTCGGAGGAGGTGCTGCTGCAGGAGCACGGGCCGGTTGAGGTCATCATCCTGCGCTTGTCGACGGTGTGTGGGCTGTCACCGCGAATGCGATTCGATCTGATGGTCAACACCATCACCGCGCGCGCCAGCGTCGAGGGACGCGTCCGTATCGTCGGGGCCAACCAGTGGCGTCCGCACATTCACGTGCAGGACGCTGCCGAGGCCTTCTTGATGGCGGTCGAGGCGCCTTCCTCGGTTGCAGCCGATCAAGTGTACAACGTCGGGGCCGAGAGCTTGAACTTCACCGTTGGCGAAATCGCGGACAAGGTGGTCGAACAGATTCCGGGGACCGTGGTCGAATACTTCGACCGCATCGAGGACCACCGCAGCTATCGGGTCGCCTTTGACCACATCCGTGAGAAGTTGGGTTTCGTGCCGGCGCGCAGCGTCGACGACGCCATCCGCGAGGTGCGCACCGTGCTGCAAACCGGGGAGGTCCACAACTACGCCGACGAAGTCTACCACAACGTCAAGCAGCTGCAGCGCAACAGCCGCCAGCGCACCCACGCCTGATCGTCCCTGCGGAATCCCTACTCCCTATTCATGCCATTTACGACGCGTATCCGGGTCGCTCTCCTCGGGTGCGGCCGCATTGCTGACGTCCACGCCGCTTACCTGCGCCAGCTGCCAGAAGTCGCGTTGGTCGGCGCATGTGATCTCGACTCTGCCGGCCGCGAGAGATTCACCGCACGCTGGCAACTGCCGACGTTTGCGGACGTGGAGGAGTTGATCGCCGCCGCCGAGCCGCAAGTGGTCCACGTGCTTACACCTCCGGCGACGCACGCCAAGCTGACAATCGAGTTGCTTGAGGCCGGGCTTCACGTGCTTGTCGAAAAGCCCATGGCCCTTATGCTGGCTGATGCCGATGCCATGGTGGCGGTCGCCCGTCGCACCGGCCGGCTGCTCACTGTGGACCACAACCGTTGGTTCGATCCCGTCGTGCAGCAGGCGCGCGCGTTGCTCGCGGCCGGCCGATTGGGCACGTTAGTTGGTGTCGACGTGTTCGCGGGCGCGGCGGTCGGAGAAGGCGACCTGCCGGAGAGCGGACATTGGAAGGCATCGTTGCCCGGCGGCATCCTCTACGATCTGGCGCCGCACCCGGTGTACATGTTGAGCGGGTTTCTGGGGACCGTGGATCAGCTGCACGTCGTACGGCGGCTGGACGCGGATGGCCGCTTGCAAGAGCTGCGCGCCGCTGCGGATGGCGCGCACGCGACGGGGAGCCTGACCATCTCATTGGCGACGCGCCCCCCCATGAACCTCATCACGCTGTACGGCAGCGCAATGACCGCCCAGGTCAATCTCAACAACATGACGCTGATAGTGCGACGGACACGGCGAGTGCCAAAGCTGATCGGCAAGGTGCTGCCCAACCTCGACGAAGCCGCACAGTTGCTCCGTGCCACCGTGGTCAACGGCATTGAGTTCGTCCGCGGCCGGCAACGGTTCTACCCGGGCATGGGGTTGCACTTCCGGGCGCTGTATCAGGCGCTCACTGCGGGACAGCCCCCGCCGGTGAGCGCGGAGGACGGGCGGGCGGCCGTGTCGTTGTTGCAGCGGTTGTGGGAACAGGCGGGGGTGTCGATGGAGCCGAACGCGCGGAAGGGGGCGCCGGCGTGAAAGCTCTAGTCACAGGCGCCACCGGATTCCTCGGACGGGCGGTCGTCCAGCGCCTGCAACGCGAAGGGGTGATTGTACGCGCATTCGTGCGCCCCGGACGCACGTGCGAGGGTGATGGCGTTGAGCCCTACGAAGGGGACTTGTGCAGCGCATCTGCGATCGCCACCGCGGTGTCTGGCGTCGACTGGGTCGTGCATGCGGGCGCGCGGGTGGCGACCACCGGGAAATGGGAGGAATTCGCCGAAGTCAACATCCGCGGCACGCGACGCGTGATCGGCGCGGCTCGGGCGGCCGGCGTGCAGCGGATCGTTCACATCAGCTCGCTGAGCGTGTACGACGTGCCGCGCGATGACGTGACGATCACGGAAGACAGTCCGTACGAGAGCGAAGCCAACGCCCGCGGCCACTACAGCCGCTCGAAACTCGCAGCCGACCGGCTGGCGCTGTGGGAAGCCGCGCATGGCGCGCCGGTGGTGGTCCTGCGGCCCGGGTTGCTGTACGGTCCGGGTAAACGCCCACCGCTGGCGCGTCAGAGCTTTGGAAAGGCCGGATTCAAGTTCATTCTCGCGACACGGCAGTACACCCTGCCGTTTTCGTACATCGACAACGTCGCCGACGCCGTCCTCCTGGCGCTGCAGGCTCCCGACGCGATCGGGCGGGCCTTCACCGTCGTCGACGCGAATGTTCCTCAGGCGGAGTTGGTGCCGGCGTACCGTGCCGCGGCTGGGGAAAGTTGGCGCGCCGTGTTTCTGCCGGTCGCTCTGATTGCGGCCGCGGCGTGGGGTGTGGAACGCGGATGCCGCCTGGCACGGCGGCGGCCGCCGGTGACGCGCCATCAGATTCAGCGCGCGACCCGGCGCGCGCTTTACGACTGCTCGCGCGCCGAACAATTGCTTGGCTGGCGGCCGGCGGTCGGTGTACAGGAGGGTATACAACGTACCTTCGCCTCTCTGCGGGGGGCAGGCGTGGAGCAATCGGTATGAGGCGGATTGATCAGCCTGGGGACCTCAAGCGCTACTATCAAGATCAAGGGGTCGTTGATACCTACATGCAACGCCGCACCGGGCAGCCGCTGAACGGGATACTGCACCGCGGCCAAGTGCGCTTCCTCAATCGCGTCCTAGCCAGCCGGCGGCCGCGTGTGGTGCTGGAGATCGCCTGCGGTCCCGGCCGGCTGACCGCGGAGATGCGCGGCGTACAGCTGGGCGTTGCGGTCGATGCCAGCCCGGCGATGCTCGAGAGTGCGAAGCACCGGTTAAATGGGAGCACCTCGCGCTGGACGTTCCTGCGCACCGACGCGTTCGTGCTGCCGTTTCGATCCGAAGCTTTCGATGTGGTGTATACATTGCGTTTCTTACGCCACTTTCAGGCGGCAGACCGGCAGCGACTATACGGGGAGATCCGCCGCGTGCTGCGGCCGGGGGCACTGTTGATACTTGATGCGCTCAACCGCGACGTGTCGCTGCCGTACCGGCTGCGGCACGGGGTGGAGAAGTACCACATCTACGACGCGCTCTACCGGCAAAGGGAAATCGAAGCCGAGCTACAGACCGCCGGGTTTCGCGTGGCAGAGACGGAAGGCATCCTCAAACACGCTTCGCTACAACGGTCGCTGAACCGCTTCCGCCGGCTGCGGATGGGCCGGCTGGCGGCCCTTCTGATTGGCGTCTTGGAGCATTTCCCGAGTCGACAGCCGTCGACTTGGATGATCGTTGGCGAGAAGATCTGATGGCGGGGTCGCTGCGGAAGGTGACGATCGCCACATTCGTAGCCGGTCTGGGCGCGTTTGTCATGAACCTCGGGATGGGGATCATCACGGCGCGGATGCTGGGTCCGAACGCTCGCGGGATCTTCACCCTGGTGGCCGTCCTGCCGCATACCGTGGTGACGTTCGTCAAGCTGGGACTGGCGCAGGCAAGCATCTACTCGATCCGCCGCGAGCGCGTCGCTCCAGCAGTGGTGACCACACATCTGCTCGTGATCACGGCCGTGGCCACCGCGGTCGGTGTCGGCCTGATGTACAGCTTCAAATTCCAGGCGATCCATGTGCTGCTGAAGGGGGCACCGTCCCTCTATTTCACCTTTTCGATGTTTCTGGTGCCCTTCTTGATGATCGAGAGTCATTTCTTCGGGGTCCTCCAGGGTATCGATCACTTCGAAATCTTCAACCGCCGGCGTCTGCTGGGAAGCGCCCTGGGCTTGGTCTGCATGTTCGTAGCACTCATCGTCCTGCACGGTCGTCTGCTGGCCGCGATGGTGGTTACGGCGGGGTTGACGATTCTCATGGACGGCTGGCTGTTCATCACCGTGTTCCGTCTCTGTGGCTTCCGGCGCGCCTGGGACGGCCGGTTGATGAAGAGCATGCTGAAGTTCGGCACGAAGTCACACCTGCAGGGAATCGCGACGCACCTGCACTTCCGTGCGGACATGTATTTGGTCGCTGCCCTCCTCAATCCGAGCGAGGTGGCCTTCTACTCGATTTCCACCAGATTGGCCGAGCTGTTGCTGTTCATTCCCGAGTCGTTGGGATTTGTCATTTTCCCGCGCCAGGCGGCCTCGGCCCTGGCAGAACTGCAGGAGGTTACTGCGCGTTCGTGCCGGCATGTCATGTTCACCACCACGCTGGGCGGCCTGGTGCTGATGCTCCTTGGACCCCGCTTGGTCGTGCTGTGGTACGGGCAGAACTACGCGCCCGCGGGAGCGCCGCTGTACTACCTGACACCGGGCGTGGTGATGATGTCGCTGTTCGAAATCCTGTCGCGGAATTTCACCAGCCAAAACCGCCAGGGCATCAACATCACGGCGTCGGGAACGGCGCTCGGCTGCAACGTGCTGCTCAATCTCTACTTGATTCCACGCATGGGCATTTCGGGCGCGGGCCTGGCGACATTGCTCTCTTACTCGCTGGCAACCCTGATGTTGACATACGCGTACCTCGCTGCGTCCGGGAAGAAGTTGCGCGAACTTTTCATCATTCGTCTGACCGATCTGATCGTGTACCGCCGCTTGATCGAAGATGTGCTCGGCCGTCGCGCAACGATGGCACGTCCTGCGGCCCAGGGATGAAGAGATGATGGATTCTCAGACGACCGGCTCTCGCGGAGCACCCAGCGCTGCCGCTGCCGGCGCAGCGTTGAGCGGCAGCCTGGCTGGTGCGTCCTTCCGTTTCTGTACGACCGCGTCGGATCTGGCGGCATATGCGCGTGCGCATCTGGCGCCGCTGGCGAGCGCGGTATCGGAGGCGCGAAACCTCGACGCCACCTTGCGCTGGCACGAAGGGCAGCCGCCGCCCGACCGCACGGCCGCTTTCCCGCATCTTGCCGGGATGGAACGCGTCGACCGCGACTTGTACGTCCGCCCTGGCGAACTGCACTGGTTCCGCGTTGACGAGCTGCGTGATTTGTACCTGCACTTCACTTGGCGCGAGAACCGGCTGAGCATCGCGGGGGATTACTACCACCGCCTCGCCAACGACGTCTACCGCGACCGCGCTAAACGCATTGTCTACTGGCGCTGGGTGAGGGTGCTGCGCAAGCGGCGTTTTACGACCTTGCTGTACTACCTGGTCTATTATCCGTGCTGGTGGTGGTTGGAGCAGGTGCAGGACTTGCATCCTATCCACGCGGCCGCTGTGGGTATCGGTTCGGACGTGATCTTGCTTGGTGGCGCCAGCGGGGTGGGAAAGTCGACGCTCGCGGTCGCTTTGGCGAGCCTGCCCGGCGCCACGCTGCTGTCGGACAGCTTCGTGATGCACAATGGTGCCGAGGTGGCTGCGGTGCGCGAGCCCGTGTTGCTAGACGCGTGGAGTCGGCGCTGGCTCGGCGAGCACGGTCAGGATCTGCAGCCGATCGGGTGGCGATACTGCCTCAATCGTCAAGGGTATCACCTGCCGCCGGATCGCCTGGCGGCCGGCGGGCGCTGCAACCTCTTGCTGTTCCCGCGGCGCGCTCCGGAAACTTACGTGCGGCGCATCGCAGCGCAGCAAGCACATCAGCGTTTGAGTGCGGCCGACCTGATCATCAACGATCTGCGCCGCTACTGGGCGTTTGCGGCCACGCTTGAGCAAGTGGCCCCCGGTGGGCTGGTTGCGCGCCGCGAGGCGCAACTGGCACGGCTCACTGCTGAGATGCCGTGCTATGAGCTGGGGCTGCCGGCAGACATGACGTGCGCTGCCGCCGTGGATTCCATCCTGCAACTGCTGCCGGGCAAGGCCCTGCGCGCGGTCGGCGCGCGGCAGTGATCGGGCGCGATGATTCGGGTGCTGTACGTCGAAGCCTCGAGCGGCGGCGTCGTCGGGGGGTCGCTGACAGGGCTCTATCACCTGATCCGCGGCCTCGACCGGAACCGGTTCGAGCCCGTGATGGTGCTGTACGAGCCGAAGGCGATTGAAGCCGACCTCAAGGCGCTCGCGGTGCGGGTACATCACGTGCGCCGCCGGCGCATTCCGAAAGAGCACGCGTTGCTGCAGTACGACGGATATCACCGCGCCAAAGCCTTCAGCAGTGTGCGTTTGCTGCTGGGCTTGGGCCGGCAGGCGTTGCGCCTGGCAGTGGAAGAGCTGCCAGCCGCTGCCCACATTGCATCCGTGATCCACCGCGAAAAGCCCAACGTCGTTCATCTCGGCAACGGCGTACGGGCGAACTTCGACGGCGTCCTGGCGTGTTGGCTCACGCATACTCCGTGTGTGTGCCACGTGAAGGGATTCGAGAAGTACTCCGCCCGCGAGCGTTGGTTGGCGCCGCACGTCGATGCCCTGGTGTGCATGACCAAGGCGGTGGAAGAGCATTGCGCGCGCAACGGGGTGCGCGGCCGCCGCACCGACGTGGTGTACGACGCCCTGGACGAAGCCGCCTTTGCGCCACGGCGCGATCCCGGCACGGTGCGCGCCGAATTGGGCATTGCCAACGGCGCGCCATGCGTCGGTGTCATCGGCAACATCCAGGAGTGGAAGGGTCAAGCCGTGTTGGTCGCGGCCATGGCACGCGTGATCGAGGCGGTGCCGCACGCCCGCGGGCTCCTCATTGGCGGGGTACATCGCGCTGGGGAGGCATATCACCAACAGCTACAAGCACGCATTCGCGCCCTGCACTTGGACCGCTGCCTCTGCATCACCGGCTTCCGCGGCGATGTCGCTGACGTGATGAACGCGCTCGACATCGTCGTCCATACTTCCGTGCGCCCCGAACCGTTTGGACGCGTGATCCTGGAGGGCATGCTGCTGGGCAAAGCGGTGGTGGCCACTGCGGCCGGCGGCGTGCCGGAGCTGATTCGCGACGCTGAAACCGGCTTCCTGGTTCCGCCAGACGACGAGGCGCGCCTGGCCGAGCGCCTGATTCCCCTGCTGCAGGACCCGACCCTGCGCCAGCGGGTGGGGCGGCGGGCTCAGGCGTGGGCACGGGAGCACTGCAGTCTGCAACGCCACGTCGCCGCCATGTCGGCGATCTACGAAGAATTGACGAACGGCCATTGACCATGCGCATATTGGGAATCTCGTGTTTCTACCATGACGCCGCCGTGGCGCTGATTCACGACGGCCAGCTGATCGCTGCCGCCGAAGAGGAACGCTTCAGCCGCAAGAAACACGACTCCGATTTCCCACGCCTGGCCATCCGCTACTGCTTGGAAGCGGCCGGCATCACCGCTCAGGAACTCGACTACGTCGTCTTCTACGAGAAACCGTTCGTCAAGTTCGAGCGCATCCTGACGACCGCCGTGCAGGTGGTGCCGAAGTCGTGGAGGGTGTTCGGCGACGCCATGACGACCTGGCTGCTGGACAAGCTGTGGGTGAAGAACTTGATCCGTCAGGAACTAGACATTCCACCAAGTCGCATCCTGTTTACGGAGCACCACGTGTCACACGCAGCCAGCACCTTCCTGTGCTCGCCGTTCGACGAGGCGGCGATCCTCACCATCGACGGCGTCGGCGAGTGGGCGACTGCCACCATGGGGCGCGGCAAGGGCACGGAGATCAAGTTGCTGCGCGAGATCCGCTTTCCCCACTCGGTGGGCTTGCTGTACAGCGCCTTCACCGCTTTCCTGGGCTTCGAGGTGAACGAGGGCGAGTACAAGGTGATGGGCATGGCGCCGTACGGGACGCCGCGGTACGTCGACAAGGTCTACAAGCTGATCCACCTCGACGCAGACGGCAGCTTCTGGCTTGACATGGATTACTTCTGCTTCCACCACTCGTCGACCCAGACCTATACGCGCAAATTCAGCGACCTCTTCGGTGAGCCGCGTGATCCGTCGTGGCACTTCTTCACCGAGAGCTCGGGCTACCCGTCGTACTTCGAGCCCAAACCCGCAAACTACACCGAGCTGGCCACCAAGAACCAGCACTACGCCGATGTCGCCGCCAGCATCCAGCAGGTCACGGAAGAGATCGTGCTGAGCATGGTGCGGAGTCTACACCGCGAAACCGGCCTGGACCGGCTCTGTTTGGCGGGCGGCGTGGCGCTGAACAGCGTCGCCAACGGCCGGCTGATCCGTGAGACGCCGATGCGCGACATGTTCGTCCAGCCCGCGGCCGGCGACGGCGGCGGGGCGCTCGGCGCGGCACTCTACGCATATCACTGTCTGTTAGGCAAGCCACGCCAGTTCGTCATGCGGCATGCGTACTGGGGGCAGGAGTACGACCAGGGAACGATCAATGATTTCCTGCGCCAGTCCGGGGCGCGCTACCAGGTTTATTCCGGTGAAGACGATCTGCTTGAGGCGGTGGTGGAGGCGTTGTGCGCCGGTCAGGTGGTGGGCTGGTCGCAAGGACGATTCGAGTGGGGACCGCGGGCGCTGGGATCACGCAGCATTCTGGCCGACCCACGCCGCAACGACATGAAGGAGATCGTCAACGTGAAGATCAAGTTCCGCGAGCCGTTTCGGCCCTTCGCGCCCTCGGTGTTGGCCGAAGCCGCAGAGCGCTACTTCGATCTTCCCGAGGCGCCGAAGCATTACCCTGCGCGCTTCATGCTCTACGTCGTCGACGTAAAGGATGGGCAAGGGGCCGTGGTGCCGGCGATCACGCACGTGGACGGCACGGCGCGCTTGCAGACGGTGCACGAGGCGGAGAGCCCGCTGTACTACCGGCTGATCAAGCGCTTCGGTGACGCTACCGGGGTCCCTGTCGTGCTGAACACGTCATTCAACTTGAAAGGCGAGCCGATCGTGAACACGCCCGCGGACGCGTTCAGCACCTTCATGCGCAGCGGCATGGACGCGGTCGTGTTGGGGAACTGCCTAGTTCGGAAGGAATCCTGAGACGGCGTGAAGCGTAGTCGTGAACTGCTGGCGGGCACGGTGCTCGCCGGCCTGGGAATCCTGTGCGCTCTGGCGCTGCTGGAGCTTGGGGTGCGGTGGCTTCATCTGGTGCCGGACCGCTTCTGGGAGCCCGATCCGGTGCTGGGGGTGCGGCTCGTTCCGGGTGATCGCGGCTGGTGGACGCAAGAGGATCGCGAATTCCTGGTCCGTGTGCAGATCAACCGCGAGGGCCTGCGCGACGTGGAGCACCGGTACGCCAAGCCGCCCGGTGTGTTTCGCATCCTGGTCCTTGGCGACTCGTTCGTCGAAGCGATGCATGTCCCGCTCGAGAGCACGTTTCCGCGCCAGCTGCAGGAGCGGCTCGATCGAGACAGTGGAGCGGGGAAGATCGAAGTCATCAGCGCCGGCGTGAGCGGCTATGGCACGGCCAGTGAGATGTTGTACTTCGAGCGCGAAGGCAAACGTTACCAACCTGATCTCGTGTTGTTGGCTTTCTATCCGGGCAACGACGTGAAGAATAACAGTCCGACTTTGGAGGACACTCTCAAACCGGTATACGGGCCCGACGGCGCGCTGCAGCGGGTCGCGGGTGAAGCGACGCGGTCGCGACCGGGTGGCTGGCGTGGGCTGTTGGCACGCTCCGCCGCCTACCATTACTGCCGGCAGCTACTGCTGCTGCGCCATCGGCGGTTGGCGCAGGTGCTGGTTCGACGCGGGTGGCTGAAGGCGGCGGCGGTCCGCACCGCACCGGAGCAGGACGGCATCCCGGTCGATTACGGGGTCTACGCCCCGTCGCCTGACCCCGCGTGGCGGCAGGCGTGGAGTTATACGGACGCGCTGCTCCTTCGACTACAGCGCGACGTGAGTGCAACCGGCTCCCGCCTTGCGATCGCGGTGCTGTGCGCGCGTGATCAGGTCTATCCGCAGTGGTGGCAGGAGATCGTGGCGGCGCATCCGCACATGCAGAACCGGCAGTGGGATCTCGACGGCCCGCAACATCGGGTGGAGTCCTGGTGTGCGGAGCATGGCGTGCCCTGCTTGGCGCTGGCACCCGCCTTTCGGGCCGCCGCCGCGAACAGCACGCCGCTGCATTTTCACCACGATGGGCACTGGACCGCCGCTGGCCATCAATTGGCGGCGGCGGAATTGGCAGGGTTCCTCGAGCAGCAGCGCCTGGTACCGACTGGACAGATTGGAGGGAGCAATGAAATTCACTGAGGGATTTAAACAGCGGTTTGGCATTGTCGGAGAGCTGATGGGCTTTCTCTGGCAGCGAAAGCTCTGGTGGCTGATTCCGATGGTGTTCGTGTTGCTGGTATTTGGCGGTCTGATGGTCACGGCGCAAAGCTCGGCCCTCGGCCCGTTCATCTACACGTTGTTCTGAGAGGAGTCCGATGAACTACACCCCCAAATACGTCTCTCTGGGGACAGGGACGAGAACGGCAACCGCAGTGCGAATCTTTATGCTGCTGGCATTGAGCCTGTGCGCGGCACATCGCGCGCGCGCCGCGACCATTTACGTGCTGGCCAGCGGGGACGACGGCGCCGACGGTTCGTCGCCGGCGACCGCGTTTCGGACCATCGGACACGCTGCGGTTGTGGCGAAACCGGGCGACCGCGTCGTCGTGGGACGGGGAAAGTACACTGAAGGCGACATCAATCCCGCCGCCTTCGGGCGCGTCAGCTTCGTAGCGGACAGACGGGGCACGCAGACGGGTGCCGGTCCCGGTGACGTGGTCATTGATGCCAGCGGACACGGGAGTGGCTTCGTCCTGGACCACAATCTGGCCGTGACGGTCGACGGTTTCGTGATTTATGGTGGCGAAATTGGGATCTACGTCAAAAGCCAATCTGATCAAGCGGTCATCAGCAACAATATTGTCTCAAGCGGCGAGGGAGAAGGCATCTACGTCCAGGATTCCCAAAATGTCATGGTGTTCAACAATCTGACCTATAACAATGGCCGCCACGGCATTTTGGTTACCGGCAACGTCAGCGGCTCGCCGGGCGCCAAGATCATCAACAATACCGCCTACGGTAATGTCCAACGGGGAATCTTCTTCGCCGGGACGACGATCAATTCTCCGGGCGGGCTGGCGCTCAACAACATCGCGCAGGCCAACGGCGTCGCCGGCGTCGAGGTGAATACCGGGTCACGTGTGGATTATGTGAGTGCCGGAAACGTCTGGGCTGATCGAATCGCCTCTGGGACGCCGATCGATGTTACTGATGTCCAGGCTGACCCTGAATTCGTGAACCCGCCCGGCCGGGACGGAATTCTCGGTGGTGTGGGATACGCTGACGACGATTTCCACCTGAGCGATAGAACGGCAGGGCAAGCCGTGACCAGCCCGGCGGTTAATGCTGGCTCGGACTTCGCGAGCGCCTTGCGCCTGAGAAGCGCGACCACGCGGATCGATGGCCGGGCAGACGTTGGCGTCGTTGACGCCGGTTACCACTACCGGAATTTCAGGGCGCCGCCGCCGCAGCCGCAAACACATGTGCGCGCCGTCCCACTTTACGTGGACGCCAATCGCGGCTCCGATACCAACGACGGGGCAACTGCGGCCACAGCGCTGCAGAGCCTCAGTCGCTCGTTCGAGTTGGCTCAGCCGGGGAACCGCGTTGTCATGCTTCCTGGCACCTACCGTCCAGATTCGGCGACCGGAGATCTGAGGCTTACGAAGTCCGGGAAGCCCGGTCGCGAGGTCGTCATTCAAGGCACGCCCGGGGCGGTCATCGATGCCACCGGCCTGGAACGGGGCGTACTGGTTGTGGGCGCGGCAAACGTCACGTTGGCCGGCCTCGATATCAAGGGCGCCAACGGTTCCGGCATCGAGATTCGAAACGGCTTCGGGCGCCCCCTAAACAGGCCCACGGGCAATATCAGCGTCAGTGACTGCCACCTCCATCAGAATGCCCGGCGCGGTCTCTACGTCAACGGCGCATCGAACGTCACGGTGCAGGGGGCGCTGATCGAGGACAACGGAGCGACGGGCGTTCAGGTGGAAGGGGGGGACGTTGATATCGCCGCGAGCACCATTCGCGCCAACGCTCAATATGGTCTGTGGGCGCTGCATGGCTCGGTGGTGTCGGTGTCAAACAGCCAAGTGCTTGAGAATGCACAAAACGGCATCATGGTCGACCAGAGTGCGATGACCGTCACCGATACGACGCTGAGCAGCAATGGCGAAGATGGTTTCCAGCAGACAGGGGGGTCGGCTAGCATTAGCAGCTTAACCGTCACGGCAAACGGGGGAAATGGCATCACGGTCAGCAACGCCGGCCAGGTGGTCGTGCAGAATGTCCGCGTGGGGATGAGTGGCCAAACGGGCGTGCTGATCGACACGGCCAGCTCTGCATCGGTGAGGGACTCGGTCGTTTACTCAAGCATGGGCAACGGGGTCATCATCCTCGACGTCCCGGCGCCCGAAGTATTTAATAACCTGATCTATGCCAATACATCTTCCGGTGTGCTCATCTCGGCGAACAACAGCGGAACCGGGTCTCCGAACGCGCAAGTACTCAACAACACCTTCTACGCCAACGGCACTCGCGGGCTGATGCTGGGCGGCGGCAACGCCAAGCCCCCGTCGCAAGGAGCGGTGGTGATGCGCAACATTTTTCAAGGGAACGGTAAGGCCGGTCTGCAAGTGAGTGAGTTGTCGCTTCCGGGCTATATCGGTGACTACAACCTCACCGCTGATCCGTACGGGCCCTTCACGCCGATCGGTCTGCATGACATTATTGCAGACCCATTGCTGGTGAACCCCGCGGGCGCGGACGGTATTCTCGGCGGTGCTGGCGCGGCCGACGATGACTTCCACCTGAGCCAGATCGCCGCCGGACAACGCAGTACCAGCCCGGCGGTGGATGCCGGTGGTATCGATGTGGTGAACGCCGGCCTCTCAGGGACGACGACCCGAACCGATGGGGTGCCTGATTCCGGCCCGGTAGATCTGGGTTACCACTACCCGTAATGATGGCGACTACGGGCCGACCCCTTCGCATTGCCTACGTCATCAAGTCGATGATCGTGGGCGGCAGCCAGACGCATCTTACACAGGTGCTGCGGTTGCTCGACCGTGATCGCTTCGAGCCGGTGCTGTACTGTCTGTCCGGCACAGGGGCCTTACTGGAGGCGATCCGCGGGCTCGGTATCCCAGTGAAGGCGCCCGCCGCGCCCCTGAGCTTCAAGGGTTTGGCGTTGGTGGCGCGGACGATCACACTCGCCCGCGCCCTGCGGCAGCAACGCGCCGACGTCGTGCACAGTTACCTGCTACGGGCGAACTTGCTCGGCTCCGTCGCGGCGCGCCTGGCACGCGTCCCCGTCGTGCTGTCGAGCAAACGCGGTTGCCACGAACGCCGCGGCTTCGAATTGGTCGGCGCCAAGGTCGCTAATGCGCTGTCACATCGGGTGATGGTGAATGCGGAAGCGGTACGGGAGTTCGTGCATGCCAACGAGGGCTGCCCGAAAGACAAGATGGCTGTGATCCCGAGTGGCGTAGATACCGATCGCTTCCGGCCGCTGGCAGGAGCCGGGTTCAAAGCGCGGCTGGGGTTGCCTGAGCACGGACCGCTGATCGGCATCGTCACGCGCATGCGGGTGCGCAAGGGCGTCGAAGAGTTCATCCGGGCTTTCGGGCGGGTTCGGCAAACCCATTCCGATGCCCATGCCGCCATTGTCGGAGAGGTGGATCTGGACGATGGTCTGCAAGCGCTGGTGCGCGGGCTCGACCTCGAGAAGCATCTCAGTCTGTTGGGCCGGCGCAGCGACATGCCCGAAGTGTATTCAGCGTTCGACGTGTTCGTGCTGTCGTCACACGACGAGGGCATGTCGAACGCGATCCTGGAAGCGATGGCGATGGAGAAGCCGGTGATCGCTACCGATGTCGGCGGCACCGGCGAGGTCGTGCGCCACGGCCATAGCGGGCTGCTGATACCGCCCAAGGATCCGGAGGCGCTGGCCGCCGCGATCAACGGGATGCTGGCCCAACCCGCACGGGCCCGTGAGATGGGTCGCCTCGGACGGCGCATTGTCGAGGGCGGTTTCTCGGCGCCCGCCATGGTGAGACAAATGGAGCGCCTGTACCTCGATCTGGCGGCGGCGCACGGGCTGGCTCTCGCCAACGCGGTCGAGACGGCTCTGTAGGCGAGAGTGGAGAAGGGGGCTGCAATGGCGGATCGCCTGAACGTCGTGCTTGCGGTGGTGGGATGTGCCCGTGCCGACCACGTTTCCTGTTACGGCTACGCGCGTGAGACGACGCCGTTTCTCGATCAGGTCGCCCGTGAAGGGGTGCGCTTCTCACGCATGATCGTGGCGGCGCCGTCAGCGCTGCCGGCGCACGCCTCGTTGTTCACGGGGCTGTACGCTGCGAGCCACGGCGCCACGGAGGAAAGCCCGTTTCTGTCGCCGCGTCACAAAACCCTTGCCGAACACCTCAGGGCCGCTGGGTACCGCACCGCGGCCTTCTGCACCGACCCGTGGGTGAGTCCGGAAACCGGGCTGGGACGCGGCTTCGACGCGTTCTTCCCGCAGCGCTACCACAACCGCGTCGCAGCCCACGCCATCTCTTGGGGCCGCAAAGTCAGCGACAGGCTGTTACGGCGCAGCGACGCGGGTGCGCGGCGGACGAACTACGCCTTGCGGCGCTGGCTGGTCGCCAACGAGCGGCCGTTTTTCGCCTTTGTGCATTACAACGAGACGCATCTGCCGTTTCAGCCCCCGCGGCCTTACGGCCGCGTGTATCTGCCACGCGGAGTGACCGCGGCGCGCGTGCGCACGGTCAATCAGGACAGCGGCAAGTATCTCGCCGGCCAGGTGGATATGGGCGAGGAGGACATCATCATTCTGAGGGCGCTGTACGACGGCGGGCTACGCTACGCCGATATGCGCCTGCGTGAAGTTGCGGACGTGCTGCGCGCCGCCGGCCACTGGGAGCGGACGCTGTTCGTCATCACCGGTAGTTACGGCGAGAACCTGGGTGAGCATGGCATGATAGGGCACAAGTGGGGCCTGTACGACACGCTGCTGCGGGTGCCACTAATCCTGCGCTGCCCCCTCCACGTGCCGCAAGGCTACGTCATCGACGAGCTGGCGCAGACCACCGATATTCTGCCGACCATCCTACGTGTCCTGGGCCTCCCGGCGGAGAACGAAACCATGCACGGACGGCCGTTGATTGAGCAAGGGCGTGCAACACCCGGCGTTGGTTTCGCGATAGCGGAGCGGTTCCGCCCCAACTTGGGGCGCCCGCAACAGCGCTTCCCGGGGCTGGATCTGCGCCCGTTCGACCTGCGCCAAAAAGCCATCCGTACCAGACGAGAGAAGTTCATTTGGCAGTCGGATGAAGCCAACCAGCTCTACGATGTGGTCGCGGATCCGGGTGAGGAGTGCAACGTCATCGAAGACCAGCCGCAGCGCGCCGAAGCATTGCGGCGCCAGCTGTTTGATTGGTTGGCGTCGGTCGAACAGTTCGAGGCGGTAGAGCCGACCCTCGAATTCGAGGCGCTCCCGCGTCAACCGCTGCGGGCGCTGGGTGAGGTCTGACGAGGGTGACGCCTGGACTTGGAAGAGCGAAACGAGGTGACAATGAGTAATCCCCGCCCAGGCGAAGCGGCCTTCGTGCGGCACTGGTCGACGCTTGCAGCGGTGTTCTGCATGAGCCTCAGCTTGCTGCTCAGCGAGCTGCTTCTGACGCGCATCTTTTCGGTGCTGTTCATGTACCACTTCGCGTTCATGGTGATTTCGCTGGCGCTTTTCGGGCTCGGTGTCGGTGGCATCGCGGTCTACCTATTTCCCGGCGCGTTTGCCGGCGACCTGCAGCGGCGCCTGGTGACGCTTGCATTGGCCTTCAGTGCCGCGGTCGTGCTGCTGGTCCTCTTTCTGTTCAACTTCCCACTCGTCATCTCCTCCGGTGCCCGCGGTACGCTGACCGTGGCGCTCGTCTACATGGTGGCATCCTTGCCGTTCTTCGTC
>Ga0326728_10014951_pt1 | contig 16296 bp, 14 predicted proteins | sample MB3enrmetagenome_FD_207602 | JGI IMG/M metagenome (GOLD analysis project Ga0326728, IMG submission 207602) | Lab enriched peat soil microbial communities from McLean, Ithaca, NY, United States - MB31MN | ecosystem: Environmental > Terrestrial > Soil > Wetlands > Peat | place: USA: New York...
TGATGCAGGATGACCGGCTGCTGAACCGCATGGCCATTGATATCCTCCGGTCGCGACAGGTGATTTTCGTCGCCTGCGGCTCCTCCCGTTTTGCTGCCCTCATCGGACGTTATGCGTTCTCCCGGATCGGGCACACTTTCAGCGATGTTATTATGGCATCCGAATTCGGCTACTTTTCAGATTCCGTAGACAAAAATACGCTGGTTATTGCCATCTCGCAAAGCGGTGAAACCGCCGATGTCATGAATGGCGTCAAACAGGCTAAAGCTAAAGGCGCTACGGTTTACTCTGTCGTCAACGTAGAAGGCTCGTCACTGGCGAGGATGAGCGATAAGACCCTATATCTCAATTGCGGCCCGGAAATTGGCGTTGCGGCCACGAAATCATTCACCGCTCAGCTCTGTTTGCTGTATTTACTCGCCTATGCCATGGACGGTCGGTTAACCGAAGGCAAAGAAAAATTGCTGGAGATATCCTCGCTGATTGAAGAAGACCTGCAGACCAATACCTCTGAAATTGCAGCCATCGCTGAAAAATTCAAGGATAAAAAAGACTTTTACTTTCTGGCGCGCGGTATCAATTTTGCCATGGCCGGTGAAGGCGCATTAAAACTGAAAGAAGTCTGCTATGTTCATGCTGAAGGTATGGCCGCCGGCGAAATGAAACACGGCACGCTGGCATTAATTGAAGACGGGACTCCTGTTGTCGCCATTTGCCCGACGGATTACACCTACGCCGATATTGTTTCCAACATCTCCGAAGCGGTGGTCCGCGGTGCGACGGTCATCGGTATTTCAAATACAAATCATTCGGCATTTAACGAATGGATAAAAATCCCTGAGGTGGACATGGTTTTTTATCCGCTGGTTACGGTGATACCGCTGCAATTGCTTGCCTATCATTCCGCTATTGTCCGTGGTTTTGACCCGGATAAGCCCAGGAACCTGGCCAAATCTGTAACCGTAAAATAAATTGTTCTTTTATTATCAGTTTTTTTCTCAAATTAACTCTTGAATTTGCTGCTATATTTGTGTATAGTACTTCCAATAGTAAATTAGTACCGGGTAGGACTATTTCCATCTCATCCACGGCTGATATGCGTAAAATAAGTATTGAAATATCATGCCTTAAATGATAATCTAAAATAAACTAATCATATAAAACAAATAATAAAATAAATTACACCGGAGAATCAGCCATGCCGGTAGTTGATAAAGAAATCATAATCGATGCGCCCGTTGAGGAAATCTTTGGCTATATCAGCAAACCATGTAATTTACCGCAGATTTGGCCGAGTCTAGTTGAGATAAAAAACGAAAAATTGTTGCCCAATGGCGGTTATCGGTTTCAATGGGTATATCTTTTGTTTGGCATCAAACTCGCCGGTAAGGGCGAATATGTAGATATCGCTCCTAACCTCTGGCTGTCTGCCCGTACTTACGGCGCCGTAGAAAGTTTGAACACCTGGACATTCCGCGCTAAGGGTTCGCAAACCAGGGTTACCGTCACTATCGATTATCAAATACCATCCATCTTATCCAACCGCCTGGCGGAAAATACTATCGTCAAAGCTAATGAAAGAGAAGCGGACACGATTTTAATCAATCTCCGCGCCAGATATGACAATCAGGCTTCGAGGATAAACGCCGGGCATTCCGGTCCCCAATTTATCTGACCAGATCACAGGCTTCCGGCGGCATCCAGTGCTGGTCTTTCCCTTCCCATTTTACGTTGCACCCGATAGGATTGGTGAGTTTCACCGTTACCGGTTTACCTGCCAGGTGTTCTGCCAGCGCTTTATCCAGGTCGTTGACTGTCATCTTTGCGGTATCTTTCGGATTATCGACGCCTCTGCCGGTGTAAACCAGTTTGCGGTTGCTATCGAAAACAAAGAAATGCGGCGTCTTCAGGGCACCGTAAGCCAGCGCCGCTTTCTGGGTTTTATCCCGCAAATAGACCCACGGGAATTTATTGACTTTCATCCGTTCTACCATCTGGTCGAAACTGTCTTCCGGATGGGTATTTTCACTGTTCGAATTAATCCCGACAAACCTGACGCCTTGCTTCATGTATTTTTCGGCGGTCTGCCGCGTCACTTCATCCGAACCCTTGACGTAAGGGCAGTGGTTGCAGGTGAAGAAAATCACCAGTGTTTTCGCGTCTTTGAAGTCTGAAAGTTTGTAGGTTTTCCCGTCTGTTGCCGGTAATGCAAAGTCCGGCGCTTTCGCCCCGATTTCTAATGTAAATGCCATTTTCATCCTCCTGTTTGGTTTGATTCTGATAATATACCAACTATTTTAGCTTGTAAAGAACTGTCATTGCAGGGACTGTAAGGACGCGGCAATCTCAGGGTGGGGATAACTTTTCCTTTTTACGATCCTAAATCTTTTTTAATCTGCTCGAACTGCTCTTTGGTAATTTCGCCTTTTGCGTATCTTTCTTTTGCAATTTCCAGCGGTGTTTGTTTTTCATTGGCATCGCTACGCCGCAGGAACCACCGGAAGGCTAAAATTGCTAACACTGCAATCCCCACCCAGATTAACAGCATCACAATCCAGCCGACCACCATCCACCAGCCGTTAACGGCATGTACATACCACATCCCCATCGCCCCCTCTGAAATCTTCTATTTGACTATAAATCTTCCGTGTAACCGTGTCTGTGATAGAAGTCGCTAAGGCAATTTGTTCTACTTATTTCCAGCCTTTCACAAATTCCTTATTTGCCCGGAACATCTCCTCCACCATGTTGCGTGTTTCATCTATCGTCAGCACTGCAGCGGTTAACGGGTCCAGCAGAATAGATTGAAAGATTTTTGTTTTATCCTTCTCCGCGATGCCCCGGACCGCCAGCTCTTGCACGTTGATGTTTGTCCGGTTCAAACCGGCCAGTTGCGCCGGTAAATCCCCCACATAACAGGGATGCAGGCCTTCCTTATCCGCCAGGCACGGCACTTCCACGCAGCAGCCTTCCGGCAAATTCGTAATCAGCCCGGTATTCTTCACGTTGCCGGTTACCCGCGCCGGCAGACCGGATTCCACGGCATGCATTATTGCCACCCCATAATCGTTCTTACGCCCCGTCGGCAGCGCTTCTTTCGCGGTCACCAGCTGCCGCAAGCTTTCTTCGTTGGCGGCGCGCATTTTTTCCCTTTCGACCATGTTCCGCTCAATCATTTGCAGCTTGAATTGCTCGATGTGCGCCTGGGTCTTTCTAAAATAGGGCAGGTATTCTGAAAGGTGCGGGCTAGTTTCCGTGCAGTAATAGCCGAAAGCCTTAAAAACTTCCGCCCGCACGATATCCGCCCCGAAAACATGCGCATTGGGCCCGGAATATACCGCCGTGTCGTTGAATTTCTCCTTCAGCAGTGGGTACATGTCCTTCCCGTGATGTTTTAATTCCAGGAACCACGCCATGTGGTTGATGCCGCCGATCCAATAATCCAGTTCGTCTTTGGGGATTCCAAGATATTTCGCCAGGTCGCCGGCTGTGCCCAGCACGCCGTTGCATATCCCGACATTCTTAATTTTGGTGTAATCGCCGACCGCCCAGCCGATAATCGCCAGCGGGTTGGTATAGTTAATCAACATCGCCTCCGGACAGAGCTCCGCCATGTCGCGGCAGATGTCCAGGATTACTGGCACATTGCGCAGCCCGAAGAACACGCCGAGCGGCCCCAGCGTATCGCCGGCGCTTTCGTTCACGCCGTATTTATTGGTGATTTCCCGGTCGGCCTGAGTCGCGACTGCCCCTCCGGCTTTAATCGCCGTCAGCACATAATCTGCGTCTTGCAATGCTTCACGGCGGTTCATTGTGGCTTCGATTTTCGTTTTAAAGCCTTGCTCGCGTATCATTTTCTGCGCAAAGGCAGCCACTAAATCCACCGGCTCTTTGTGGACATGCCCCACCAGCGTTATCGTCCTGTCCTGCAGCGCCGGATATGAAAGAACGTCGGTGATGATATTCCTCGCGAAGAAATGGCTCCCCGCGCCGATTAAAACAATTTTTGCCATCGCAATACTCCTCTGCTATGTCTGTCTCTGATAATAAAGCAAGCCTGCCCGCTTGTAAAGCACAACAAATCTACAAACCATCGCGAGGAGTCCGCCTCAGGTGGACGACGCGGCGATCTCACGATTACTAGTGTCGTCGATATCAGTATATCTTTTGAACATTTTTTGTTTGGATATTAGAAATTCAAATTTACTTGAATCTTGAATCTTGTTTATTTGTAATTTGTTTGGAGCTTGGTTTTTGGTTCTTGGAATTTGGGTGGGGTCGGGTGGGGAGGGGAAAAGATGGTGGGCAGTAGAGGGCTCGAACCTCTGACCTTCTGCGTGTAAAGCAGACGCTCTAACCAACTGAGCTAACCGCCCTGATGCTTTACTCTTCTTGTGAATTATACCTTCTCGGCCTGCGGCAGGTCAACCGGTCAGCTGCAAATATAGGAGTGCGCTATAAACTGAGCATACATAATCTTTGATATTGTAATGAACTGAATAAGCCATTCGGACTCAATGGCAGGTGAGAATGAACGAAGGGCATCGAGATTACTGTTAACGTGCGGTTTGAGTGATAGTAATTTCCGATGTCTTTTTTTATATCGTTAAGACTGAATTACGGTGTCTGAATCTGAAATCAGGATTGCGGGAGGTTACCATGGTGGTAAAGCGAAAAGCAATCTCGAAACCGAAGCGGGCTCCAGGTAAATCACACATTGGCAGGAAAACTCAAATGCAACCATCGGAGGCTAACTTTAAGGCATCTTTGTCAAACTCCCCGCTGGGTATCCGGATTGTCAGCGAGGATGGTGAGACTCTTTATACCAATAGCCCCTTCCTGGATATTTACGGATATAAATCCCTGAAAGAATTTAATGCCACTCCGGTAAAAGACCGCTATACTCCCGACAGCTACGTTGAATTCCAGGCGCGGCGCGATAAACGCCGCCGCAAGGAACCGCTGCCGGATAATTACGAGGTCAGTATCGTGCGTAAAAATGGCGATGTCCGTCATCTTCAGGTGCTGCGCAAGGAAATTATGTGGTCCGGTAAAATGCAATATCAGACAATTTACCGCGATGTTACCGAACATAAACATATGGAAGAAGCTGTTCGAGAAAGCGAAGAAAAATTCCGCTATGTCTTTGATAATTCAGCTATCGGGAAATCATTAACCTCTATTTCCGGTGAAATTCATGTAAATAAAGCTTTCTGTGAACTGCTGGGTTACTCCGTAGAAGAACTCGTCCATAAGACCTGGCAGGAAATTACTCACCCGGATGATATTAATCTCACGCAAAAAGCCATCGATTCCCTCGTTTCCGGTCAAGTAAAAACAGTACGGTTTAATAAAAGATACCTCCACAAAAATGGCTCCAATGTCTGGACTGATGTGCAGTCTTCTTTACGTCATGATGAAACTGGAAAACCGCTGTATTTAATTACCAGCATTATGGATATCACTGAACGTAAAAAGGCGGAAGAAGCATTGCGTCAAAGCGAAGAAAGATTTAGAAATACCGTTCAATATGCGCCAGTTGGCGTTGCAACGGTTGGTCCGGATAGAAAATTTATCACCGCCATATATTTCACTCAGCCGGGTCACTGTAAACTTGCGGTCCAGATAATCCCCAATCATCTGAATCTTTTGATCCATGGCACATGTCTCCTTCCAAGGCATAGGCTTTTCCCTCCTGCCTATACCGTATCATTTGTTAACCATGTGCCCGGTTTATTTTGTTAATAGTGTACTCGGTTTAGACCCCCAGGTACTAATAAGTACTAAATTTAAAATCTGCAGCGAAGTGCTAAATTGAGCTCAAACTTCCAGTTTTAGCGATAATTCAAGGCGGCAATTTCTGAAAAACGGGAATGTACTAAAGAATTGTGAAAATAGCCCTAAAGGGCTATATGCTCACTTCATGATAAATGGTTTAATAGTCTCAAATCATCCCGATATGTGTCAACACAATCAAGGTAATTAGTTCGTTAGGAGATTGAACCCGTGCCGCAGGAAATCAAATATCCCGCTCATTATTATCGTTGGAAAAATTTATTGCAGCATCGGTGTTAGTAAAGGCGATTCTCTTCTGATTGCCTTAGGTCAGTATTCAACAACGTTCGAAGATGATTATAGTGTGTTTATTTTTACGGAGTTTGAAATTGAGAAAAATTGCCCGGAAGTGAACCCGATTCGGTGATTAATTCTCCCTGTACGGATGAGGAAATGGTAAAGAAAGATCTTACTAAGCACAGGTCTTCTGGTTCGCGCGAACCGCCGAAGCAGCCGATCAACGCCATTAACATGCTTGAAGATGAGGAAAAATATCAGGCAGCTTTTCAATTTGCCGGCGATATCATTTTGCTCATCGATGACAAGGGTATTATCACCGATGCCAATAATAAGCTGGTTGAGATTGGCGGTTATCCGCGGGAAGAGTTTATTGGCAAAAATATCAGCACCCTGGCGGGAATGATGACCGCAAAAAGCGAGACAAAAGCACTAAAGAACTTTAAGAAACGGATTACCGGCGCTAAAATCCCGCCGTATGAAGTTGAACTGTTGAAAAAAAATGGAGAGGGGTTAATCTTTGAAATAAACGCTCAGCCTTTAAAAAAGGCCGGCAGTCTAATCGGCGATCTGGTTATTCTGCGGGATGTTACCGGGCGTAAAAAGATGGAAGCAGCTCTGAAAGACTCGGAGAGTAATTACCGCGATTTTTTAGATAACTCCTCCATGGGTATCCGTGTTCGGGATGAAGATAATCACATTTTATATTTAAACCAGGCGTATCTGGATATCTTTGGTTTCGAAAGTATCGAGGAAGGTAAATCAGTTCCTCCGGTTGAACGTTATACACCTGAATCGTATGTTGAATATCTGGCGCGGGCGGAAAAAGTGTCACGCGGTGAAATCTTTCCCAACAAAATTGAAGTTGACATCATTCGTAAAGATGGGGCAATACGGCATGTACAGGTTTTTGGTAGAAGCGTTTTCAGGAATGGCAAGCAGCAGGGACAAACTTTTTATAATGACATTACCGCGATTACCCAGGCAGAAAAGGTTTTAAAAAACTCGGAGCAAAATCTGAGTCATGCTCTGGACCAGCTGCCGATGGGTTTTCGGATTACCGATTACGAAGATAATACTCTGTATCTGAATCAGGCATTTTTAGATATTTTCGGATACGAAAATGCCGATGAAGTTAAGACAAAACCTCCAGTTAAAAATTTTTATACCCCTGATTCTTTTGCGGATTATCTCTTGCGCCGGGAGAAAATTCTACGTGGTGAACCGCGCGAGAAAAGTGTAAAAGTCGATATTATCCGGAAAGATGGCGTTTTACGCCATTTACAGCTATTTACCGGAGATGTGATCTGGAACGGTAAAAAACAGGTCCAGACGCTTTATGTGGATATCACCGAACAGAACAATATCGAAAGGGCCTTAATTAATAGCGAACAAAACCTGCGTAATGCCCTGGAAAATTTACCCATGGGCATTCGCATCGCCGACAAAGACAACAACAGCTTGTATCTAAACCGGGCCTTTCTCAATATTTACGGCTATCAGAATATTGAAGAAACAAGAGGAATTTCGTTAATCAGCCTCTACACTCCGGAGTCTTACGCCGAATATCTGCGGCGTCGTGAACGAAAGTTAAATGGCGCTCCGCATCAGGACACCATCGAAGTAAGCATTATTCGTAAAGATGGTGCCATTCGGCATTTGCGACTCTCTACCGCTGAAATATTCTGGGATGGCCAGCAGCAAGCCCTCACTATTTTTAACGATGTCACTGAACGCAAACAGGCAGAGCAGCTTTATAACACTCTTGCCGAAAGTTCGCCCGGCGGTGTTTACATCGCCCAAAATAAGAAATTCGTTTTCACTAACGCTGTTTTCCAGAAAAATATCGGCTATACCGCGGAAGAATTGAGGGAAATTGGGCCTACCACTCTGGTTCATCCTGAAGACCGGGCGGCTGTCAGACAGAACGCAGTGCAGATGCTGAAAGGCAAACGCGCTCAACCCTATATCTTCCGGGTAATCACTAAAACCGGTGAAATTAGATGGGGTTTGGAAACTATGACCTCTATCATCTACGGCGGCAAACGGGCCATGCTGGGTAACTTCATTGATATCACCGAAAGGAAACAGGCCGAGGAAAAACTGGAACAGGCGGCTCAGGAATGGAGAACAACTTTCGATTCGATTACCGACGTGATTTCTATTCATGACAGGGATAACCGGATTATCCGGATGAACAAAGCTTATGCTGATTTATTGAAAAAGACGCCCCAGGAACTTGTCGGTAATTTCTGCCACGAACTGATGCACGGAACGCAAGAACCACCTGCCAACTGCCCGCATCTGAAGACGATGAACAGCGGTAAACCTGCCGCGGCTGAGATCTATAACCCTAATTTTGAGACCTACTTTCACGAATCCACTTCGCTGTTGTTTGGCGAAAAAGGGCAAGTGTCCGGTTCTGTTATCGTTGCCAGAGATGTAACTCAACAGAAACGAATGGAAGAACAACTTATTTTAACCGACCGTCTGGCATCAATTGGTGAATTATCTTCCGGCATTGCACATGAGTTGAATAACCCCTTGACCAGTGTTATCGGTTTCTCTCAATTGTTGATGCAGGGCAACATTCCGGATAACATTAAAGAAGATTTAGGAATTATTTATAGTGAAGCGCAGCGCGCGGCTGTGATTGTTAAAAATCTCCTCACTTTTGCCCGAAAACATGCGCCTGTGACGCAGTTGAGCCAGGTTAATATCGTTATTGAAGACGTATTAAGGTTGCGTGCCTATGAGGAAAGGGTCAATAATATTGAAGTCGAAAAACATTTGGCCCCGGATATCCCCGAAATAATGATGGATCCCTTCCAAATACAGCAAGTTTTTCTTAATATCGTCGTAAACGCCGAATTTGCTATGCTGGAAGAGCACCAGCGGGGGAAATTAATCATCACTTCCGAAAAGGCGAACGGCATGGTTAAAATTACATTTACCGATGACGGCCCAGGAATTACGGAGGCTAACCTGAAACGTATCTTTAATCCATTTTTCACTACCAAAGAAGTGGGTAAAGGGACCGGGCTCGGCTTGAGTATTTGCCACGGGATTATCACCGAACATGGTGGTAATATCTATGTCAGAAGTGTTAAAGGTCAGGGGGCAACTTTCATCGTAGAGTTACCGCTTACCGGATGATCTCAAATCGTTCTATCCTAAGGTTAATCTCCGGAGAAGAGAAAATGGGCACAGCGCAGGAACAGAATAAGATCAAGCGTGAACAGAATATTTTGATTGTGGATGATGAAATCACCATCCGGCTGCTTCTCCACCAGAAAATGACACAGCAGAGGTATCACTGTGAAGAAGTCAGTTCTTCAGAAGAAGCGTTGCTCAAATTGAGTTCTTATCCGGCAGACCTCGTAATGCTGGATATGAAAATGCCGGGAAAATCCGGTATGGATTTACTGCCGGAATTAAAAACCGGATACCCCGGCATCGCTGTTATCATGGCTACCGCAGTCGCCGAATCCAATCTCGCTATCCGCTGTATGCGGTTGGGAGCCGATGATTATATTACCAAGCCGTTTAATCTGGACGAAGTTGTCATGTGCGTGGAAAAAGTTCTGGAAAAACGGGCATTGGAGCTCCAAATCAGTGAATACCAGCAGCAGTTGCAGCAGAAAGTTGAGCATCAAACTGCTGAAATCCGGGCGCTTTTTCTCGGCTCTATTGAGTCGTTGGTTTTTGCCCTGGAAGCTAAGGATAAATACACTACCGGACATTCGCGGCGGGTTACTGAAATTGCATTGGCCATCGGCCGGGAGCTTCATTTGTCCGAGGAAAATCTGGAGAACCTGCGCTGGGGCAGCTTGTTGCATGATGTTGGCAAAATTGCCGTCGACCAGTTCGTCCAGAACAAGCCGGGTAAACTTACTCCGGCTGAATATGAACATATTATGATTCATGCTCATGTCGGCGCCGGCATCGTGAAACCGGTAGTTAATCAAAAGGTCGTGGATATTGTTGAACACCATCATGACCATTATGACGGCACCGGGCTCCATCAGGTGGCAGTCGGCGAAGATATACCGTTGGGTTCCAGAATTTTGGCCCTCGCCGATGCCTACGATGCCATGACCTCCAATCGTCCCTACCGTCCGGCCATGCCCGTGGAAGATGCCCGCCAGGAAATAGAACGGTGTTCCGGTACCCAGTTTGACCCGGTTGCTGCCGCCGCGTTCCTGAAAACCCCGATTTCTCACTCCACGCCCGAGAAAGATAGTGTTAGGATATAGCTATATCCGTCTGTCTGTAATAACAAAAGGAGAATTGAGCAAATATGGAACAGGTTGAAAATAAAAAGAAAGTACTGATTGTTGATGATGAACCTAATGTCCGGCGTCTTCTGCATACTATTTTAGGTAAAACATTTGACGTTTTAGAAGCCGAAGACGGGAGACAGGCAATAGAAATAACCAACTCTCAAAAACCGGATGTTGTTCTGATGGATATGATGATGCCCAAGATGGACGGACTCACGGCCTGCCATATGATTAAAAATGACCCGGCGACAAAATCAATTCCTGTAATCATGGTCACCGCTATCGGATTTGAACTTAATATCAAGCTCAGTCAACAGATGGGTGCCAGCGGCTATGTTACCAAACCGTTTTCGTCGGAAGATTTGCTCGGGAAAATTACTCAGGTTTTAGCCCCAGTATAATTGTTATCTGGTTCCACTGTTAGAGCTTTCACAGCCGGGAAAACAGTATCGATGGTACGCTTGGTGGGGTTCGAACCCACGACCTCAGCCTTCGCAGGGCCGCGCTCTATCCAAACTGAGCTACAAGCGCAAAAAATAAGTGGTGCCGAAGGAGAGATTTGAACTCTCATGCCCGTGAGGACACTACGCCCTGAACGTAGCGCGTCTGCCATTCCGCCACTTCGGCACTTGGCACCACTAAACCGGAGAATTTCCCCGGCCACTTATTAAATTTAACGTAATAAGAGCAATTAGTCAACTATTTTAACCAAATCGCGGCCGTTTTCAAGCTGACTTTTTTTCCTAACCGCTATTCTTCGTACATTGTACAAAAATCTCCAGGATACAGTCTGGCTGCTAAAATTGACAGTTTTTGTCAATCGCCTTAAGATGGTTACAACAATACCCAATAGGAAAACAAAATGAATATTCTCGTGACCAATGATGACGGTATCGATTCCATGGGTCTGTGGGCGTTAGCCGGGGCAATGAACCGGATTGGGCAGGTGACAATCGTTGCTCCGGATAAAGAACGCAGCGGTGTCGGTTCCGGTCTGACTTTACATAATGGTATTGATGTCAAAATAATCCCATCGCTTATTCCGGAAATCAAGGCTTATGCCCTTAGCGGCACTCCCGGCGATTGTGTCATGTACGGTATCAACCGTCTGTTTCCGGACAAATTGGATTTAGTTGTCTCCGGCATCAATCCCGGTCCCAATATCGGGCGGGATATTCATTATTCCGGCACGGTGATGGCGACCCTGCAGGGCTATTTTCGGAAAATACCCTCAATCGCGGTATCTTTATACCCGAAAACCCGCCAGGAAGAATTGAAATATGATTTGGCTGCTGAAATCGCCCAAAAATTTGCTTTACGCATTAAAAACGGGGAACTTCAGACTGACGCAATCCTTAATATCAACGTTCCCAATCTCCCGGACAGTCTGATTAAAGGCATTATGACCACCCGCACCGCGGATACCGGTTATGTGCGGCTTTCCTCGGTCGCCGGCGATAATGTGGTCAATTACACTTTGGAATTAGATAAATTATTCAATAGCAGTATCGCCCCTGGCACCGATATCTGGGCCATTCATTCCGGTTATGTTTCTGTCAGCCTGTTGCGTTTTGATGTAGACCATCGGGAAGTACCTGCGTCTTTCGATGCATTAGTACAGGGAATCGGGAATGAATTCTTCGGGAATCTGCGCTAAAATTCAGAGTAATCTGTCATTTTGTTCGATGTAGGAGTACTAAAATGAAAATAATTGACCTGCGCAGCGATACCGTCACCCATCCGACCGATGCCATGCGGCAGGCGATGTCTGCGGCCGAAGTCGGCGATGATGTCTTCGGTGAAGACCCGACCGTTAATCGTCTTGAGACTATGGCGGCGCAAAAAATGGGTAAAGAAGCGGCGCTCTTCACCGTCAGCGGCACCATGAGCAACCTGGTTGCGGTGTTGACCCATACCCAGCACGGCAATGAAATCATTCTCGGTACCGAGGCGCATATTTTCTTGAATGAAGTCGGTGGGGCGGCGGCGCTGGGGGGCGTGATGGTACATACGGTTCCCAATGACGCCGCAGGCCGATTACCCCTCGCTGATATTGAAAATGCCGTCCGCGATAAAAATATCCATTATCCCGAAACAACCCTCCTTTGTCTGGAAAATACACAGAATCGCTGTGGCGGTGTGGTCCTTGCACCGGATTATACGCAACACGCAGCAGCGCTGGCTCATCGTCATGGCCTCAAAGTCCACCTGGACGGCGCGCGTATTTTCAACGCTGCCGTTGCCCTGGGTATCCCGGCAGTTGAGCTTACTAAAGAAGTGGACTCAGTTGGGTTTTGTCTTTCCAAAGGGTTAAGCGCTCCCGTCGGTTCCGTGCTCTGCGGCAGCCGGGAATTTATCGAACGGGCGCGGAAAAAACGCAAAATGCTGGGCGGCGGTATGCGGCAGGCCGGCATCATTGCGGCCGCTGGTATCGTAGCGCTGGAAACAATGGTTGACCGTTTAGCCGAAGACCATGCCAATGCCCGCAAATTAGCCGCCGGGTTGGCCCAAATCCCCGGTATCGCTCTGGCTCAGGCAAAAGTTGACACCAATATCGTGATATTTGATTTGTCTCCATCCTTTCCGGTGAACCAGTTTATCTCTAAACTCAATTCATCCGGGGTTAAAATCAGCCGCTTCGGCAATTATCGGTTCCGCGCCGTCACCCATCGCATGGTGGATACGGCGGATATTGATTCGGCTTTAGACCGCATGGAAAAGGTTTGTCGTGAATTAAGACCTGTGTAAAATTGTTTTAGGAGTCAGCATACGATTGACCGATTTAATTCAGGATGTTACTCCCGATTTAAAACTCCTCAATTTTTGCCCGGCCGGCAGCGGGTTCGAAAATTTTCTTTCATCTTACCTGCTTGTCGGTCAGAAAAAGGCGCTGGTGGATGTCGGACCGCAAGTTACTATTCCCGGCTTGCTCGCCGCTTTAGCCGCTGCCGGTGTCAGCCCGGACGAAATTGACTATATCATTCTCACCCATATTCACATGGACCATGCCGGTGGAATAGGCCTTGCTGCCAAAGAAATGAAAAACGCGCAGGTGCTGGTGCATCCCCGGGCAACCGCCCACCTGGTTGACCCGTCCGCGCTCTGGCAAGCCAGTCTGGCTGCGCTCGGCAGTTTGGCCTTGAAATATGGCAACATCGAACCGGTGCCCGCAGACCGCATTATATCCGTCGAAGATGGCATGAACCTTGACCTTGGCAAAGGTTTAAATCTTGAAAGTTACCATACGCCCGGTCATGCCCCGCATCACATTGCGGTCTTCGCAAAGAAGTATCGGATTTTATTGGCCGGCGATATGGCTGGTATTGATATGAATGGTTTCCTGCGCCCCGGTACCGCGCCGCCGTTCCGTTTGCAGGATTATCTGGATTCGCTGGATAAAATGATTGCTCTCCAGCCTCAAAAAATCGGTTATGCCCATTTTGGCTGTTATGACGGTGCTCTGTCTCGGTTAACGTCTATTCGTGCCCAGACCTTGCGCTGGTACGCAATTGCTCAAGTCGGAGTGAAAGAAAATCGAACACCCGAAGAAATTCTCCGTGTGATTCTGGAAAGTGAAAATCATTCTGAAAACGTGAAAACTATGGTTCCCGGTGTCTACCAGCGCGAATACCCGCTGATTCTCAATACCGTTCGCGGTTTACTGACTGCCCGGTAGGCTCTTATCCGATAATCAGGTCTTCCAGGCTGCGTTTGGGAATGTGTCTTACACCCTGCTCGTCCCACCAGCCGCGCACGTTGCCTGTTGCCGGGTCTACCGGCTCAAAAACATAGCTTTCTTTCGGCTTGCCGATGGTCAGGACCAGCAGAATTTCGTAGCGTTCGGGGATATTGAGTGCTTTCCGTAATTCTTTCCGGTTGATCATCCCCACCATACAGCCGCCCAGACCCTTTTCGGTTGCGCCCAGTAGGATGCTCTGCGCTGCGATGCCGTGGTCTACTTCTGTCGGACCGTAAGTTCCCAGTTGTGTATCGTTCATGATAATAATGTAAGCCGCCGGCCTCTCGCCTTTCGGCGGGTCGCCCCCGAGGCTGATATGACTGTAGATAATCTCGTTTTTCGCCGTTTCGCATGCAAGATAATACTTTAGAAGCTGCCGGTTGCCGCCGGATGGAGAAAACCTTGCCAGTTCAATCAGCTCCAACAGTGTTTCACGGTCTACCGGTATCTCCTGATGATAGCGGCGGGTGCTCCGGTTTTTCATCACTAAATCTTTTAACACGCTTCTGCCCTCTCTTCAATCCCTTTCAATTTCAGGTGATTCCGGCCTTTTGTTCTAAGTCGCAGAAATCTAATCTTCAATTCCCTTGCGGGATATTAGACCTTTATCGTAATAATGTTTGACTTCGACCATCTCCGTCACCAGGTCGGCGGCAGCAATCAATTCTTGTGGCGCATATCTGCCGGTAAATATTAACTCTACTCCATCCGGTTTCGTTTTTACCAGTTCCAGCATCTCTTCCACTGTAATCAGTTTGAAAAAATGTGCTGTGTTGATTTCATCCAGCACGACGATATCATATTTCCCGGATAACATCGCTGTCCTGGCTTTTAGCAGCCCCTTTTTCGCGTTTTTTAAACTTTCGGCATCGGGGTGTTCTTTATCCCGGGTAAATCCTGTTTTACCATATTGCTCGAGGGTAATGTAGTCTGCCACGATTTTTACGGCCTCGAGTTCACTGCACTGTTGCCCTTTCATGAATTGGCCGATGTATGTTTTCAGTCCGCAGCCCATTGCCCGGAACGCCAGGCCAAGTGCGGCTGTTGTTTTACCTTTGCCGTTGCCGGTGTAGACCTGAAGATACCCTTTTCCGATTGAGCCCTGTTTGATTGTTGACATAATGGATATTATTATCTCTTCCGCGCGTCGATTCGTGTATATTTGATATTTTCGGATATCAGTTTTTGCTGCACCGCCGGGACCTCGCTCCCGGTGCATATAACATAAAATGGCAGTCCGGAACGGGCGGCCTCAATTGCCGCTTGTGCCACCCCGTATAAATAATTTGGTTCGATACCGGTACGCCGCAGCGTGACAATTGCTTCTATTCCGATGGCGCCGGTTAATTTACTCTTAGCGAGACCTTTTTTCAACTTGGTCATGTCCACTTTTTTAGAACCGCCGTTTTGAATCGTCGGAATTTCCAGTATCGTAACCTGTCCGGCTTCCAGTTTTACGATGCCTTGAATGTCCATCACCCCGATATCTTCACCCTTTTTCGCTTTCTCGGCCGTGATGCCGCTGGCGCCGTTATTGCTATTGTTAGAAGCATAAAGCAGACCGTTTTTCATCTCCAGGCTGACCGTTTGACTTTTCTCCAGGTCAACTTCTGCGATTGCTGCCCAGGTCGTGATATTGGTCAGCACTCTTTCCGCGGCAAAGGAGTATTGCTGCAGCTGCCGCAGTGATTTCAGCATCCAGTTTATGCCTTCTTTGGTGATGCGGTACCGGGAGCGTCCTTCGGATGTAATCCAGCCGTCTTTTTCCAGTTTGTTGATGTAATCGGAAACGGCCTGTGAAGTAACTCCGATGTTCCTGGCGATGTCTTTTTGCTGGATGCTCGGTTGATTCGCGGCGATTTCCACCATTATCTGGAACCTGGTTGCCAGATTTTTATTATGCAATACCTGTGCCATACGCATCTCCTGTATCTGTACAAACGCCGTATTACTTTAATATATCAGCGCATGTTAATAATAATTGCTTGGTATTATCCTATCAGAAAATTAAAAATTATTCCAACAAATTGATTAAAACACAAGAATACTTGAGTTGAACAGCGTCGGGTTTAAAGCGGAAACTATTCGAAATGCGCTAAATGCAGGTACCAGTGGATGATGTTGCTGCCGTAGAAGAACGTGATAATTGTTGCCAGTGACAGATATGGCCCGAAAGGGATGCCTTCTTTCCGTGATTTCTTT
>Ga0326728_10014952_pt1 | contig 16295 bp, 13 predicted proteins | sample MB3enrmetagenome_FD_207602 | JGI IMG/M metagenome (GOLD analysis project Ga0326728, IMG submission 207602) | Lab enriched peat soil microbial communities from McLean, Ithaca, NY, United States - MB31MN | ecosystem: Environmental > Terrestrial > Soil > Wetlands > Peat | place: USA: New York...
AACGTTTTACCATGTGCGCCGCGATACCGAGACCATCGATTACGACGAGATGGAGAAGATTGCCGTCGAGGAGAAGCCGAAGGTCATCATCGGGGGCGCCAGTGCTTACCCGCGCCTGTGGGACTTTACGCGCATGCGCGCCATCGCCGATAAGGTGGGCGCAATTTACATTTTCGACATGGCGCACATTGCCGGCCTGGTTGCGGGCGGCGTTCACGATTCGCCTGTGCCGCACGCGCACATCACCACCACTACCACGCACAAAACCCTGCGCGGTCCGCGTGCCGGCCTCATCATCTGCAACCAGGATCTCGCCGCGGCGGTGGACAAATCCGTGTTTCCCGGCCAGCAGGGCGGGCCGCTCGTGCACATCGTGGCCGCAAAGGCGGTGGCGTTTGCTGAGGCGCTGCGCCCCGAGTTCCGTGACTACGCCGCGCAAATCGTGGCCAACGCCAAGGTGTTGGGCGAAGCATTGCATGCAGCAGGGTTTCGGTTGGTATCCGGGGGTACGGACAATCACCTGTTGCTGGTCGATGTCTTCGAAAAAGGCATCCTCGGCTCTGAAGCGGAACTGGCTTTGGGCAAGGCCGGCATCACCGTGAACAAGAACTCCATCCCCTGGGACACGAACCCGCCGCTCAAGCCATCGGGCATTCGCGTGGGCACTCCCGCGCTCACCACGCGGGGCATGAAGGAACCCGAGATGCGCACCATCGCCGCGTGGATCGCCAAGGCGCTGGAGCAGCGCAATGACGAGGCCGCGCTCGCCCGCATCTGTGGCGAAGTGGCCGAGCTTGCCAACCAGTTCCCGCTCTACGCGTGGCGCCGCGCCGCTGCCACGGTCAGCGCGTAGGTCTCTGACCGCGTGAGTTCCCGCAGTGGAGTTCGTGCTATCCCACCCTTTCGCCCCAAAATACGGCGTAAGGATGGGGCACGGGAAGGTCTCTCTTTAGCGGTCGGCGCATAGCACCAACAAACCCAAAACCAGAACCCCACGAAGTGGTCCAAACAAGGACGCCACGAAATGGGTGGGCACAGGAAGAATTTGCGTGCCGGGCCGTACCCGCCTGTGCAAGAATTCCGGTGGGCAAGCAGTTGTCTTTGATGATGGCTCCGGAGAGGCCCTGTGGGTTGGGCAACTCTTCGTTCAGGGATCAGGAGGAATTGATGAAGTCTATTCACCTTGTATTCGCAGCTCTGCTCGTATTCTCGGTACCGGCATTCGCGCAACAGGGAAGCGGCGGCCATCCTAAGGCACCCAAGAACGGGCCCGAGCCCTACCATGGCACGCCGCAGGCGCCCGATACGCATCGCAACTACTCCGATAAACCCGGCCACCCCAACGCGCCGCACGTCGACAATGGCAAAACCTGGGTTGGTCATGACACCGGCCCCAACGATCCGCGCTATCACCTCGACCAGCCCTGGGCGCACGGCCACTTCGCCGGCGGCTTCGGTCCGGAGCACGTGTGGCACATTGCCGGCGGCGGGCCCAAGCGCTTCTGGTTCAATGGTTGGAACTGGTCTGTCGCATTCGCCGATCAAGCCTACTGCGACGGCTGGCTCTGGAACTCCGATGAAATCATCATCTACGAGGATCCGGACCACATCGGCTGGTACCTCGCTTACAACGTGCGCCTTGGCACCTATGTCCATGTGATGTATCTCGGGATGTAAGTGGTTTTAAATCTGCAAGAGAGCAAGTCATGCGAAAAGAGTTGCGGCGGGATAGGAAAGACAACTGTCCCGCCGCGGTGTTTTTTGCGGGCATTGCGCAACCCCATGCGCAGCGCACGGCTCCACGACAACCGCTACGCCATGTGTGCATGGCGCGACGCGGGGAAGTAACTGAAAGGTATCTTCGCGTAACTTTCCCTGGTTACAAAATAACTTGCATCGAACCATGAATCGGCGAATTTTCTGCATTATCCTTAATCTATGGCGATAGAAAACATCCTTGTCGAAATCGACGCCGAAATAGCCAGGCTGAAGCAGGCACGCGCTCTGCTGGCCACGCTCGGAACCGCAGTCACCAAAGCCGGACGCATAGCGAAGAAAGCGCCCCCCAAAGCCAAGATCAGAAAGAAGCGGGTCTTGAGCGCCGAAGCGCGCAAGAAGATAGCCGATGCGCAGCACCGGCGTTGGGCTGCGCAAAAGGCCAAGGCGACGAAAAAGGCCTGAGCATCGAAGGGCGGTTCAAGCCGCTCTTGGTTTGCAACGGGATCAAGTGACCCGGCCGCGGGAGCCTCGCTCATGAAGGCGGTGGGACGCTTCGCCCCATACATTCCTGGGGTGTTGCTGCCATCGTCCGGAGCCCGGCCTTAGAGCAAGTCCTTTTGATTTCCCCCACACAACGGTTCATCCGGCCGCACAGGAGGGCTGTATCTGCGTGTCTTAGCGATGGGCCTTCGGCGGCCGAAACCGGTTGCGGCAATCCACCTTGCATTCATCGCGTAGCTGGGCTAATGTGATGCCCGTTAGCCAATCGTCGCGAATTCGTGGAGGTGGGCGATGCGCCGTACTCTTTGGATTGCCGCAACAACCCTTTCGGCCTTTCTTCTGGCTGTCCCGATAAGCCCGCAAACCGCACAAACCGGCGCGCAAAACACGCCCCAGGCGCTGAAGGCCACTTACGACCAGGCCATGCTAACGAAGGATTGGCCGGCCGCAGTTGCCGCCGCGCAGCAGTTGGTCGGCACCAATGCCACATCGGCAAATCTGCTGTTGCTGGCAAACGCGCAACTTTACGCCACAACCGGGCAAAGCAACACGGGCCCTCTGGAAGCGTGTCTTGCCACCTATGATCGTGCCCTCGCCGCGGCAGAACAGGAGAAGCCCGCAGAGGGCCAACCGGCTCAAGCGTGGAAAGATGGCATCGCGAAGATCTATATCGGCAGGGGCAATGCGCTGCTCAAACTGCGGCGCAATGCGGATGCGATCGACAACTATAACCGTGCCGCCGAGTTGTCCTCAACTCCCGGGAAGGCGTACTACAACATTTGTGCGGTGCTCTACAACACCGGGGACATGGAGAACGGCCCTGCTGCCTGCCGCAAGGCCGCAGCGGCTGATCCAACCAATGCGAATACGTGGTTTGTGCTGGGATCTTTCCTTTTCGCCAACGCACCGATCGATTCCAACAAAAAGGTTGCGATCACGGAAGAATGCCGCCAGGCGCTCCAAAAGTATCTCGAGCTGGCCCCCGACGGCCCCCACGCCGCCGACACAAAAGCCATGCTCGATATGACTGCAAAGTAACTCGCGAGCCATGTAACTCTCGCCAATGCGCCACGCCCCCGGCATTTCTACTTTTTCCTCTTGACCTGTCTATAACTAGAGGGTTCACAGTAGAGTGGAACGATGTTGACGGTAACCCAACTCGCTCGCCGATGCGGCTTGAGCCGCACCGCGCTTCTGTATTACGAATCGATCGGTTTGATGCCTCCGCCGCCGCGCAGCGGTGGAAACTACCGCAGTTACGGTGAGGCGGATGTGCGCCGTTTGTTGCAAATCCGCGCTTACCGTGACGCAGGCCTGAAACTCGAAGATGTTCGCGATATCCTCGATCGCCCCGGAGGCGACGCGTCCGCGGTGCTGAAGCGGCGGCTGGTTGAAATCAGCGCCGAAATCGGCGCGCTCCGCGCGCATCAAAGGGCGATCCTCAAACTGCTTGAGCACAAAGCTCTGGGAAAGGTGAAGATGATCAGCAAAGAGAAGTGGGTTGAAATTATGAAGGCGTGTGGATTCAGCGCCGACCAGATGCATCGCTGGCACGCTGAATTCGAGCGCTCCGCGCCGCAGGAACACCAGGAATTTCTGGAGTTCCTGCATATTCCGGCGGCGGAGATCAAAACCATCCGGCAACAAAGCCGGACGGGATTCTAGGTCTCTGACCGCGTGAATTCGTACTTATTGAGCTCGTGCTATCCCACCCTTTCGCCTGAAAATCGGGCGAAAGGATGGGGCACGGGAAGGTTCCTCTTCAAACGGCAACGATCCTTCTATCCGAGTGCCGACATCACCAGCATGCGCGGTTCCGTCATCTCCGCGATGGCCCAGCGAATGCCCTCGCGCCCCAGGCCGGAATCCTTCACCCCGCCGAAGGGCATCGGATCCAGCCGCCAGCTTGGCGTGTCGCCGGCAATCAGCGCGCCCACTTCGAGCTCGCGATAAGCGGTGAGAATGCGGCCGGAGTCGCGCGTGAGCAGCCCGGCCTGCAAGCCGTACTTCGAGTGATTCACCCGCGCCAGCGCATCTTCAAAATCGTCGTACGGCTCAATGGCAAGCACCGGCCCAAAGATCTCCTCGTCGTGCAACTTCATGCCCGGCGCGGTTGCGGTCAGAATCGCGGGCGTGATCATCGATCCCTTGCGCTCGCCGCCGGTCACCAGCTTCGCGCCGCTGGCAACGGCCTCCTTCACCCACGCCTCCACGCGCTCCGCTTCGCTCACCCGGATCAGCGGACCCACCTCGGTTGCTTCATTGGAGGGGTCGCCGACCACAAGCTTGGCCGCAACATCCACCACCTTCCACAGAAACGTCTGAAAGATGCTGCGCTCCACAAACACGCGCTGCGTGCTGATGCAGGACTGCCCCGCATAGTTGAAGGCCGAGTGCGCGGTGCGCAACGCCGCGTCGTCCAGCTCTTTCCAATCGCTGTGCACAACGAGCGTGGCATTCCCGCCCAGTTCCAGCAGCACGCGCTTGCGTCCCGAGTGCGCTTTCAGCTCCCATCCCACTTTAGCCGAGCCGGTAAAACTCACCAGCTTGATGCGATCTTCCTTCTCTGCGAGCCACGCAGTGTCGGCATTGTCGAGCGGTAGCACGGCCAGCGCTTCCTCGGGCCAACCCGCCTTCAGAATCACTTCGCCCAGCGCCAACGCTGTAAACGTGGCTTGGGGCGCGGGTTTCAGAATGAACGGGCAGCCGGCTGCCATGGCTGGCGCCGCCTTGTGCGCCACCAGGCTCAACGGAAGGTTGAAAGGCGTAATCGCCAGCACCGGCCCAATGGGAAAGCGCTGCACCAGCCCCCAGCGGCCCTCGTTGCCTTCAGTCAAATCCAGCGGAAGGCTCTCGCCGCCCAGCCGCGCTGCCTCTTCGGCCGCGGTCTTGAAGGTGAGAACGGCGCGATCCACTTCAATCCGCGCCAGCCGCACCGGCTTGCCCGCCTCGGCCACAATCAGTTGCGCAAAGCGCTCCTTCTGCTCGATCAGCGCCGCGGCCACGTCTTCCAGAATCTCGCGGCGTTTCCAGCGCGGCAATGCGCGCGTCCGGCGCAGACTGGCCACAGCGTGATGCACGGCCTGGCGCGCATCGGCACGCGTCGCCTTGGTCACGCGCCCCACCAGTCCCTGATCCCACGGCGAGCGCACTTCCATCGCCTCTCCGTCGGTCCATTCCTTGCCGCACAGCAGAAATCCGGTCTGCGTTCCCGGCCGCATCTTCATGATGGAGCTCCTCAAACAAACTATCTACGTACAAAGTCTCTGCGTCCAAAGCATCTACGTCTCTGATGGTAAAGCGCGCGGCCGGTGGTTGTCCGTTCCCACACGCCGTCGACTACCGGCGGCTACCCGTTTCGGAACGTAACGACGATACGGAACATTTCACGTATGGTGCGGATGCCCGGCCGCGACGGATGCGGTATAGTGGCTGCAACTTAAAACCACAACGAGTCAGATTCACGAAGAATCCAGTCGCAAGGAAGGCGCCATGACAGACCTACCCGGCAACCAGCCCCCTGAGGGATATCCTCCGCAGCCTTACCCGCCACGGCCCTACCCGCCGGTGGTCTACCCTGCGCCGAAAAAGGGACCGAGCGCGCTGAAAATCGTCCTCATCGTTATTGGCGTTTTCGTGGGTCTCGTGCTCATTGGAGTCGGGCTTCTGGGCTACGAATTCTACAAAGTTGCCAAGTCCTCGAACATGACGATCACGTCGCAGCCGGTGACGGAAGCCGACCTGGGCGTCGCAATCTACCCCGGCGCGGAACACAAGGCCAACGTGCGCATGACCATCTTCGGCAAAAACATGCTCGCGGCGACCTTTCTCACCTCCGACTCAAAAGCGCAGGTGATCGCGTTTTACAAGGACAAGCTCGGCCCTGACGCGCAATTCCAGACCATCTTGAACGAGACGCAGTTTAAGCTCGATAAGGGCGCGGGCGAGTCGGTGCTTGTCAAAATTTCCTCGGGAATGGGCCTCGAAAGCGGCAAGACGCGAATTGCCATCACGCATGCTACCAAGGCTGCGGCGCCTGCCCCGATGCCCGCGAAATGAAGGATCAGCGGCTTGTGGGCGTGATGCGGCTTTAGGCGTGAATCACGTAGCGTGCGCGCAGATCCTCACCGTACCACATGATGTAATTCGTGCCCCAGCAGTTGTTGAAGAGGCACGAGTGCAGTCCCTTGCTCAGATCCGGCTGATCGTTCGAGAAGAGCAACGGGTCGCGTTCGCCGAGCGCCACCACGGGCGCGTCAAGGGTGTCCACGGCAAACGACTGGCCACCGGCGTTATAGGCGAATCCCGTTTGCATGCAATGCATGTGGCGATTGCCTGACGCCGCCACGTCGAAGGGCGAAATCCGCTCGCCGCACTTGTCGAGCTTCCAGCTTTTCACGTCGTCGACGATGGGATTGAAGGTGAGCCAGAACGCCTCGGGCATACGGGTGGCCGGTTTGCCGAACCATGAGAGCTGCAAGTGAATCACGGGCTCGGCCTTGGGCAGCACCAATCCGACAAAAGCGTGTCGCGGAAATGCGGCGCGGCCGGAGTTAAAGGCTTCTCCGTCGTTGAACTGTAAAGCAATCACAATTCGATGAGCGTCGGACGTTTCTTCCACGCGAACTCCAGCCGACGCTGGCTGCCACTCCTGGCGTTTCGCGCCGAAGCGTTCGGTATTTGGCTTGCCAAAGTCTTTTTGCGCCCAATCCGCGTTGGAGATTACATAACTCGCTCGATAGCGGGTGTAATCGTCTTGCGAAAGCGTCTGGTAAGTTAGTAACGCAATGGGATTCTGCTCGCTCGCCCACTCGCGTCTCGTGGCTTTGTTGCGTAGCCGGGTGATGGCGCCGGTTCGTGCATCGATTTGCAGGGTATAGTGTTGCGTTTCGATCGGTTTTGATAAGCCTTCCGGAGTGACTGCTACGGGGGCAACTACTGGCCATGTGGGCGCCAGCGCTGCAATCGCCAACTGCGCCTCTTCGCGCAGCGCCTCCGGAAGCGTCGCGATCCCGTCCAGCAGGTCCTGCCGTTTCTCGATCCAACTGAATTCGACGACCTTGTAATTCTTCGTGTCTAACTTGCCCGCTAAGTCAGACGGTATGAGGTTGTCGTAATCGAGCCAAGTCTTGGTATCTGTGCCCCAGGTGTGCTCGGGCTCGAGCAGCACGTGGCGCAGCAACTGTAAATCCGTCGCATCGCCCACCTGCAATGCGCCTTTTGCGATCCATGATTCGCGCAGCCGCGCGATCTCACGATAGCGCGCCACTTTGAGTGGATCGCTCGCGCAGCCGTAGATCCACGTGTCGCCAATCTCCTCAGTCACCACCGGCAGCTTGTCGCGGTAGGGCGCCAGTGCGTTCGCCATCTCACTCAGATTGGTGGCGAGGATCTCCGCATTCGGAAACCGCGCCGCCAGTTCCGCATGAATGCGGTCGATCTCATCGGGATGATGCGGGCCGCTGTTGTCGCCGCGCACCCGCGTCACCAGAGCCAGGTCCGATCCGGGAACCACGGCGACGCCTTCGTAGTCGTGGTGATACATAATGGCCAGGCTCGCGCCCGAAGGATCCTTCCACAGGAAAAGCGGTGGCAATACAGCAGGCGTCGAGCCGCCATTCACGCCGATCTCAAGAAACGTGACGCCGTGCTTGGCCAGCGGCGGAATGATGCCGCGCGTGTGGCCCGGCACGTCGGTCATCTTGGCGCCGGTGGTCACCGTGCCAAAGCGCCGGTCGAGCGACTGCGCCAGCGCCAGGCTGCCCTCAATCACCGACGGGCTCAACATCTCGGTCTGCCAGGTGAACGGCAATGCGTGCCAGGCAATGTCGCCGCGCGCAATCGAGTCTTCCATCGTCTTGCGCTCGGCCGCCTGAGCCTGCTCCAGGTACTCGAACAGCAGCCACGACCCAGTGGTCCACACGTAGCGCCGCTTGCCGCCCGCGTTCGCGGCGCGCGCAGTCTCAATCGCCTGAGGGAAATATTGATTGAAGTACTTATGAACGACGTTATATTGCGTGTCGATAAAACCGGCATCGAAGTGGCACTTGAACATCACCAGTACGCGCTTCACGCTGGCATCCGGTGCGGCCGTTTGCGCTCCGGCTGCCAATAAGGCGCTCGGCCGCAACGCGATGCCCGCTCCTACGGCCGTCATTGTCTTTACAAAATCGCGGCGCTTCATCGAATACATCTCCTCCGCACAAACCGAAGGAAGTGTACCACTCGCGCCGTCATTCGATCCGCTTGCGATACACTCCATCCATGATTCACGACGGCCGCAGCCACAAGCTTCCCTTTGACCCCGACGCAGCAATCGCGCATCTTCGCGCCCGTGACCCAAAACTTGCCGCGCTTATCGATCGCGCCGGCCCGTTCACGCTTCGTCTTGACCGCTCCACTTCGCCTTTCGAGTCGCTGCTCGAATCGATTCTCTATCAGCAGTTGCACGGCAAGGCCGCGGCCACCATTCATCGCCGCGTGCGCGAGTACTTCCACGGCGACCCCACGCCGCAGCTTCTGCTCGACACTCCCGACGACCCGCTTCGCGCCGCCGGTGTTTCCGGCAACAAGATCAAGGCCCTCCGCGACCTGGCCGCGCGCACGCTCGATGGCACCGTGCCCACGCACGCCGCCATTCGCAGGATGAGTGACGCCGACATTGTGGAGCGCCTCACGGAAGTCCGCGGCATCGGCTCCTGGACGGTGGAAATGCTGCTCATCTTTCGACTCGGCCGCCCCGATGTGCTTCCCGTAACCGACTACGGCGTGCGCAAGGGCTACGCGCTCACCTTCCAGCGCGTGCCCAAATCGCGCCCGCTCGAAGCGGCCGACCTTCCCAAGCCCGATATCGTCTTCCGCCGCGGCCAGCGCTGGGCGCCGTACCGCTCGGTGGCCAGTTGGTACCTGTGGCGGGCCTGCGATCTGGCGAAAAACTGCGAACCTACAGGCCGCTCGGCACGTTAACTGCGCATCGCACTACAATAGCGTCAGCGCGCATGCGCAGGTCTCAGCGCACGCCATTGGAATTTTCATGCCTTCTGGTAAACATTTTATTTGTATTCACGGCCACTTTTATCAGCCGCCCCGCGAGAATCCCTGGCTGGAGACGGTGGAAACGCAGGACACCGCGGCCCCCTACCACGACTGGAACGAGCGCATCTGCGCCGAGTGCTACGCGCCCAACGGCGCGGCCCGCGTAGTCAATGCGAAAAACCAGATCACGCGCATCGTCAACAACTACGCGCGCATCAGCTTCAACTTCGGACCCACGCTTCTGAGTTGGCTCAAGGAAAACGCGCCGCGCACCTATCGCATGGTCCTTGACGGCGAGAGCCGCAGCCGCCAGCGCAACCGCGGGCACAGTTCGGCCATGGCGCAGGTCTACAACCACATGATTCTGCCGCTGGCCAACGCGCGTGACCGCGCCACACAGATCCGCTGGGGCATCGCCGACTACGAAAACAGTTTTGGCGCGCCGCCAGAGGGCATGTGGCTCTCTGAGACTGCGGCCGACAACGCGACCCTCGAAGCTCTCGCCACAAACGGCATCCGGTTCACCGTGCTGGCCCCGCACCAGTGCAAGCGGATCCGCCCGATCAAAAGCGACGGCAGCAGGGGTGACGGCAACTGGACGAACACACCCGACGCCACGGTCGACACCACGCATCCGTATCTCGTCCGCTTCGCCTCCGGCGCATCCATCGCCATCTTCTTCTACAACGGTCCCATCGCGCGCGCCATTGCCTTTGAGGGGCTGCTCGACTCCGGCGACAACTTTATCGCGCGCCTCAAAGGGGGATTTAAAGACAGCGCGCAACCGCAACTGATGCACGTAGCCACCGACGGCGAGTCCTACGGGCATCATCACAAGTATGGCGAGATGGCGCTGGCCTACGCAATGCGCCTGCTCGAGCAGGACAAGACCGTCAAGCTCACTAACTACGCCGCCTTCCTCAAGCAGTTCCCGCCCGAGTTCGAGTGCGAGATCGTGGAAAACACTTCATGGAGCTGCATGCACGGCGTGGAGCGCTGGCGCTCCAACTGCGGCTGCAACGGCGGCCGGGCGGGCTGGAACCAGGAGTGGCGCGCGCCGCTGCGCAAGGCCCTCGACGAATTGCGCGACGCACTGGTCCCGCTCACCGAGCAGGACGGCAGCAGTCTCTTTCGCGATGTGTGGGCCGCGCGCGACGCCTACATCCAGGTGGTGCTGGACCGCAGCGGGGAATCTGCCGACCGCTTCTTCGCCGCGCATCAGGCGCACCCGCTCAGCGAAGACGAGCGCATCCGCGCCCTCGAACTCATGGAGATGCAGCGCCACGCGCAACTCATGTACACCAGTTGCGGCTGGTTCTTCGACGACATCGCCGGCATCGAGACCGTGCAGGTAATCGCGTATGCGGCGCGCGTGTTGCAGCTTGCGAGCCAGATTTTCGGCCAGCGGGCCGCGCCGCTCGAGCCCGCATTTCTTGTGCGCCTGGCCGAGGCCCGCTCCAACGACCCTGCAGCCGGCGACGGCGCCGGCATCTACAGGAAATGCGTCGGCACCCAGGAGCTGCACCTCGAGCAGGTGGCCGCGCACTACGCCATCAGCTCCGTGTTCTCCACGTTTGCCGATGAAACGGAGCTCTTCTGCTACCGCGTGCGCCGCATCTCCTACGAGATTTATACCTCGGGCCGCGGCCGCCTGGCACTGGGCCGCGTGCATGTCGCTAGCTCCATCACCGGTCACGCGCAAAGCTTCTCGTTTGCGGTGCTGCACTTCGGCGACCAGAACATCACCGCCGCCGTGAAGGCCTACAGCGGGGCCGATGCCGCCGCCTTCGAGGCTTTTTCCGCAGACGCGGCCGGTCACGTGCAACGCGCCGACTTCCCAGAGGTGATTCGCCTGCTCGACCGCTTCTACGGCCACGCCGACTACTCGCTGACCTCGCTCTTCACCGACGAGCAGCGGCGCATCGTACAACTCATCCTCAACTCCACGCTCTGGGACATCGAAAACTCGCTCACCACCATCTACCAGGACCACGCCAGCCTGTTGCACTATCTTTCGCAGGCGGGCCTGCCCAAGCCGCCCGCGCTCACCCTCGCCGCCGGCTTCGCCATCAACGCCGGCCTGCGGCGCGTGCTCGAAATTGAGCCCGTCGACTTGGCGCAGTTGCGCTCCTTCCTCACGCTCGCCAAGTCCGACCAGGTGCCGCTTGAGACCGCCACGCTCTCCTACATCGCCGACCTGCGCATGAAGCGCGCCATGGTGGAGCTGCAAATGTCCTCGGGGTCGCTGGAAATGCTCGATCGCGCGCTGCTGCTGGCCCGCACCCTGACGGAACTGCCCTTCGACCTGAATCTCTGGCAGGCGCAAAACATCTGGTACGAGATTCTGCGCACGTCGGGCTACGCGCTCACCGCGCTCACGGCGGAAGAGCGTCCGCGCTGGGACAAGGATTTTAATGAATTGGGCGCGTGCCTCACGTTTGACTGCAACGCCATCCGCGCTTTGCAGGAGGCCGACGCTGCCATGGCAACCGACTAGAGCGGTTCTCCAATTACTATGAGGCATTTCGGGTGCTTTTCAAGGTGGCTTTTTCTTGAGGAAAAAGCCACTTGGCAATTTCACTCCGCCCTACACCAATTGGAGAACCGCTATAGCCCGGCGCGCGAAAGCTCCGCGAACGCCGCTAGCTCTGCTCAACCTTTCACGAGCCGCCCCTTCTTGAGCGCAAAGCGCTCGCCGCGCCACACAATCGTGTCCCCGGCAAAGCCTGCCACCCACAAGCCCATGGCCACCGCGTCGCGCAGCGGGAGCAGCCACAGGTTCGGCAGCACTTCGTGATCGCCCAGCACCACTGCGCCCACCGTCATGGCCTGCGCCAGCCGCAGAAAGAAGCTCATCCCCAGCAGCCACACGCTCAGCGGGCTCAATCCGCTGGCAAGCACATTGAGCAGCGCCCACGAGAGCCCATGCGTGAAGATCAGGCCCACATAACCGGCAGGCCGCGCGTCCCGAACGGTGCGCAGCCAGCGCAACTGGTGATCGAAGAAGCCGCGACCTGCGTACGCCGGCACGCTCGTCTCCACAACTTCCGCGCTCAGCGCCACACGATAACCTGCCTGCGCCACGCGCGCGCCCATCTCGTAGTCGTCGGCCAGTTGATCTACCAGCGCGCGCAGGCCGCCGGCTTTTTTGAGGGCTTCGCGTGTGACCGCGAGCGTGGAACCCAGCCCGTAATGCAGTCCTCTCTCGATCAGCTTCGAGAGCAGCACGCCGGGAATGAAATCCGTGGCAATGCCCAGCGCCTCAAGCCGCGACGCGAGTGTGCGGTGCGCGCGCCCGCGATAGAGCGCCGTCACCAGGCCGACCGGCGCCTTGCCCTCATCCTGTGCCGCCGGCGCAAAGCAACATGCCACCCGCTCCAGGTAATGCGGCCCTACCGTAATATCGGAATCGTTGATGAGCAGAACATCGTAGCGCGCGTGGCGGGCGAGTTGCGCCAGCGTGCTCACCTTGCCGTTTGTCCCCAGCCGCCCGGGGCACTCCACAAGCCGGATCGTCCGTTCGGGAAACTCCGCTTCGAGCGCCGTTACCGCCGCAGCCGCGGGGTCGTCGAGCGAACTCACTCCAAACAGCAGCTCGAACTCGCCTGCATAACTCTGCCGGCAATGGCTGCGGAAGGCATCCATCATGCCGGGGTCGAGGCCTTTGAGGGATTTGAGAACGCTCACGCCGGGCGTGAATCGAGGCCGCGGTGCGCGTCGCTCGCGCAAAAAACTCCGCGCCGCTGCCAGGCTCGCCAAAAAGTAGCCCATCCCGGCCACCGCCAGCGCCGTCGTTACGATCTCGATAGAATGCGCAAGGATGTGCGGCATGACAGAAGCAGTTTACAGGTGTCAGGTGTTACTCGTACCTTAGCGCCTCAATCGGATCGAGATTCGCGGCCTTCCATGCCGGGTAAATGCCGAACACCAGACCAATGATGCAGGAGACGGCAAAGGCGATGGTGACCCACGCCAGGGAAAGGGCCGCATGCAGAAACGGCACGGCAAAATGCAGAATCAGCGTTAGAAGCGCCCCGGTCAAAATGCCCAGCAGTCCGCCCACCGCGCACAAAGTCACGGCTTCCAGGGTGAATTGCGTCATGATATTTTTCCTGGTCGCGCCAATCGCCTTGCGCACTCCGATCTCGCGCGTCCGCTCGGTCACGCTGACCAGCATGATGTTCATCACGCCCACGCCGCCCACCATCAACCCCACGCAAGACACCGCAACCATGAAGAGAAAAAGTCCGCCGGTGAGCTGATTCCACAACCGCGTCAGCGAATCGGGACTGAAAATCGCGAAATTGTCGTCCTGATCGGCGTGCAATTTGCGCCGCACGCGCAGCAACTCGCGCACCTCTTCGGTTACGAGCTGCTTGTTCGCCGGGTCGTCGTATTTCACTACAATCCAGAAGTCGGTAATCTCGGGATGAATCTTGCGAAACGTCTCCAGCGGGAAAAAAGCCTGGTTGTCCTGCGTGTTGCGTCCGCTGCCGAAGGGCTGTGGCTGCAGATCCATCACGCCGATCACGGTGAAAACATCTCCTTCGCATTCCACGTCCTTGCCCAGCGGCGACTCGCCGGGGAAAAGGTCGGCCGCGGCATCGTAACCCAGAATCGTCACATTTTCGCGGTGCTCTTCCTCTGATTCCGTCCACATGCGGCCTTCCAGCAACGCGACGTCCTGCACCTGGTTCACGGACGTGGTGGTGCCGCTCAGGATGGTGTTCTCAATCTTGTGCGTGCCGTGTTTCAACGATACGGAGCCCAGCCCCGTCTGGAAGTTCTGGTACGTCAGCTCGGGGTCCACGGCCAGCACATGCGGCAGCGCGCGCATCGCCACGCCGTCTTCGTAAGTGAGCTTCTTGCGGTTCAGCTCCTCGGTGGTAGGCCGGTGGCCGAACGGCTCAAAGTGGTAGATCCACAAAGCGTTTGTGCCCAGCGTGCTCACAAAATGGTCGATGTTGGTATTGAGCCCGCTGATCGCCGAAGAAATCAGAATCACCGTCGCAATCCCGATCAGGATGCCGAGAATGGTCAGGCCGGAGCGCATCTTGTTCTTGCGCAGCGTATCCAGCGCCATCTTGATGGATTCTCGGGATTGGCCGGTTGCTTTCATGAGTCAGTTCACAATTCCGCTCTCAGCGCCGTAATCGGATCCAGCGCACTGGCCTTGTGTGCCGGATAAATGCCAAAGAACAGCCCCACCGACGCCGACACGATCAGCCCCACCGCGATGGACCACAAGGCCACCACGGAGGGAAATCCGATGGCCAGTGTTAGCAGCTTGGCCAGGCCAATGCCCAGCAAAACTCCGATGAATCCCCCCTGCATCGCCAACAACGCCGACTCAATGAGAAACTGCATCAGAATATCTTTCCGCTTCGCGCCCAATGCCTTGCGCACGCCGATCTCGCGCGTTCGTTCCGTCACGGTCACCAGCATAATGTTCATGATGACGATGCCGCCAATCACCAGCGAAATGGCGGCAATGGCCACCACCACGGCACCAAAGTTGTCCAGAATATTTCCGAGCAGATTTTGAAACGTCGCGCTCGAATCGATGGAGAAAGCATCCGGTTTATCCGGCGCCAGGTGCCGCCGCGCGCGCATGATGGTGCGCAGTTCGTCGCTCACCGATTCCATCACCGCGCCTCCGCCGCCCGCATCCACATAAATCTGCAGGCTACCTTGGGAACCATACCTCTCGAGAAACGTGGTCAGAGGAATTGCCACCCAGTTGTCCATGCTCTGGCCAAACATCTTGCCCTGGCTTTGGCCCACGCCGATCACGGTGAACGGCACCCCGTCCACGCGGATCTCCTTGCCCAGCGGATCGCCCGGCCCCAGCACGTTGTCCTCAATATCGGAGCCCACAATCGCCACGTGCGCCGAGTGCGTGTCCTCGCTATCGGTGTACGAGCGCCCTATCGCGATATCCAGGTTCGAGAGCGAGGGCATGGTCCACGTCCAGCCGCGGATCTGCGTATCGGTGGTGGATTTAGTTCCGCGCACCACTTTTCCAGTGCTGTTCGTCCGCTGCGCCCCCACGGCAACGCAGGATTTGCAATCGGAAAGAACCGCCCGGTAATCGTCGTAGGTGACGAATTTGCGCTTTTGGAACTCGATAAACTCGTCGATCGTGATGAAGGTCTGCGGCATCCTGCTGATGGTGATGACCGCCGCGCCATAGGTGTTCACCTTCGACGTGACAAACTGCTTGGCGCCGTTGGTCAGCGTGACCACCATGATCACCGACGCCACGCCAATGATGACCCCAAACAAAGTGAGGATGCTGCGCAGCTTGTTGGCCCACAGCGATTGCAGCGCGAGTTTGAAGGCCTCTTTGAGTGGCATGGCTTCCCGCTCTTATGATACGCAGGCGCCCAGTGCGCGGTTCCTGCCATTGCATGGAGCAGCTCTTTGGAGCAGGCCGTCCCGTTGTCCCTATTTCCCCGTACTTCCAAACCCCTTGGCCGCGCGCACCGACACTTCCAATGTTTCTACCTCCTGGACGAGACCTGTGAGAACAGGTACGGGAACCATTTGCGCAATTTTTTCGCCGGCCTGGAGTTCCACGACGATATCGCCCAGGTTGGTCATCACGATAAGGATCTCGCCGCGGTAGCCGGAGTCGATCACGCCGCCTGTGGTGGCCAATCCCCGCGCCGCCATCGACGAGCGGTCGCGCACCAGCAACCCCAGGGGCGCGCCGGTCTCAGGTTGGCGCGCCTCGACGGCAATCCCCGTCCGCAGCTTCGCCGTGGCCCGTGGCGCCAATACGGCCGTTTCCAGCGCAAACACGTCGTAACCCAGGTCCTCGCCCGGATGCGCCACCACCGGCAGCCGTGCGCCGGGCTCCAACAGCTTCACTCGCAACATGTGTCTGATGGTAAAGGACGCGAGCCGGCCCGCGGACTCGCTGCCTTGCTGTCTCTCAGAAAATGGTCAGCCCCGGCCGGGCGTTCACCCAACCGGGGCTGTCGCTTTCTGACAAGAGAACCCGTAAGCCGAATTCTGTTCTATGCGGTCATTCCTCT
>Ga0326728_10014953_pt1 | contig 16295 bp, 7 predicted proteins | sample MB3enrmetagenome_FD_207602 | JGI IMG/M metagenome (GOLD analysis project Ga0326728, IMG submission 207602) | Lab enriched peat soil microbial communities from McLean, Ithaca, NY, United States - MB31MN | ecosystem: Environmental > Terrestrial > Soil > Wetlands > Peat | place: USA: New York...
GACCCACCGCCGCCTGCCGTTCCAACTCCTCCCAGCGGAAGAAGATGCGCGTCGGATCGTAGGCCGGCGACGTCTCCGTCTGCTCCAGCCGCTTCCACAGCCGCTCGGCCGCGGCCCGCACCTGCTCCGGCTCGTCCCAAAGAACCACCGGGCGCTCCACCAACCCCAGCACCGACCCTTCGCGCGGGCGCAGCATGGGCGCCACCAATTCCCAGCCCGGGAACGGCTCTCCCGGAGGCGGCAGGTCGCGCCCGGGTATGTCCGCTTCCCGCACCAGGTCTGCCAATTGCGCCAGCAACTCCCGCGATTTTTGGTACTCCGTCAACGGTAGTAGCGTGCACTCCTCGACGTTCAGCACGGAGCGCTGCGACTCCACGTCGAACCGCCGAATGGATTCCACCAAGTCGCCAAATAGGTCGACGCGCACCGGCTTCTGCGCTTCCGGCGAAAATACGTCCAGAATTCCGCCGCGCACCGAGTACTCGCCCACCATCTCCACCGGCTCGCGCCGTTCGTAGCCGATGCTCTCCAGGTGGGCCACCACTTCCTCCAGCGGCAGTTCCTCGCCCACCTTCAGCCGCAGCGCCAGTTGCCGGTAGAAGTCCCCGCGATGGATGCGCAGCAGCGCCGAAGCCACCGGCAGAATCGTGATGGGTACCTTTTGCGTCCCCAGGCGCCACAGCCCAATGGCCCGCTGCTCGCAGATTTCGGCGTGCGGCGAGAGGTTCTGCAAAGGCAGAACATCCAGGGCGGGAAGGAGTTGCGGCGCCACCCGGTCGTCCGTCGACAGCAGTCCGAAGAACGTGTGGACCGCTTCCGCCAGCGCCTCGGCCTGTTTGTTGCCGTCTACTACGATAATCAAAGGACGGCCGCAGGATTGCGCCAGGAGGACCGAGTAAACGGCTTTCGCGGTGGTCGTCAGGCCCGACACGCTGGCATCGCCGCCAGCCGTGACACGCCGCAGCACCTCCCGATAGGCCGGGTGCTTGCCCAAATCCAGAAAAAGATCGCGAACCGCAGGATGAATCAAGGCTGAGTTAGAATTCTTTCAACGATATCAGTAGTAGAATAACCAGGCTCCAACGGCAGAGTCAGGACTTTCCCGCCGGCCGCTTCCACTTCCTCTTTTCCGGCGACAAAATGAGACCAGTCCGCGCCCTTGATCAGGATATCCGGCAGCAGCGCCGCCACCAGCTCGCGCGGCGTGTCTTCGTCGAAGAAGGTCACCGCATCCACCGCTTCCAGGGCGAGCGCGATCTCGGCGCGCTCCCGCTCATCCAGCAAGGGCCGCGACGGCCCCTTGGCCCGCCCCACCCCCGCATCGGAATTGAGCCCCAGGATGAGGACATCGCCCAGCGAGCGCGCCTGCTCCAACAGCCGGACGTGCCCCGGATGCAACAGGTCGTAGCACCCATTGGTGAACACGACGGTTTTGCCTTCTTCGCGCCACCGCCGCCGCTGTTCCAAAATGTCCTCCCGCCGGTACACCACTGTAACAGCGTAGCACCAGCGGTCCCGCCGCCGGTTTTAGCCATTGGCGCCGGAGCGCGGCTGCCAACCTGCGGCCGGTTGCCAGCCTGTCCCGCCCCGACCGCGTCCTATTGGGATACCGAAACCGACGCCGGCTGAACCTTGAGGTTCACCGGCGGGCTGGCGTTGCCTCCAACGGTCACCACCACGGGTTGAGTTCCCGCCGGAACCGTCGCGGGCACGGTGAAATTCACCTGCACGGTGCCGATCAGTCCGCCGGGGATGCCGGCAAATTGCACGAACGCCGGAACACCGCCGACCGTCACCGATAGCGGCAGGAGCGGCGTGGGCAGGTCCGCCGCGGCGGAGCCGGAAGGTGGCGCCTGGCCGGTGAAGATCAACGGCGAGACGTCGCCCGCGCCGGTCAGGTAGAGCGTCGTGGTGCCGCCCTGTTGCACGACTGCATTCGGCAAGATGTTGCCACTGGCATCGGCGAAGACCGAGGGAGCGGCGGGCGCGATCTGGAATGCGAAGCCGGCGATCTGCCCATTGTTATTGATCCCCAGGACGGCGGGGCCGGCTCCGGCCTCGTAGGGAATCTGCAGGTTAATCTGGCCCGGCGAAACGTAGATCAAGGGCGCGGCCAGACCATTCACGGTTGCCGAGACACCCGCCAGGGAGAACGGCAGCGGGTTGCCGCTACCGGTCTCGGTGGTGTTGGCCAACTTCGTGCCATAAACCGACAGCAACATCCCGGGGCTGCCCGTGGTCCTGGTGGATGCGGCACTGGCGACGCCGGTGATGGAGGTGCCGGCATTACTGGCGCCCAATACGAACATCACGGGCACGCTGACGGATTGCGGCGCCGCGCCGGGCGACTGGATGACAATCGTGGCGCGATAGGCTCCGGGTTCGAAGCCGGCGCCATTGGCCGTCAAGGTAATCTGCGCGGGTCCCGTGCCGGCAAGTGGGGAAGCGCTCAGCCACGCACCGGTGCGATTGGTGGGCAGAATGGTGGCCGTCCAGGGTTGCGTCTTATCGGAGATGCCGACCGACAGGAAGGTCTGCACCGGTTGTCCCGCCATGGCCGTCGCCAGGTTGACGGCGGCCGGACTGGCGGAGATCGCCGCGGGGTTTGCCGGAGGCGGCGCGAACGAGACCAGGATCTCCTGGGCGATCGCGCCACCGATTATGACCTGGAGAAAATCCGTGGCGGGAGGCGTGATGCCGCCAAAGCACAGCTTGCCCTGAAGAGATCCCCAGGCAGCCAGGCGCGGAGTTCCGAAAACGGCGGGAATCTGCGCGGACAGGTCGGCGCTGCCGGCGAGAAGACCGGTCAGTATGTTGAGACTTCCTCCCAGATCGTCCACAGTGAGTTGCACCGGCCATTGACAGGATGGGGCGGCGGCGGTGTTCTGAATCACCGTGAGAGGCGTCGCCGTGAGATTGAAATCGAGCTCCGGTGGCAGGGGGTAGTAAGTCACGGAAACCTGCCGCGACCAGGTCCGACCGGTGGCGTCCGTGCCGGCGAAGCCGAAGGTACGGGTCACCGGAGCGGCCAGATTGCGGAAGATCACCGAAGTGGTCACGGAGCCGTTGGGCAGAATCCCGCCCGAGGGGAAATACTGCGAAAGCGGCTGTGTCTGGCCGTCGATGGTGAAGGCGGTGATGCTGGTCGCGACACCGGCCACCTCGCTTAGACTGAGCGGGGTTTGCCAGGTCAGCCCTTGCGCATCGGGCGGGAGCGAAGGCCAGACCGTGTCCGGCCACGAGGGGATAATCGCGGCGCCGGCGCCGGGGAGAGTCACTTGAACGCGCGTGGTTGCGTCGCCGCTGCTGAAAACGGCGTCTCCGGAGTAAGCCGCGGTGATTGTCCATGAGCCTGTGCTGCCGAGCAGATACAGGGGGAAAGTCACACTGGCGGTTTGCCGGCCGCCGCTGGCGGCGAGCGCAGCCTGGCCGAGCGGCACTCCGTTGCCGCTGAAATTGACGGAGCCGGTGGGCACGGCGATTCCGCTGGCGGCGGCCACCGTGGCGGTCAACTGGACGGTGTCGTTGAGCGTTCCTTTGGTGGGGCTGGCGGCAAACGTCACCACCACGCCATTGGTCGCGGTATTCCATTGGGCGACTAACTTATTGGCGTCGACCGAACCCAGGCCGGTCGCCATATCGTAGCCCACCCCGGCGGGGTAGCCGAAGGAACCGGCGAGACAATCGGGGCTGCCTTGCGCACAGGGGACCATGTTGTCGCCCGAAATAGTGTCGTGGAATGCCGAGGGAGCGCTCTGCGCCAAGCGGTACAGTTGTGGGTTGATGTTTCCCAACCCCGGCAGCTTCTGAAACCCCTTGGCGACCTGATATTGATTCAAGACAGCCATGATGCCGGCCATGGCCTGCACGGAACATGAGGTTCCCGCGACACTGCCGTTGGAGCCGGCAGAGGTGACTTCGTACGCATCGTGGATGGCGGCGCTGAGCGCAATGTCGGGGACGTCGCGCGCATTGTCGTTGGGCACGCCGGTTCCGGATTGCCAGGCGGGTTTGGAAAAGTAGAGGCTGGCTCCGCCGCCGGTTGCGATGAGACCGAAGTTGCTGGATTCGTTCCAGGCCGCCTCGGGGATATACGATAGCGCCGAACCCAAGTTAGACGAGTTAGTGGATGCCCAATAAGTGCCCGTACCTTCGACAAACTCGGTACCGCCGACGCCCGTCACCTCCGGCAGAACCGCGGGAAAGTTGACCGTGCGGCCCAGGGTGGCGAATGCAAATTCCCCCTGCGCGTCGCAGCCGGCGGGCCCGGAATCGCCCGACGAGTTGAGGATCGTGATCCCCTGGGCGTTGGCCTGCTGCGCCACCGTGCGCCAGTAAGACTGGCGCCATTCGATTTCGCAACCGGTATAACTGACGCTGATGACCGGCGCGACGTTGGTATCTATGGCGGAGACTACGGCGGCGATGGGGTCGGGCCCGTAGACGTAGTAAATGGTGGCCTTGGGAGCGATGGCGCCGGCCCACTCCAGGTCCAGATCGCCTTCGAGCTCGGCATCGTTGAACCCGGGGTCGGCGCCGTTGTACAAAATCATCTTCGGATCGTTGGCGGGCAGATTAAAACGCGCGCGGAACGCTCGAATGTCGCTGAGTGAGACGTCGGATTCGCCCACGACGGCGATGCTTTGACCGGTGCCGTCGAAGCCCGCCTGGTATAACGGCGTCAGGTCGTAAATAGTGGCGAAGTCCTCCGGCGCCAGGTAGTGGGAAGATCCCAAATTGTATGCGGGTGAAACCAGCACGGCATTAGACTTGAGGCGGAAATCGTGCAAGCCGGCGACTCCAGCCACCACGTCCGACAAAGCCGCGGGAACGGAGATATCGCCGGTGTTGGCATAATGGGTCTCGCCGTTCACACGAAAGCGGTGGATCGCGGTGTGCAGCGCCCTGGACACCTGCCCGGCGGTGCCGCCGAAAGCGATCCAATTGCGGCCGCGCGCCAGTTGCTTCACGGAGAAACCTTCCGCATGCAGCCAGGCCGCGACTTTGGACCCATCGCCGGGGCTCAAACCGAAGTGGTCGGCGTATTCTTCCGGAGTAACCCATTTGTGAAAGAGCGGGGATGCGGGGTTCTGCTGGCCACTAAGCAAGCTGTCCAGGCCGGCCTGTTGCGCGGCGGAAGGCTTGAACATCAGCACCATGAAGTCCATGGGCATGGCGTCATCCACCGGGCCTTGGTCGAATTTCGGAAGCGCCAGGTAGTGGACGGTGTCGCTGACGACGCGGAACTCCCGCGTATCCACTGGCCGTGTGACGCGGTCTGGCGACGCAGCCGGGGAAATCCCCGCGAAACCGATTAGCAGCAGAGCCGACAATAACCAAGTCTTGACGTAAAGGCGGGAAGCGGGCGAAAGAGGGCTGTTGGGCATTAGAAGCCTTTCCTAACTGACACACTTCGGTTAGCGAATACCACGAAAGCGTAGCACGCCGCACTTGCGGCCGTCGATTCGCCGGGTACCGGCGCTACCCAGCCCAATCGTTTCCTCAGGGCCTGCCACGAAATAACCGGTTCACTCGCCGGCAAACGCTTAGTACGGCATGCCGGGCAGTGGCGGAAGCACGGGAGTAACTTTACCCCAGCCTTGCGACTGCACGGTCTTCATGTCTCGCACCAGGTCGTCCGGCAACTTATCCTTCAGCTTCGGACGGCCGCTCCGATTGGCCAGGTCCCATCCCACGGCGGATACGGTCTTGGAGACGATTTGGAGTTCCTTGTAATCGATCTTCTCCGGCGTGTCCGATGGGCGGTGATAGTCCGCGTGCAAGCCTGTGGTGAAAAAAGCGATGGGGATTCCCATCTTGGCGAAGTTATAGTGATCGCTGCGGTAGAAGATGCGCTGCCCTCTGCCTTGCGGGCCGAGATTGTCGTGCGTGGCGTCGGGAGCGGTGGTGTCGTAGAAGTGGTTGATCTTGAGCTTCTGATAGTTGGCATTGACGGCGTCGATGGTGGCTTCCAGATCGTCGCTGCTGACTTTGGGACCAACCACCAGGACTTCGCCGGCATCCACCAGCACGTGAGTCGGGTCGGTATCCACGAATTTGGGATTCTTGGTGCGGCCGATCATGTCCATGTTGAGGTCGGCGACCACCTTACCGAGATCGATCGGCGGGAACTCGGTGAAATACTGCGAGCCCCAGAGCCCTTTCTCCTCGCCGCCGTTCCACAGGAACAGGACGGAGCGCTTGGGACGCACTCCCTTGGCGGCGCCCGTGGCGTAGGCGTGGGCCACCGCCATCAGGCCAACGGTGCCCGAGCCGTCGTCGTCGGCGCCGTTGTAGACGGCGTGGCCATCGGGCTGCGGCTGGGCCAAACCGAGGTGGTCGAGATGCGCGCTCATGACGACGTACTCGTTCTTCAGCACCGGGTCGCCGCCCTCGACGATCCCCACGACGTTCTCGCCGTGGCCCGGATCGCTGTGAACCGCGAGATGGATGTCCAGCTTCTTTTTCTCGTTGAGCGCAAACGAATCCAGCTTGGCGTTGGACCCTGCGCCATAGAATACCTGCGAGCCGCTGAGCTTCTCGCCCTGGAAGAGGGCATTGGTGAGCGCCAGGCCGGCGGTAATGGACGGCGCGCTGGGACACGCGCCGTCCTGTGGGAACTTCACCACCCGGTAGGCGGGGCCGTTCAGCGTGCCCCGCCCGCCGCCTCCGCGAGCGCCGCCGGCCGGGTTCCCGGTGGCGGCCAATTGCTGAAAAGTGGCGACGCTCACCACCGCCAGCGCGCCGTTTTTGGCGGCATATTGTTCGGGCGTGAGGTAGTCGGTGCAGGCCTCGCCCAGGGGATTCGCCGCGGCCCCCCGTCCGGCGCGCCCGCCGCGCCCGCCCGCTCCCGCTGCCAGCTCAGCCGGCAAACCGGCCACCACGAGGATCTTGCCTTTGACGTCGAGCCCCTCGTACGGATCGGTGTTGGTCTTGTGGATCACATATCCGTTGCCCGCGAAGACCAGGTTCCCGGAAACATCCACGGCATTCGGGGCGGCGCCGCGTCCACCGAAGCCGCCGCCGGCGCCCGCCGTCCATTCCTTGGCGTATTCGAAGCTGGTAGTTTGCGGTTCGGCATTCGCGCCGCCGCGCGCGCCGCCTCCGCCGCCCGCGCCGAAGCCTCCGCGGCCCGCCGGCGGAGCGGTCAGCGAGAGCTTGCTCTCCTCGGGCACGATCTGCCGCGCCACCATCTCAATGGGCATCAAGTAGGGCTGCATCGGGCCGTTCGTGCCGGTGGCGCTGCCGCCGGGTTTGAGTCCCCATTCGGCCAGGTGACTGGCCACATACAGCGCCGCCGTATCGTAGCCGCGCGACGGGAAATTGCGGCCCTCGAGTTGATCGGAGGCAATGAAATACAGGTACGCTTTCAGCTCGTCTTCGCCGATGGCGTCCGAATTCCCATAAGTGGGAGACTGGGCGGGAGACTGGGCGGCAGCCTTGGCCGCGGCCTTCCCTTTCTCCTGTGCAGCGGCCCGCTGGGGACCGAATGCCGACAGGACCGTGAACGTGAGCGCGCCGGCGACGGCGCAACCGATAACGAGACGACGCATAAACCCTCGAAGCGATGAGTTGGGAACCGGGTCATTGTAACGCGAATGCGACAGACGGCGCATTTCACCTGAGGTCCTGTCCACATTCGCCACATCCGATGTAAACTGAAATTGTCTATGCGCGCAGCGGCAAGTGCGGTGATGGCGGTGCTGGTGGTTGCAGCCCTGCTTGCGGGGAACTGTTTCTCCTGCCCGCAGATGCTGCTCGCGATGGCCGCGCACCAGCCGGCGCACGGCTGCTGCCATCACGGTAAAACCCACACTCAGAACGCCGATTGCCACACCCAGGCATTGCGTCATTTCGTGAAGGCCGACGGGAGCGCGCAAGTCACTCCGGCCGTCGTAAACGCAGTCGTGGCTGTTCCTGTCCCCTTGCCCGCGATCGCCGCCGACAGCGTCGCGACTCCCGTGCCAGTGGACCACGCTCCTCCCACCCAAGTTCCTCTCCGCATCTAAGCAGACCATCATCCGTAATTCCGCGTCCGCTGCCCGTTTGGGCCGCTGATGAACGCGGATGAACGCCGATAAATCCAACTTTGGTCTTTTAGGCCCGGCGGTCGCGGCACAGGTTACTGGGTCCCGAGGAAAGGAATATGGCATTTCGAAAATATCTTTGGCTTATGCTATTGCCCGCGATGGCCGGGGCGCAGCCCCTGGACGCGCTGGTGGACGAGGCGCTGCGTAACAATCGCGAGATCCTGGCGGCGCAGAAGAGGTATGAAGCCGCGCGGCAACGGCCGGCCCAGGCGTCCGCGCTCCCTGACCCGGCGGTGTCGCTGGGGTATTCGTCCACGGCTTATCCGTGGCCCGGCGCGGGACTCGGCCGCGACGTCACCTCCAACATCGGGCTGGTGGTCTCGCAAGAGATGCCCTTCCCGGGCAAGCGCACACTGCGCGGCGAGATTGCCGCCAAGGAAGCCGATGCGGCGTTTGACGACTACCTGGCGGTGCGCCTCTCGGTGGTGGCGCGCCTCAAGCAGGCGTACCACGAGCTGCACCACGCCGCGGTGAGCGACGCGTTCGTCAAACGCTACCAGGAGATCTTGCGGAACATCATCAGCGTCTCGGAGGCGCGCTACACCGTGAGCCACGTGGCGCAACAGGACGTCTTCAAGGCGCAAACCCAGTTCTCGATCTTCGAGACCCAGCTTCTGCGCTTCGAGCAGCAGCGCGGCAGCAAGGAAATCGAAATCGACGAGCTGCTGAACCGGCCGGCCATGGGCTCCATCGAAGTGCCCCTGGACATGGCGCCGGGCAACCTGCCGGCCACCCTGGACGAGCTGCTGGCGCATGCCCGCACCGAAGCGCCCGCGCTGGCCTCCGCGCGCAAAATGGTGCAGCGCGGCGAGCTGGCGGCCAACCTGGCGCGCAAGGATCTCCAGCCCGACTACACGCTCTCCGGCGGCTACTTCAACCAGGGCGGCATGGCGCCCATGTGGCAGTTTCGCGTGGACGTCAAACTGCCGGCCTGGTTCTCCAAGCAGAACGCCGAGATCTCCGAGCGGGCCTTCGCGCTGAGCGAAGCGCGCCACAACTACGAGGCCGCGGACCTGTCGCTCGAGGCCCGCATCCGCCAGTATTACAGCCTGGCGGAGACCTCGCGGAAACTCGTGGACCTCTACGAGAAGTCGGTGATTCCCGAGGCGCGGCTGGCGCTGGAATCGTCGCTCTCCAGCTATCGAACGGGAACCCTCGACTTCATCGCGGTGTTCTCCAATTTCATGAACGTGGTGGATTACGAGCTGATGGACCACGAAGAGATCATGCAGTTTCACGTGTCGGTGGCCAAGCTCGAGGAACTGACCGGCATGGAGATCAAGCTGTGAAAAAGATTGCGATATTGCTGTTGGTGGCCGCGGCGTTTGCCGGCGGCTTCGGATACGGACGCTGGTTTGGAAAGCCGGCGCCGGGCGGTGCGGGCGCGCGCCAGCCGCTCTTCTGGGTGGATCCCATGCACCCCTGGTACAAGTCCGACAAGCCGGGCATCGCGCCCGATTGCGGCATGAAACTGGTCGCCGTGTACGCGGGCGACGAGGCCCAGTACGCGCAGACCAATCCCGGGCTGCCCGGTGGGACCGTCGAAATCTCGCCCGAGAAGCAGCAACTCATCGGCGTGCAGTACGGCACGGTGGAGTACGAATCGGTCGGCGACACCATCCGCGCCGCCGCGCGCGTCACCCTGGACGAGACGCGCATCGCCAAGATCCACAGCAAGCTGGACGGCTGGATCGACCAGGTCTTCGTGGATTTCACCGGCAAGCTGGTGAAGCAGGGCGACCCGCTGCTCACCATCTACAGCCCCGAAGCGCTGGCCACCCAGCAGGAGTACATCCTGGCCATCAAGGCGCTCGACCTGATGCACGACAACCCGGTACACGAAATGATGGGCAGCACGGAAAACCTCGTGGGCGCGGCCAGGAAGCGCCTGCAGCTTTGGGACATCGGCGATCCCGAGATCGACCAGATTGCCCGCACCGGAGAAACCCTCAAGAACCTCACCCTGCACTCGCCCATCGCGGGCTTCGTGATGGAGCGCAACGCGTTCCCCAAACAGCGCATCTCCACCGACACCGCGCTCTACACCATCGCCGACCTCTCCACCGTGTGGGTGATCGCCGACGTGTTCGAATTCGAAGCTTCCGGAGTGCAGTTGAATCGGGCCGCCACGCTCACGCTGGACTACCTGCCGGGGCGCGCGTTCGCCGGCCGCGTGAGCTACATCCTGCCGCAGGTGGACCCCGCCACGCGCACCTTGAAGGTGCGGCTGCAGTTCGAGAACCCGGGCTTCGCGCTGAAGCCCGACATGTACGGACAGGTGGAACTGCGCACCGCGGTGGCGCGCCGCCTGGTGGTGCCGCAGACGGCGGTGCTCGATTCCGGCGACCGGCAGACGGTGTTCGTGGATCGCGGCAACGGCTACTTCGAGCCGCGCGACGTCAAGGTGGGCGTGCGCGCCAACGGCCGCGCGGAGATCCTCGGAGGACTGCGCGCGGGCGAGCGGATCGTCACCAGCGGCAATTTCCTGATCGATTCGGAAAGCCAGCTTCAGAAGGCGATCGGAGCGCAAAAATGATCAACCGCATCATCGAACTCTCCGCCCGCAATCGCTTCCTGGTGTTTCTTCTGGTGGCGGCGGCCGCCGTCGCCGGCTGGTGGGCGATGCGCAACACGCCGCTCGATGCCATCCCCGACCTGAGCGACACCCAAGTGATCGTCTATTCGCGCTGGGACCGCAGCCCCGACATCATGGAGGACCAGGTCACCTACCCCATCGTCAGCGCCATGCTGGGTGCGCCCAAGGTCAAGGACGTGCGCGGCTTCTCCGACTTCGGCTACTCCTACGTCTATATCATTTTCGAAGACGGCGCCGATCTCTACTGGGCGCGGTCGCGAACCCTGGAGTACCTTTCCAAGATCCTGCCGCGGCTGCCGCAGGGGGTGAATACCGAGCTCGGCCCGGACGCCACGGGCGTCGGCTGGGTCTTTCAGTACGCGCTGGTGGACACCACCCATCACAACCTGGCGCAGTTGCGGTCCACCCAGGACTGGTTCCTGCGCTATCAATTGCAGTCCGTTCCAGGAGTGGCGGAAGTGGCGCCGCTGGGCGGCTTTGTGAGCCAATACCAGGTCAACGTGGACCCCAATCGGCTGGCGGCCTTCGGCATCCCCATTTCGAAAGTAGTGGCGGCCGTACGCGGCGGCAACAACGACGTGGGCGGGCGGCTGGTGGAATTCACCGGGCGCGAGTACATGGTGCGCGGACGCGGCTACGCGCACTCGGTGGAAGATCTGGAGAGTATCTCGCTGGGCGCCAGCCCATCCGGCGTGCCGATTCTGGTGCGCGATATCGGTAGCGTGTCGCTGGGGCCGGACCTGCGCCGCGGCGTCTCAGATCTCAACGGCCAAGGCGAAGTGGTCTCGGGAATCGTGGTCATCCGCCAGGGCGAGAACGCGTTGCGGGTGATCGGCCGCGTGAAGGCCAAGCTCAAGGACATCGAGCCGGGCCTGCCCGAAGGCGTGAAAATCGTCACCGCGTACGACCGCTCCGAGCTGATCCTCGCGTCCATCGAAAACGTCAAGCACACGCTGATCGAAGAGCTCGTGGTGGTGGCGCTAGTCATCCTGATCTTCCTGTGGCACTTCCCCAGCGCGGCCATTCCCATCGTCACCATTCCCATCGCGGTGCTGATTTCCTTCATTCCCATGCGCATGGCGGGGATGACCTCGAACATCATGTCGTTGGGCGGCATCGCCATCGCGGTGGGCGCCATGGTCGACGCCGCCATCGTAGTAGTGGAGCAGACCCACAAGAAACTGGAACTGGCCGACGCAAGCTGGACCACCGCCGATTACCAGCGCGCCATCGTCACCGCGGTCAAGGAAGTCGGCGGGCCCAGCTTCTTCGCGCTGCTGGTGATCGCGGTCTCGTTCCTTCCGGTGCTGACGCTGGAAGCCCAGGAGGGCCGTTTGTTCCGGCCGCTGGCGTTCACCAAGAACTTTTCGATGATCGTGGCCGCGGTGCTGGCCATCACGCTCGACCCGGCGCTGCGCCTGCTGATCTTCCGCAAGGACAACTTCCGGTTGCGGCCGCGATGGCTGGCCGCGATCGTCAACGGCGTGCTGGTGGGCAAGATTCACTCCGAGGAGAAGCATCCCATCAGCCGCTTGTTGATGCGCCTGTACGAACCGGTGGTGGCCTGGAGCCTGCGATGGCGCTGGCTGGTGATCGCGGGCGCGGTCGCCCTGGTGGCCGTCACCGTGCCGGTGTATCAGCGGCTCGGCTCGGAGTTTATGCCGCCGCTCGATGAAGGCGTGCTGCTGTTCATGCCCACCACGCTGCCGGGCATTTCGCTCAACGAGGCGCAACGGCTCATGCAGGTGCAGGATCGCATCCTGATGCGCTTTCCCGAAGTGGAGCGCGTGCTGGGCAAGGCGGGCCGCGCGGAAACGTCCACCGACCCGGCGCCGCTCTCCATGCTGGAGACGGTGATAACGCTCAAGCCCAAATCCGAATGGCGCAAGATGGCCACCTGGTACGACCAGTGGCCGCGCTGGCTGCGCCCCCTCTGCGCGCACATCACCCCCGATCACATTTCCACCGACGCCCTGGTCGACGAAATGAACCAGGCGCTGCGCATCCCCGGCGTGTCCAACGCCTGGACCATGCCCATCAAGAACCGCACCGACATGCTCACCACCGGGGTGCGCACGCCCGTGGGCGTCAAGATTTTCGGCGCGAATCTGACCGGGATCGAACGCATCGGCGCGCACATCGAGCGCACGCTCGCTGCCGTGAAAGGCACGCGCAGCGTCCTGGCCGAGCGTGTGGGCGGCGGTTACTTTCTGGACTTCGACCTCAAACGCGGCCAGCTTGCGCGCTACGGCCTGACGGTGGACGACGCGCAATTGGTGGTGACGAACGCCATCGGCGGCGACACCGTCGGCACCGCCATCGAGGGCCTGGAGCGCCACCCCATCGCGGTGCGCTACTACCGCGATTCGCGCAGCTCGCTCGACCGCCTGAGCCGCGCGCTGGTTCCCGTGATGGATGGCAGGATGCAGATCCCGCTGGCCGAAATCGCCACGCTGAAACTCACCACCGGACCTTCCATGCTGCGCAACGAGAATGGCATGTTGAGCGGGTACGTGTTCGTGGACGTCTCGGGGCGCGACGTAGGCGGCTACGTGGCCGAAGCCAAGCAGGCGGTCGCGCGCCAGGTGAGTGTGCCGCCGGGCTACGCGCTGCAGTGGAGCGGCCAGTACGAGGCCATGGAGCGGGTGCGCGAGCGGCTGAAGGTGGTGCTCCCGCTGACACTGTTCCTGGTGTTTCTGCTGCTGTATCTGAACACCAGGTCGGCGGCCAAGACGGCGCTGGTGCTGATGGCGGTTCCCTTCTCGGCGGTCGGCGCCATCTGGCTGCTCTATTTTCTGGGCTACAACATGAGCATCGGGGTATGGGTGGGGCTCATCGCCCTGATGGGCGTGGACGCCGAAACCGGCGTCTTCATGCTGCTGTATCTCGACCTGGCTTACGAAGAGCGGCGCTTGGCCGGGCGCATGCGAACCGCCGCCGACTTGCGCCAAGCCATCACCCACGGCGCGGTCAAGCGCATCCGCCCCAAAGTGATGACCGTGGCGACCATGTTTGTCGGCCTGGCGCCCATCATGTGGTCCGTGGGAAGCGGCGCCGACGTCATGAAGCGCATCGCCGCGCCCATGGTCGGCGGGATTTTCACTTCGTTTGTTTTGGAGCTGGTGGTGTATCCGGCGTTATATGAGGTTTGGAAATGGCATACGGTAAAACGGCAGGTTGCGTAATTCTGGCGGGTGTGGCGGCGGCGCTTTCGGCCGCGCAATTCCCGGTGCGGCACGAGCACCTGCGCCAGAGCTGCGCGGGCGTGATGACCATCGACGAGCGCGGGGTGTCGTTCGCGGGTCCGAGAGAGCACAACTGGACGTGGCCATTCCAGGACCTCCGGCAGCTCAAGATTTCGCCCGAAGGCGTCACGGTGCTCACCTACGATGGCCCGCGGCGGGTGTTCACGGGGAAGGTGCCGGCCGCGGAGCTGTACCCGATGCTGCGCGACCAGATGGACCAGCGCCTGGTGGCCGCGCTGGCCGAGGAAGTCCCCGGCGCGTGGTCGATCCCGGTAGGACACGGAACCATCGCGTTTGGCGCGGACGCCATCGTCTACTCGACGAAGACACCGGGCGAATCGCGGACGTGGCGCTACTCCGATATCGACACCATCAGCAGCGCGGGCCCATTCGAGCTGACCGTCACCACCCTGGAGAAGACGTTCCACTTCCAGTTGAAGCAGCCGCTGGCGGAGCGCCGTTACGACGAACTGTGGATGCAGTTGCAGCGGAAAAACGGCAAGATCCAGTAGCGCCGCTTCCGTCTTTGTACCACTACCCCCGCAAGCCTGCGACGGTTTTGTGGGGCAGGTTGGCAACCTGCGGCCCGGCCCAGGGGGCACCCCGCAATCGGCCAGGCGAGCGCAGCGCGCCCGCGCGGGCTACCAGCCGGCCGCAAATTCTCGCACCCGCCCGGCGACGTCTCTATAATAGCGATATGTCCGAGGCCGCCGCTCCCGAATTCTACTGTCCCACCTGCGCCCAGCCGGTGCCCGATCCGCTAGTCTGCGGCGATTGCCACGCCGTGATCTGCCGCGTGTGCGGGACACCGCTGGAGCGCATCGACGAGTTGGGAATCGGCTGAGAAAGGCAAGCCGGCCACTGCCCATGAAGCGCGAACCCTGCCCCGCGACCTTCAACAGGCTTATCGACTGACGCCGGATCCGCCCGCCCCGCCGCGCAGTTGCGAGAGGGCTTCTCTCAGCTTGGCGCGCGCTTGTGCGGAGTCGGGATCGATTCGCAGCGCTGCTTCAAACTGGGCGATGGCATCCGGCAGCCGCCCGGGCACGTGCGCCAGGGCGTTTCCCAGGTTGTTATGCCCCTCCACAAGATCGGGATTGATCCGCACCGCCTCTTCAAACTGGGCGATGGCGTCCGGCAGCCGCCCGGGCACTTGCGCCAGAGCGATTCCCAGGTTGTTATGCGCTTCCGCCAGGTCGGGATTGATTCGCACCGCCGCTTCAAACTGGGCGATGGCGTCCGGCAGCCGCCCGGGCACTTGCGACAGGACGGTTCCCAGATTGCTATGCGCCTCCGCCAGATCGGGATTGATCCGCACCGCCGCTTCAAACTGGGCGATGGCGTCCGGCAGCCGCCCGGGCGCTTGCAGCAGGGCTTTTCCCAGGTTGCTATGCGCCTCCACAAAATCGGGATTGATCCGCACCGCCGCTTCAAGCTGGGCAATGGCGTCCGGCAGCCGCCCGGGCATTCGCGAAAGGGCGTTTCCCAGGTTGCTATGCGCCTCCGCGAGATCGGGATCGATCCGCACCGCCGCTTCAAACTGGGCAATAGCGTCCGGCAGCCGCCCCGGCAATTGCGACAGGGCCTTTCCCAGGTTGTCATGCGCATCCGCAAGATCGGGATTGATCCGCAGAGCCGCTTCCAATTGGGCGATGGCGTCCGGCAGCCGCCCGGGAGCTTCCGACAAGACGGTGCCCAGATTGTAGTGTACCTTGGCGCTCTCCGGACAGACGTTCACGGCGCTGGTCCAGAGACTCAGCTCGTCCAGCCAGTCGAAGTTTCGAGCATAGGTTCGCGCGGCACATGCGAGGCACAAGAACCCAAGCGAAATCCACGCGGTTCTCATGGCAAAAAGCCGCTCGCGCGGGACCTGCCGGCCAAGCTCGTAGATCACCGCAATCACGCACCCGGCGAGGCCGATCGAAGGCAGGTAGACGAACCGCTCGGCCATGATGCTCCCGATGAGAATCGCCAGATTCGACGTCGGGAGCAGCGCGACGAAAAAGAAAGCCAGGCAAAAAAACAGCGGCTTCCGCGTGCGGCGCCAGCGCACGGCGAGCCCGGCGGCGGCCAGGCAAACCGCCAGCGCGATCAGGGCCTTCGCGTCCTCCCATTCCGCCGGATGCCAGCCAAACGACGGCACCGCATTATAGGAATAATCCGCCGACAGGCGGCCCGGCCACACAAATAGCCACAGATACTTGCCAATCACTTTGATAGCCGTGAGCCTCGCCGTCCAGAAATCCGCGGTCAACAGGGGATTGTCGGTGTTGGACACCGAAAGATGCATCTGCAATGCGCCCCGCGCATGGAGAAATGCCCCGCGCGCATAGAAGAACGCGGCAAACGGCAGTACCAGCGCGG
>Ga0326728_10014954_pt1 | contig 16294 bp, 12 predicted proteins | sample MB3enrmetagenome_FD_207602 | JGI IMG/M metagenome (GOLD analysis project Ga0326728, IMG submission 207602) | Lab enriched peat soil microbial communities from McLean, Ithaca, NY, United States - MB31MN | ecosystem: Environmental > Terrestrial > Soil > Wetlands > Peat | place: USA: New York...
AGGGAAACTGGGAGTCCCGTAGGGACGGTGTACCATGGCGCATACATACGCGAGCAATTTCATTCATTGTGTCTTCAGCACCAAAGAGCGTCGCCCGCTGATAGCGGCCGCCCGCAACACCGAACTCTATGCCTACCTGGGCGGCATTGCCCGCGGCGAGAGTATATCGCTTGTGGCCGCGGGTGGAACCGCCAATCATCTTCATTTGTTGTTTGTCTTGCCGGCGACCTGCTCCCTTGCCCATGCGGTTCAGAAGCTCAAGGGAAGCTCCTCCCGGTGGATGGGGGATGGCTTTTCCTGGCAGGAAGGATACGGAGCATTCAGCGTCAGTCCTTCGCAGGTTGAGGTCGTGAAGGGGTACATACAAGACCAGGAAGAGCATCACCGCAAGCGCAATTTCGAGCAGGAATTTGTCGCTCTTCTACGCGGTTGTGGAATCGCATACGACGAACGTTACGTCTTCGGGTGATCGGAAATGGCGTCGTCCCTACGGGACTCGATTGGATCGCACATTGCAGCGGACCCCACGATGAAGCGCGGGGCTAACCAACTGTGCGCCTCCGGCGCGCGGGTTCCATGACCGCTCAAAACTGAACAGCAATAGGCCGGGTAACCCAGTCCCCGCATTTGGGACCCGGGAAAACATGAACTCATGAGGATGCACAAGAGGGTTAGAGGCTAGGAGCTAGAAGCTGAATGAATCTTACCGTAGCACTCACCGGCGCATCCGGCGCGGTCTTTGGCCGCGAGATGCTGCGCGCGCTGGAGGCGGACGAGCGCGTGGCCCGCGTCCACTTTGTGGCTTCGGAGAACTCGCTGCGCGTGCTGGCCGAGGAACTGGGCTTGAGCGGGCGCAACGACCTGCTAGAAAAGCTTCTCCAGACTGACAAGCTCCTCGGCGCGGCGCCCCGCAAGACGGTCCAGCACTCCGACGAGGACATCGGCGCGGCCATCGCCAGCGGCAGCTATCCATCCAACGGGATGATCGTTCTGCCCTGCTCCATGGGCACGCTGGCGGCCATCGCCCATGGTTTGGCCAACTCGCTCATTGCGCGCGCCGCCGATGTGACCCTCAAGGAGCGCCGGCCGCTGGTGCTGTGCGTGCGCGAGACCCCCTTCAACCGCATTCATCTGCGCAACATGACGCTGGCCGCCGAGGCCGGAGCGGTGATCTTTCCCTGCATTCCCGCCTTCTACAACCACCCCGTCGACTCGACGGAGATGGCGCGCCAGTTCGTCTATCGCGTGCTAGCCCACATCGGCCTGCCGCAGCCGGGGGCCTATGTGTGGAAGCCGGAAGAGTGAAGAGCAGGGGTCAGGGATCAGGGGTCAGGGTGTTCCACCCGCTTCCACGTGTTTCTGCTTCGACTGGGCAATCCGTTCCAGTATGCCCGCCAGGTTCCCGCCGGGAACATCGGAGACATCCACACCGTAAAGAGAGCGAATCTTCGCGAAGCAATCGTCGAGTGAATCTTCCATTGTGAAATCCCATAGTGAGGACTCGTCGGAGATCCACGCCCCCTCCACGCCCAGCACGGATTGCAGGAACTCACGCGCCAGGGCTGAGTTCGCCGAAATCCGCTCCTGCGAAGCGAATGTAAGCGGAACGTGGGTTCCGGGACGAGGCATCGATGGCCGCTTTTCTCGAACCTTATTGAACGTTTCCCTGAGGCTCTCCAGCGCGGCATCGGCTGTTTCGCCTGAGCCGCTGAGGGCCCAGTTCACGATCCGCGCGCTATAAGCAGGGAGGGTCCATCGTCCCGTTTTGCCCAGGCGCTGCTTGGCATCGCGCTGTTTACGGACAATGATGGGATAGTCTTCCAGCGACCAGTCCCGCTTTCTGAAGGATAGAAGGAACTTCCAGCCGGCAAGTAATCCGAAATAGGGGCTCCTTAGGGACTTGAATGCCATTGCATCACCTGAAATACACTCGCCTGGGCGCTCCGGCCTGCATTCTTAATTTGACACGCATCCCCGCTTCCGTCGATACTGCCCTTAATGCTGAACTCAAGGGAATGCGGAATTGGGGTCATGGCCATGTGCATGTGTATGGCGTGCGGACCCCCCCGCGCGGCTCTTGAGAGGCAAGTGCGCTAGGCGCAACCGATCTTGAAGCCAGGCTGCCCGGGTCCCGGAGAGGATTCGGGCCGTTTCGTTTTTTGGGGGCGTGCGTTTCCCACCCTTGCGACAAGGACAAGTAAGTCGCAAGGATGGGGCACCCGGCTCAGAATGACAGCTAAAGATGAAGCGCCCAGATTCCTGCAACACGAAATCCGAATCACCGTGTGAATCGGTGAAAATCAAAACAAAGCAGAAGGAGCCCATCATGCCCGAATCGAAGCAGCATCTTGCCACCCTTGCCGTCCATGCCGGCCAATCGCCCGACCCGGCGACTGGCGCCCGAGCCGTACCCATCTATCAGACCACCTCCTACGTGTTTCAGGACGCGGCCCACGCCGGACGGCTGTTTGCACTCAAGGAGTTCGGCAACATCTACACGCGCATCATGAACCCCACCACCGACGTTCTCGAAAAGAGAGTGGCAGCGCTGGAGGGAGGCGTTGCCGGGCTGGCCACAGCCTCGGGCCAGGCGGCGGAGACGCTCACCCTGACCACGCTGGCCTCGGCGGGAGACGAAATCGTCTCCACCACCTCGCTCTATGGCGGCACCTACAATCTCTTCCACTACACATTCCCGCGCTTGGGCATCACGGTGAAGTTTGTAGACGCGGACGACTTCGACGGGCTGCGCGCGGCCATCAACGACAAGACGAGGGCCATCTACACTGAGACGCTGGGCAACCCCAAGCTGGATGTAGTGGACATTGAGAAGATCGCCTCCATCGCGCATGAGCACAAGCTGCCGCTGGTCATCGACAACACCTCGGCATCTCCGGCACTGGTGCGTCCCATCGAGTGGGGAGCTGACATCGTCGTGAACTCGGCCACCAAGTTTCTGGGCGGTCACGGCAACTCGATCGGCGGCGTGATTGTGGATGCGGGCAAGTTCGACTGGGCCGCCTCCGGGCGCTTCAAGGACTTCACCACGCCGGACCCCTCGTACCACGGACTTGTCTACACCGATGCCTTCGGTCCGCTGGCGTTCATTCTCAAGGCGCGCGTCCAGGGATTGCGCGACACCGGGGCGGCGCTCTCGCCCTTCAACGCCTTTCTGATTCTGCAAGGGATAGAGACGCTGCACCTGCGCCTGGAGCGCCACAGCCAGAACGCGCTTGCCGCGGCCAAGCACCTTGAGAAGCATCCTGGCGTAGCCTGGGTCAACTATCCCGGCCTGGAATCCAGTCCGTACTATAAGCGGGCGCAGAAGTACCTGCCCGACGGGCGCGGCGCGCTGGTCACTTTCGGCATCAAGGGCGGCTACGAGGCAGGCAAGAAGCTGATCGACGGGCTGAAGCTTTTCTCTCTGCTGGCCAACATCGGCGACGCCAAATCGCTGGTCATCCACCCGGCTTCGACGACTCATGCGCAGCTAACCGTCGAGGAACAGGCGTCGACCGGCGTCACTCCCGAGCAGGTGCGGCTCTCGGTGGGCATCGAGGACATTCGCGATATTCTGGCGGATTTGGACCAGGCGATCGAGGCGGCGAACGGGCATTCGTTCCCGGGCGCAACCGCAACTGCGGGCGATGCTGCACAATAAGTGAGATGACTGAAACCGGAATCCCGGCCGAGGCCGGGCCTCAAGTAAAGGGAGCCAGAACGAAACTTCTGGAGCCTACCTACGAAGGGGACTATGTACTCGACGAGCCTTTGTTGTTGGAGTGCGGCCGCACGCTGGCCGGCGTAACACTGCATTATGCGGTGTACGGCCGGCTCAATGCGGCCCGCGACAACGCCGTACTCGTGTGTCATGCCCTTACTGGCTCGGCGCTGGTGGGCTCGTGGTGGCCTGAGATCTTCGCGCCGGGTGCGGTCTTGTCGCTGGAACACGACTTTGTCATCTGCATTAACATGCTGGGCTCTTGTTATGGCTCAACTGGGCCCGGCTCGGTGGACCCCGAGACGGGCGAAGCATATGGCCCGAATTTTCCTCTGATTTCGATCCGGGATAATGTGCGCGTGCAGGCTCTGCTGCTGGATTCGATGGGCATCCGGCGGCTGCGGCTGGTTCTGGGCGGCTCAATCGGGGGAATGCAGGCCCTGGACTGGGCAATTTGCAATCCCGAGCGCGTGGCGCGGGGGCTGGTCATCGGCGTGTCGCCGGTTTCGGCCATGGCGCTGGCGCTCAACCACTTGCAGCGCCAGGCTATCCTGCACGACCCGGAGTGGGCGGGCGGCCGCTATCTGCCGAATTGTCCTCCGCGGCGAGGGCTGGCGCTGGCCCGGCAGATCGGTATGCTCAGCTACAAGTCCGCGGCGCTCTTCGATGAGCGCTATGGGCGCAACCCCAACCGCAACGGCGAGGATCCCTGGGCGCTCGACGACCAGGGCGGCGGCCTCATTGGCGGGCGCTTCGACATAGCCGGCTATCTTGACCTCCAGGGCCAGCGGTTCATTGACCGCTTCGACGCCAATGCGTACCTGGCCCTGCTGCGAACCATGGATACCTGGGATCCGATGCGCGGATTCTCCTCGGCGGAGGAGGCCTTCAGCCGCATCCGCGCCCGGCTGAGTTTTGTCGGCATCAGTTCTGACTGGCTGTTTCCAGCCGAGGCTGTGCGCCGGTTGGCGGATGCCATTCGCGCTGTGGGCGTGCAGGCCGATTACCGTGAGATGATCAGCGACCATGGCCACGACGCCTTCCTGGCCGAGCAGGCCGAACTGGTGCGGCTGCTGCAATGAGCGGGCTGCCCACCCCGAATGAAAACTCGGGAACAGTTTTTCCCCGCACGGTGTCTAAGCCGATATGCGCCTGGCCGGCCGGCAATCCGAAGGGACTGGGAAGCGGCTAGCTGCGGGGCTGTTTTTCATCCCGATGGCAACGGTTGCGCCGGTCGATCGGCGCTTTCGACTGACCCCCGCAAGGGCTTCGCGGAAGCGCGCGCCGCGGCTTGACAAACAATTATTTCTTTCCGTTGAAACTTTGCTTGTCACGGAGGGCTTGGCTTTCTATAATCCTTCCATCACCGCATTTGGAGCCGTGGTATGGTTTACCCATGCTTCGGTATTCAACCGCCAGATTGAACGGTTGCAACCTCCGCGAGCGAGTGCTTGAATATCGATCTCCATTTCGGCAATTCCCAGGAGCACTGAATGAAAAAGTTTGTCTTTGCGTCTGTGATGGCATTGGCGAGCATTAGCCTCGTTTCCGCGCCCACGCTGCGAGCACAGGATTCGGACCAGATCACCATCAAGGATCCATCCGAGTTCAATGCTTATCAAATGGCAACTACACAGAGCGATCCCAAGGCCAGGGCTGCGGCTTTGGAGCAGTTTCTACAAACCTATCCCCAGAGCGTGGTTAAGGCGACCGTGTTCGACGCCCCGACGAGTGGGCTGATAGATACGTACGAGCAACTCGCCGCTCAGGCAAAGGACGCTCAGAGCTTGGCCGACGCCAGTGACCATACGCTCAGCGCGGCCAGCCGCCTGCTTCAGTTGGACCCCAACAACATGAAGGCCATCTACGTTTCGGTGGATATCAAAAGGAAGCAGTGCCAGAGAACCCAGGATTCGCAGACTTGCGACGATGCCGCGGCGCTGGCCAACAAGGGACTCTCGACGCCCAAGCCTGCCAAGACATCCGAGGCCGAGTGGAAGAGCCAGACCGCCGCGGTCTATCCGGTTTTTCGCTCGGCCATCGCCCTGGACGACATTCTCTCAAAGAAGGACATCAAAGCCGGCATCGATGAATACAAGCAGGAGTTGATGCAGTTTCCGGTCGATCAAACCACCAGCGGCACTGGATTGGTGGACACGCTGAACCTCGCCGAGGCCTATGCCAAGGAGACCCCTCCGGACCCAGTGAACGCGGTGTGGTTCTATGCCCGCGCGCTTAACTATGCGCCTGCCAGCTTCAAGCCCGCGATCGAGAAGAAACTCGATTACTGGTACAACAAGTACCACGGCGGGATGGATGGACTGGACGCACTGAAGGCCCAGTCGACGGCCACTGTTTTTCCGTCCGGATTGGTCATCAAGCCGGCGCCGACCCCGGCTGAGAGGATCCACGACCTGCTTGCCTCTACGTCCGACTGGAACACGCTGGCGCTGAGCGACAAGGAATTGGTTCTGGCTCTCGGCTCGAAGGAAGACGCCGATAAGCTCTGGGGGCTGATGAAGGACAAGTCCACTCCAGTTCCGGGAACCGTGATCGAAGCCACCGCCTCGGTGATCAAGCTCGCCGTGACCGCGGACGCCAAGGAAGCCAAGATTCCCGACTTCATCGTCAATCTGAAGACTCCGCTGGCCGACAAGGCCATTCCGGCCGCGGGTTTCGAGTTTGGGATACAGCCCAAAGCCGAGCTGGATGGAACCTACGACAACTACACGCAGGTTCCGGCCACGGCAACCGCGGCGCAATCGGCGCAGATCGTGCTCCGCGACGGAGTGGTTATACCCGAGAAGAAAAAGCCCGTCCCGGCGCACAAGCCAGCGGCGGGACACGCGGCGGCGCACCCGGCGACACACTGATTCGACGCTCGCGAATGCAACCTCCCGCTCCTGGGAGCATGAGGAATCACGAAGGGCAGCCTGCAAAAGGCTGCCCTCTTTGTGTCACTGCGACACCTTCATCCAAGGGCCCGCCCCGCGCAACGAGTGGTAAGCTAGGGGCACGATGGCACGATTGAGGACCTTGCCGCTGGTTTTGGCCGTTCTATCCATCGCCGGTCTCTGCGCCTTTGCCGAGGCCCAGACGGAGGCGGTTCAGGGTGCTTCCGCGACCCATCTCAAGGTCAGGCCGGTGCCCGAAGCCGTGCCTCCCATGCCGTTTCCGCCCGGCAGCGAGACTCCGGGCCCGGTGGCGCCAATTGAATTCCGCTCAGCCAGCCAGATGACCCAGAAAGATGCGGATCTGGAGGCAGACGCGGAGTCATCAATCGCCGAACATACCGCACGCATTGGCCTTCAGTTCACGCGGGGCGCATGGAGTTACCGGCAACTGGTGTGCCCGGCGCTGCCCAACCACCTCTTTCTGCGCTTTTTGCGTAATGGCGGAACGGGAGACGTGAGCGTCTTCACGGCCTCGGTTCCGCGCAACGGCGAGGGCCGGGTGCGCATCGTCCCCATTCAGCTTCGCGGCTATTCGCTCTTCTCGCCCGCGCCCATCAACGCGCTCACCATCTCGGCCTTCAATCGCATCCGGGCCGAGGAACACCCCGCCAAAACGCCTGACTGGCTGGGGACCGGCCTGTGCTATGCCGCCCTGGCGGGTGCGCATCCCCAGCTAGCGAATCTCGTTGACGATCTGGAGAGCCAAAAGTTTCTGACGGCTGTTCCGGCCAAGCTGGAGATTCCGGTCGAGGGCGGCGCCATCGTCTCGTTTACGGATGCCGGCGCGGCTCCCCGGCAGATGGAGTGGACCATGATCTTCGACCGCAAAGGCAGATTGCTGAAGGCGACCCATCTGCCCGTGGGCAAGCTTGCGGTCACTCCCGTTCCGCCCAGCGCGGGAGAGCCCAAGGGCACGCCGCTGCCCCCGACTATCGATGTCGATCCGCAGGGTAGCACTGTCAAGTAGACGAACCCTTGCCCGCGCCGGGAAAACTGGCCCCCGCCCCCTAGGAAGAAACAAACCATCGGAAAGTTGAGGTTCGTGTTTTCCCAGGTGCCCAAAAGCGAGGCACCTGGGGCACCCGCCATTGTGGGGGAACGCAAAAAACCAAGCCGATCCCGGTAGTTTCATCCCCTGTGGGTCGGCGAAGCCGGTGGGCGACTAATCCCTAACCCCTAATCCCTAACCCCTGTTCTTCTGTCACTCCCCCAGCATGATCCGCTGAATGGCGGAGGCGCGCCCGGTGAGCGGGTCGCAGGTGACCAGGGCCGCGCACATCTTGGGATTGCCCTTGGCGGCCTCGAACTTGCCTGGCATTCCCGTCAGGAACTTGTGCAGCACCAGGTCCTTGTCCACGCCAATGATGCTGTCGTAGGGGCCGCTCATGCCCACATCGGTCTGGTAGGCGGTCCCGCCGGGCAGCACGCGCTCATCGGCGGTGGGAACGTGGGTGTGCGTGCCCAGCACCGCGGTCGCGCGCCCATCGAGATGCCAGCCCATCGCCATCTTCTCGCTGGTGGCCTCGGCATGGAAGTCCACCACGATCACTTTGGCCTCGATGCCGGCGAGCGCTGCATCGGCCGCGTGAAAAGGATCGTTGGTGGTGTTCATGAAGACGCAGCCCTGCAACTGGACGACCGCGTAGGCCACGCCGCTTTCCGTGGTTCCCTCGTAGACGCCGTAGCCGGGCAGGCCAGGCTGCAAGTTGGCCGGACGCAGCACGCGCCGGGGCCGGGCGTGGCTACCGGCAGGCACGGATTTCAGGTAGTCGATCAGCTCGCGCTTGTCCCAGACGTGGTTGCCGGTGGTCAGCACGTCGGCGCCCAGATCGAAGATCTCCTCGGCGAGCGGCGGAGTCACGCCAAAGCCTCCGGCGGCGTTCTCGGCGTTGACGATGACCAGATCGACCGCGTGAGCCTGGCGCACATGGCCGATGTGCTCGCGCACAATCCTGCGTCCCGCGCTGCCGAAGATGTCGCCGACAAAGAGAATGTTCAAGTGCAGCTCCTAGCTCTTAGCTTCTAGCTTTTAGCTAGAGGCTCGATGCCCTCTCCAAGCACAAATGTGGGTGCCCCACCCCGAGCACAAATCTGGGTGCCCCACCCTCGCGACGTCTTTGTTTTTGTCGCTAGGGTGGGAAAGCACGAATCTCAACCGGCAGGTTCATCCGGCCCCTGATTTCTGACCTCTGACCCCTGATCTCTGATCTCTGACCCCTGTTCCCTGTTTCGCATTAGCGGAAAGAGAATCACATCCCGAATCGACTTCGATCCGGTCAGCAGCATGACCAGCCGGTCGACGCCGATGCCTTCGCCGGCGGTGGGAGGCAGCCCGTAGGCCAGCGCCCGCACGTAGTCCTCGTCCATCTGATGCGCTTCGTCGTCGCCATGGGCGCGTTCCTCAAGCTGCTGGGCAAAGCGCCTGTGCTGTTCCACCGGATCGTTCAATTCGCTGAAGGCGTTGCCCAGCTCGAAGCCGCCGGCAAAGAACTCAAAGCGCTCCACGTGAGCCGGGTCGTCCGGCTTGGCCTTGCTTAGCGGGGAGACTTCTGTCGGGTAGTCGTAGATGATTGTCGGCTGGATGAGGAACGGTTCCACCATCGCCTCGAAGAGGTTGTAAACGGATTTGCCGACAGGCGCGCCAGCGATTGATTCCTCAAGAACAGCTTCCAGGATCTTGCTCATTTTGGATAGCTGATCTTGCCTTGTCGAAATGCGGTGAGTCTCGTTTTCGCTTTTGGCGTTACACAATTGATCGCTAAGGTTGCTACAGGTGTCTCTCAGAGAAATAAAGGACGACTCTAAGAGTTGTTGCAACGCCTGTTGATCAGCAAAATGAGTCGAAGTTGGTTTGTTGATAGCCGAGCGAATGAGTTCCTCGGGCCAGAACTCGCGGATCGCCTCGCGCAGGGTCAGCCGCGTCCACTTTGCAAGGTCGATAGTATGTCCATTGAACTCGGTGACAGTAGTCCCGTCCTTCTCTGTCCCGTCCTTTTCTATCGTCGCGTTTACTTTTCTTGCCACAAACGCAATCAGTTCCTCGGTCATGTCCATCAGGTCTTTGTAGTTTGCGTAGGCCTGGTAGAACTCCAGCATGGTGAACTCGGGATTGTGCTGCGTGCTCACGCCCTCGTTGCGGAAGTTGCGGTTGATCTCATAAACACGGTCCAGCCCGCCGACCACGAGCCGCTTCAAATACAGCTCCGGCGCGATGCGCAGGTAGAGGTCCAGATCGAGCGCGTTGTGATGCGTGGTGAAGGGCCGCGCCGCCGCGCCGCCGGCGATCTGCTGCATCATCGGCGTCTCGACTTCGAGGAACCCGCGCTCGTCGAAGAACCTCCGTATCGCCTTCAGCACCTTGGCCCGCTTGACGAAGACCTCGCGGCTGTCGAGGTTGGCGAAGAGGTCCACATAGCGCTGGCGGTAGCGCAGCTCAACGTCGGCCAGGCCGTGAAACTTTTCGGGGAGCGCCAGCATGGCCTTGGCCAGGAAGGTCAGCCGCTCGACGTGTACGGTCAGCTCGCCGGTGCGCGTGCGAAACAAATAACCTGTCGCCCCGATGTGGTCGCCCAGGTCGAGCAGCTTGTAGAGCGCAAAGCCCTGCTCGCCCACCGCGTCCAGCCGGACGTAGATCTGCAGGCGCTCGCCGCCCTGCTGCAAGGTGGCGAAGCCGGCCTTGCCCTGGGCGCGGATGGCCATGATGCGCCCGGCCACGGCCACCGTCACGCGGCTGGCCTCGAGAGCCTCGCCCGTCGCCTCGCCCCACTGCGCCCGCACCTCGGGAACGGTGTGCGAGGCAGTGTACTGGTTGGGATAGGCGGGCTGCCCCAGCTTCTCGATCTCCGCCAGCTTTGATTTGCGCAGATCGAAGAGACTGCGCTCAAACTCCGAATCGAACACGGCGATTCCTTTGGATGGACCGCTCTAGAAACCCGTCCAAGAGCTTGAGTCCTCTTCAAATCTCATCGCTGCTGGATTGGTTCCCAGGTCCAACTGCAAGTATATCGTTTGCTCCGCTCCGGGTAAGGCGCGGCTGCCGGAATGCAGGGCGATTGCATGAACAGAGACCGAGAGCGCGATTGGGGTTCGAACCGCCCCTATGGGGCGGTGGATTCCAACTTTGACGCATTCCCAGGGTTCCACCCTGGGCTATTCTCAACCCTCCCTCCGGGAGGAATCGCAGTCCTTTACCTGTTCAAGAAGCAAATGGAGCCGGCTTCTGCAATAGAAGACCTTCATGCGAATGCCCTAGCCGGAAGGCAGAGCCGCCTCATAAGATGCACAAACCGCGCTGCCGCTCATTCCTCGAACCGGTCAAAGCCGGCTCCCGCCGCCTCAAAGCTCATTCAGAATCAGCGCGATGCGGCCCGCAATCGGTTCGCTGGGCGACTCGCCGGGATCGACCGCGACCAGGTCTACAGGGAAGGCGATGTTGTGCGGGCGCAGAACGAGCCGGTTGCTGAGGAAATCCACGTAGCGCAGGGTCAGGTGGGCGCCGTGCCGCACAGCGTAGAGGTTGGGCCGGTTGGGACGGCAGGGCGTGAGCGCCGTGTAATGGCGATCCAGCAGCACGATGGCCTCCGGCAGCACCAGCGGCTCCATCGCCAGAGCGTCGGCGGCTGGAATCCGCACCGCGACAAACCGCTGCCAGGCGCGGCGAGGGTTGGAGACGCGGGCGTGAATGGCCTTTAGGACTCCGGCCGGCAGGTGAAGCATGGCCTGAACCGCGGAAGGACGGATGAGCGGCTCAAAGAGCGCCACCGCGTGCGAGACGATGGGGACCGTGTTTCGTTCCTCGTCCGCGGGCAGGAACCTGGCTTGATGCGTGGCGGGCAGCAGGTCGCCAGCCGCCATATGCTGGGCCGCCAGGAGGCGATCCATGGCCTCCAGCGAGAGCTGGCGCCGGCTGTGCAAAAAATTGGAAAGATGAGACTGGCCCAAACCCGTCTGACGCGCCAATAGGGAGACGCTGACCGTTCCCCGCTGAATTCTGCGGAGCAGTTCCAAGCGGAGACGCTCGTGCATTTGAGTAAAGTTCATCTGTGGATAATCCGCCACCGGCAATGGCGAGGCCTTTTCGCCCTTTGCTACAAGAAAAACTGTTTGGGCTGGTTGGCCTTCATTCTCTGCGCTTGACCGGCGAATGGAAAGCGCCGGGTTAGAAATCCACCGGGAGTTGTTGACGCAAGAGAATCGTATTTCTACATTGGCTTTACTTAATCTCGCACTGGCTTGTGGGAATCTCTTACGAAGCGTTTCATTGCCGGAAGGCTGAGCGGAGCGCAATCCCGCCTTCGTCAGCGGCCAATGAAGAGTTGCCGGAGCAGATTCGATTGAATCCGGTTGTCCCATCTCTGTCCCAGGGCGCTCAGCAGAGGCGTCCAGGGCAGGTCACTCGAGAGAATTCCAGGATCTGCGCGCTATGAGCATGACAAAAAACGAGGGAATACGGGAGGCAATCCGCCATCAGGGCATAAGAAACCTGAATTGCCGTGCCCGGTTCTCTTCACCCCGCGGAAGAACGATCGACAGGCAAGACCGTCGGGCGAAGACGCGAATACGGAGAAAACGTCATGGAATTGCGCGTGCATTTGAAGGTTTGCGAGGGGTGCGGCTGTCTTTGGTACCGTGCTCAGACCATCGGGAGTGTCTATTGCAAGGAGTGTGAGGAAAAACTGAAGGACTTTCCAACGCCTGAGAGCCGAAAGCGCCGGGGGCGTCCATGCCGGAAGCAGTTGGCCAGGGTTTGGGCAGTGGCCGAAGCAGCCGGAGGTGCCGAATGAGCGCAGCACTCCAGTTGCCAATCTTTTGGGGAGCAGCCAGTTTACAGGCAGCACGGCACGAAACCCGGGGGCGGGAAGAACCGGAGGCGCGACCAGAAGCCAGGCCGGCGGCACAAGCGGCTGCGGCCGAGCCGGAGATCAGCCTGGCCTTCTACAGGAAGCACACCGAGAGCCTGCTGCGGCGCTATCTGTATGCCTCGATGCAGGTGGGCAGGTCGCCCTCGATCCTCGGCGATCCGGTGGCGCGGGGCTGGGCCTCCAGCCGGCCGATTCGCACCTTCGAGGATGCCGTAATCTTCGTCCTCGACGTGGAAACCTGCCTGGGCAAACTGGGATCGTTGGACCAGCAGATGCTAAGCCGGATCGTGGTCCAGGAGTACACGCAGGCTGAAGCGGCCACCTTGCTGGGGATGAGCGTGCGAACCATCTCCTACAAGTTTCCTCTGGCCCTGGACCGGCTGACCCAGAAGCTGCTGGAAGCCGGGCTGCTGGTGCTGCCGCAGTGATTCTGCAAGAAGCCAGTCAAGAGGGGGAGCGTGCGGTTGGCGCTTCCCCTTTTTCATGAGCTGAAGCGGATTCCTTTGCCGCGGCAGCCGGATTCCTGCTGACTCAAGCGCAAATGCGGGCAGGCGAACGTCGTGCAGGGAGCACTCGGCGGCTATCGACTGAACTCACCCGGTGGCATCCGCATAGCCCGCCGTCCCACCGCCGAGCCGAGGGAAGATGGTCAGGCGAAGGTGGGTGGAACCGTAGGGAACGAGGGTCACCTGCTGCTCGGGGCCAGCCGCGCGGCGGGCGTCGGCGGAGGGCAGCGGCGGCGTCAAATGCTGCTGAGGCGCATCCGCGGCGGCATCTGGCTTGGCGGGAACGGTCGCCAGCTTCCACGACTCGATAATTTGCGCGGGCGCTATGAGTGAGACCGGCGGATCGACCCATGGGTCCGGCGTCATGGCCTTGCGTTCAAAGCGCACCTCGTCCGCGAGCTTTGCCGGATCGACCGCGAGGCCGTAGTTCCAGACGCTGGCCGGCTCCGCGTTCCAACTGGGAAAGTCGGCGGTGGACCACCTGGGTTCGATCACGGGCGTCCACTGCTCCTTGATGGGCAGCGAATAGACCAGCGGCCCGCGTTCGAGGCCAGCGCCATTGTCCGGCCAGCGCGAGACGGCCGTGGACATGGGCAACACAAGCGTGACCGTATCGCCAGGATGGAATTTGCGCGCCAGCGTGACGAAGCGGTTCTTGGCGGCGGGCAGCGGCTGCGCCTGGCCGTTCAGCAGCAGGCTGGGCTGGGCGCACCAGCCCGGAATTCGCAGGCTCAGCGGAAACTCGACTGGCTTTCTCATATCCAGGGTGAAATGAATCTGTTCGTCGAAGGGATAGTCTGTGGTCTCGACGATCTCGATGGGGTGATGGTCCTTGCCTGCGGTGGTATTGACGCGGCAGGGGCCATAGAGCGCGGCCGCCAGGCCGCCCTGCGTGTCGCGCATCCACATGCGGATGACATAGTTGGGGAAGAGGCGATGCACGTCTCCGCCGCAGCACGCGGTGGCGTGGCCGGGGTTGGGCTGGTACGACATCATCTGGTGGCCCAGGTTCATGGCGTTGTGGTCGGAAGTTTGGGTTGCCAGAAACTGGTTGGGGCAGGAGAAATACTGCACGCCCTTCCAGTCCTTTTTGATGGCGCCCATGCCGGCGTTGAAGCAGGCGCGTTCCACGCGGTCGCCCCACAATCCATTGCCCGTGGCCATCATCATGTAGCCCCACGACCAGGTGTGATCGGTGATGTCGCAGGTTTCATGCGAGTCGAGCGCGGTGACAGTGCTGTAGTGCTCCGATGTGGAGGGAATGCCATCGATGAGCATGTGGTGGTCGAAGATGCGCTTCTGCGCGGCCAGGGCGAAGTTCAGGTATTCGAGCCTGCCCGTGTACATGTAAAGAATGGCCGGCTGCTTGGCGATCTCAGCATAGCTGACGCCGTGCGCATCGATGGGAGTATTGGCAAATACGCGGTCGGCTTGGAGGTCGGCGCCGTCCTCCTTGCCACCGAGAGCTGCGTAGTCGGCCCAGGCCGTCTCGGCCATCGCCAGCAAGCGAGGGTCGCCGGTGCGCTCGTAGCACCAAAGCATGTCTTCGACGTTGGTGATGTTGCGGATAGGCACGCCGTAGCTGGCCAGATCCCCCAGATAGTGCTTGCGCACTGCTTCCACAATGGCATCCCGCAGCGCGGCATCGCTGCGGATAGCATCGGCATCGGCAGCCAGGGCGCGAATGAAAAGCGTGTGCGGCCAGCGATGAAAGTTGCCCGCCGGGTTCCTGATCACGTCGGGGCCGAGGTAGCCCTCGGGGCGCTGATGGGCCAGCGTGTACTCCAGTGGCTCCTGCACACGGCGCAGCAGGCGCTCATCGCCAGTCACCAGCGCCAGGCGGGTGGCGCCGTCGATCCAGTAGGCCTTCTGCTCCCAAGGCCACCATTCTTCTGACTGGCCGTTCACCTCCTGCCCCTGCCAGTAAGGGGCGGAAAAGGGCCAGGAAGTGTCAGGCAGGTGATAGCCAAGGCCGTCGGCCTGCTTGCCCAGCCATCCCGCCAGCCAGCCGTCGGCGCGGACTGCCCCCGGAGCCAGCGGACGAAGCGCGGCAGATGCCGGAAGGACCGGGTTTGCGGCATTTGAGGCAGTTGGGATTTCAAGAGCTTCGAGCAGATCGCAGGGAACGAGCAGTGCGCCTGAGCCAAGCACGGCAAGGCGCAAAAAGGATCGGCGATTGAAGCCGCACGAATCCGCGCGCTGCGGCGGGGCGGCATCGCCAAGGGGTGTGGTGCTGAGACATTCGCTGCCGGTGCAGTCCTTCATGGAATCCTCGAAGCGGGCGATGAGGACAAAGCGCGAAGATCGCTCTTCCTCAGGAACCCGATTGAACTTGGTTTGCATCCACCTTGCGGCTGCGGGTGCGTGTTTGTCAGTGGGAGGGCAACGGCCATGCCCCGAACAATCAAAGAACCAAGGCCGCCCATGAAGCGCCTCCGATTCGCAATCCTTGCAGCGCTTCGATCCGCCTTCGCCGCCGTTACATGGGCAATTGAATCGTCTCCCGTTCGCCCTTGTACAAGATCACCTTGTCCGGATTGTTAATGGCGTCCACGCCCGTGCCATGGCTCTTACCCACGATCACGACATCGAAAAGCCGGGTCTTCAACATGCCCGGAAACTCGCCCTTCCTGCGGTCGATCGTTAGCTCGCGCTTGGCGTCGTCCCAGTGAAAGGCGATGGTGGCATAAACGCCCTTTTCATAGTCGTAATTGTCGTTCTCGTCCTCGTACAGCGTAAAGCTGCCGTCGGCTCCGGGATAGATGCGCAACTCGATGGGGTCGGCGGGCTTCTCCGTGGAGTATTGGATGAACGGTCCCATGGGCACAATCGATCCTGCCCTGACCATAAGCGGAATCTTCTCGATAGGGGCATCCGCCACGATGGTCCTGCCTCCGTCCAGCTTCTCTCCGGTCCAGAAATCCACCCACGAGGTCCCCGCAGGAAGATAGACGCTCCTTGTCTTCTCCCTCGGCTCGATAACCGCTTCCTTGGCGTGAATCGAGGGAGTCTTCCAGTAGAGTTGGGCCCTGAAGGCGCCCAGCGAGGCATTGGTCGTTTCGAACTTGAAGTCGTATTCCTTCCCCGCCGTCAGTTCGACAGGCACGGTGTAGGATTCCATCGAATCATAGTTATGCGGCAGTTCCTTGCCGTCCAAATACACCCGCCGCTGCCCGAAGCTCTTCAGGTTGAAACGATAACTCCCGGTCTCGGTGGGAATCAGCTTGCCTTCCCAGCGGATTGAGAACTTGG
>Ga0326728_10014955_pt1 | contig 16294 bp, 15 predicted proteins | sample MB3enrmetagenome_FD_207602 | JGI IMG/M metagenome (GOLD analysis project Ga0326728, IMG submission 207602) | Lab enriched peat soil microbial communities from McLean, Ithaca, NY, United States - MB31MN | ecosystem: Environmental > Terrestrial > Soil > Wetlands > Peat | place: USA: New York...
CGCAGGGGTGCGTCGGCTACCGGATCGAAGCCGACGGCGGCGTGTTCGTCCTGGCGACCGACACCGAAGCCGGCTCTCCGGCCCACGACCGCGCGCTCCGATCCCTGGCCCAGGATGCCGACTTGCTGCTCTATGACTCTCAATACACACCCCGGCAATCGCAAGGCGAGAAGAGAGGCTGGGGACACAGCTCATGGCAGGAGGGCGTGCGCATTGCCCGGGAATGCGGTGTAAAGCAACTGGTGTTGTTCCACCATGATCCTGACAGTGACGACGCATTCGTGGATAGGCTGGTGGCGCGCGCTCAGAAGAAGTTTCCCAACACCCTGGGAGGAGCCGAAGGGCTTGAATTCTGTCTCAGCCGGGGCGAGGTCATGCAGTTCGGCACGCAGGCAAGCACTAACTCCCAAGCAAAGAACTCACCACAGAGTGTACAGAGATCACTGAGGAAGGCTCGTCGCTCTTCTCTGTGAGATCTGTGACCTCTGTGGTGAGAGCTGCTAATACAACCCCGGCGCCCCTCGAGGTGGGGAGTCTTTAAGCCAATGCCAGCCCATGGGATCGGGCGTGGGAATGTCGCGCAAACTGCCGATGGTCGGCCAAGGCAGCAAGTTTCTTGCCGGTCAGTTCCTCGTAAACTTTGGCAACCTGGGAAGCGAAGGAATCCTCGCCCGCCTCGCGCTCGGCGACGTACCGCGCGATCTGCGCGTTGCCCTTCAGCGCCGCGCGGATGGCCTCAATCTGACCCTTGGCCTCCTCAGGCGCCCTGCTGGCCATAAGGCTGCCTACCTGTTCCCGGAGCGCCTTGAAGAATCCCTGCTGATCGTCCAAAACGGTCGCTTCCGAACGCGGCCCATGGCCCGTACATACGATTTTCGGGCACAGTTTCTTGACCGCATCCAGCGTCGCCACCCACTTGCCCACGTCCCCGTCACCTACGAAGTTGTAAGGTCCGTTCACGCACATGTCGCCCGTGAAAAGGATGCGCTCCTTCGGCAGCCAGGCGACGGCGTCGCCATGCGTATGAGCTACTCCCAGGTGCATCAGCTCAACCCGATGTTTGCCGTCGTCAAAAAAGAGGTCTTTCGAGAAAAGCACGGAGGGCGGCTTGAGCTTGGAGCTCCTGACATCGGCGCGCTCTTTGGCGGCAGCTTCCCACCTGCCGGGTTTGTCATCGTAGTAGCCCGTCTCGTGCCGCTTCATCTCTTCAATGACGCCCGTATGCGCCACCGGCACTGCCCCATTTTCGACGTAGACCTGATTGCCGTAAGCGTGATCTCCGTGGTGATGCGTGTCGAAGGCAAACCTTATCGGCTTGTCGGTCATAGATCGTATTTTGCTTATGATCAGTCGTGCCCCCGCGGGGAAGTTCGCGTCAACGACCAGCACGTAATCTTCGAATATGATCCAGCCGTTGTTGCAGACCGCATCGGCATTATCCGCCACCCGGCCCTCGTGAAAATAGATGTCAGGTGCTACCACGTCAGCTTCGGCCGCCTCCGCCATGCCCGCCGGAATCGGCCCCGCCAGAAGTTCTGCCTCCGCCGCGAGACTCAAGAATGCCGCTCCCCCTCCTAAAAACTGACGCCTGCTTGCGCCGCTCATGCTCCCTCCTGGTTCGATTGTTGGCATTGTTCCTTGCATGAGATTCTACACGAAGACTGGCTGAGTCAACCACCTCAAGTCGGGATCGAGTGCAACGAGCAAACCAAAAGCCCCACTTGAGTCAAAAGCCGTCGCTCTAGAAGTCTCTGTGATAGCTCGATCAAGCGTTTCACGCAGATTCTCTTGAGGGAACAGGTTGTGTTCACGACTTCACATTCTTCAGACGGCGGCGCCTCAACTGCCGCGGGGAAAATAAGGAGCCAGCTTATCGTAAGTAGTGAGTAGATCCTCTGGCAGGACGCGGGTCTCCCCGATGGTGGTCACGAAACTGGAATCTCCTGTCCAGCGGGGGAGCACGTGCAAGTGCAGGTGGTCCGCCACGCCGGCCCCGGCGCATTTGCCAAGATTCATGCCAAGATTATACCCTTCGGGATGATAGCAATCTCGCAACGCTGCCTGAAGCCGGCGGGCCAACTCCATCATTTCGACGAGCGCAGCGGGTTCGATCTCCTCGAGGCCGGCAATGTGGGCATAAGGGATCACCATCGAGTGGCCGGTGGTGTACGGAAAGAGGTTAAGAAGGATGAAGTTCGAGCGGCCGCGATACAGAATCAGGTTCTCCCGCTCGTGAGAGGGATCAGCCGCGCTCTTTTCACAGAAAACACAACCCGGTGTCGCCACGGCCTGAGTGACATAGCGAAACCGCCACGGACTCCAAAGGTAGTCCATAATCGGGATGCCTGGTGATGTAGCAGGATTCGATCCGCCTGCGACGGACCATCACCCGTTGGTCTGCATACCGCCGCGGCAGAGCGCCGGCATCGTTCGCCGGCCGACACAGAAGATCGCCGCTACGCTAAGGAGTAGTCGTACCCGAAGGCTCGGGTGCGGGAGCGGCCGGGGGTGGGGGTGGCGTCGCGGCCGCCGCCCCACTATTGACAAGATCCTTCAACTCCTTGCTGGGATTGAAGTAGGGAATCTTCTTGGCGGGCACATCCACGCGCACGCCGGTCTTCGGATTGCGCCCGATGCGGGGCTTACGCTGGCGAGTACGAAAGCTCCCAAAGCCCCGGATTTCAACCTTGTCGCCCACGCGCAGCGACTTCACAATGCTGTCGAAGATTGTTTCGACGATGATCTCGGAGTCCTTGCGGCTCATCTCCACGGCTCGCGCAACATCCTCAATCAATTCTGCCTTCGTCATGTTTAGCTCCTGGTGCGAAGTGTCGGGGATAACCGGTACAACAGGTCACGACTCAACGGCCGAGGTCGAAGACGAGTATTCCAGGGCGTTGATACCTGCCGAAGAAAGCGCCTCCGCCATGGTGGATTTTCTCACCGGCTCTTTGGGTTTCTCGATTTCCGCCGGACCGGGCTGAACCCCCAGTTCCTTCTGGCTCAAGGCAATTTTCCGCTCTCGGGCGCTGAGGCGAATCACGCGAAATTCCAACTCGCTCCCCACCTCGAGCTTCGCGCTCTCACCTCGAGTATGGCCGTTTTCAAACTCCGAAACATGGCAGAGACCTTCAATTCCTTCCGCCAACTCGACAAAGGCGCCGAAAGGCGCCACCCGTGTCACCTTCCCGCGCAGCATATCCCCCACGTGCACTTTGGAGAAGAATGCCTCGCGCGGATCTTCCTCGAGTTGTTTCAACCCCAGCGCAAGCCGGCGACTGTCCGGGTCCACGGCCAGCACCACGGCATCAACCGTCTGGCCTTTCTTCAGGACCTCGGACGGGTGTTTCACATTCTTATTCCAGGACATATTCGAGATGTGGATCAAGCCGTCGACGCCGTCTTCGATCTCGACGAAGGCGCCGAATTCGGTCAGGTTGCGAACCCGCCCGTGCACCATCGATCCCACGGCAAACCGGTCGCCCACCAATGTCCAGGGATCAGGAAGTGTGCTCTTCAGGCTGAGCGAGATGCGCCGCTTAACGGGATCGACGTCCAGCACCCCTACCTCGACACGCTCATCCAGCTTGAGGATCTTGGACGGATGGCGAAGTCGCTTGCTCCAGCTCATTTCCGAGATATGGATGAGCCCTTCCACACCGGACTCCAGTTCAATAAAAGCGCCGTAATCGGCAAGACTCACCACGCGGCCGGTGATCCGGTCTCCCGCATGATAGGTGGCCGCCACCCTCTCCCAAGGGTCAGGCGTGAGTTGCTTCAAACCAAGAGAGATTCGCCCTCTTTCAGGATCGTGCTTGAGCACCTTCACCCTGATTTCCTGCCCCGCCTGGACGACTTCCGCGGGGTGCCCAATCCTGCCCCACGAAAGGTCGGTGATGTGAAGAAGGCCGTCGATTCCTCCCAGGTCAACAAAGACGCCGTAGTCGGTGAGGTTCTTAACCTTGCCCACAACTTCCGCACCTTCCACCAGCCGTTCCGCCAACTCCTGCTTGCGCCGGTTTAATTCTTCTTCGATCGCAGCCTTACGGCTAACCACAACGTTGTTCTTCTTGCGGTTGACCTTGATGACTTTACAGGGGAATTCCTGACCCTTGAGTTCATCCAGGTTGGCGTGCACGCGCACATCGGCATGAGAAGCCGGGAGGAAAGCCGGAACCCCAATATCCACCATCAGTCCGCCCTTGATTCGATCTACCACGCGGCAGGTGATGTTGGACTGATCCTGGAAAGCGCGTTCAACTCCATCCCAGGTCTTGCGCCGTAAAGCCCTTTGATAGGAGACGCTGACCGTGCCGGAGGCCTCGTCATAATTGTCGACCCAGAGGTCAACCGTGTCGCCTGGGTTGATTCTCAGGTGTCCATCCAGAGTGAGGAACTCGTTCCGCGGAACCTGGGCCTCGCACTTTAACCCCACGTCGACGACGACTTCGCTGTCCGTGATCTTGAGCACATGGCCCTGAACGATTTCGCCCGCGGCAATCGTGGGAGTGGACAGCACCTCCATCCCGTCCATCAGATTTGCCACCTCGCTGATCTCAGGATTCTTGGTTTGGGAATCCGTCAAATCATTTTGGGCTCCGAGGTCCGTCACCGCCTCTTGCAGACTATCACTCCCAGCCGCTTGCAAACTACTCCCCTTTTCGTCAGCGGACATCCGCCGGCCTCCTCTCCAGGTACCCGACGCAGGCCTACAAAGGAAGTCCTATTCTACCGTTGCGTGGAAAGCGAAGTCAATGCGAAGCAGCGACCCTGGGAAGTGGACATCCAGTCCGAACATGGAGCTGATTCGGCAGGCATCTTTTCGAGCACGGCAGCGGGGCTGCTGCCTTCGCGTGGCTTGACAGGCTGCGGAAAAACTCGTTCGGAGGTATGTAGCGGCGGGTTTACCCCGCCATAGGTTCTTGGTTTTCAACGTCCGCTGGCGGCGTAAAGCCGCCGCTACGCCCTTTTTCCGCAGCCTGTTGAGACGCCGTGGCCCTTGCCTTCGGACGTAAAGTCGGTAACTGCGTTGCTCCGCTCCCCACCAGCACCGAGGCGGGAAACCGCTCACCCAGTTGGGAACTTATAGGCCGCCTGTTTGATGGCTTTGCGGTAGTCGTCCGAGCTCATTTCAATCAGCTTGCACATTTCATAGAGCCGCGAGCGGAGAGTGACCCCGAGCTGATTCAAAGTAAGCTCCACGTTTGGGACAACCTCTCCTGAGGGTGAGCGCACTTCACGGCGGCTTTCGGATTCGCCTAGAGGAAGCGTCGTAGTTATGAGGGTAACCTTTTTGTGGTTATAACGTGAATTGATAATATGCTGCAAGGTCTCTTTAACCCAGTCACTGGGGTTCCACGAGGCGAGCTCATCCAACAACAACACTTCCACGTCCAACACCGGCTGGAGAACGGAAAGCTCCGAATTTTGAGAAACGGGATTGTAACTGTCCCGAATGGCCTTCAGCAGATCGTGGAAATCATAGAAAAGGCACTCGACCCCTTTGCGCAAAATCAACTCTCGCAGCACCGCGACGGCCAAGTGGGTCTTTCCCACGCCCGTCGTGCCGACGAAGAGCAGGCCAAAATCCGTGGGATATTCCTTAACAAAATTCTCAGCGTTCAGTTTCGCCCATCGCAAGCTCTGGTTATCCCGCCGGATATCAAAATTCTCAAAGGCGCAGTGCTCGTACCTTTCGGGTATGTGTGCTTGGCGCAGCAACAGTTCCGCGCGCTCCAGGCCGTAACAATCGCAGCGAGTCATTCGGCGGACGCCTTCGACCTCAACCGGCTTCCAGCCCGTCCCGTCACATTGTGGGCAGTCTTTTCGCGGCATTTTAGATTCCTGTCTTGCCGAGCTTCATTTGCCCGCGCGGCGTTGCGTTCGGATCAGATACGGCGGGGCGACGCGCACCAAGGCATTTTGGATCCGCTCCTGGTCCACTGGCGGGTGCGTTAAGACCTCCTCCTGCACATAGCTGACGAAAGCCTGCATTTCCTCCTGCATCTTCTGCATGCGGTCCCGCATGTTCAGGATGATCTCAATTCCCGCCAGGTTCACGCCCAGGTCGCGCGTCAAGTTCAGGATGGTTTCCAGCCGCTCCAGGTCTTCGTCGCCGTAGAGACGAGTGTTGCCATTGGTGCGTGAAGGCACCAGCAGCCCTTCCCGCTCATAGAGACGAAGGGTTTGGGGATGGATGTTGTACATCTCGGCCACGGCGCTGATCATGTAGCCGGTCTTGCCGCGAGTTTTTCTGCCACGGGGACTCATAGGACGAATTCAGAGTCGAAAGTCGAGAGTCAAAAGTCGAAAGCCAAAAACTTCCTCAATGCTGCCCTTGCTGTCATCCTTTAACCTTCAGCCTTTAACCTTCAAAGGTACTTCCTTAGTTCCCGCCTCGGATCTTCCGGGTTCAGGTGCGCGAGTTCGCGGAGAATTTCTTTGGTCCTCTCATCCGCAACCCGCGGAACCATCACCTGAACCTCCACAAATTGGTCTCCACGGGCTTCACTGCGCAGCGAGGGCGCGCCCTTCCCGCGCAATCGAAGTTGCTGGCCGCTCTGGGTGCCGGGAGGGATTTTGATTGTGGAGGGCCCCAGCAGCGTCGGCACTTCCACCTTCGCCCCCAGGGCCGCCTCGGCTACGGTCACGGGGACCTTAACGTAGATATTATCGCCCTTGCGCTCGAAGATGGGATGGGCCTCAACTTCCGTAACAATGTACAAGTCCCCCGCAGGGCCGCCGCCCGCGCCGGCGTTTCCCTTTCCCGGCACGCGTACGCGAGAGCCCGTATCCACACCAGGAGGTATGCGCACCTCAAAAGCTTCAGGCGCCCGCAGGGACCCGGACCCGCCGCAGGTTGGGCAGGAGCGGCGCTGGCGACCGGTCCCGCCACATTGCGGGCACGTCATGGTGAATCGCATCGTTCCAGCCTGGCGGGTCGCCTTGCCCGTTCCGCCACACATTGTGCAAGTGACGGCCGCGCCTCCGGCAGAGCCGCTACCTTTGCAACTCGGGCAGGTCTCTTGCCGCGCCACGGTGATCCGCACCTGGGTGCCACGAATGGCGTCCCAGAATCCCAGGTGCATCTGGTGTTCGATGTCACTTCCCTTGTGTGGGCCTTCTTCTTCCCCTTCAGGCTGGCCCGAGCGATTGAACAACTGCGAGAAGATGTCCCGGAAGGCCCCGCCAACGCCGCCGCGCTTTTCGGCTTCCGTATCCACGTTGTCGAAGTTCGAGAAATCGAAGCCGGAAAAATCGAAACCCGGGGCGCCCGCGCTCGTCGAGCTGCTTGGCCCAGGGCCGCCGGGAGGTATGTTGTCGGAATAGAAGCCGTACTGGTCATAGACCTGGCGCTTCTTCTCGTCGCCCAGGATTTCGTAAGCCTGCGATAGTTCCTTGAACTTTTCTTCGGACGCTTTGTTTCCCGGGTTGACGTCCGGATGGTACTTGCGCGCCAAGCGATGGTACGCCTTGCGGATTTCCGCCGGCTTGGCATCGCGTCTCACTCCCAACGTCGCGTAGTAGTCTTTTTGTGTTCCAACGGGCATGGAATTATTTCGCAGTCCCCAGCTTTCGCGCCAACGCTCCCGCACTTCCCAAAGGCGGGGCCTGTACGCTTGCTCCCTCTCTGAATCTGAGATACCCTAAGCGCTGGGAGTGAAATATGGGCCACACGGTCGAAATTCCTGTCGATCTATATAACAAATGGCTTCGTGCCGGCGAAGCGCTGGACGAATGGCACGACGCCTTTGAGGATTTCCTTATTCTGCACAACCCCAGCCTGTTACGCAGGCTCCGTAAGGCTCGGGAAGAGCAGTTGTCCGGCAGGACCCGTCCCTGGGAAGAGTTCAAACGTGACTTCACGCGTTCGCGCCGCCCAACCCGCTGAGCCGTCATTTGTACAGCGCCCGGTTCTCCCGCACCTTCTTGTGGACTGCGCTTGACCAAGGGGACTCGGTGGCAAGTATGCTCCCGGAACTGAGAAACGTGTATCGCATTGAAACGACCCTTCGTTTCGAAAGAGATTTCAGCAAACTCGATCGCTCGATCGGCCGCCGGGTCATGAAGAAAATTGACCAGCTTGCCGCGCATCCAGAGGTGGGTACACAGCCCCTTCGGAATCCACCCCCCGACTTGGCGGGGATTCACAAGTACCGTGTAGGGGATTACAGAATCCTCTTCTGGGTGGATCACCAAGAAAGGGTCCTCACGCTGTACGCCGTCGCCCACCGCAGAGAGATCTATCGCGGCATTTGAATTCCTGCCCAGTTGGCAACACGCTTTACCGGTCTCCTCCAGCTTGGCGTCGCGTCTCACTCCCAACGTCGCGTAATAGTCCTTTTGGGTACCAACAGGCATCGGCTTAGTTCTTCATCTTCTCCATACTCGCGCCCAGATGGTCCGGGCAGCGCGAGCGCAGCCATTCCTGCAATTCACGCTGGATCTCCCGCGCCGCCGGAGAGTCCATGAGGGCCTGGTCCAGGCCCAGCTCCATGAATTGCTTCCAGTGGCATTGCGGGCATTCCACTCCGATGAGCCCTCGAAGTTCCATAAAGCAGTTCAGAGTCCACAGTCGAGAGTCGAGAATCACGACCCTCTTGCCCTAAAACTGTTCCTCCATCCCTCCTTCCAAACGGCAACTCTTCTCGAATCGATTGCGCTGCTGTCAACTTTCAAGAGTCGACTCTCAACTTTCGACTCTTGACTCTCGACTGTCGTTTTCAGTTCTTCTTCTTGTTGTCGTCGCTGTCCACCACTTCCGCGTCGATCACTTCGCCGTCGCCCTTACTCTTGCCAGGCTCAGCCGCGGGGCCTGCGGAAGGCCCTGAAGCTCCGCCGGGGCCGCCCGGGCCCTCTTGGGCCGCTTGCGCCGTGGCTGCCTGCTTGTACATCGCTTCCGCCAGCTTGTGCGACGCCGAGGTCAATCGGTCAACCGCATCGTTGATCTTCGAAACGTCTCCCTCCTGTATCGCCTTCTTGGCGTCGTCCAAGGCCGATTCGATGTTCTTGGCGTCGCTGTCAGAGATTTTCGAGCGGTTCTCCTTGAGCATCTTTTCGACCGAGTAAACCAGCGAGTCAGCCCGGTTCTTGGTTTCCACGTCATCCTTGCGGTGCCGGTCTTCTTCGGCGTGAAGCTCGCCGTCCTTGGTCATCTTCTCCACTTCTTCCTTGCTTAACCCGCTCGAAGACGTGATCGTGATCTTCTGTTCCTTACCTGTGCCGATGTCCTTGGCGGAAACGTTCAAGATGCCGTTGGCATCGATGTCAAAAGTCACCTCGATCTGCGGGATGCCCCGAGGTGCAGGGGGAATGCCCACCAAGTGGAACTTGCCGAGCGTTCGGTTATCGCGCGCCATCTGACGCTCGCCTTGCAGGACGTGAATTTCAACCGACGTCTGGTTGTCGGCCGCCGTCGAAAAGGTCTCGTTCTTTCTCGTCGGAATCGTGGTGTTGCGTTGGATGAGGGGAGTCATAACGCCGCCCAGGGTCTCAACGCCCAAGGTCAGGGGAGTAACGTCCAGCAACAGCAGGTCCTTGACTTCCCCACCCAGAACTCCCGCTTGCACCGCAGCCCCTACCGCCACAACCTCGTCCGGATTGACACCCTTGTGCGGGTCCTTGCCCAGGAAAAGGTCCTTGACGATCTGCTGCACGCGCGGGATGCGCGTCGATCCGCCCACCAGAACAACCTCGTCAATCTTGTCGGGCGTTAGATTGGCATCGGTAAGCGCTTGCTTCACCGGGCCAACGGAACGCTGGAAGATGTCCTCGCACATCTGCTCGAAGCGCCCGCGCGTCAACTTCAGGTTCAGGTGCTTTGGCCCCGAGGCGTCGGCGGTCACGAAGGGCAAATTGATGTCGCTCTCCAGTACCGTTGATAGCTCCATCTTGGCTTTCTCCGCCGCTTCCTTGAGGCGTTGCAGCGCCATGCGGTCCTTGGAAAGGTCGATGCCCTGATCCTTGCGGAACTCGTCCACAATCCAGTCCATAATCCGCTTGTCAATATCGTCGCCGCCCAGGTGCGTGTCGCCGTTGGTCGACTTGACCTCGACCACACCCTCGCCGACTTCCAGAATCGAAATATCAAACGTCCCGCCTCCGAAGTCGTAGACCGCTATGGTCTCGTCCCGCTTCTTGTCAAGCCCATAGGCCAAGGCTGCGGCCGTCGGCTCGTTCACGATTCGCAGAACTTCCAAGCCGGCGATCTTTCCGGCGTCCTTGGTAGCCTGGCGTTGAGAGTCATTAAAATAGGCCGGGACAGTGATGACCGCTTGCGTCACCTTCTCGCCGAGGTATTGTTCGGCGGCGTCCTTCATTTTCTGGAGGATCATCGCGGAGACTTCCGGGGGCGAGTATTCCTTGCCCTGCGCCACTACACGCACGTCACCATTCGGCCCCGGCACCACCTTAAAGGGTACGGTCTTGATCTCGCTCTGAACTTCATTGACCCGACGGCCCATGAACCGCTTGATGGAGTAAACAGTGTTCTCGGGGTTGGTGATGGCTTGGCGCTTCGCCACCTGTCCGATCAACCGTTCACCCGATTTAGTGAACCCAACCACCGACGGCGTGGTGCGCCCTCCCTCGGGGTTAGTGACGACCACCGGGTCACCACCTTCCATGACAGCGACAACCGAGTTGGTGGTGCCCAGGTCGATTCCGATAATCTTGCCCATATTGCTAAATCCTCCTCACTGAGTGAGAACCCCAAGTAGGGTTCACAACCGCATTCGTTAGCTTAGATGCGCGGAGGCATCCATTAGTTCAAGGCTATAATAAAACTTGAGTGCAGCCATGTCAAGTACGTTCTGCATGCCTGATCTCCGTCGGTAAGGTACTCTGATTCGAGCCGAGGCCAGATCTGCACCGACGCAGTCCCAGGGCCGTCTAGCCGACTACTTGTCACTGTCGCGGCGTCGCGATGCGAGTCGCGATTCCTGGCTTTGTTCTTACAGAATGTGCGTCTTTCGCTCCTTTTGGGGTCAGACTGGGGCCAATCTGCGCGCAAAAGGCGCGATATGTGCAGCTTCGAAAAAGTGATGTCTTTTGTTTTCAAGCACTTCTTAGCTTCGTTCCCACTGTTTTTGTATTTCCTCGCAAGCCCCCCAATCTGCCCCGTCCCAAACCCGCGCCGGAACGCGTGCGGTGTCGAGAAGCTCGAAACCTGGGTCTAATGCACGCATTGAGCACTCAAACTTGGGTTCGTTTGGGGCTGGTCTTAGCTTCGTTTTCGACGTTCCATTCTTTGTTTTCAATGACATACTGGCTTCGTTCGTATCATTTTTACTTGTTTTCGGTTCCTTGTTCCCCCGAGCGCCGGGGCCATTCCCCTTGTCCCTGACGCCTCGCCGCTCACTGGCCCTCGCCCACGACAATGTGTCCACAACATGACCACAATGATAGGCTATCATGCAAACCTTGGCTTGTCAAGCCAAAGATGGGTAGTGTCCTAATTTACCTGGTAGCGCCGCCCTTTAGGTCGGCAGATGCTGGCCTAAAGGCCGGCGCTACGCCGAAACTAGGACACTACCGAAAAATGGGTGGCGTCCCAGACGGTGTTCACACAAGACTTGTAGGGGCACGCCGTGGCATGTCTTTACAAGCTTGATGCGCGCCTGTCGGCGCACTATGGGCGGGAGGCAAGGCAGTGCCAGGCGGCTAGTACTTTGCGCTCACACTAGCCACTCGCCACTAAGCACTCGGCACTGGTTTTCTGGGGTATCGTGCTTCAATCACGGTGCGCATGCCGCCGCGTGTCGTAAACTCACCCCGGACCACAGCCCACCGTGGGCGGCAAGCATGAGCCACGTCGTCCAGGATACGATTCACGGCGTTTTCGTAGAAAATGCCCAGGTTCCGGTAAGAGAGAATGTAATACTTCAGCGACTTCAGTTCCAGGCACAGCCTGTCCGGCAGGTAACGAATGGTGATGGTTCCGAAGTCCGGCAACCCGGTGCGCGGGCAAATGGAGGTGTACTCGGGGATCGAAATGGTGATTTCGTAGTTCTTATATTGATTGGGCCAAGTCTCGATTTGGGGCAGCTTTGCGTGAACTCCGGAGCCGGCGTGTTCAGGAGTGTACTCAGGCCGGTGGATTTTGCCGGGCATACAACCTCCTTGGGGCTGGTGCGCAGCGTAGCAAAAAGCAAGTCGCCGCGTACGTGTGTATGGCGTGGGTTGAAGAGCGGGGCGCCTAACCATGTTGCGCCAAGCTCCGGTCAATCCAAATCAATTTCCTTGAGCGGGGGACCGGTGGGGACGTCCTTAGTCTTCTCGAATGCCTCTTTGAACCGGCGCTCCAGCAGTTCAGACTTAATCTTTTCCTCTTCGGCGCTTTGTTTAAAGAGGCTTTCGCGCCGCTCCGCCTCCTTTTTGAGGAGTTCGGAAGCTTGATTCAAGTCGGGAGCCTTGGAGGTTTTCGGCGGCGGTTCGTGGAAGAGAATCTTTCCCAGTTCCATGTCGATTTCGAGCCGTGCCCCGCAACATGGACACACAATCTCAGCCGTTTTGCCCTTGTGCTTGCTCATCCTTAAGCCTTCCAGTTTTTAATGATATACAGCATAGCGAGGGGAGTCAATTCAGCTATTAACCGACAGATTCAAACCACCGGCCTGCCCGCGATTCGTTCCAGTATTCTGAACGGAGCCTTCTCCGGCAAGACGAGAGCATTCTTGGAAACGATGAAAGTCTGTTCCAGGGCGAACTGTCCGGAGAGAACCGCGTGGCTCACCATATCCGTGAAGACCAGCCATGCGGAGTGGGGTGGGAAGTCCCACCGCGTTCGGGAAGAGGTGTTTTGGAACTCCTGGTTCGCTTTCAGGAAGTGGTGGAAGCGCAGCATCCAATCGTCGTAAGGGGGCCGCGCCAGGCTGTGGAGTCGCGCCGCTCGCGCCAGCTTCAGCAGGAGTTTCTTGGGCCCGAAGGCCACGCTCGGGGGAAGCGGCATGCCGCCGCTGCCGGCGAATCGTTCGGCGAGACGGTCGAAGGTGTCGGCAGTCACCCAGACACGCGGCTCGGTTGGGTTGATGTTGGTAAACACGCGCAGGATGCGATTGCCATGAGAAGGCCGGGTTGGGAACGAATCCACATGCAAGAGGTCGTTGCGCGCCCGTTGGCGGATTTGCCGTCCCGCCTCCTGCTGGGGGCGAAAGCTAGCAAAGTCCACTGCCAATGAGCCGGCATAGGGAGACAAGAGCTGCTCGGTGAACTCGATCGCCCTTTGGGAAAACCGCTGCATGATGGCGTGCAGCCTTTCCTTGTCGCTGCTGCGGTCCCCGCCATAACCCGTAAGCCGGCCGGAGACCGGGCGATAGGCAATGTTCTTGTGGTAACCTGCTCCGCTCTGCCGCTGGCCTAGAAGGAACTGGACTTCGTCTGGGGCCAAACCGAAGGGAGTCTCTTCGAAAAAGAGGATATTCCCTTCTTCGAGGCGCGAGCAGCACCACCGCCCGCGTTCTTCCGTGGGAACAGCCGCCCAGCCCTTCGGAAGTTCGATGCGCTGAGTCATCGTTTTCTCCGAACTGAAATGCGAAGGAAAGTGTCAATACGATTGTAAGGGATAAAGGCTAAAGGATAAAGGGGGCCTCGATGCCTTGACACCAAGATCGTGGTGGGTTAGGCTGGCCTGGACATGGGGATTTTCAGGGCTCTGCCGTTCCCGCCGGCTATGAATAAGACGACAGCGAGAGATTTGTATCTGCTTAACGGCTTCGTGTCGAAGCCGGGCAAGGAGAAGGCGAGGGTTACATGGCCGATGTGCTGACCAAGGCGGGACGCTACGAGGTGGTGCGCGAGCTGGGACGCGGCTCCATGGGTGTTGTTTACGAGGGGTTCGACCCCGTCATCGGACGGACAGTTGCCATTAAGACTATGCTAACGGAAGGTCTTGCACCCGAAGAGTATCGGGAGTTCAGGGCGCGTTTTCAGCGCGAGGCGCAAGCGGCCGGCGTGCTCAGCCATCCCAACATCGTCAACGTCTTCGATTACGGGGAAGACAACGGCATCCTCTACCTGATCATGGAGTACCTGCAAGGGACATCGCTGGAGAAGCTGGTTGAGGGCAAGAAAGTTCTTCCGATTGAAACGATCATCCCCATGTGCGAGCAGGTTTGCGGCGCGCTGGACCACGCCCACGAGCGCGGCATCGTTCACCGTGATATTAAACCTGCCAATATCATGATTCTGAATAATGGGATGGTGAAAGTCACCGACTTCGGCATCGCCAAGATGGTGTCAATGGGCATGACGCAGGCTGGGCTGGTGCTGGGCACGCCCAACTACATGTCGCCGGAGCAGGTGAAGGGACGCCAGGTTGACGGCCGGTCCGACATCTTTTCCTTGGGAATCATTTTGTACGATCTGGTGACCGGGGAGAAGCCGTTCCCCGGCCAGAACATAACCACCGTCATTTACAAGATCATCAATGAAAACCCCGTACCGCCGCGCGAACTGGATGCCACAATCCATCCTGGCCTCAGCTACGTGATCTGCAAAGCCCTGGCCAAGAGTCCCGAGGAGCGCTACCAGACCGGCCGCGAACTGGCGGATGACCTGAAAAATTACAGGCAGTTGGGAGGACAGGCGGCGGCGCCTTCCTCGGCCACGATGATCCTGAATGCACCACCCGTGCCGGGCGCAGTCTTGGAGCAACGCGCGGCGGAGCCGATCGTGAGGCACCCAACGCCGCCCGTTGTCCCGGTTGAACGAACTCAGATCGAGCCCCCTCAACCGGCTCCGCCCGCCCCAGCGCCCACACAGGTCGTAGCGCCGGCGCCGAGCTACCAAAAACCACGTACTTCGCCGCTGGTATGGGTCCTCTTGACGTTGCTGGGTGTCGCCATCCTCGGAATTGTGGGAGGGTATTACTACCTCCAAAAGGTGAAGAGTAACCAGCCGGCAGCAAGCCTATCGAGCGGGCCGACGACCAGCGTCAACACGAGCCAGCCCTCGTCTCCTCCCGGAACCCCGAGTACACCCCCGGCGGAGAAACCCGCTGCGTCCAAAGGAAAGACGAACGCCAACGAGGCACCGCGTACAAGTCCCTCTCCCGCGAGTGGCGGCACTAAGGCCGGCGCCAACCCAGTCAACGCCGCCTCTGGCGGCGAGTCGGGCGCCGGCTCGCGCCCCAATGCCAGTGGCGGAGCCCCTGCTCCTGCCGCTGCCGGTGAGACAGCGGCTACCACCAAGCCTTCCGGTAGCGGTGCTCCTGCCGCGGCTCCCAAGATGGGCCAATTGATGGTCAATTCAAATGTTCCGGGAGCTAAGTTCACGATAGACGGCAACAGCGACCCTGGTTGGGTCACCCCATCGACCATCAGCCAGCCCCCTGGAAGTCACCGTGTAGTCATCTCCAAGGACGGCTACGGTGAATACGAGCAGACGGTGGACCTGGAAGCAGGAAGAACCGCCACCATCAACGCGCAGCTTTCCCAGGAAGTCGGAGAGATCATTGTCAATACGACGCCGTCCGGCTTGGAAGTAATCATTGATGGGAAGTCGCTGGGTCCCAGCCCGGTACATATTGCCGTCCCACCGGGAACGCACAAGTATACGGTGAAGCGTCCAGGGTGGGAACCGTATGAAGGCACCGTCAATGTGCGAAACGGAGCCACGATGAGTGTTAGGGTCAACATGGGTCAGTAGTAAAGGACTTGCCTCTGGACCAAGCCACAACCCGCCGTGTTACCTGGCAGGCTGCGGGATAGCCCTCCGGGCTGTCATCCTGAGGAGCCGCAGGCGGTCCTGAGCGAAGCGAAGGAAGGATCTCCGCAGCTTACCGGTTCACACGAAAATGTTCGAAGTGCCCTCATGTCCCGATTTGTCATAACCGACCCCTCCAACCAGACTCAGATCTTCGAAATCAGTGGGTCAACGGTGAGCATCGGACGCGCCGACTCCAACGATCTGGTGCTCCAGCACTCGAGTGTGTCCCGCAGCCATGCCCGCGTGACCGTCTTACCGGGTGACACATTCCTGATCATCGACCTGGGCAGCATGAACGGCACGTTCGTGAACGGACAGCCGATTCGGGAGCAGCGGCTGGCGGACCAGGACCGGATCAACGTCGGGGCCTTCGAACTCAAGTTTGATGCGGCCACGCGACTTCCCTTTTACGTCGAGGCGGGCCGCGACGCGGGAAGGGACATCACCGGGCTGATCGGCCGCGACGCCCTGAGCGCCAGTCTGCACCAGGAGGTGGAAGCTGTCGCCCTACCCGAGACCTCGATCCAGGATCGGCTGGCAACTCTCGAGAGGGAAAACAAGCTGCTGAAGCTCCTGCTGGCCGTGGGCA
>Ga0326728_10014956_pt1 | contig 16293 bp, 16 predicted proteins | sample MB3enrmetagenome_FD_207602 | JGI IMG/M metagenome (GOLD analysis project Ga0326728, IMG submission 207602) | Lab enriched peat soil microbial communities from McLean, Ithaca, NY, United States - MB31MN | ecosystem: Environmental > Terrestrial > Soil > Wetlands > Peat | place: USA: New York...
CCGAACGAGTAGGTGGTGTTCAAGCGCACGGTGGGGTAGCGGTGGCCGATCTCAATGTGCTCGTCCATCATGCCCTGGCGGGCGTGCTTGGTGAGGCGATACCACGCTTTGCTTTTCACAAAGGGATAGACGAAAAGATAGCGGAACTGTCCGGGGATGAGCTTCAGGCGCGTGCCCTCCTGCCCGGAGTGGGTGTGCTTGTCCACGTAAACGGAACGCTTGGTCATGGACAGGAACGAATAGGGCGTGGATAGGTATTTGCCCAAATCGGTCTCCAGCAGCTTCGCCATCATCTCCTGAAATTTCAGCAGGTCGAAGCCAATGCGCCAAAGCATGAAGTCGCAGTCGCCACGCACGCCGATCATCGAGTAGGCGATGGTCATCACGTCCTGCTCGTAGCTTTTCACCACGTCGATGAATTGACACTTGCCGCGCTTGCGGTCTTCCGCGGGCAGGCGTCGCCACGCGGGGTCGACTTTGTAGAATCCGAAATTCACATATTGCCGGCGATCGTCGCCGCTTGCCGCTTCCGGGTGTTTGTGTTCAGTCAAGACGCGAACTCCTTCGAAATTTAGTTGCGAGATGCGGGCTTGGGAAATTCAAGATTCAAAATTCAACATTCAAGATCTGCCGTGCCCAAGTAAGTGATGATCATCCAGCAAAGGCGAGCCCTGGCGAATTTCCAATATAACATGAAATGCGGAGGTGTCAGGTGCCGGGTGTCAGGTGCCAGGGAAGAACCTTAGGTGTCGGGTGTCAGGCGGGAAGAGCAGGTGCCAGGTGTCAGCGAAGAAGAAGAAGAGGTATCAGGCGCCAGGGAGGTAAGCAGGAAGCGCTGTACTCCAAAGGAAGCGATAGGTAGCGGGCGATGGCGATAGATGGCGGGGCGCTGAAAACACGGGATTTAGAGCGTGGCCCAAAAGCGGGCTATGCGCGATATTGTAGAGTGGGGGGGGTTATTCCCTTGCTAAGTTATTGATTGCAGGTCGGGCGGAGCACTTTTCCAAGGGACGCAAGGGACGAAGCGGCAGCAGACTTCCGGCGCTTGTTAAGTTGCCACGAATGAGATACATCGCAAGAGACAGACACGTTGCGGCCAAACGACCGGGCGGTAATCTCAAAGGACCAAAATCAGGGGATCGGCTCAATATAGACGTTCGCACACATGAGACAAAAAGGCCGAAGATTTTTACGAGGGCGGGATTTCCACAGATTTATTTTCGTGCGGAGCCCGATACTCTCGATAACTCTGGTAATCGCAATGCAAGTATTATGACAACGCAAAATGCGATAGTGTTAAGAATGCGCAATGTGAGGCTGTAAAGATGTGAAGTTGTGAGAATGGCAAAGAGGCAGAAAAGCAAGATGCCAGAATGCGACTCAGTTTGATACTCCCAAGGGTAGCTCGAAAAGCATATGCAAAAAGCGTATGCACTTGGTGTGGTCGTTTGGCGGTTCGTGCTGTCAAGGCTTCCCGATTTTATCCTCTAAAAGTTTGCGGATGGCCTTCAAGTCGGAGGCAATCGACCAGAGCTTTAGCGGGGCAGAGATGAGGGCGATTCCAAAGGCAACTGCCATCGCAGCGAGAATCAATTTAAGCAAGTCCATGTTTCCACCATCACTCAGAAAGATAATATCGGGCCGTGCAGACGGCTCTAAGAATGAGGGGTGATCTTACCACGTTGGGGCGGGGGCGGGAGGCCATTGTCTGCTTTCGTGGCCTCCCGCTTGAGGGGGTTGTAGTGGAAGGTATCACCACTACAGGGTTCTTGCAATAATTGGTTCTGTCGAAGACGCAAGAACCGTCTGGAGTGTGCGGCGGGGGATGCCAAGCCTTTTCGCGGCTTCCCAGACACTCCCCTTACATTCGCGTAGGACAATCTCAATCCACAATTTCTGCAACTCTCGGAGAGTGAGGAATTGTGAAGCCTTAAGGCGAAAGTCCCGTGGGGGACGGTTGGTAGGACCGAAGATCGAATTAAGCCTAGCTTTGTTGCTCATCAAACTTCCTTCCTTGCGCGCTAGTCGCTCGGCAAAGTCGGTCGGGAATATTAAGCCCTACCAAAACCCGCCGCGACGGAAGTGTTAATCAGTCTTTCAATGCGGGGAAGAGACTCAGAGAGAGCGACCTCAGCCTGCTTCTCTCCGGCAATGGCGTATTGATTCAGACCCTCCAGATTGTTCGCGAGAGCAATCCATAACTCGCTGGTGCTCATTCGGGCTATGGTCTGACGCAACTGTTCGTCTTCGGAAAGTGGTGGCGTTCGACGTACTTTTGATTTAGCTTGGGCGGCGCGGGCCAGAGCGTTCATGGCTTCGCGGGCTTCGGCGGCGTTGGCGTGCGCTTCGGCCTCGACTTGCTCTTGCGATGTTGCGATGATTCGCGGTACGATTTTTTTAGCCTTCATGGGAGATTACTCCTCCTTTGTGGGTTAGGGGCCGTTCGGTGGTTGCACACCGGGCGGCTCCGTCTTGCCTCTTTCTACTTATCCTCCTGTGTGAGCTTTTCTAACTCTATCAACGTATGCCGTAGGGCATTACGTGATTCAGTAACACTGTTCTTGAAAGCCGGGAAGCCATGCAGGGCTTCCCGAAGAAACCAGCGGAGTAGCTCATAGTTGCCAGTGGCCGCACAAAAGGCGGGTGCCCAAGCAAGGGGAAATCTAACGACCCGTCCCTTTGAGGCACTTCGAACAAAGCCGTAGAGCATACCCTTTGAAACGTCGCGGTTCAGGCTACTCTTCATCTTGCTCGCGATGATGTCGTGGTCTTTGCCGTTTATCGCCTCAGCCATGATGCGCCGAACTTCCCGTTCGGTTTTCACATTCCAATCTTTCCCGTTTAGGTCGTCACTAGAAACCGCGTTCAAATTAGGAACCCCCCTACGTTGACTTCCAATACGCTTACCGTAACAATCTAACTACGGTGAGCGTATCACTTACCGTGAGTGGTTGCAAGAGGAAAAAAGCGGGGACCGTTGGACATGATTCTAGTCGAGGTTGCAAAACGAATCAGGGCATTACGGAAAGCTCTAGGCGACATCGGACAGCGGGAGTTTGCGCGCCTAGTCGGGGTCCGGCACGCTACGCTGTCCGAGTGGGAGTCTGGTAAAAACTTCCCTTCCGCCGCAGGTTTTCTAGCCCTTGGGAACCTTGCCAAAGGGCAAGATGAGAAGCTTTGGTTTTGGGAGCAAGCGGGGCTATCTCGCGCGGCGCTGATAGGATTATGCGGCAAAATTTCAGCCGACCAATGGAAGCAGCCCGCAGAGGGCGAGACCGTGCGCATTCCTGAATTCCGCGAGACGGCGCATGGTAGAGAGGAAGCGGGGCCGCCAATTCCCCTTCCGGCGCGGTTCATCCCTCATCCCGGAAGCACAATCTGCTTTTCAGTGGATGAGCAATCAACCGGAGTGGCGGATTCTCCCAAGGGGATTTTCATCCTCGACACCTTTTACGAAGGGGCGGAAGACTTGAGCGCCCTGTGGGGCCGCGTTGTGATCCTCCGCTATGCGCCCGAATTCGATAGCTCTGCCTTTCCGCAGGGGATTTACGCGGGAAGGCTGATTCTCAACATTAGCAGTGTGCGGGTCTGGGCGGAACGGGAGCGCCCGCGCATCCCCGCATTTTTGGAAACGCTTTCGAGTCATCCCGAAAGCGGTTACACGATGCTCTTTCTTGGCCACTATATCGACTCGCAGGGCATGAAAGGTCTTGCGCCTGACGATGCGGAGGGCATGGCGAAGCGGCGGGAAGAAATCGAATCGCGCGCCCGGTCAGAATTCCGGCTCGCTAAAGGAACGGCGATTCTTGGCAAGGTGCAGGGCCGGTTGACTGGACACTTGGAAAAACCGGAGGCGAAAAAGTGAGCGAGCCAATCAAGGCGAAAGAAGAGCAAGCCGGTCCTCTATCGCGTCCGAAAATGGGGCGAAGCATGAGCGAGCCGACAGAGCCGAAAGCGGAGGTAATTTATGTCAGCAAGTGCAGCACAGGGTTAGACGCTCACATTCATGGATTGGGACCATCGGCGGCGCTGGCGATTAGTCCGGCTTGACATCACGGGCTTGGCTGCGGGGGCAAACACGATTCCGCACGGACTGCTGAACACGGAACAAGACCATGCATCGGTACAGGCCGAATGGATGCTGCCAACGTCAACCGTTCAAGCCTACCGCACGCAGCCTGCGGACTCCGCTAATCTTTACTATACCGTGACCTCCGGGACTGGTGCTCTCAGCGTGTACATCGTCATCTGAGGGGCGAAGCATGAGCGAGCCAAGAGAGCCGAAAGCGGAGAAGCGGCAACCGGCTACGTTAGAAGAGATTATGGCCGATGCGGGTTCGATGGCCGCGCAAGAAATGGTAGCGGGCTTCCAGTCTTTCGAGGCTTACACGCAGAGCGGAAACCCCGATGCACTGCGGGCGGCGCGGCTGCACTTCGCGGCGTCGGGGCTGGCCATTGTGGTGATTGCTGCCGGGGAAGGCTCCAAGGCAGAGGAAGCCACGCCGGATTCCGGGATTCCGAATTCCGAAGCGGGCGGGTGGGTGAATTGAGGCCGGGAGTAAGGAAATGATTTGCGCGTGTCCATGCAAGCGGGAATTCGAGGCGAAGAGGAAAAACCAAATCTACTTTGAGGCCGCTTGCCGATACCGGGAGCAAAACCGGCGCGCGCCGGTAAAACGGTCGAATGTTTCCGGCATCGGTTCGGGAGATGGCCGCAGCGAGCCACAGCAAGCGCGTTACAGCGTAGTAACTAAGGCAACGGGTAGTGCTGTAGCGCAACCTTCCGACTCGCCTCAATTTCTAACTCCTGGCGAGATTTCAGAACTCCAGAGCATTGACGCGATTGTGTGCCGGGAGAAGCTTTTGACCTCGCGGGAAGTGGCGGGAATCTTGGGTGTGAGTGTTGAGACGTTGCACAGTTGGCGACGGACGAAATTCAAGGGTGCGCCAAGGTTTGTGCGCCTCGCGGGGCCGCGCGTGCGGTACAGGTTGCGCGACTTGCGAGATTGGCTTGACAGGCTCGGAGAGACGGTCAGAGAGAGAGCATGAGCGGCGCGGCGGTCATGCCGAATTCGATAATCCCGAATTCCGAAATGGTTCGGGTACTGACGGCGGAATATCTGACGCCAGCGGAAGTAGCGGGCTTGCTCAAAGTTTCGCGCAAGGCGCTGGTGGATATGCGGCTCAAGCGGCAAGGGCCTCCGTTCATGCTGAGGGCGCGGGGAGTAGTGGTTTATCCCGCAGAGAACTTTATAGCGTATTTGCGGGCGCGGCCTCAGAAGGATTCCCGTGAAGGAATGGGACGGCGCGAAGCCCGATGGAGCCGGGCGGCTGCGAGGCCGAATCTTGCTGTCAACATGAGTCATTAGGATATAAGGAGGAACAATGTTACCTGATTTACAAATATCGCGGGTGGGGTCGCGGCATGTCGCTTCGACAGTAAAGAACGGGCGGCAAGAGGACGTGGGAGAAATTCAGGAAGCGCACTTGCGCGCCTACTGCGCTTCCCTTCCGGGGAGTTATGAGACGGATTCCAGGAACGTGGCAGGGATGAGCCGGGGGAATCGGCGGGGGGAAGTCGTAACCTTGAGCCGGGGCGAAGCGCGGCGGGATTTCACGCAAGCCGTGGAAACCCACAAAAGGCGGCTGCTTTCCGAAGACCCGAGCTTGCCGGAGTTGGAAGCCCACCGCTTGGCAATGGACCGAATCGCCAAGACTGACCCTAACTTACTTGCCGCGTATCGCGCGGATGTCGAGTAAATCTGACACCGGCGCGCGCGGGCCGGTCGCTATCGGGATTGTTGATAAACAGGAGGAGTAATGGGCAAAAAAACGCAAGGCAGAAAATCGCGGCAACGGGCAGAAGCGCCGCACGTTGCCGAGCCGCAATTCAGCTTGCGCCCGCAGAAATCCATTAAAGCGCAGTGGCGGTTAGAGTCCGACCTAAAAACGGCCAAGGCGCAAGTGGGACTGTGGGAAGGCAACCTTAAAAAAGCGCAGGAAGGCGTAACGCGCCAAAGTGCGCAAGTATCGGCGGGGCGCGGCGGCTCACACGCCATCTTGCAGACCTTTGTGAAGGAAGTTGGTGAGGCGGAACAAATGGTCGCCGCCTTTAAGAGCCAAGTGGCGGCCTTGCAGGCTCAGATTGACGCACTGATGCCCGATGCCGCGAAAGCCGCGGAGCGGGCCGAAGGGCAGAGAATGTTATGGATTAGCGTCCAGGCGCGGTTGGAGCTTGATCGAAGGTTGGATGCGGCGCTGGAAATCGTTCGGCACGTTTTAGAAGAGCGCAAGGCGATAACCTGCAACATGCGCGAGGCCGCGATTGCGCTTGACTTTAACCGCGATGTGGGATTGGACGGTGACCGTTTTGACGCTTTACTGCGCAGCTTGCCGAGCGAGATGGCGCGGGAATCGCAAAAGTGGGTTACATGGTTTCTTGGCCAAGAGGATGGTCGAACGCCTTGCACGATACAGGGCGGCGAAGCTGTGCTGCCTGAGACTCTGGCGAGTCACAACGCTTTCCGTTCGGGCGATTGCGTCAAACTCACTAAGGCAGAGGAAGCGGAGATAAAGGGCATTGTGAATTCCTGCTATTCCCCTTCGCCACCGCGCGAGGCAGCCGAGGCAGCGGAGATGCGCCGCAGGCTCGGGCCACCCGAGCCGGTTCCAGACGAAAAACTTCAGTGGGTCATGCTGAGGTAGGAATGAGCGTTGGATTCGACAAGTTGGTGTGTAGGTTGCTCCCCGTCCGATAGCGGGGTTACTGGCGCTGCGCTGAGGCTCGGAAGGTCAACCCCACGGTTTGACCCATTGCCCGTGGAACCGTTACTCGATGACGGACCTCCTGAATCCTTCCGAGCACAAGGCGCAGCGCCGATTTTTCAGCCTGAGAACGAAGCGATGATGCGAGCGAGTTTATCAAGCCGCGCCGGGGCTGGCGCAAGAGAGCCGCACGGGAATGCCACTCTCCGGGCGCGCAGGGGTACCTCTCCCTGATCGTAGCAGTTCCGGCGCGGCTTGATATATTCGCTCGCATAATAGACAAAGGGGGGGAACATCAAATGAGTGAAGAGAATTCCCAAATTCCGGGCGCAACCTGCACTTGGGAACCGCCCGCGCCAAAACCAGAGATTCTAAAGCCCGCGCGATTATCTGTTGTGGAGGATAAACCCTCAACGCCATCGGAATTCCGCGACTTGGCGGAATTTGAACCGGCAGAGCTTGTGCCGTTGCCAAGCGGCAAGAAGGTGAGTCTGCGCAAGCCCCGCCCGCTTTACTTTGTGCGGGTGCGCAAGGGGCTGCCCCAATCGGTTGCGGCGCGCGTGCAGGCTGCCCCGTCCAGCGAACCCACGGACGAAGAGTTAATCACGCTGGCCAAGTTTTGGGTGCGGGTGTGGAAAGACATTTTCGTGAATCCGCGAATATGGACTCCCGCTACAGACCCTCTCGGCAGGCCGGCCGGCCCGGAAGAGCCGGGTGAGGATGAGATTGACCCGCAGTGGGTACGACCGGAGGATGCGGAATTCATCATGCGGTGGGCGGTGGGCGAGGTCGCGAGCGATGGCTCGGACCTCGCAGCCTTTCGTGATCGAGAAGCCGGAGCAAGCGTTGGTACTGTACGACCTGGCGCGGACGTTTCCGGGGACACGGCCCAGCGAATATCTGCGTGAGGGAAGCGCGGATTTTCAGTTTGACTTGGCGGTTGCGGCTACGGGTTGGGAGCGAGATGTGGAACGTGCTCGCGAGGCGAACCGCAAAGGGGAATAGAGCGTCACTATGAGCGAAGGGGTTATCGGTTTACTTCTGAGTGTTGGTATGGATAACAAGCCCGCACAAGCGGCTTTAGCAGAGTTGCGGGCTTCTACCGTTGCTGAAACGGGCGAAATTTCTAATATCTGGTCATCCGCGCTGAATGCTATTACCGGCCCCACGGCAATTGCGGTTGGCGGCATCGTGGGGATTGGCGGTGCGATGTTGGAGGCGGCTAACAAGGCCGCTGAAATGGGAAACCAGATATACGAGGCGAGCGAGAAAACCGGCATGAGCGCAGAGACGCTTTCCGGCCTCGCGGCGGTTTCCAAGGAAACCGGGAAGAGCTTTGAGTCCCTCAGTAGTGCCTTCGCGCGCGGTGCGCTCAACATAGCGAAAGCTGCTGATTCAGGTAAGGGAAAACTTGCCGAATTGTTCACCACGGCTCAATTGGAAAGCCTAAAGCTGAAGCCTGTTGATGAACAAATGCACGTTGTGTTACAGCGTATTTTCGCGCTGAATAATGTAGGTGAGCGCAACCTTGCGCTCCAAGCCTTGATGGGGCGTGGCTGGCAAGAGAACGTGGGAATTTTGAAGATGCTCGCGACGGAGGGCTACGGCCCCGCCATCGAACAGGCTAAGAAGCTGCACATCTATTACGATGACAAGGCCGCGCAGCAAGCCCACACCTACGGCATTGAAATGCGCCAGCTTCAAGGCGAGATTTCCGGCCTTGGGCTCGCAATCGGACGTGAGCTTTTTCCGCACCTTACGGAATGGCTGGCGGAACTGCACACCGTCAACTATGAAGTTCAGCTTCTCGGAATTGGCCTCAAGGCTCAAGCCCTTTCCCTCATCAACGTCGGTGGCATTTTCGATAAACGGCTTGACGCCCTGGCCGCGAAAGCAACCGACGTTTTCACGGCGGAACACGCGGCGCTGCAAAAGTTCAAGCAAGAGATCGAAGATATGGGCAAAGGCGCGGAGGGCGCGAATTTGCTTGGCGCTGGCGCGGGCGCTGGTGAGGGCGCGGCCAAGCAGACGAAGGCGGTTCAAGGGCTGAATGACGCCTACTCGAAAACCAATATCGTGCTTCCGCCCGTCATCCAGGCGATGTTGCGAATTGAGAAGTCGCGCGCCGATGCCGCGATTCGGGCGCAAGCGGAAGCGCTGCTTGACTACGGGAAGGCGATAGATGCGCCCGTGCTCAAGATGCCGCAGTTTAATGCGGCGCTAGCGCAAACCCCTTCCTGGCTGCAAAAAATTCCGCCCTACGTCGAGCAAAACACTTCGGCCTTGCAGCGCTTTGCCGTAGCGATGCACACGGCTGCCAAGGCGATGGAGTCGGACACGGCGGCTCAAGGTGAATTATTCGCCAAGGGCTTGGCGGGTCTGATTGGCGGGCGCAAGGCGCAAGCGGGTGTAGAAGCGCTTTGGGAAACCGCACGCGGTATCGCTTGCCTTGCCGAAGGCGCCTGGCCTCCAAATCCGGCTGCTATCCTTGCCGCAGGGCTGCACTTCGAGGCGGCTGCGCAATATGCGGTCATGGCGGGTACAAGCTCGCGCCGCGGCGGGGCTGGCGCGGGCGCTGGCAGTTATGGCGGCTCGCGTGAGGATTACAGCCGGGGCGGTGGGGATTCGCGCGGCGCATATGCTCCCCCGCAAACCTTGGCACCAGGCGCGGGCGGTGGAGGCGGGCGATTCGGGCCGGGCTCCGGTTTGGTTATGGTTTTCGGCGGTCCTGACGTTCACGCATGGATGGCGAAAACTGTCACGGAAGCCGCGAATCAAGGCCATACGGTGATTTCCACTAGCTCACAGCGCGGCGCGCCGGTCGGACACTGAGGCGAGAGCTTTGAATCGGTGTTGCTTGGTTCTGAATAGCCCGGAACTGCGAAGCGCCCTTCGGGGGATTTACGAAGGCGCGGAAACCTTGACAGAGGCCGAATGGAAAGCCTTGCTCGGGGCAAGACGGCAACTGGAATCGGCAGCGGCAAAGAAGCGCCGCGAATGGCTCCAAGAGGCCACAGCGGAATCAGGGTTGCCCTTGTGGATGCAGTGGGGCATCACAGACCGGCTTAAGAGCCACGATTTCACCCCGGAAGAGTTAGAGGCCGAAATTCAGGCTTGCCGCAAAAGGCTATCGGATGGCGCGCAAGGGGAAGTCGAGGCCGCGCCGGAGGAAGAGGAAGAGGTAACAGCCGAATGACCGCCAAGAAAGGCTCGGGTTTTTATTTTGCGGTCTATCACGTTCTATGCTTTTCCGGGGCTTATGCGGGCTTCCGGGCGGGCAGATCGGGGCGGGCTGCGGGAGTGACGCACGGCCTCAGACCGGGTTTTCTGCGCTCTGTCAGTCCGGTTTTTGATTCGATTTTCGCGGCTGTCTGGCCTCGATTTTGGGGGATGCTACGGGCTTAGGGACTTGCTCGGCGCACGTCTGGGGGCATCCTGGCGCGAAATATTGGGGTGTTTAGGGGGTCATAGGGAAGTCAGTAAGGCTTTCGAGGGGGAAAGCCTCTAATCGCAGGAGGATGTTTGGCTCGTTTGGAACGCTGAATCGGTAGGCTGATAGGCGCATTTTTCAGGCAGTTAGCGCCCAGCCCGCCGATGACGTGTCTCTAGCCCACACCACTGCGCTTTATCCCCCTCTTGCCTATCGCGCACTTCCTCTACGGTACCGCGCCGCGTCCCTTGCTAGTACCGCGCCGCGCACAAGAGGTAGAGCGGCGAGCGTGGTTTGATGGGAGTATACTCTGTTCGCCGAATCCCGCGGATGGCGGGGTCCTTTTTGTCTGGAGGGCTTTGATGAGCACGACGTCGATGGAAATCCTGAAAGACCGTTTTCAGGGAGTGCTGCCGGCAATCGTCACGCCGTTCGATCAGAAGGGAGAATTTGCGCCGGAAGTTTACGGACGGCTGCTTACGTACGCCTACGAGGCTGGGTGCCACGGAGTTTACGTTTGCGGGCAAACCGGTGAAGGCCTTCTGCTGCCCGTGGCCATGCGCCAGGAGCTTGCCGAGGCGGCCATGAAGGGCTCGCCGAAGGGTAAGCTGGTGATCATTCACGTGGGCGCGGCTCGCCTGCCGGATGCCATTCAGCTTGCCCGCCACGCGGAGCGCATTGGCGCGTCGGCGGTCAGCAGTCTGCCCCCCGCCGGGAACTACTCTTTCGCGGAGCTCCGGCACTACTACCAGGAACTTGCCGGGGCCTGCGGGCTGCCGTTTCTGGTTTACTATTTCCCGGCCCTGAGCCAGGCCATCACTACACTGGATGAGATTCTGGAATTGTGCGAGCTCCCCCACGTGGTGGGACTGAAGTTTACGGACTACGATTTGTACAAGCTCCAGCAAATCGATCGATCCGGAAAAGTCATTTTCAACGGCAGGGACGAAGTCTTTGCGGCGGGGCTGCTGATGGGTGCGGGCGGAGGCATCGGGAGCTTCTACAACCTCATCCCCGAACTGTTCGTGAGGGTTTACGAGCACGCACGGTCCGGGCAATGGGAGGAGGCCCGCCGCGCCCAGGTGCAGATCAACGAGCTGATACGAATTACCCTGCGCTTCCCGGCGCTGGGGGCCCTTAAAGTCATGCTGAAGTGGCGGGGGTTCGACTGCGGATATTGCCTCGCGCCTCACCAGAAACTTACGGAGTCCGAGGAGTTGCATTTGCGCGAACAGTTGCAGAGCAGCAGCTTCCGCGAGCTGTTTCCGGGCGCCCCGCGAACCCCATGACCAGCTTGGGTGGTTGCGGCCGCCCTGCGGTTTATCCGGCAGGACCCTTTTGACCGTCAAGCTGTCTGCCCGGTCTTTCTATTGCGCTCCGAACGCAAGTTTCCAGACAAAGGACTCTAGGGGATAAGGTGAAAGCCCGAACTCCTTGCTATTATTAGTAAACAGGGGCTATACTCTATTTGGCGAACGCACATAGTGGGCGAAAGCCCACTTTTTTGTTAGGCTGCGGGTCGGGTTCGCCTCAGCGCGGACTCGCCACCGGTGGATTGTGCGGACGCCGCGCTGGATGGTCGATCTGGAAAAAATCCGGGAGATGGCGGAGCGGGTCGCGACTTCCGAGGGTCTGCACCTGGTGGATGTCGAGCTCAAGGGGGGCAATTCCAACGCCCTCTTGCGCGTTTATATCGACAGGGCGGGTGGGGTTTCACACGCCGACTGCGCGCTGGTGAGCGAGCAACTGAGCGCCATGCTGGATGTGGAAGACCCTTTTCCGGGAAGATACACGCTGGAAGTTTCGTCTCCGGGGCTGGACAGGAAACTGACCAAGCCGAGCGACTTCACTTATTTTGTGGGACGGCGGGCCCGCGTGGTGTTACGGGAAGCGACGGGGGAACAGAAGGTTTTGGAAGGGCGCTTGGCGGGATTTGAGAATGGCCGGGTTCGGCTGGACACGGGTGAACACGGCCTGCAAGAACTTGATCTCGCCAACATTCGCAAAGCGCAGTTGGTGGTTGAGCTGTGATATCTGAGAGGGAAAGATTGTGACCACAAGTCTGTTGTATCAAACGATCGACCAGTTGGCGCGCGAGAAGGGTATTGACGCGCAGATTATTATCGCTGCGGTGGAAGATGCCATTCTGGTGGCCACGCGGAAGTATTACAAGACTTCTGAGGACCTCCAGTCGCATTTCAATAAAGACACCGGGTTGGTGGAAGTGCACGCCGTCAAGAAGGTTGTGGAAGAGGTCCAGGACCCTGACCATGAAATCAGCCTGAAGGATGCGCACAAGTATGACGCCGAGGTGGCCGTCGAGGGCGAGGTGAGAATTCCCAAGTCCACCGACGTGCTTGGCCGCATCGCCGCGCAGGCTGCCAAGCAGGTGATCTTTCAGAAGGTGCGGGAGGCCGAGCGCGATACCGTCTACGCGGAATACAACCAGCGCGTCGGCGAACTGGTGAACTGCACCGTAAAGCGCATGGAGGGGCCGGACGTCATTGTGGATTTGGGGCGCACGGAAGCGCGCATGCCGCGCAAGGAGCAATCGCGCCTGGAAACTTACCAGATTGGCGACCGCATCCGCGCCGTAATCAAGGAAGTTGATCGCGCGGCGCGCGGGCCGCAGGTGGTGGTTTCGCGGGCGGACGCTCTGCTGGTGCAAAAGCTCTTCGAGATGGAAGTGCCGGAAATTTACGACACCACGGTGGTCATCAAGGCCATCGCGCGCGAGGCGGGCGAGCGCACCAAGGTGGCGGTTTACTCCAAGGACCCGGACGTTGACTGCGTGGGCGCGTGCGTGGGCATGAAGGGCATGCGCGTGCAGTCGATCATCCGCGAACTGCGCGGGGAAAAAATCGACATCATCGAGTACAACGAAGACCCCCTGGTCTTTGCCGCCAACGCGCTGAGCCCGGCGAAAATCAATCATGTGTCCGTTCTCGACATGGGGGAGAAGCACCTGGAAGTCATCGTGGATGATTCCCAGTTGTCACTCGCCATCGGCAAGAAGGGCCAAAACGTGCGGCTGGCCGCCAAGCTTCTGGCCTGGCACATCGACATCAAGAGCGAAGAAGAAAAGCGGCAGGAAATCGAATCGCAGATGGCCGCCATGGCCCTGCGCGGCGCACCCATTTCCGAGTTGCAGGGGTTGGGCGATAAGACGCTGGGAAAACTTCGCGAGCACGGTATTGAATCCGTCGAGCAGTTGGCGCAAATGACTCCCGAAGACTTGATGCAAATTCAGGGAGTGGGCGAGAAGACCGTGGAGCGCATCCGCCGCGTGGTGACGGATTACTTTGAGCGCGACCAGTCGGGCGAAGGCGCGGCCACCGAAGGCGCAGAAGCCCAGAGCGAAGTGACGGAGGGCGAGACAGCGAAATCGGAAGAATCCTCCGAAGCGTCGGCCTCGGAAGCAGCGCCGGCAAGTTCTCCCGCGGAAGAATCCGCGGCGACTGAGGAATCTGCTGCGACCGCGGAAGCTGCTGCGGCGGAAACAGTTGAGGAGCATGCGGCGGCGGAGGAAAGTGACAAAAATGAATCGTCAGTTGAAGGCGAAACCCAAGGGCCGGGCGAGACAAGCCCGGCAGAAGCGGGAGGTGGAGAAAAATAAATAAGGCTGCCAGGGCTTTTATCGAACCGGCCGGCAGATTTCCGATGCCCAACTTCTGGGCGGTGTAAGGGAGAAAGAGAATTACGCATGGGGAAGATTAGGATCAACGAACTGGCACGTGAACTGGAAGTGAAGAGCAATGTGGTGATTGAATACTTGGCCGAGCTGGGAATTCCGGACAAGAAATCTCACTCCAGTGCACTTGATGATGACCAGGCCGATAAGGTCCGGGCGCATTTCCGCGGCGAAAGTGAACCTGCCACTGAAAAGGTGGAGGAGGCGCCTCCCGCACCCGTGCCGGCTGCGCCGGCAGTTGAAGCGCCGCACGCGCCCGCCGGGCTGGACCTGAAGAAGCTGCACGACTTCAAGATGGACCTCCACCCGCTGACCCGCTCGATTGCCGATATTAAGGCGACAGCGCGGAAGGCCGTGGTGGCTCCGCCGCCCCCACCCAAGCCCGTGGCGCCCCCGGTTGCCGCCGGACCGGCAACTACGCCTAGCACACCTAAATCGGTGCCCTCCGTGGAGCGGCCCCTTGAGCGGCCCGCCCCCGTCTCCCCCGGCGTGATCACCAGCGCGGCTGCCGCTCCTTCCGTGGCGGGACGGATTTCTACGGCCACACCCGGATCACCCATCGGACGCCCGTCTTTGGCCCGGCCTGGGGCAGCGGTTTTGCCAGGGAAAGGCGGGGCGGAAGCTCCTCCCGCTCCCATGGCGCGCGCCGGCGCCGCCGGCGAGACATTGATCCCCGGCAGGTCGCCGGAGATGCCTCCCCCGCCGCCACCGGGCACGCAACCGAGACCCGGAATGCGACTGCAACGGCCCGGGCGGCATGGAGCTCCCAGTTCCAACCAGCCGATTTATCCGCACGCGGTTATGCCGAAGCCTGCACCGTCGCGTCCGGCTCCTTCCCGACGTCCGGGTGAGCCGCGCCCCATGCATCCGACCTCGGCGCGTCCTGCAGCGGGCGGGGCGGTGGCCGCCGGAGGTCCTCCTCCCGCACGCACGGCGATGGGCCGGTCAGCACTCCCCATGATGCGGCGAGGCCCAGCGCCTTCCATGGCGCCTCCTCGGCCGATCGTTCCGGAAGAGATCCCGATTACGCGAAAGATTACCATCAGTGAAGGAATCGCGATCAAAGAGCTTTCCGAAAAGCTTGAAACGCGCGCCAAGGACGTGATCAAGCGGCTTCTGGACAAAGGGATTTTCGCCACCATTAACCAGACCCTCGACGGCCCCACGGCCGTGGAAATCGCCCGCACCTTTGGCGCGGAAGCGGCCATTGTCAGCTACGAGGAAGAGGTCCTTCAGGAAGTTGAAGATGCCGATCGTCCTGAAGATCTGCGCCCGCGAGCTCCGGTGGTCACCGTGATGGGCCATGTCGATCACGGCAAGACTTCGCTGCTGGATGCGTTTCGCCTGACCAATGTGGCGGCGCACGAAGCGGGGGGTATTACCCAGAGCATTGGTGCCTATCAAGTTGAGGGGCAGGGGCGCAAGGTGACTTTTATCGATACTCCCGGCCATGAAGCCTTCACTTTGATGCGTGCGCGCGGCGCCCGAGTGACGGACATTGTCGTGCTGGTTGTCGCCGCCGATGATGGTGTCATGCCGCAAACGCTGGAAGCCATCAATCACGCGCGGGCCGCCAAGGTGCCGATTGTCGTGGCCATTAACAAGATTGATAAGCCCGAAGCTCAGGTGGAGCGCGTCAAGCGGCAGTTGGCCGACCACGACCTGATGCCGGAAGAGTGGGGCGGGCAGACCGTGACGGTGGAAGTTTCCGCCAAGCAGCGCAAGAACCTGGATTTGCTGCTGGAAATGATCCTGCTGGTCGCCGACATGCAAGCCTTGAAGGCCAATCCCAAGCGCCTGGCAAGCGGGACGGTCATTGAAGCCAAACTTGACCGCGGGCGCGGTCCGGTGGCGTCGGTGCTGATTCAGAACGGCACATTGCGAATCGGCGACTCGTTCATTGTGGGCGCAATTTATGGCAAGGTGCGTGCCCTGTTTGATGACCACGGACGCCCGATTTTGGAAGCTCCCCCTTCGACTCCCGCGGAAGTCCTGGGGCTGGAGGATGTTCCCCAGGCCGGCGATCGCCTCCAGGTGATTGAGGATACGCTCAAGGCGCGGCAAATTGCCCTGCACCGGCAGGGAAAACTCCGCGACGCCGCCCTTGCCAAGACGGCGCGCCTTACGCTCGAGCAGTTGCACGCACAACTGGCGGCGGGGGACGTGAAGGAACTGCCGCTTATCATCAAGGCGGATGTGCAGGGTTCCGTGGAGGTCCTGTCCGAAACTTTGGTCAAGCTGAGCAACGACCGGGTGAAGATCAAGGTCATCCACGCGGGAGCAGGCGCCATCACGGAGTCGGACGTGCTCCTGGCTTCGGCTTCCAACGCTGTTATCATCGGCTTCAACGTTCGGCCGGAGCGCAAAGCGACGGATCTGGCCGGGCTTGAGAACGTCGACATCCGTT
>Ga0326728_10014960_pt1 | contig 16290 bp, 13 predicted proteins | sample MB3enrmetagenome_FD_207602 | JGI IMG/M metagenome (GOLD analysis project Ga0326728, IMG submission 207602) | Lab enriched peat soil microbial communities from McLean, Ithaca, NY, United States - MB31MN | ecosystem: Environmental > Terrestrial > Soil > Wetlands > Peat | place: USA: New York...
CGAGGACGCGTATAGGCGGGCCCCATGTACCCGTGCCTCTGCTCGTGTAGAGCACCGACCCTTTGGAAAGATAATAGGTCCCGTTCTGAAGCGGGTAGACCATCCCGGTGAAGTATCTGAACGGATATAGCTGGCCGTAGTGAGTGTGCCCGGAGAGCTGAAGGTCGAAAAGACCCAGACTCTCGTCCGCAGGCTCCGGTCTGTGTTTCAGTAAGATCGTGAACAGGCCGTTTTGCGCATTCGCGAGGATCGCTTTTTCATTCTCATGAAAGCCGGCCGCCGGATCGTCGACCCCGGCGATGTTTACTACATTGCCCACCGTTTTTACCTCACCGTTCAGTACTGTGAAACCGAACGCCCGTTCGGCCTCAAGCGACTCTTCCAGGCCGGCGTAGACCTCGTGGTTGCCCGATATGGCATACTTGCCGAGTCTGGGATGAAATGTTGCGAAAAGAGCCGGCAGAGCGCCATTATCTGTCATGTCTCCGTCAACGAGATCGCCCGTGCTTACGAGTATGTCAGGGTCCTCAGCCTCGACCTTGCGCAGGATGTCGGCCATTCGTTTTTCTCTCACCAGCAGCCCGAGATGTACATCGGAGATTTGCGCTATCCGCAATCGGTCTGTTCCCGCCGGAAGTTTGTCCGTTTTCAGGACAAGTCTTTCTACGCGTACCGACCGGGCCTCGAAAAAGCCATAAACGTTTATGGCCAGAGCTGCGGCAAGAACGCAAGCCGCCGTAGCGGAACCGGTGAAATCAGGCAAAGAGGACCCTGCGACAAGGTTGCCCAGTTTGCAAAGTATCCCGGCGGCCCCAATCAGCAAGAACCCCCAGAAGGAATAAAACAGAAATCCCAGCCAGCTATATCCCACAAACGCGCTTACCCGAGCGAGCGTGTAATGCTCCGATCTTTCGAGCAATCGAGTCCCAACCGGCGCAAAAACCATAAAGGCCATGAACAAAATCAGCAGAAGATGGAAGGGCCATTTCGCGGGCAAAAGTACCTTTGCACGGGAATAAACAAACGCGTGCAAGAGCGAATAGATCACGAAAAAAGCTGTGAGCAGCCTGGCCATGCCGAGTTCCGTCCCGTAAGGAATTAATGGAATCCTTCGCGAAGCTTTTTGGATTTACACTGAATCAACCGGGCCGGCAACTCTAAAGATTTCTTCTATCGAGGTCACCCCCGAGCAAACCTTGAGCGCTCCTGCAATATTAAGAGGGGCCATCCCCTCTTTCACGGCCTGTTCCCCGATCTTTGACAGGTCGGAATTGGGCCTTATCAGGTTTCGAATGGAGGGAGTGATCGAGAGCATTTCATAGATGCCCACCCGGCCGAAGTAGCCTGTTTCTCTGCACTCCAGACAGCCTGCCTTGTGAAAGATGGGACCGGTTTGTTTTATCTCCCAGGGAAGGGTCAGTGACTGCCAAAGATCCCCATCAACCGTCCCGGCTTCCCGGCAGTGCGGACAAAGGGTCCTGGCAAGTCTCCGGGCAACTGCTCCCAGAAGGGTTGATGACCGGTGGGTTCGATCATCGATCGGTTCGGGGACCTTTGAAATTAAAACGCTTTTCCAGCAAGATGGATATTAATTATTGAAGCCGAAGCGGTCTATCAGCTTTCTATAGAGGTCCTTGCCGAGAAAACTCCTCAGCTTTCGACTTTGTTGGCACTTGGATTCGTATTCACTCCAAAACTCATCAAATCCATCCGGCGCATCCGAACCAAAAAAAACCTGCCTGAACTCACCCTGCCTGGCGTAATATTCCTTGAACATTTCGCAGCCGGAGGCATCCAAAATGAGCATGAACAGCACGTCGGAAGGCGTTAGGGAACCTTCTTCGGCAGGAACGGCGACAAAAACGTCTATTTCCTTCCCTGGCCGGCTGATCAGAAATCTATATCGGCTCAGGTCAGTCTCGGGATGAGCACGCCCGGATTTTACGGGACTCTCCTTCATCAACTGCATGGAGATGCCGTATTGATTAATGAATGTCTGAATCGAAGCGTTCTGCATGTTTTCCCCTCCCACGACCTCAGCTTCCCAATATACACTCGTCCGCAATTTCAGAGAAACGGGGCGAACTCTATTCGTTGATACGAATACAACGGTAGAAAGCGAATATACATGGGGTCAAGAATGTATTTACTCCGATAAAAGATGTATTTTGGAGGTGGGAATAGAGTACTGTCCATCCTATGGTTATTTTATGGATACCGCGCAAGTCACCGGCCGCCGGTTCGGACGTGCCCGAATATCAAAGCTGAAGCATCCAATGAGCATGGAGGTGTAATGAAAAAAGTTCCGAAAGGAATTCTCATACTTGGTTTGGTAAGCTTTTTCACAGACCTTTCGAGTGAAATGATCTACCCTCTGCTTCCGGTGTTTCTGTCCGGAGTTCTCGGCGCAGGGGCCATCGCTCTTGGTCTGATCGAAGGGACGGCAGAATCGACCGCTGCCTTCGCTAAAGTCGCCTCAGGGTTTTGGACCGATATAACCGGACGCAGAAAGCCGTTCATCTTTGGGGGATACGGCATATCGGGGTTGGCCAGACCTCTGATCGCTTTTGCGTCAGGCTGGCCGTTTGTTTTGCTGATGCGCTTCCTGGACCGCATGGGGAAAGGGATACGAACTTCGCCGAGGGACGCCCTGGTAGCCGATATAACCCAACCGGGACAGCGGGGCGCCGCTTTCGGACTGCACAGGGCCATGGATCATGCCGGATCTGTGGCCGGCCCCCTTGTCGCGGCCGCTCTGCTGGGATTCTCAGCAATCTCTCTTCGTCATGTCTTTCTTCTCGCCGCAATTCCGGCCGTTTTCGTGATGACAATAATCATTCTTTTTGTAAGAGAGTCCCCCGCCGCCACAGCACCGAAGTCGCCCGGACATCTTCATATCCATTCCGACTGGAAGGAGCTGGGAGGTAATTTTAAGTATTTTCTCGCTGCACTGCTTTTGTTCACGCTCGGAAATTCGACGGATGCCTTCCTCATTCTGCGGTTATCGAATGCCGGGGTCCCGGCGTCCTATATTGCGATGCTGTGGGCGGCCCATAATGTAATCAAGATGGTGTCAACGTATGCGGGCGGGCGCCTTGCAGACGGCTTTGGCTCCAGGAAACTGATAATATCGGGCTGGGTATTTTACGCTCTCGTTTATGCAGCTTTTGCGGTATCAAGGACTCCAACTCTGCTCATACCCACATTCCTGCTTTATGGCATATACTTTGGGCTTAGCGAACCCTCGGAGAAATCCCTGGTCGCCGATATCGTGCCTCTAAATCTCAGGGGCTCGGCCTTTGGTTACTATCACTTTGTATCGGGTCTTGGGGCACTGCCGGCAAGCCTTCTATTCGGTTTTCTGTGGCATGTTTTCAGCGCGCAGGCGGCGTTTTTTGCCGGGGCAGCGCTGGCGATGCTGGCGGCCGTCCTCCTGCAGATTTCCGGCTCCCGCCCTGCGTTAAAACGCCTGCCCGACACTGAAATGGAACTGGTAGGGCGCAAACGAACGGGGCTCCGGGGGGTTTAGTTCATATCCCACATCGAACCGGAGCGGACCGATTATCGTAAGATAACGCAGTCCTGCTCCAGCGGTATAACGAGTGTCGTCCATGGAAAAGCGGCTTATTGCAGGCGCCACATTCCCGAAATCCGAAAAAACGGCTCCTTCCAGAGGCGCCCTTATTGGAAACCTCCACTCAAGGCCCCCTTCCAACAATTCCATACCCCCGATCGGATCTCCATCGGAAGCAAGCGGCCCAAGCTTTTGGTAAGGGTAGCCTCTCACGCTGTCTGTGCCCCCAGAGAAAAACCGCTTGAAAATCGGGACCTCTGAAGTATCCTCGAGGGGCTCGATTCCTCCGTATTTTATCCTTCCCGCCAAAGTGCCGAAATTAAGCACGGGAGCATATCCCCTGGCCTCCAGCGTGAACTTGAAATAATCCACCTGCGAGCCGAGCAGGGAAGTGGCCCATTCCGCGTTCTGCAAAACGCGCCAGCCCTTTTTGGGATCCAGCAATGAATCCACCCTGTCCCAGGTTATCCCTTCTATCAGCGAGGATATATAGTATTCCTGGTGCTCCTGGTCCGTCGCACTCGGCGGTATGGTCACATTGTAAAGGTTATTGGCCTCGAAATTGTACCCGACATAGGACAACAGTCCATCCGACCATCTGTACTCATACTTTGGCCGAACGTACTCTTTCAGGTTGTCAAAAGATACCTGACTCTCCCGCATGATCCCGCTATCTACGATAAAAGAGCCTTTGGTGTCCATGAAATAGGGCTGTATGATTTTACACTCCATCATTTGCACGATGGCGCTTGCCTTGACATTGATCTCGAGCCTCCTGCCGTCACCCAGAAAATCCCTGATCTCATACTGTGCCTGTCCTCGAGCCTGGTCGTCGGTGCCATAACCCGCCCCCAATCGAACCGTTTGCTTTTTTGCTTCCTTGACCAGGACCCGGACCGGCAGCACCGTGGTGTCTTTTTCCAGGTCCTCCACCGATATATCGACAAACTGGAAAAGATCCAATGCAAACAGGCGTTGTCGGGCTTCCTCGATTTTGGAGCCATCGAACCGTTCGCCCTTATGAAACCGGAGTTCCCGCATAACCACGTTGCTTGAAACCGATGCATTGCCCTCCACGCGAATGGCCCCGAAAGTGCAGACCGGCCCAACCTCGATCTCTATCATTATAGTTCCAAGGTTGGTTTCTTTGTCGAGGCGGGCGTGCATGTCCACCTTTGCCTTCGGATAGCCGCGCTGGGCCAGAAATATCCTGGCAGCTTTTTCAATGTCCCTGTATCCGGGTGTTGTAAATCTTTTGCCTTCCTGAATGGGAAGGATCTTTTCCATTTCTTTTCGCCACGTGTCGGAAGATGGGCCGTCAATCTTCAGATCCAGTTTCGAAACCATCATTGGAGGTCCTTCCTCCAGACGGATAATTATCCTCACATTGTTGCCAACCAGGGGCTCGACCTCATGAGATATGAGCCGCATATGATAAAATCCCTGGCTGAGGTAGTATTTCGGGATTCTCTCAAGGTCTTCCGAAAAAACCTTTTCGTTCAGCGGGGCTTTGAAAAACCAGCGGAATTTCCTCTCTTTTGTGCTGAGGATTTTTTTGAGTTCCGAGGAAGAGATAATCTTGTTCCCCTCGAAGCGGATCTCGCGGACCTGAAGTTGAGATTTTTGATTGTTTTCAGATGTTTGTGATTGATCGCCTTCAACGGTGAACGCGCAACCTGCCCAAAAAAGGGGGAGCAGAATCAGTAAGAACGCCCTGGTTGGAAATTTGTCATACACGCTGGTTGGGTCTACATTTGTTGCAACTTCTTTTCAGCGGCCTGAGCCTGGGCTGTGCCCGGATATTTTTCAACGAGCCGCGTGTAGATGATGCGCGCCATTGTTGTTTCGCCCATCTGCTGCCATCCCATCCCCTCTTTGAGAAGGGCGCTGGCGGTTTTGCCGCCTTGCGGGTACTTGTCTACGACCTGCTGGTAAGCTTTAATTGCATCCTCGTAGTGCTTTTCCAAATAGTAGCACTCACCGATGTTATAGAGAGCGCTTTCCTCCATGCCGGATTTAGGATACTTAGAAACGAACCCCTGAAACTCTTTTCTTGCAGCTTCATACTTCTTTAGCTGCATGAGCTGCATGCCCCTGTCGAATTCAACCTGTTCGGCGCTTTTGCTCTGAGCGGGAAGGGAAGGCGCGGCGGCTCCGGTGTGGGGAGAAATTTCCGCGGCGGGAGGCGCAAGCGATGGCGCGAGCCGCGATTGCGGCTGTGATGGCGGCGGCGCTTCCTCTTCCATTCCCGTGGGCCCGGAAGCGGGCGCCGAAGGCTGCAAGCCCGGCGCCTGTACAGCCGATGCCTGGGCCCGCTGCAACTGTTCAAGCTTGTGCTCCATTTGCTCGATTCTTCCGTTCAAACTCCTCATTTGAGCTTGAAGCTCTTCCATCCGAGCGTACACATCACCGCTTTTTTTGGACGATCCTTCGGCGCTTTGAATACGCGATTCAAGCGCCGCCTGTCGCTGGCTCAGAATGGACAGATTTTCCTGTATGGTAGTGGTTTCCGAGGTCGTAGCACAGCCGGCGGACAGGCCGGCGAGGAAAATCACGACGAAACAACGCACCAAACCGGCCTTGAATCCACCCTTCATACATTTCCTTTCCTGTAAACAACAACCGAATTCTGAACAATAAAATTTAGTAGTTCAAAACAAAGTGATCACGCCTGTTCTTCGCCCAGGACGCTTCATCATGTCCCGTCGCCACAGGGCGTTCTTTACCGTAGCTGACAGTGGTAACCTTCAGGTTCGAAGATCCCGAGCCGACTATATACTGCTGCGCAGCATTCGCACGCCTTTCCCCGAGCGCGATATTATACTCGGTGGTTCCTCGCTCGTCGCAATGGCCCTCAATAGTGACGGCCACTTTAGGGTATCTTTTCAGGAAGGCGATTTTTTCATCCAGGACCTTTTTCGCAGGTTCTGAAAGAGTATAAGAGTCGTAGTCGAAATAGACATCCTGGTTTTCAAAGGCCCTCGCCCTGTCAAGAAACTCTCTTTTTTCAGCTTCCGAGTTTATGCCGAGTTCCCTCCACTTGGCCTCGTCCATACCAGGGCCACCCGATGAAGGCATCTGCCCGTATCCTCCCTCAGGCCCGCCGTAGCCGGGCGGAGGAGGAACATTTTTCTTCGAACATGCGCTCATCGAAGCTATAAGTGCTACGATCATTAAAACGAGAAAAATACCCCTCTTGCTTTTCATTCCTTTTCCCTCCTTTAACAGATTTCGGCTGTCGGACTTGTTGGCTCAATGTTTTTTCGGCGTCCGATGCCCGACTCCTTATACCTGATATCCGCAATTCGGTCAGTTACCGATTCTTTCTGGGCGACCAGTCAGGCAGCTCCTGTCCCCCACCCTGCCGCGTCAGCTGCCAGTCGCCGGTCCCGTTCGAATACATTATCCGAATTGCGGGCCCCCCCTGCTTATTGGAACTGTATGCAATCATCCGACCGTCCGGAGACCAGCGTGGAGATTCGTTCCTGCCTCCGTGAGTGAGCGAATGGTTGTTACTGCCGTTCGGACTGATAATGTTGATATTGAATTCGCCTTCTTCCCTGCCGCTGTATGCGATCCAGTCACCCCTGGGCGACCAGGACGGAGACACATTATAGTTGCCGCTGAAAGTCAAACGTTTTTTTTGCCCGGTCGAAACGTCGAAAATGTATACCTGTGGGCTTCCGGATTCGTTGGAAACATAGGCGAACTTCTGGCCGTCCGGCGACCAGGACGGAGACACGCTTATCGAAGACGCGAAGCCTACGCCGCATTTCTTTAAAATCTGGCCCACCGGACTCACCAGGTAGATATCCTGACCTCCATCTTTGCTCAAAGCAACGGCCAGTTCGTTTCTTCCCGGTCTCCACGCCGGGGCGATGTTCATTCCGGGAAAACCGCTGATCAGATACCTGGAATTATCCGAAATACTTACGCCATACACTTTCGGCGCGCCGTCCTTATAGCTGACAAATGCGATCTGGCTTTGATCCGGGCTCCACGACGGCGAAAGGGCGATGCTGTTGTCCCTGGTCACCTGTACCGGATTGTTGCCGTCAAAATCGCAGTAAAAAATCTCCTTGGCGCCTCCGATCTGCTGAACGTAGGCAATCTTTGTGTCGAATACCCCGCGCTCGCCCGTCACCATCATCATGATATCGTCAGCAAAGGCGTGTACCATCTGCCGCCAGGCTCGCAGTTCTCCGGCATAGCTTTTGGGCGATCCAACCAGTTTCCTGCCGGATACATCGAAAAGCGAACCATCCATCCTGACCGAATTACCCTGAACCTGGTAAGTGCAGCGAGCCAAAAAAGCGGCCCCAAGGCGCCTCCAATCTTCGAACTTGATCTGGGAGGCATCAACTCCCATTACCTGAGAATCTTCGAGAAATCCCCTCCGGTCGAGAGGCCGGAATACGCCTGAGATGTTGAGATCGTTCGAGAGGACCTCGCTCATATCCCGGGCCAGTTGAACCTGCTCTGGAGACATGTATTTAAAATCAGGCACGGCAATCGGGATTTTCTGGATGCCCCCTGGGCCAATTTCGCCAAGGTCAACCAGGGCTGAGGCCGTTTGCCCCGAACCCAATAAAATAAAAACAAGAAATATTGAAAAAGTTCCTACAATTCTAATGATGGACTGCTTACTCATGGCTGCAAACAAAAACCTTTCTTCTAGGATACACCCCGCGAGTTGAATTTGAGTCGGAAGTCCTGTTTCGGACGTTCCAGGGCCGCAGGCATTGCAGGAATACTTGCATTTTGAATTGCTCGTACAGCTGCAGCATCAAGAAGACTGTTTCCAGAGGACTTCTCGATCTGGAGACCAATGACCTCTCCATTCCTGCTCACTACAATGATGGCGCTCGTCTCCAGTTTTCCAATATTCTGATCCGGAAGTTTGAACTCCTGCCTTATCGCACTCTTAACCCTTTCGTAGTAAAGCTGTTCGGCGGCGAAAACCGCTCCGCTTCCGTCAGGAGAACCGAGAGCGCTGCCCTGAACCGCGCCTTTGGCTCCTCCTTCGGCCGTACCGGCAGGTGTCCCGCGGGCAACATTTTCAGTCCCCGGCTGGTTTCTTGCCGGGGTTCGGACCTGTGGCTCCGCCTGCTGTGGCGACGCCGCCGAGGTGTGCGGAACTTCTTTCGGTTTTTCGATCAATTTATCGAGGTTCTTTTCGATAGCTTCAAGGTTCTGCGGCTTCGCAGGCAGAACAGGGACCTCTTTGGGTTCGATCTTCCTGATCTGTGATTCCGGTTTCACCGCCGCATCATCGACTGCAAGACGCTTTATCGGCGCAACCGGCTCGGATTTTTGGCGCGGTTTGTCCGAATTAGAGACGTTTTTAGGGACATCGGTCTCTTCAGCCGCTTTAGGACTGCCCTTGGGCTCCGACGAGCCAGCTCCCAGATCTTTAAGAGACACCAGGTTGACCGTGCAGTATGGCGGCTTAAAAGGCTTGTGCGGCATCACCAATGCCCAAATAAAGGCAGAGCTGAAAACCAGCACATGAACCACAACCGAGGTCCCGATCCCCGCTACAAGATCTTTTCTTGGGGTTCTTTTCTGAGCTAACGTCAGGGGTTCCATTCTACCCTCCCCGCACATTGGCTGCCCGCCGGAAGGCAAAAGCAAAAAGGAGAAAATGAAAAGAGATCAAAAACAGTTACATTTTTTCCTTCCGCCTTTTTACTTTACCTTTTCAGATCCTGCCCTTACCCTTCTGCCGGCCGTTGTTGCCGGGGCTTTTCGCAGGTTCGGTCACCATCCCTATCTGATCGATTCCGGCCTGCCTTATCAATCCCATAACTTCCATCACGTACCCATATGGAATTGCCTCGTCGGCGCGCAGAAAAACCCCCTTCCGGTCGAGCCGGTTCTGGGTAATGGCGGCGAGCTTGGACTCCAGTTCTCCGGGTTCCACCACATTGTCGTTAATATAGACCTTACGGTCCTGGGTAATAGTAACCACAAGACGTTCATCATCTGTCGGGATGGCGGGAGCGGAACTCTCAGGCAGCTTCACGTCCACTCCCTGGGTCATCATCGGCGCGGTTACCATGAATATGATGAGCAACACGAGCATAACGTCGACAAGCGGAGTGACGTTGATCTCAGAAACCATTCCGTCGGATTTTCCGTTGGCTTGCATCGGCACTATCCTTTAGACTCAATCCTGCAAAGCAAACCTTTGTTCCGGCGCATGGCCGGACGCCGTATCCTCCTGCCTGCTCTTCCGCATCAGGTCTCGTTTCAGCATATTCAGATAATCGGCGGAAAAATGGCTCATTTCGTTGTCGATTCCCCGGATTTTAGTGGAAAAGTGGTTGTATGCTACAACCGCAGGGATCGCCGCTCCAAGACCAATGGCGGTGGCGACCAGCGCCTCCGAGATTCCGGGGGCGACAACTGCCAGGTTGGCTGCGCCCCTGACGCCTATTTCCTGGAAACTGGTCATAATGCCCCAAACCGTCCCAAACAGGCCTATGAAAGGCGCGGTGCTGCCGGTTGTAGCAAGCAGAGGCAAAAAGCGCTCCAACCGATGCCGCTCAGAAGTCATCCCGCCCTGGATCGCCCGCTCGACATTCTCCAGCAACACTTCGGGGTTGGCTGAAAGCTCCAGCAGGTTCCTCGTGTCCATTGATTTCCCCACCCTGCTCAGTTCCGCGTAGCCTACCCGGAAAATCTCAGCCAGATGGCTGTCCTCCAGCTTTTCGCTGTCCCGGTACAGCGCAGAATAGTTCTTGCGCTGTCTGAAAAGAGACAGGAATTCCCCAGATTCACGACGTGCGCGGCGGATCATGCGGTATTTGAGCACTATGACGCACCAGCACGCAACCGAAAGCATCATCAGGATCAACAGTACGAATTTCACCATCGGTCCCGCATTGAAAATCATATCAATCACGCTGTCTCCCGATCTGTGATAAGGCGCTGCGAAATCGGAAGCTGCATATGCCGTTGCCGACAAAAACTGAGTAAGCATTAATTTGAATCCTCTTCATGCATCGACTTAACGATTTGCATAATATTCCTGAAAGCCGTTGTTGCCGATTCCATAATGTGCAAGTCCGTCACCCAATCGGACAGCTCCGATGATTCAGGGTTTATTTCCACAACCTGCGCCCGATTTCTCTTGGCGATCATAGGAAGCTGAGAGGCTGGAGCCACGCTGGCAGAAGTGCCTACCACGACCATCAGATCGCACTTCTCCGCCGCCCTGAATGCGCGTGAGTAGGCTTCCGGAGGTATTCCTTCACCGAACAGGATAACGTCAGGCCGAATCGGCCCCCCGCACGAGCATAATGGAGGAAGTATCTGCAATGAGATATCCTCCGGAAGATAAGGCTTCAGGCAGTTGTCGCAGTGCATCTTGCGAAAGTTCCCGTGAAATTCGACGACATTTGAACTGCCGCCCCTCTGATGCAGGCTGTCAACATTCTGGGTAATGACCATTTTGATGATACCCAGCTTCTCCAGCTCACCCAGCGCGATATGCGCTTCGTTGGGATGAACACTTTCCATAAGAGCGCCCATCTCGACAAGCATTTTCCATACCTTCGCGGGATCTGCCCGGAAAGAATCTATATGTCCGTACTCAGACGGATCGTACTTGGACCAAACACCATCTCTGCCCCTGAAATCCGGTATTCCACTTTCTACGGATATCCCGGCGCCCGTCAGGGCAACAGCATACCGGCTTTGGAGAAGCAGCCTGGAGATTTTGTGGTATTTTTCCATATTTCACCAGAATAATTAAGTTTTTGGACTCATTCGGCGCGTTATGGTAGTTCTCCCGGAAATTCTTGTCAAGAGAACTTCCTACCTGTAAATCTTGAGTTTTTGTCCGATTCGTATTTTAGTGCCGGTGATGTTGTTCCAACTGCAAATCTGCTGCTTTGTCAAGTTGTACTTAAGGGAGATCGAATCGAGTGTCTCACCCCGCGAAACCTTGTGCACCAAAACGGTTGGTTTGAAAGCGGCTTTCCAGTCATCCACTCCCCTCTCGAACTTCTTTCCGCTGCCTTCGGGAACTCGTATCGTAATGGAACCCATCGGGATTACGTCCCCAACCAGGCATGGATTGAGCACCTTCAGTTCCCGGTAAGTGATCCCGGCGGCTTCCGCCGCCGTTGCAATCGGCATTGCGCCGGGAAGGCTCAGCTTTACCCGTTCGAAGATGATCGGTTGATAACCAGCCCCTTTAGGAAGGCGGTAGCCGTACTTTTCAGGATTGCTCAAAACCTCCTTTATAGCGAGGATCCTGAATATATAGCGCTCGGTTTCCTGAGGCAGTTTGAGAGAATAATAGCTTCCGACCCTTTGTTTTACTATTTCGGCCTGAATTCGTTTCTCCCCGCAGTTGTAAGCGGCAATGGCGAGAGTCCAGTTCTGAAACAGATCGTGCAGGTCTTTCAAATAAACGAGCGCGCCGGCTGCCGATTTCTCGAAGTCATAGCGTTCATCGATGGCTCCAGACTGCGCTATGCCGTAGCAAGCCGCAGTATTTGACATGAACTGCCACGGACCGGCGGCGCCGGCATGCGAGACGGCGGAATTCATCAGATCGCTTTCCGCAACAGTCACATACTTCAGGTCGTCGGGAAGTCCTCTGGCCGCCAGTTGCTTCTCGATCCACGGGAAATAGCGCTCGGTTCTTTTGAGCCAGAGGTAAACCTGGGCGTGGCTTTGCGTAACGATTGTAAACTCCCGGTCGAACCTTTCACGCACGTCGGCAGACCCAAGCGGAACCGGCTCCGTACAAAGTTCCGCCTTCTCCGGAAGCGCGAAGCAGGGTATAAACCAGGCGGCAACCGGCGGCCTGTCGTCGACTCCACCCCACCCCCACGCGCCATAAAACCCCAGCAACAAAACCACAACCAGAAGAAGAACACCAATCCTGCACTTTCTTTCAAGCGGCATTATCAAACTCCTGCCCACATATCATTACAATTACGATATACCATAAAAAACCTGAATATTTATAACGGCAATAATTGTGGAAGTGCTAGCGCACACCGGAAGGAGGATTCCCATCCTTTAAACCATTCATCCGCGCCAGGAACTTATCCGCGGTCATCGGCTCCAGAACCCGCAGATCGGTCCTCTCATCGCCTCCCGGCTGAAGAAAAATGATTGCCGGAATCCCCCGAATGCCATAGCTGGACGCCAGTTTTTCCTTTGTTCTGTCCCCTCTGTTGGTTAGATCCACCCTCATCATGACGAAATCTTTTGAAGCGGCCTCGATAATCGAGCGCTCCTGGAAGGTGGTCCGTTCCATATGCCGGCACGACGGACACCAGTCGGCGTAGAAGTCAAGAATTATCGGTTTTCCCGACTCTTTGGCTTCCGTTAGCGCGCTCTCCGAGTAAGGCATCCATTTTACGCCTTCGCTCGGAATGGCATACCAGACAATCGCGCAAGCGAGGCCGACGCAAGCCACCCCGACTCCCTTCCTTATCCATTTGAAGGCGGCTGACCGGACCCCGGTCCGATCTAACCAGCCCAAGTGAATCCCTGCTGCCAGAGCTGTTGCGGAGAGCAGTGCTATTCCAGGGATAGCGGGCATTATCGGAGAAACGAAATAGGCTGCCACTCCAATCATTACCCATCCCATTAGTTTGCGCACCCACAGCATCCATTCACCGGATTTGGGAAGCATCGTCAATCGGCCTGAGAGCAAAGCGAGCACGAAAAGCGGAAACCCCATTCCCAGACTCAGGCTGAAAAAAACCCAAAAGCCGAAAACAGGGTCTCTGCTGTTTGCGACCATAATCAGGACACCGGCGACAAAAGGCCCGATGCATGGGGCGGCGACTATCCCAATTGTCAACCCCATGAAAAGGCTTCCGAGGTAACCGGCATAGTTTTTTGCGGCAGCGCCGGTTATCCACGAAGGCAACCGTAATTCCCAGACGCCGAACATACTCAGGGCAAAAAGAAGCATGATGAGGGCGACCACTATAAGAGTCGCCGGGTTTTCAAGCAGCGTTCCTAACAGCCGCCCGGAGAGAGCGGCGAAAACCCCGAGCATCGAATTCATAATCGCTATTCCCAAAACATAGAGAACAGCGTTGATAAAAATCGCGCCGCGCCCAGCTTTCGAGGTCAGAGATTTAGCACTGAAGTAAGATATCGTGACGGGCATCAGGGGATAGACGCATGGGGTAAGATCCAGTGCCATCCCACCGAAGAAAATCGACACAAGCGCCCAGAACAGACTAAAGCCGCCGGCGTCCAACTGGGCGGCATGCCCTGTCCCGGCAGCTGCTAACAAAAGAAAAAAGCCAATCAGCGCTACAAATCCAAATCTCATCCGTTCTCCGTTCCTTCGGTATCACGTACCTCGCCCGCAAGACTCCGTGTATTGTATATTCCCATTGAGAGCACTTAAAGGTCAAAAACGCAGCCGCAAGAATTTTGTTGTCGCAGAGGGACAGTCATCCAAGTCCGTCATTCATATTTGCGGAAGTTGCATGTCCGAACAGGCATGTTGTACCGTTAAACGCTTTCAATTGCGGCGGATGGTATTCATACTTTCGTCGCGGAAGCCTCAACGGAGGGGCACGGAAAATTTTGCGCCAGGTGAGGCTTTCATGGTTTCCGGGTGGCGCGATGGGTCACGACCAGCCGTTTCTAACCGCTTTTCCCGAAGCTGCAGTTCGGAAACCGGCATTCGCTGCAAAGATTGCACAGTCCCCCGTGCGCCAGTTTGACAATATCGGCTCGAGTAACTTCCTCACCGGCCAAAAGCCTCGGCAGGATCAGGTCGAAAATGCTGGCGTCGTGGTACATCACACAGCCTGGAAGCCCCAACACCGGGACTTGCCCGATATAGGCGAGCAAAAACATCGCGCCGGGCATCACGGGAGCTCCGTACGTAACTACCCGCCCTCCGGAAGCTCTGATCCCTGCGGGCGTCACATCATCGGGGTCCACCGACATGCCCCCGGTCACGGCGATCATCTCGGCGCCTTTATCCAGGAATGTCCTGATGGCCTCAACAATCAGCTCCACACTGTCGGATACCAGGATTTGCCCTAAAGACCGGCACCCAAGTTCCTCTATCTTCCGGACAACCACGGGACCGAAATTGTCTTCGATGCGTCCATGATAGACTTCATTGCCCGTCGTGACTATCCCCACCTTCAGAGGTCTCATCGGTTTGATCTCTATAAGGGGTGCGTTCTTACGGCAAATCTCCTCGATTCTCGCGATTTTTTCTTCATCTATGACCAGTGGAACAATACGGGTCCCTGCGACAACCATCCCGCCGGTGACTCTCTGATGAGTATGGAGAGTTACGAAAATGGTCTCTTCCGTTTCATTTACCTCGTAGAGCGCTCGGACGTTGACTACGAGAAGTCCGTCTTCCCTGGCCGCGAGATCGATCTTGCCTTCTTTGGGCGCTGAAAGCTCGATCCCCCTTCCAGCTGCTGCGCGAGCCATTCGAGCGGCGGCATCGTTTTCGTGGAGCAGACCCGGGTGCATTTCCCATACAAAGATGTGTTCTTTTCCCATGTTCAGCAGTCTGGGAATGTCTTCCTCGCGCAAAATATGACCTTTTCTGAAAGCCGGTCCTTTGGGCCCGCCCGGGACGATTTCGGTCATATCGTGACACAGGACGGTTCCAACGGCCTCCCGAACCGGAATCATTTTCATCGCCTCTGCTCCTTAGACAGTCGTCTATTAAATTTTAACTATACAGCATTATAATAGCGGCCGGCAACTAACAGCCGCTGCAATTATCGGTTGAACGAGGTCGATCCGGCAGTTTGTTTCCACATTCAGGGCAAGCCCCGGCCAACTGTCAATCATGACACAAATCCCCCCCGAAGGCGGATCTGCTCGCCGACCAAGCGTCACTCTTCATTGAAACCTCATCGGTCTTCTGCTACGATGAATTCTAAGCGCTCAAAATTCCCTATGGTTCCGTCACCGCAACCTAAAAGTTGAAGCGTTGGCTGAAGCTCACGTTCGCGCCGTTATCGTCTTGAAAGGAGAAGAGATGAGAGAGGTAGTCATCGTAAGTGGAGCAAGAACCGCTGTTGGGACTTTCATGGGATCGTTAAAGGATGTCCCCGCCACCCAGCTTGGAGCGATTTGCATCCGGGAGAGTTTGAAACGTGCCGGTCTCAGACCTAAGGCCACCGGAGATATGATTTCCTTTTGTCCGGACAAACTGAAGGGAACCGGTCTGATCGAACTGGAAAAAAAATACCGTCAATGGGACGACTCACATCGGGAAATCGAGATCGATGAGGTGATAATGGGCAATGTGGTCCAGGCCGGCCAGGGACAAAACCCGGCCCGCCAGGCCGCCATTTATGCGGGTATGCCCAAGGAGACGCCTGCTTTTACGGTCAACAAGGTCTGCGCTTCTGGAATGAAGGCGATCGCCTTGGCTGCCCAGGCCATCGCTCTTGGCGACGCAGACGTTATCGTGGCAGGCGGCATGGAGAACATGAGCCGGATTCCCTACGCCGTGCCGAGCATGAGGGAGGGCGCCCGCATGTTCAACGTGGAGGCCGTGGACCTTATGGTCCATGACGGTTTGTGGGAGCTTTATTATGGCTACCACATGGGGGTAACGGCTGAAAACATCGCAGAAAAATACGGGGTAAGCCGAGAAGACCAGGATAGGCTCGGTTTTGACAGCCATCAGCGGGCCAGGGCCGCGATTGCTTCCGGTAAACTGAAAGACGAGATCGTCCCGG
>Ga0326728_10014962_pt1 | contig 16289 bp, 18 predicted proteins | sample MB3enrmetagenome_FD_207602 | JGI IMG/M metagenome (GOLD analysis project Ga0326728, IMG submission 207602) | Lab enriched peat soil microbial communities from McLean, Ithaca, NY, United States - MB31MN | ecosystem: Environmental > Terrestrial > Soil > Wetlands > Peat | place: USA: New York...
GAGCTGGTGTTGTGCTTATAGGTGCTTTATTTCTTGTACTGCTTGTAGGTGCAATCCAGAGTTATTATGCTGGCTACTACTCCGAAAATGCTGCGCCGTTTATTCTATTATTGGGCCTAGAAGCCTTTGGTATTCTAGCTTTTTCTATTTTAGGTGCATTAGGTGCTGCCCAAAAGCTTGAAGCAAGGTCAACCGTTAATGTAGGGGGTTTGTTTCTAGCTGGTGTTGTTGTCTTACTTTGTATGTTGTCTATAGCTATCCCGCTGGCAACAGGAAATACGTCTAATTTTAACTATTCATTGGCGTACGCTCTTGCTGGACTTGTTATCAGTGTGTTGTTTTTTTTAAGCGGCTATTTACTTCTCAGAAAACCTGCTAGCTAATAAACAGCTTTCAATTGAGAGCTACTTAAAACGGCGCGTTCGCATACACATCCTACGGGTCCCGGTCATTAAACTGCAGGTAGATTGCCGTTGCATTGATGTTCGTATGCCCCAGGACTCGCTGCAGGCGACGAACAGCCCCCCATACCGCACGCTATTAATGGTAAAACTATTCCGGAAGGTGTGGGGGTGGATGTTCTTGCCTATCAGCTTTGCATACTTGTTTATGAGCATCCGGACCCACTGCTGGGTTATGGAAAATATAGGGGCCCCCGCAGGTATTGAATTATCAGTAATATAGCTCTGCAGCTGCGTTAGTGTTTCAGCAGCTAGGGGCACGCCGGCGCTGCTTGGTCTCTTCAAGCACGCTTGCGGTGTAGGCGTATTCCATATAGATGCACGTGACCACGCTGCATTGCGGGCAGCCGATCTGCTCGCATCCGGACGGGACTTCTTCTCCGACGGTATGACACGTGCCGATGTACGAAGTAGTTTGGAGGGGGACGCTGAGCGCGGCGTCGCTGTGTGAGACGACGACCTTGTCGGCGAGTTCCAGGCCCTTTAGGAGGACCTCTTGCAGTTTCTCGGCGAGCGTGTCCTGCTGTTCACGATAGAAATATAATCCTTCCGCAGGAGGGTCAACGCCTTTAAGTGCGAGGTTGCTGTCCTCGCTATCCCGGCGCGCCCGATCATCTCAGGTAGATAGCCTCTCATGCCGCGCTGGTTTATAGTCTGGACGAATCCTTGCACGCGCGGCCCCCGCAGGTAGAAGTTCATGTCGCAGGTCCGGGCGCGCTCATAATACCGAAAGAACTCGAGCATGCCGATGGGTTTCGGTTATCATGTGTTTGAAACCAACGGCGCTGGCGGCTTCGACTACCCGATAGACGTTCTCTACTTTTGAGAACGTCTTCTCACGTTCCTGTCCCCGCTCCTCAGAGATATGACTGATGCCAATAAACTGGTTATGACCGTGTATGAGCTCTACGTTTACGCCCCGTAGTGAACGTTCCGCATCTTGCCCGTGTTGATCGCGTCGTAAATCGAACGCGTGCACGTATAACCTACTTTGACGGTCACGGATTTAGCATTCACGATACTTTGCTACCCAAGGACTACGTCTAAGCAAGCGCGGACGGTATTAATACGGAGTACGGACGCCAATCCGCGGTTAAGACGCTCTGCGCGGGCTTATTCTGCGGGGTAAATTGGGTATTGCCTGGACCTGTCGCCTTGGGATCGGGGGTCCACCCCCACCAGAATATCCCTGCAAACCACGGCTTGTTGGCAAATACCTGCCAGGCTGCCGCATAGCAGTTGGCCTGCCCGTTTCCATTGTAAGCTCCCGGTGTTTGCCAATTCCCAGGATCCTTCGCAGCGTAGTCGATGCTTCGGTACCCGATCTCGGTGAAGATAACCGGTTTGTGCACGGTCGCCTGCCACGTCTCGATCTCGTTCGTCCAGTTGTGCGTTCCGCCATTGTAGACGTAGTGCGACCACCCGCCAACAAGGTCAGTTACCGAAGGCGTCTGCGCGTTGCTCAGGGGGAAGTACGCGTCGATTCCCGCGTAGTCGAGCGCCCCCCAGAAGGGGATCTGTGCATACTTGGACCAATCGGCCGCATAGGTGAGCGGCCCGTTGTAGATTGCTCGCACCCCGCTTATCACGGTGCGCCAGTTTGCGTCGTAGGTGCTCGTATCAAGCTGGCTGAGTTCGCAGCCCACGCAGAACAGTTCCACGTGGTTTTTTTGTGCAATCCGTGCATAGTGGTTGATAAACGTCGCGTAACTCGCAAACCACGCGGCAGGATTTGTTGGGAGTAGGTAACCCTGGCCCATATTTTTTTCATCATCCAACATCGGTTTGAGCATGACGCCCATCCCCCGGGCGTGAATGTCGTTAATCGCATCAATCACTGAGGCGTCGGTGGGGGTCTGGTTAGGGTCAGGAAAAATGGCGTTCGACGTAGTATTGGAGAGATACTGCGTAACAATCACCTGGACGTAGTTGGCCCCCGTGCTCTTCAAAGCGTTGAGCTGCGAGTTAGAACTGGCTGAAGCGTAATCGTTTGGTGTGTAGGTGACGTAGGCAATCCCCCTGTACTTCGGGGCGGCCCCTTCGAGAGGAAACGGTGCCGCTGTGCATATTGTCGGGTGTATCGTGACCACGCCGACGAACAGGACGGTTAGCAGGAGAATGACTATTAAAGGAGTAACATATCGGTAGACGTTCATTTCTAGCTCCGATCTCGTTCTTTTTCCAAAGACAAAACACCAAAGACGCGCTGCTCCACGGGCACGGAAAGTGCTGTCTCAGCACAAGCACAGCAAGACGGAGATAGTGAAGTGCACGACGGGAAAACCCCGCAAAACGAACACGCACCCAATGTAATGACGCCCGCAGCTATGGCATGCTTTGGTTGTTAAGTGGTCTGTCGGCGTGAGGGATGATAAAATTTATCGTTTGTCCTTCTTTCTACCGCCGCCAAACGGTCGCATCCAAAAACCGACCCTGAGCTTAGGCGGCGACAATTGATATCGAACAAGCCGGGACCACCGTTGTGCGCAGAGGTTGTGACATTGGTGCCGAAATCGCTCGCACTGCGCTATGTTCGTCCTCCGCAGTCAGTCCATTTCGATTCATTGCTCTGACGACAAACGGTTCACCGCGAAGGAGCAGCGCAGCTGTGGGTCGAGCCTTTGTCGCTGTGCTTCGCCAAACGGACGGTTTTTCAGCAGCGGGACTTTGGGTGATGCACACCTGCCGATGGCCGCGCGGCATCATGTGACGGTTTGCAGATCCAGTCTTTCGCGTTACGATCGTGCCCGCTGCATCGAATGATGATATCGCTGCCTTTCAAGTACACCTTGCAGGCGGAGCCTTAGAAGGTCAACGCTCGTCGCTGCGCCCTCGGCAGGGGAAACTATAAGTTCCTTGCTGCCATCTTTATGTTGAGGGGTGCAAAACCCTTCTCTGCCTCTCATCTCGATTCATTCTCCCTGTTTTTTCCAATTCTGCGCCTCTCCAAAGCGCGTTAGGAGTCCTGTAGAATCGTCTTACCACCGTGGAAAAAGATTATTATTATTCTGATTTGTGGTTTCATTGACGCAATACTCGGTTTTGCTCTCTGTTCCCGCGCAACTAAACAACAATGCATAATGTCTGGCAGGTAGCCCATTGACATTTATATCTCAAGCACAATATGGGGGGCTGCGCATAAATTCGAGAGCACAGTAAATTCGTCTTATCGCCTTCACGCGCGGGCAGCGCTGAGTAGCAAATGGCGAGATGAGCACGACAACGGCGCATTCTTGAGGGACTGAGGAGATCCTGGTGATAAGTCGCGACTTCATCCCAGAGCCTTGGCATAATCACAGAAACCGAAACGGAAGCGGCTGGCGGCTGGCCGCGCATGGTTCTGAACTTGATTTTTCGTCTCTTGGTGTAACGTGAGTGACTACGAGCTTTTAGTCAAGCGAATCGGGCTGACAGGACTAGCCAACCTTGTGGTCTCGGTGAGTCCTATCCTCTTGTTACCGATCCTGACGAAGATCCTGACAATTCAGGAATACGGAATTTGGGCGTTAATCGGCGTTACCGCCGGCCTTGTTCCAATGCTGGTGACTTTAGGGCTGCCCTCTTCAATGATGCGGTTTCTAGCTCCGGTAAAAAACAAGGAGGGCATACGTGAGGGCTACTACTCTATCGCTCTCGTTGTTCTTGGTGCAGATTTTATTGTGAGTTTCTTTCTGCTCTTATTTGAACAATCGATCGCTACAAATTTGCTCGGCAATAATCGCACCGTTGCCCTGTTATTGCCGTTAATCACGTTTGTGGCCTCTTACAACGTCGTGCCACAGACCTATTTCAGGACATTTCAACAGGCGAAAAGATACTCGATCCTCTCGTTTCTTCAGGCCGCTCTCTACGTTATATTCGTCGCAGCGTTCGTTGTGTTTGGTCTCGGGCTCGCCGGGGCTGTTTTCGGTTATTTGATCAGCTTGCTACTCATAGCCCTAGTCTCGACCTATTACGTCTTGAGAGATATCGGGGTAACCTTGCCGAGTTTCGCTGAGCTAAAGGCGTATCTAAAATACGGCCTACCTTTTGTGCCCAGCAACTTGTCGAGTTGGGCGTTAAGCGTAAGCGATCGGTACATCATTACGTTCTTCTTAGGTGTCGCCTGGGTCGGTTACTACTCCCCAGGTTACCAGCTGGGCACCATGATCACTCTTTTAGCGACGCCCTTTACGATTTTAATTCCGACGGCCCTCTACGAGTATTATGACGCAAACAGAGTAGCTGAGGTGAAGGCGATTATAAGGTACTCCGTAAAATACTTCCTTGCGGTTGCCGTGCCCGTAGCGTTCTTGCTTTCACTTCTGTCAAAGCCCATACTGTTGGTTCTAACTACCCCCGCAATAGCTACGAACAGCTATCTAATCACGCCGTTCACCGCGCTTAGCTCTGTACTGTTTGGAGTGTACAACATACAGGTGGTCGTGCTCACTTTTGAAAAAAGGACTGCGATTATCGGGGTGATGTGGATACTGGGTGCGGCATTAAACATCGGACTTAATCTGTTCCTCGTTCCATATTTTGGAATTATAGCTGCGGCTCTGACTACGGTACTGGGCTACGGCTTTGTTTTCGGAGTTACGGCGATCTACTCTGTTCGATATATGACGCTTGATGTGGATTTTGGCTTTATTTTAAAAAGTATTTTTGCATCGATCGTGATATCTTCGTTTGTTCTAGTATGGCACGCCTCCGGATTTTTGAGCATCTCCGTGCTGATCCTGATTTGCGCCGTCGCATACACTGCGATCCTGTTTGTCCTCAAAGGATTTACCGTGAGCGAGATACGATTCTTCAGCGGTTTTCTCACGAGAGGTCGATAACGCATGCGCCTCAAGCTTGGACTATGTTGGGCGGGGATAATATGAGCACCGTGCGTCCGATGTACAACGGACTTCGTGCGGCTCGCCTGCCGCACGTGCGAGCAAAACTGGGGCTGTTTGTATCGCAATTATAGATAACAATTATTCAGACCGCACAGCTTTTAAGATCTGAGACTATTAGGAAACTGCATATGTAGTACAGAACCTCAGAATCGCTCTTTTCGCTTGGTCATGAACCGGAATGCACATCAACGAACTGTTAGATACCCTTGGTAGGAAGCTATACGCCTTGAATCATCCGGACGCTCTTGAAAGCAACGAACAATATTCGTTGTTCTCCGGATCGGCTCGTTCTAATGTTGCGGTTAATTGAGAGTAGAGGGCACGCGCGCCCTTGATGAGCTCTCGGTCGTAGTCAACGCAAGTTTCAAACTATGCACGTTCAGTAACGTGATTAGCGGACATTTTTCAGCCCCCTCTAGACCGTGTTTCATGTTCTCGGTGTGCGGCAAAAGACGCTATTTATTCTCATCTTTCGAGCTATCGCTACTGCTGCACTGCAGAGTATCAGACGCGATTCAACGCCTTATCACTTCGTGCCGCCGCGGCAAGCCCCAGCACGAGGAATCTATAGCGATTGAATCCACTGCCACGCTGATCTCTACCGCTACGTGTGCTGCTGCGGCCCCAAAACATCGCTCAAGTAATGAGAGGATCTTCTCGATCGCGTCGCCGCGCAGTTCTGAAAATTGATTTTGTATCTTAGCTCCTTGTGTCTTGAGAGAGATTGTCAAAAAGTAGCTCAGGTTTGACAAACAGCGAAAACCTATGGTGCAAACGTTGTCGCAGATTTCGCAACTCATTCACTATTCCCAATCAAACGGGCGTTGGAGTTTCGACGGCTTCGATTGGTGTTTCACCCGTGGGCGTTCGCGAGACAGGCAAGCCGCTGTGTAGCGCGATAGTGTCTCCCTCTTCCATTTCCAGATCGTTTCCTTTTACCGCTTCAACGTTCTGTACCGTTTGACGGCGTGTTTCTATGGCTTTTTCATTGCTTCACATACTGCGTTTGAGGCGCCCCTGCAAAATCAACAAGGAGTCTTTTCTTTCAGTGTTTATCAGCATCAGTTCACACCTATCTTATAGATGCATTGCCGGGTAATAAACTGGCTAGTTTCTCCATCTCGCCCATCGTGGGGGTTTTTTGCACAAACGACCTCAGTAGGCACGCGGGGACTCACCTGTTAAAGTACCAAAGTGGCGAAGCGAAGCCATTCAATGCGACACGGCGATCATAGGCAAAAAGGGTAGCACCCCGAATAGAAGAATATCTGCGACGGCGTTGATCGTGACAACAAGCGGCAGATTCTTGGTCTTGTAAAATGCGACGCCTAAGACGAGCCCGGCTCCGAACGCGAAGAGGAGCTCGTAGCCGTTGAGGTAGTAGCCCGCGTGCATGGCGCCGAAGATAACGCTTGTAATCAGAATGGCAGGAACCGCTCCGCTGCGCTCGACAAGCGCTTGCTGCAGGAGAGATCGACAGAGCAGCTCTTCAATCAACGCCACGAAGAAGATCATCACGACGCTCAACTCAATGAGGTCGGAAATGGACAACGAAGGAATGAGGGCCTGATTTAGAAGGATTCTGTACTCAACGAGTGCGAAGGCCGTGCCGATGAGGGCGCCTAGGGAAGCAGATACTCTAACAGCACGCCTCCCGTGATACCGAGGTCAGAGCGGCTCATTTTGTCATATTCATTCATCGTCATCGCCCACAGACGTGCCGCCGACATCTAAATCGCGTCCCACACCCACTGCGAGAAACGTGAGGCGACTCCGAAACTCGTGGGGATCAAAAATGCGCCGGGCGTCGATCACCGCTGGTGTCGCCATGGATTGAATGAAGTCGTCCGGTGTCAACCGCTTGAAGTGTTCCCACTCGGTCAAAATGATACAACAGTGCGCTCCTGCGAGGCACGCCGAAATTGAGGGCGGATACTCGAGCCCTTCAAAGCCGGGCTGACTCACCTGCTTGACCACGGGATCGAACGCGCTGACGTGCGCGCCCGCCTTAAAGAGCGCGCGGGCAACTGTGAGGGATGGGGCCTCGCGCAGGTCATCGGTGTCGGGCTTGAAAGCGAGGCCGAGGAGGGCCACTTTCTTGTCCCGTGGTTCCCCGAGGGTTGCGAGAGCGAGCTGGGCGACATGGGAGGCTTGCGCGTGATTTACCGCCAGCGTAGCCCTCAGCAAAGGGGCCGAATAGCCCTGTGCCTGAGCGAACTTGCACAGCGCTTTTGTATCCTTAGGCAGGCACGAGCCCCCGAAACCCGCCCCGGCATTGAGGAATCGAGGGTTGATCCTCTCGTCCAGTCCCACGCCTGCCATCACGTTGGACACGTCAACGCCTGGAACCCGCTCACACACACGTGCCATTTGATTTGCATAGGAAATCTTCATCGCAAGAAAGGCGTTACTCGCGTACTTGATCATCTCTGCCGATTCAAGACTCATCCTGAGTATGGGGGTATCCGGCCCGTAAAAACCATCGAGCAGATCGGCCAGCCGTTGGCCCGACCGCTTATCATACTCTCCAATTACCACACGATCGGGGTGCAACGTATCCCGAATCGCCGATCCCTGTCGGAGGAATTCTGGATTCATGCACAGGCCAAAATCACGCCCTGCAACGAGTCCCGAGGCTTCTTCGAGAGCGGCCTTGACGGGGCCTCGCACCGTGCCTGGCGTTACGGTGCTCTTGACCACAATGAGGTGGTAGGCGTTCTTCCGTTGTAACGCACGCCCGATGTCCTCACTCGCACCGATGACGTAACGCAGGTCGATCGTTCCGTCAGCGTTCTCCGGCGTGCCTATGGTGAGAAAAGTGACCTCAGTTTGCCGCACTGCTTCAGAGCGGTTAATATCAGCGCGCAAGTGCCCCGATTCGATGCTTGTTCGCACCGCTTCATCCAGTCCTGGCTCGTAAAAGGGGGCTCGCTTGGCATTGATGATGCGCACCTTATCTTCGCTGCGCGTGGAGGCGATAACATCGTAGCCCCTCGACGCAAAGCACACGGCCGTGCTTAGGCCAACGTACCCGGTTCCAACGATTGATATGCGCTGCACTGCATTTTCGTGTGCCGTCATTCATTTAAAAGTTATGTTCGCGACGCCAAATTCCTTTGAAGAAGAAAAAAGAGTTATCTTCCGATGCACACGCGGCAGGTTTGCTCCTCAAAGTGACATAAAGGGGTACTATAGCAAAAGAAGCGTCTCGCTTTTCTGCAGACCCCGCCTTTAAGTCTTGTTCTTTGAAGGGGCGTGGCATTCTGCAAGACCTTCACCACCACAAATCGTGATGTTGGGCCCCCCACGTTGAAGGTTAACCTTTTATCGCAGCCGGTTGCACAACAAATCAAAAAGTCTCTAACGGAGTCATCACGAGTAGTTCGCACTACCGGCGAAGCCGCAGCCATTACAAGGCTTTCTTCATAGTTACTCCTTGAATGTATAGCGCGGCAACGAAAGTAACCAGAGGCGCTTGATGATCTGCTCGAGTGAAGAATTTACAGCGTATCGCGCAACGTTCGCGCGCGGAGCGAGGTGTTACGCCCTCAGACGACCAGCAATTGCGCTGGCCTCCTCCGATGTGAAAGGGAACAATGATTAAAAAAGCAGTGATACCCGCAGCGGGGTTAGGTACGCGCTTTCTTCCTGCCACGAAAGTGCAGCCAAAAGAGATGCTGCCGATTGTGGATAAGCCCGTCATACAGTTTGTCATCGAGGAGGCAGTTTCTTCCGGAATTGACGATGTTATTATCATCACGGGACGGGGCAAGAGAACGATCGAGGACTATTTTGATTTCTCTCCCGAGCTCGAGAATCACCTGGCCCACGACGGCAAATACGAACAACTTGAGCAGATACGGACGATATCCTCCTTAGTGGACATCCATTATATACGGCAGAAAGAGCCAAAAGGGCTCGGAGATGCCGTTTTGAAGGCAGAAAAACATATCGGAAATGATGCTTTTGCAGTGCTGCTGGGTGATGACATCATAAAGTCAACGGTTCCGTGTACGAAGCAACTCGGGATTCTCCATGAACGGTACAACAACCCTATCCTTGCTGTAGAGCGTGTTCCTGAAGAAAAAATATCGAGTTACGGCATCATAAAAGGAGAGCAGGTGAATCATTCGCTCTACCGTTTGAGTGACGTAATCGAGAAGCCAACCCTGCGAGAGGCCCCTTCTCATTTAGGCATCGTCGGACGGTACGTGATGACCGCGGACCTGTTTGATTGCATAAAACGGGTGCCTCGTTCCACGCGAAGTGAATTGCAGCTAACCGACGCGATTAGATTGCTCCTGAATGAGCGCCCGGTCTATGCTTACGTGCTCGACGGAGTGAGATATGATGCAGGGGATAAAATTGAGTACCTGAAGGCGGTGATCGACTTCGCGCTCGAACGAGACGACTTGAAACGGGAATTAATCGAATATCTCGTAAAAAAAAGACTTGTTTCGCAAAACGGTGGCCCGGCCTGACTTTGGTCAAAGTCTATACACTACCTTTCTTGGCCCGGATTGCGCAGGCCCGCGACGTGACCGCAGCGAAAGCTTGTGAAGAGGAAAACAAAGCTAGAACGATCGATGTCGCAGCGCTCGTAGTTTTTCAATGTATGAGTGACACGGGCGCGGATGCAGCGGAGGAAGAATGACGCGAGTTTTGGTAACCGGGTGCGCGGGATTCATCGGTTCGCATCTCACTGAGCGGTTATTGCAAGACGATAACGATGTGATAGGAATCGATTGCTTCACCGCTTACTATCCGGAAGAGCAGAAGCTCGCAAATCTGTCGCGTGCATTCAATCATGACAGATTCACGCTTATCAGACGAGACATCTTGGAGATGGATAGATTTCCACGCGTTGACCGCGTATACCACATGGCGGCACAGCCAGGCGTACGCGCTTCGTGGGGCGAGAATTTTGCAACGTACACGAAGAACAATATAGAAGCAACGCAGCGATTGCTGGAGTTTTATCGCTCGACAGAACTGAAAAGCTTCATTTATTCGTCTTCTTCTTCTGTATATGGAGACGCCGAGCTGCCAATGAAGGAGGATGCTCGACCGTTGCCCGTATCCCCGTATGGGGTCACTAAACTTGCGGCTGAGAATCTCTGTTATCTATACTGGAAGAACTATGGCGTCCCCGTCGTCTCTTTACGCTACTTTACGGTTTATGGGCCGCGCCAGCGCCCTGACATGGCCATCCATAGATTCGTGCACGCGATATTGAATGAACGCGAGATTGAAATTTACGGTGACGGGCAACAGCTGCGGGATTTTACCTTTGTCAGCGATGTCATTGACGCGCTCATCTTAGCGACTCAAAGCGATATCAAAGGGGAAGTTTTTAACATCGGAGGAGGGCACACGATAAGCGTCAACGCCCTCATCAAGAGCATAGAAAGTCTCGTGGGTAAGACGGCTCGTGTACGGCACGTCGACCAGCAAAAGGGAGATGCTCGCGATACGTTGGCAGATACCGCAAAGGCAAAGCGGCTGTTATCGTGGAGCCCGCAGACCGACCTTGAGGGTGGCCTGAAAACATACATCGAGTGGGTTCTGAAGGGTCCTCGTGTCGAATAGAAACGCGACAGTTGCAGAGCTCTCGTCTAACTGGGCTAGAGTTCTATGAGTTGGCTGATATTGTCCATAAAGAGCATCTCCGCGTCACGCGCAAGAAGCAAAGCCGATAGAAGATAATGACGTCGTCAATAATCGATAACCAGTCCACGGAGGAGTTTGAAAACGTCTCTCATTTGATTAGTGACAACCTGAAGATCAGCAAGGGAGAGATCCGGAGACTCAATCTGGCAGCGTTTTAAGGATTGAAAATACAAATCGCTCATAAGCGCGGAAGGGAGCCATGTCCCCTATCTGTTCGATTGATCCGTCATCGTTGTGTCTAACGAAGACGCGTAGATTCGCCTTTTGTGCAAAACGCTCATAAAGTGACGTGGGATCTGACGGCATAGTTACAGTGCCGGTGCACGTTGCGAAAGGGAACCTCCGTCCTAATGCTGCTTGTCGTATATGGCTACCATATCGAATTATCGTGCCCACGCGCGTATTAAAGTAAAATAGCTCTCTCTTATAAAGTCGCTGTATCTTTTTATTATGCTTGTTCATCACGTCAAATATAACCAGACCACCAAGACGCACGACTCTGAGCATCTCATCTATGGCTTTTTCCAAGTCCAAGAACAAGAAGGTTGCATTAAAACAGTACACACAATCAAAGCTGTCATTTGCACAGGGGAGCGCCTCAGCATTTCCGACGGTACAGCGGATATTTGGATTAGATGTGCGGCACACCTCGATAAGTTCGGATGAGAGATCAACCCCAAAAACGACGTATCCTTTTTTTTGAAAATAGTCAGCGAAGGGGACACCCGTGCCGATTGCTACCTCTAATAGTTTGGACGGGGGCGAGACATTCTTGCTGATATAGTCGCACAATGTTTTGGTATATGGATAGGATCCTGGATCTTTCTCTCGGTACCTACGCCAGACTTTATCTCCTCCGACGCGGATGTATGGCGAATCCATATAACGGCCCCTCCAAGTGTCTTACGTCGTACGTCGTTATACTAAACATTTTGCTTTTGCTGTAATCCATGAGGCGCTTGTTTCCAGAGTGCTCACAAGAACCGAGTTTGACGAAGCCATTCCCACGAATTGTTCGCTTTGACGATCAACGAGGGGTTCTTGCGCATCTTTGTAGAAATCCCCATAGGCAGGTCCTTTTGTCGAGCATCTCAGGCGAGAGCAAGAGCGGCTTCTTCGGAGTCGTGATCTTGCTGGGACGGGCCAGCAGAGACGCAGAGCCTATGTATAATACTAACCCTTAGATGACTCGTTGTCTGTTCGCTTGTGTGATGAAGAGCGACTATTTGATGCAAATAAAGTTAGTATTGGAAAAGAAACAAAGAATTAATTCTCTAATTAGTCCTGATTTTGAGCTTGTCTTTTTAATTATTTCTGCAAGGGGCCTTGCTTTGACGCTAAAAACAGTGACCGGGGCTTCTGGAGGTATCTTGTCAGGTTCAAGCGAGTCAATCCAATCATAAACAGCTGAAAATCCTAAGTTCTTAAAAAAGTGCCTCAGCTGGATGTGGGTAAACTGATTATAGTCAATTCCCCAGTCCATAACGTTCCTGCCTTCGCCGAGTTGTCGAACGCGGTACCGACATATATCTGGGAGCCATCCATACAGAGGAAAGTTAAATTCAGGTGAGCGAAGGCTATATTTGTTGCTTGCGTTGAAAAGGAGCAACCCGTTTGACTTCAAAGTATCATATACGTTTTGAAGCCCGCGCTCCCACCGCTTAACATGTTCGAAAACAGGCTGGGCAATTATAATATCGTATTTCATTTTGCCAATTGACGTATCTTCGATATAGCTTTGTTGAATATTGACCTCAATGCCATAGTTTTGGCCTAACTGGCGTGCCGTTTCGATTAATTGTGGACTGATTTCCAACCTTCGCAAGCAATCCTTTTTTTTGCAGAGCAGCGGAAACCACCCTGTTCCAGTTCCGATCTCTAACATAACGGTATCAGCGGTAATTTCTTTAAATTCGGCGATCCGACTGACCGTCGTCTCAAAACCGCTCTCTTCAGATTGCCGTTAACGGATACTTAGTGACACCGCTCGTCGCCATAGGAATGCTGTTCTTAAGCGCATAGCAGGTGGTTGTTCTGATCCTTTGGCTGAAAAAGCGGACCGCCGTGATGAGCGCAGTATGGGCCATAGGCGCTCTCATGAACTTTGGTTTGAACCTCCTCCTTATTCCATTTCTCGGCATTATCGGAGCAGCGCTTACCACTTTGCTCGCCTTTGCGTGCACGTTCGCGCTTACTACGGCCTTTTCTTTTCAGAGCTTCAGATTCAATATCAGCGCCTCGTTCATCGTCAAGAGCGTCTGCGCCTCTCTCGTGATGTCTTTGGTCCTTCTCTTCTGGGGCCCGGCAGGACTGCTGGCCTTACTTGAGGCGTTACCGCTCTCAGCGACTGTCTACCTAGCCACGTTGTTTGTTCTGGGGGGTTTGACGATTCAAGAGATCAGATTCTTCTACAACATGTTCGCAGCCGTATTTGCGCATTGAAGGTGGGGCACGGCCCCACCGCCTAAGGCAGGCCCATTTCACGCCAAAGATTTGGATGAACGACTTCTCACCGTAGAACCGACGAGTACCCGCTTTTTTCTTAAGAATCACAACGGTAATGAATCCGACACTCGAAGACTAAAGATGTAGCGAGATTCCACACATACAGCACCCCGCGCTTGACACGAAGGTGGCTATTCTAGAAAAATAGATATGAGAATACCTCTAACACGCTCTTACCCGCAGTCCGTCAGAGAGGTTCATTAGGTGAATGTACTGAACGACGGCGTGAAAAGCGAAGATTGAGCGTGGGGACAAAGTTGACGTGTAGATATAGTCAGCACGCGCAAGACCACTTTATGCTCTTTGCTGATGCAAGGGCCCTTTAATAGAATTTCAAGACGAACATGCTGGAGCTGGAGAGTCGACGATTAGGGTTTAAAACAATAGGAATCTGGTTCAGCTGGCGCCCCTTTGAGTTGACTGGCTACCACTACGTCAGGTTTCAAGACGCTAAGTCGAAACAGAATTTAAATGGTTTTCAAATGGACTCCAATTTTACCTCGGTTATTGATTTAACACAAGGGCTCGATACAATTTGGAAAAATATGGGCAAGGAGTCTGCTCGGCGCGGCGTTAAGAGAGCGCAAAGGGACGGTGTCAAAGTCAAACTAAATGATAACTACAACGAATTCCAAGATATTAATAAAGCATTTAGAAAAGACAAAGGGCTGCCCCCCTCTTTCATAAGTACCAACGTTCTCAAGCGAGCCGGTCCTCTCGTTGTTGCCGAGTACGACGGTGAGATAATATCCGGCCAATCCTATTTCGCGGATGATACCACGATAAGAGTGGTATATGGGGGTTCCAAGCGACTTGAAGGCGACAAAGAGCGGGCTAAGTTAGTAGGCAACGCGAACAGGTTGCTAATCTGGGAGGCGATAAAGTACGCGAAACGCAAAGGAATACGCGAATTTGATCTTGGAGGGTGTTATATAGGAAATAGCGATTTGGAAAGAATGCGAGTCAATACTTGGAAAAAAAGTTTTGGAGGAGCGCTCGTCAAGCGCTATCACTACACGAAGTACTATTCGAAGACATATAGACTCGCTTCCAAGTTGGCAACATTATATCGGTCAAAACTTAGACCGATGAGTTACTGAAAAGACTATACGTGACTGTATATGACGCAAACGCGCATATGCAGAGAATGAAGGGCTTTTAGACTTGTTCTGGACAAGCGATATTTATGCCTGCATGAATTACGGCAGCAAAGAACTAGGGACTAAGGAGCAAGAGAGAGATACAAGCTAACTGGTGGAGACCGACCCCACGATCCAGGGCTTGATAGCCGACTGCACGCGAGGCCCCACACCTAATAGTGGGCCAATCTTCCTAAAAACGATGATTCGTAAAAAGTTTGAAACGGTGAAAAAAATGACACCTAAAGATGATATTGAAGAGCTGCAAGCCGATGTAGAAGAGCTACGAGCAGCAAACGCTTGCAATTGTGGTGAGAAAACTGCTGATGAATTCTTTGAAATGGTAGATCTTGAAAAACGGTATATTTGAGCCGCAATCAGTGACATCGCCGCTGCGATCGGTGATTTGAGCGAAAAAGCAGGCGTTAACGCGAACAGTATATCGCTCCCGTATTTTGGGTAGCATTAGAAGAAAGGAGTAATGGGATTCAGGCAATGAAGCAACAAATCCGAAGAATCATCGAGTTTTTCCCTGGCGGCAAAACGATTCTACGAGTCTGGAACTCCGCTTCGCTGAGGCTTAGAATCCGTGTTAGCGGAATGCAAGGCGTTTTCACCAAGATTTATGAGGAGAACTTTTGGGGAAGTGCTGAAAGCGTATCAGGCCCAGGATCAACGATTGAATATACAAGAAACATAGTGGAGGAAATTCCCCGAATCGTAAGCCGCCTTGGGGTTAAGCGGATATTAGATGCGCCATGCGGAGACTACAGCTGGTTTCGCTTAATCGAAAGAGGAGATGATGTTAGCTACATAGGCGGAGACATCGTTGAGGCGCTTGTAATTAGCAATCAGAAGAAATACGGAAATGATACTACGCGCTTCATATGTCTTGACATCACGAAAGATAAGCTTCCTAAGGCCGATTTGTGGCTTTGCCGTGATTGCTTGCGTCATCTGTCCAATGATGATATTTTCAGAGTAATTGGCAATTTTCTGAATTGCGACATTCGATATCTGCTTGCGTCAACTTATACGGAATGCAAAATGAACACAGATATTCTGACAGGACAAGGCCGCCAGTTGAACTTAGAACTGCCCCCTTTCAGTTTTTGTAAACCACTACTTTACATAGAGGATTGGATTGAAGGTTGGCCTGTTAGACACTTGGCCTTGTGGGAAAAACATCAGCTCTCTCAAACTCTGGTCCCCAACAAAGCGCTTCAGTAGGCAGTCAAGCGCTGCCGAAGTATATAATGAAGCATACACACGCCGGTCATTTTCGGATACAATTTACCTTTTTTTGTGAACTCGTTAAGCAAGCCTCTTTTTCCGTTTTAATTCTCATTTTGGCATTGGTTGTCATGTGGCAGAATTAGCTAGAGATAGCGACACACAGGATATGACGAGTGGTACCTTAAATTAAAGGATACCGGTTCGACTGGCTTGAGAAAATAATAATGGACCATGCAAATCCGCTGAAGGATGAGGCGCGCTACGATCGTAGAACTTAAGAGACGGGATAAAACCCGCTAAAATCATTTCTTTTTGAAGGCCGAGTGAGCTCAGTCGAAATCGGATGCTTCACGGTCTTCTTTTACGTTCAGACAGGCAAGGTATACCTTTTC
>Ga0326728_10014964_pt1 | contig 16286 bp, 17 predicted proteins | sample MB3enrmetagenome_FD_207602 | JGI IMG/M metagenome (GOLD analysis project Ga0326728, IMG submission 207602) | Lab enriched peat soil microbial communities from McLean, Ithaca, NY, United States - MB31MN | ecosystem: Environmental > Terrestrial > Soil > Wetlands > Peat | place: USA: New York...
GGGAACCAACCTCTACGTTGGCGGTCTCTTCGACGCGGCCGACTTCGCCCCCGCCAGCCGCATCGCCATGTGGGATGGCAGCTATTGGCACAGTGTCGGCGGCGGAGTGGTGGGAAATGGCACGGTCCAGGCGCTGGCCACGATCGGAAACGTTCTCTACGCAGCGGGAAGTTTCACCAATATGGGCGGCGTTTCGGCCAGTCTTATTGCCAAATGGGATGGGACGAACTGGTCTGCCTTGGGTAGCGGCATCAGAGGAAGATCAGGGGCAGTCGATTGTCTCGGCGCCGGTGGTTCGGATTTGTTTGCGGGCGGGTACTTTCGCACCGCGGGAGTCACCGACGCCTGCGAGGTCAGCCATTGGAACAGCCAGACAGACTTTGACGTTCCCCAATTGCTCACACCGGCCTGGTTAAGCCCCGGCCAGTTTCAGACCCGGCTCTTTGGCATCGCCGGCCTCACCAACATCATCCAAGCCAGCACGGACTTGGTGTCCTGGACGGCGATTTTCACAAATAGCGCCGGGGTCTATGAGTTCAGCGACACGAACGCGGCAAGTTATTCGCATCGCTTTTATCGCGCCGCCCTGGGGCCTTGACAAAAGAGTTTAATGGCCCGGGCGCCGACCTGCCAGGCAATCCTTCCTTGTAGTTTGGAATGGGGCGCAAATCAGCGTTTGGACGCAGATTTAACCATCGCTCCGTCAGGAGCTTGGGTCTTCTTGGTCTGGTTTTCTGCAAATATTTCGCGCCTGCGGCGCTGACAAAAGTTGATTTGCGCACAGAGGCGAAAAGGGTTCTGAATTGATTTGAGCGCAGCCAGGAAACTGATTATAAATACGGCTGAAGAAGATGTTCACCGAGCAACCAACTTTGCCAGGCTTGCCGCCTTTGGAGAAACCGGCACATGGTTCTTTGGGTTCCCGGCGCGGACCCGCCAGCGTGGATCGGGAAGACAACAAGCTCAGGCTGGCGGATCGTGCCGCACACCAGTGGTATCGGTTTGTTCTTTCCTTCCCTCCTCATCTGGTTCGGGAGTACGTTGCCAAATTCGGACTGAATTCGCATCACCAAGTGCTTGATCCGTTTTGCGGCACAGGAACGACAGCGGTCGAATGCCAGAAACTCGGCATTCCCGCCTTCGGGTTGGAAGCAAATCCCATGGCCTGTTTCGCCAGTCAGACGAAACTCCAATGGGACATCGCGCCACAGAAGCTTCTGCGCCATGCGCTGAAGGTTGCTGAAACGGCAAATCAGCGGCTGGAACAAGATGGCTTTTTGGATGATGACGCTTATCGCCTTTTTGAGCGTCCGCCTGGAAAAAACGGGAAATTGCGCTCGCTGCCGGAGGAGGTTTCTGATCTATTGTTGACGGATTCAATCAGCCCGATGCCGCTGCACAAGACGCTGATTCTGCTCGAAGCCTTGGCGGAACATCATGACGACCAATTCAGCAATCATGAGCGGCTCGCGCTGGCTACTGCTCTGGTAAATGGTGTCAGCAACCTGCATTTCGGCCCTGAAGTTGGCGTGGGGCCGGCCAAGTCGGATGCTCCAGTTGTTTCTCTTTGGCTGGACGGCATCCGGGCAATGGCTCAAGATTTGGAAATCCTGGGCAAAACGAAAATGGCCAAGGCAATCGTTTATCAGGCTGATGCACGGGATGGCGCACCCATGTTGCCTTCCAACTCGGTGGATGCCGTTATCACTTCCCCGCCTTATCCCAATGAAAAGGATTACACTCGCACGACGCGCCTCGAATCAGTGCTGCTGGGGTTCATCCAATCCAGGAAGGAGTTGCGCTCCCTCAAGCAGCGGATGATTCGCTCCAACACGCGGGGCGTTTACAAGGCGGATACGGACGATTCTCTCGTGGCGGGCCACCCGCAAATTGATCGCATCGCCGCCGCCATTGAGAAAAGACGCATTGAACTGAACAAGGATTCCGGTTTCGAGCGGCTTTACGCACGCGTGACCAAGCTCTACTTCGGTGGCATGGCCCGGCACCTTGCCGCGTTGCGCCGTGTGCTGCGCCCCGGAGCTCAACTCGCCTACGTAGTCGGCGATCAGGCGTCCTATCTGCGGGTGATGATTCGCACGGGACAACTTCTGGCAAGCATCGCGGAATCGCTTGGTTACGAAGTCGTCGGATTTGATTTATTCCGGACCCGCCTGTCAACCGCCACCAAAGAACAGTTGCGCGAGGAGGTCGTGATCCTTCGTTGGAACGGCAGCAATCGCGGCAAAAAGTGAGGGACATGAGACGAACGAACCGGTACTCCGCCATTATCGAAAGAATCTTCACCAGCAAATTCATCCCCGGAACAAGGCTGGTGGACTTTAAACGCGATGAATTTGAAACCGTCGCGCGCCAGTTGCGAATCAAACTTCCGAAGAACCTTGGCGACTTGGTTTATTTCTTTCGATACCGGGCTCATCTGCCCAAAAGTATTCAAGAGAAGGCGGCCTCTGGCGAAACGTGGATCATTCGCCCCATTGGGAAGGGACAGTATCGGCTGGCCTTGGTTGCGGATCGTCCCATACAGCCGAACCCAAACCTTTCGACGACAAAAGTTCCCGACGCGACACCAGGCATCGTCGCGAAATACGCATTCGACGACGAACAGGCCCTGTTGGCGCGGCTCCGCTACAATCGCCTGATTGACATCTTTACTGGTGTGACCTGTTACTCTTTGCAAAACCATCTGCGAACCACCGTTCCAGGAATGGGGCAGGTGGAGACGGATGAACTCTATGTTGGGCTGGACAAAAAGGGCGCGCACTACATTTTCCCTGTTCAGGCGAAAGGCGGCGCTGATAAACTGAACGTCGTCCAGATTGAACAGGACTTTGCTGTTTGCGCGAACAAATTTTCCGGACTGATTTGCCGGCCGCTCGGAGCGCAATTCGTGAGTGGCGGAATAATCGCATTATTCGAGTTTGAGGAAGCGGATGGAAACGTCAGGATCAACGCCGAAAGGCATTACAAACTCGTCCCGCCCAAAGAAGTCACAAAAGAGGATTTGGAAAGCTATCGGCAACGAATCGCTGATTAAAATTCTTGGAATCCATGCCAGGACTGCCCCCTTTGCTTTGTTTTGCAGGGTCAATCCCGGGACTGGAAAAGCAGGTCGATTTTCTTTCGCACGGCGTCGTCCATTTTAATCAGCGGCGGCCACTCGCGTTTGAAGCCTTCGCCGGGCAGCTTTTGGGTGGCGTCAATGCCCATTTTCGTGCCGATGGCAAATTCACTGGTGGCATGATCCAGCGCGTCGGCCGGGCCGCGCGTGAAAAGGGTGTCGCGCTGCGGATCGGTCGTGGCGCAAAGGCGGAACAGCACCTCGCTGGTGTCCTGCACGTTGACGTCCGCGTCCACCACCACGATGTATTTGGTGAACATCATCTGGCCCATGCCCCACAAGCCGTGCATGATTTTGTAGGCCTGCATGGGGTAGGTCTTCTTGATGCTGACAAAAACCAGGTTGTGAAAGACCCCTTCGGCGGGCAGCGCCAGATCGACCAGCTCCGGGAAATTCATTTTCAGCACCGGCAGGAACAAGCGCACACTGGCGGTGCCGATGTAGAAATCCTCCATCGGCGGCCGGCCCACGATCGTGGCCGGATAAACGGCCTCCTTGCGATGAGTCAGGGCGGTGACGTGCAAGGCGGGATACAAATCCGGCAGCGAATAATAGCCGGTGTGGTCCCCGAACGGCCCTTCCCTGCGCAACGGTTCCTTCGGATCCACATAGCCTTCGATGACAAAATCGGCGTCGGCGGGAACCTCCAGGTCGTTGGTCAGGCATTTGACCAGTTCGACGGATTTCCCGCGCAAGTAGCCCGCCAGCAGAAACTCGTCCATTCCATCCGGCAACGGCGCCGAGGCGCAAAAAGTCAGCACCGGATCGCCGCCGAGGAACACGCTGACCGGCATGGGCCGTCCGGCTTTGTAATAGCGCCTGCCGTGGCGGGCGGCGACTTTTTGGAGTTGCCAGTGCAGGCCCGCCGTTTGGCCATCGTAAATCTGCATTCGGTACAGGCCCACATTGCGTTCGCCGGTGTCGGGGTCGCGCGTCACCACGCAGGGCAGTGTGATGAATCGTCCCGCGTCGAGCGGCCAGCATTTGAGGATGGGCAGGTTGGCCAGGGTGGGACAGGCCTCGGGCGCGCCGCCGGCCAATTCCGCCGCCCGCAACGCCACTTCCTGGCAGGCGCCGCGCGGGACGAGCTTCGGCTTGGCGTGGCGCAAATCCAGGGCCAAACCGAGCAATTTGATCGCCTCCCCAAAACCGACCGGCGGCTTGGCCTTGAGCAACGCGCCCAATTCCCGCGCCGCCTCTTCCACCGAGCCGGCCCCCATGCTCATGGCCATCCGCTGCTGCGAGCCCAGCGTGTTGATGGCCACGGCGAACGGCGACACCCGGCCGTTGACCGTCGGCTGCTCGATGAGCAACGCTTGCCCGCCCCCCGGCGATTTCATTTCGCGGTCGGCCAACTCGGTGATTTCCAATTCGGTGGCGATCGGCTGGGAGACGCGCTTGAGTTCGCCGGCCTTTTCCAACGCTCGCACAAACTGGCCAAAGGAATCGTAGGCCATATTATGAAACGCCACTGATCATCGGGGAACTTTATGGGGTTGAGGGCGGAGAAAGCAAGAAGGTATGCGAGGATAAGCGTCATTAGGTTCATTATGTCTCGCAAGTGGGTCAAAATGACTCACAGTGACAGGTTATACCAGTGTGACACAAGAACATCTTCTGTTGATTATCAACGGTTTACGCATGTCTCCTTGGATGGCATTGCGGATGCTGTTCATGCGCTGTGGCTGGAACACAGTGTTCCGGCGGTCTCCTCGGCCCAAGGCAGACTTGGCTGGGGAGAGATCAAGATCAATTTGTCTGCAAATGAAAAAGGTGAATATGAATACATTAACTCGTTGGAGTCCACTGCGAGACTTGGAGCGCATGTCGTCGCTGTTGGATTGCACCCCGACTCTGTTCCGGCGCGCCAATTTGACACCGGAAGATGAGAACATCACGACCCCGGAATGGGCGCCGCTGGTGGACATTGCCGAGGACGACAAGGAGTACCTCATCAAGGTGGAACTTCCCGAGGTGCAAAAGGACGATGTCAAAGTGACGGTGGAGAACGGCACTCTGACCATCGCGGGCGAACGCAAAGCGGAGAAGGAGGAGAAGGGCCGCAAGTTCCATCGCGTGGAACGGTACTTCGGGCGGTTTGAGCGCAACTTCACCATCCCGGACGACGCCGCGGGCGAGAATGTGAAGGCGGAGTTCAAGGACGGTGTGCTGCGAGTGCACCTGGCCAAAAGCGAGAAGGCCCGCCCGAAACAGATTGAAGTGAAGGTTGCCTAAGCCCGACCCCGTCCGGAACGCGTCCCGCCGACGCGTTTCCGGGGGGGCGGCAGGGCCGCGGAAATTTCTCGCTTCCCGCGCCGCGATTCCCAATTCTGGCGTGTGCCCAAGTGGGTCAAATTCTTGCTGGGAGTTTTGCTGCTGCCCGTTTGCCTGGGCACGGCCCAGGCTTTGTGGAGGGTGCTCCTCAATTCGGCCGCGGCGGGACGGGTCTGGCTCCCGCTGCTGGCGGGGGCGGTATGTTGGCTCGCGATTTTCCTGCTGCTGCCCAAACCGATGTGGGTTTATGTCGTCGGCCACGAACTGACCCACGCGGTCTGGACGTGGTTATTTGGGGGCCGGGTCAAACGGCTTCAAGCGAGCTCGGGCGGCGGGCAGGTCATCACCACCAAAAGCAATTTCCTCATCGCGCTGGCGCCGTATTTTTTTCCTTTCTACGCCGTGCTGGTGGTGGCGGTGTTTTTCATCGGCGATCTGCTCTGGCACTGGCGCCGGGCCTATCTGCCGTGGTTCCATTTGCTGCTGGGAGCCGCCTACGCCTTTCATCTCACGCTGACCTGGGAGATTTTGAAGACCCGGCAGACGGACATCACCAGCCAGGGCCGGCTTTTCTCGGCGGTCATCATCTTTCTGGGCAACGCCCTGGTGCTGGTGATCGGCGTGCCGTTGTTGACGGGGCAGAGCCTGCTGCATGCCCTGGGCCTGTGGTTCGACTGCACCCGCGCCATTTTGGAGCGGGTGGCCAACATGCTTTGACGGCGCGACAAAACGCCGTGGCGTAGGGGTCAGTCCTCACTTTTTGCACTTCTTGTCCTTCTCAACAGGTTTGACACATGGCTCCAGCTCGTCATGTGCGGGCGCGCCGCGATCCGGGCCAAATTCAATGTCGTCTCCGCCCCCAGCCGGCGGGCCGGTTCCACCTTGTGTTTATCGCCATGTCCTGGCTGCGTTGTCACCGGTCACTTAAAACCAGCCAGTCGGGCTCGAATCGAAACCGGCCACCCCGAGGCGGGGATTTCACAACAGGGTCAAGGGTAAATGCAAGGCATGTTCATGCCGGTTGAGAATAAATGAACTTTTCAGCCCGCTCGCGTAACTTATCCTGTGAACAGCGATGTCCGCGACCCCGGAAACTCTGTATGAACAGACGCTTGTGATTCGAAGCCAGTTGGGCGACGAAGCGGCGTTTGAGGAGTTGCTGGAATCGCACGGGCCGCGGCTGCTGCTGTTCGCGCAACGCATGCTGCAGAGTTCACCCGAATCGGTCGCTGACGTGACGCAGGAAATCTGGGTTGCGATTTACCGCGCCCTGCCGAAGTTGCTGGATGCTGCCAAGTTCCGCCACTGGACTTACCGCATCGCGCGCGACCGCATCTATCGGGAATATCGCCGGCGCAAGTTGCCGGCGCGGATGGCGGACAATGGGCGACTGGCAGAAGTGCCCGAATCGGCGGAATCGGATGCAACGATTGATCGCGAGGCCCTGCACCGTTGCCTGGAGTTGATCTCGCCGGAACACCGTGAGGCGCTGGTTTTGCGGTTCTTCGAGGAGATGACTTACGAAGACATCGCGCGCGCCACGGACAGCAGCGTGGGCACGGTGCGCTCGCGCATTTATTACGGCAAAGAAGCCTTCAAAAAAGCATGGAAAGGAAAAACAATATGAACCCTCAACCCATCCCTCCAGCGCCGGACGCCGGCGCCATCAACGAACTGGTCAAGACGGCCGTGCATTCGCACCGGATCAAACTGCGGATACTGACCACGGCGGCATTGGTGTTCGGAATCGCCGCGATTGCCGCCAGCATTTATATCGCGTCGTTTTGGGTGATGATGAAGTCCATGCAAGTGGAGGTGTTCCGTGACTTCCCCAGGTCCGTGCAACAGGCCAAAAGTGAAACCATCGAGCAAAGTGTGCAACGCATAAACAAGATGCTCAGTATTGAGGCGTTTCTGACACAGATGGCGAGCACGCAGGCCACAGCCCTGGCCCTGGCCGTAGTCATGCTTGGACTGGGAATGCTCATTCTGCTGACGGTGGTGGTCCTGAACCGCCGGGTTGCGCTCAACCAGATCAACAACAGCCTCGCGCAAATATCGAACCAACTGCGGGAATTGAAGACTGTGCGATAAAACGCAGGATTACACTTGCGCCGGGGCGAAAATTGAGGCGAAATGGCGAGGCTCATATGAACCTGGGCGACATTTTGACCGTGGAGAACATCCTCCCGGATTTGCCGGCAACCAATCGCTGGGAGGCCATTGACCAGTTGATCGACAACCTGGTGGCCACCCACAGAATCGAGGCCGCCAATCGCGATGCCATCGTGGCCGTGGTCAAAAAGCGCGAGTCCTCCATGAGCACCGGCATCGGTTTCGGCATCGGCATCCCCCACGCCTCGACCGATCTGATCCATGAAGTGGTGGGGGCGCTGGGCCGCGCCGGCAAGGGGATGAACTTTGACGCCCTGGACAATCAGCCGGTCAACCTCGTCATGCTCTTCCTGGTGCCGCAGGGGCAATTCCAAAAACACCTCCACACCCTGGCCAACATCGCCAAGCTGCTTCACATCAAGGAATTTCGGCAGGAACTCGAACAAGCCCCCGACGCCGCGGCCATGTATGGCATCATCAAGAAGTATTCGGAGCCGGCGCCGGCCTAGAGTGTTTTTACAGTTGCACCCGGTAGGGCGAGGCTCCCGCCGGGCCGTCTTCCTCCCCGGCAAGCCCGCCTCTTAACCCCGCCCACCCCGTGCTGCACAAAATCCTAGAACAAAAGTTGCAACAAGCCGTGGCGGCGGTCGTGCCGGGGGCCGATCTCGCCGCCGTGCTGGTGCGGCCCTGCCCGGACCCGAAGTTTGGCGATTACCAGAGCAACGCCCTGATGGCGCTGGCCCGCGCCCGCAAGCTCAATCCGCGCCAATTGGCCGCCGAGGTGGCCGGCAAGCTGGACATCGCCCAATGGTGCGAGCCGGCGCAAGTGGCGGGCGCCGGTTTCCTGAATTTCCGGCTCAAACCCGCCGCCGTGGCGGAAGCCCTCTCCAGCGCGGCCCGGGGCGGCCCCCTCTTTTTCCAGAAAACGGCCCGGCCGCGTTGCATTATTATTGACTTCAGCTCGCCCAACGTGGCCAAGCCGATGCACGTGGGCCACATCCGTTCCACCATCCTGGGCGATGCGCTGGCGCGCCTGCTGCGTTTGCTGGGACACCGCGTCGTGACCGACAACCACATCGGCGATTGGGGGACGCAGTTCGGAAAACTGATCGTGGGCTGGAAGACGGCCCTGAACCGGGAGGCGCTGGAGGCCGACCCCATCGGGGAGATGGAACGGCTTTACAAGATGATCAACAACGCCTGCGAGCTGGACCCGAAAGTCCTGGAAGCCGCCCGCCAGGAATTGGTCAGGCTGCAGGGCGGCGACGAGGAAAACCTGCGCCTCTGGCGCGAGATGATCACCCTGTCGGAATCGCAGTTCCAACGCGTTTATGCCCGGCTCGGCATCACTTTCGATTATCAATACGGCGAAAGCTATTACCATGCGCGGCTGGGGCCGGTGGTGAGCGAACTGGCGGCGCGCGGGCTGGCCCAGCCGAGCGAAGGCGCCCAGGTGGTCTTTTTCGCCGGCATCCCGGAGTTGAAGGAGCACCCGGCCCTGGTGCAAAAGAGCGACGGCGGGTTCAACTACACCACCACCGACCTGGCCACCCTGCAATTCCGCCTCGAAGGCGGCTCCTGGGGCGCGAAGCCCGACGACATCATTTATGTGACAGGCGCGCCGCAGCAGCTTCATTTCCAGCAGGTCTTCGCCCTCTTCCGCCTCTGGCATCCGGAAGCCCGCGTGAAACTGGCCCACGTCTGGTTCGGCTCCATCCTGGGCGAGGACGGCCGCCCCTTCAAAACACGCGCCGGCGATACCGTGCGATTGGAGGATTTGCTGGACGAAGCCGAGGAACGGGCCCTGCTGGTCGTTTCGGAAAAGAACCCGGAACTGGGCCGGGCGGCGCAACGGGACATCGCGCGCGTGGTGGGCCTGGGCGCGATCAAGTATGCCGACCTGTCGCAGAACCGGCAGAGCGATTACATCTTCAGTTGGGACAAAATGCTCTCGCTGCAAGGCAACACCGCCCCCTACCTGCTCTATGCCTACACCCGCGTGCGCAGCATCTTCCGCAAGGGCGGCGAGGCGGACCCCGGCGGCGCCGGCACGAACATCGCCCTGGACGCGCCGGAGGAAATGGCCCTGGGACGGCACCTGCTGAATTTCGGCCTGACGCTGGAAGGCGCGGCCGAGGATTATCGCCCCAATTTTCTATGCGCCTACCTTTACGAGTTGGCGGGGCATTTCGCGCGGTTCTATGAGAATTGTCCCGTCCTCAAGGCCCGAGGCCCCTCGCGCGACTCGCGCCTCGCCCTCTGCGACCTGACCGCGCGCGTCCTTCGCCAGGGCCTGGAAGTCCTGGGCATCGAAACCACCGAGCAAATGTGAGGGGGGTTGTGTGAAAAGATTTATTGTATCTCTGTTGGTAGCCGCTTTTGCCCTGGCATTGCTGCTTGCGGTTTGGCCATACAGACTCGTCGCCTCTCCGAATGTGGTTCTCCATGTCGTCGATGAGGGCGGACGGCCCTTGATCGGGATGCGTGTCGTGCGGCAGTGGGATACTTCTGAAGGGCAAAAGGGGGAAGATGAGACAACCACCGACGCGAAGGGGAGCGTTAGCTTCAAACGAATAGAATTCAGGATGAGTTGGCTTAAGCGCATAACCAAACCCTTAGTGATTTTCGTGCCTGCGTCCTGCGGTCTCGGTTGGGAGGTCTATGGCCATGCACTGTTTAATATCTACTGGCCGCGAGGTTACGCGCTTAGGTTCGACGATAGGACCTGGAAAAAAGCCGACGCAACGTACGAGAACCGCGAAGGCATCCATATCTATGACCCGTCGTTGGCTTCGAACAAAGATTATATTGGACTTTATGTTTTCAACAAACGCGCGGATTTTGAGTACACAATAACGCTTTATAGGGCCCGTTAACGCCGGACCATCAGGCAACGCTCTATCTCCCTGGCCGGAATTCATCCGTGAAATCCGCGAAATCTGTTCAATCCGTGGTTAGTCCTTTGAGGCTGCAATCCTTTTGGTTGCAGCCCCTCCTGCGCCGCGGCCTCCCTATTGCCCCGCGTGTCCAGTCAAACCGATTTTCTGCAACGCCGCAAATACGTCCGTGTCCTTGAAGTCGCCCGTGACGGTGAAGGACGGGGCGTTCTTGACGGCGTTGTTGGTCGTCACGCCCGGCACGTCCGCCAGCGCATGATTGACGGCCTTGACGCACTTGGGGCAGCAGAGATGGACCCCTTCAACCTTCAGGGTGTGGACCCTCTCGCCTTTCGCGCCGGTTTCCGACGGGACCTTGATGGCCGGGTCGGAGGACTCGCCGAAATAACCGGCCTTGACCAGGGCCTCGACGCCCTTTTGCAGCGCGGCCTTGTCCGGCCCGGTGATCTCGACCGTCTCGGCGTCCTTGTCCGCCACGGCCTTGACGCCGCTGACGCCCTCGACGGCCTGGGCCACGCCCTTGACGCAGCCCTGGCAGCAGAGATGGACATTGCTGAGCTTGACAGACACATCCTCCGCCTGCGTGACATAGGCGAAGGCCATAACGGTAATTGCGGAAAGAAGAATAGATTTCATAAAAACACCATTTTTTCAACGATTCACTAACAGTTTCAACGACAACCCCAGTCTAAACGCCCCGGCACCCAATCGTCAAGTGCATGGGTACGCTTTCACCAACGCCACCCGAAATCTCTTCATTGGCCGCGTATGCTGCGGCTTAGCCGATTGACAATTCTTATTCACTGTACACAATTCCGTCAGAGTGCTTATGTTGGCGCTATCCTACACAGTCGCCGGTAGGGGCGGCTCCGGCCGCTCCACCTACCGCACGCTGCCACAACGGTCGAAACTCAAAACCTGAATATGGGCACACTTCCCACCATCAAGGAAGAACTGTTAATCCTGACCAAGACTTATCCCTCACCCAGCACTCAATCCCGTGAGACGACCTGCGTCGCCGCCGTTAACAGCCACGGTGAAATGCGCCGCCTCTTCCCGGTCCCCTATCGGTTTCTCGACGGCTCCGCCCAATTCAAAAAATGGGAATGGATTACCGCCCGCGTGGCAGTGCCGGACAGGGACCACAGGCCCGAGAGCCGCCGCATTGACGCTGATTCCATCGAGCGCCCCGGCCACATTCTGGAAACCAAGCATGGCGACTGGAGCGAGCGGCTCCGCTGGATCGAACCTCACATTGTCACGTCGTTCGCCGCGCTGGAGGCCAGGCGCCAGGCCACGGGCCAGACCCTTGGCTTCGTCCGTATTTCCAAAATCCTTGAATTGAAAATAACCCCGCTCAAAGAGGCAGACTGGAGCCAAGCGGACAAGCTTAAACTGACCCAAGATGGGCTCTTCGACAGTGTCGAAATTAAGAAGCGGCAGCCTCTGCGCAAACTCCCTTACGATTTCCATTACCGGTACGAGTGTGCCTCCGCTGACGGAACGGAGATCAACACGCACAAACTAACGGACTGGGAAGTCGGCGCATTGTATTGGAACTGCGTTAACGCCTATGGCCCAAACGGCTGGGAGACGAAATTCCGGCAACGGCTCGAAACCGAGTTCGCTCAGAAAGACCTGATCTTCCTGATGGGCACCATTCACCGGTTTCCCGACCAATGGCTTATTGTTGGCCTCGTCTATCCGCCTAAGCCGGCACCAGGCGCCGCCAAACAATTCGGCCTGTCATTGGACCGGTGAGGTGGCTGATCTTCACATCTTCGTCAACCATCGTCGCCACCTTCTCTGCCACATAGGTGCGATGGCAGAAGTTGAAATCCTCCTCATAGCACAGCAGACAGCACCGCTCCTGCTTCATCCAGCCCGCCAGCTTTTCCAGCGCTTCGGTCTGTCCCTCAAGATGGGCCTTGTACCGCCTCGTATAGTGCGCCCAGTCATTGTCCGCGCGGTATTCATGCCGGATGTTCCGCGGGCAGCCCAATTCAACAATGTGCTCGTACTTAAGCTCGTGCTTCACGATTGCGGCCTCGAGCGCAGCTTTGGCGAACCCCGGATTGCGGCTGATCGGCAGCTCCCGAACGTCCACGAGCAGCGTCACCCGGCAGCGTTCCAATATCCCGAGGAATTCTCCTCGCGAGAGCCCCTCGTAGCCGATTGTCATCAATTCAATCATGAAAACGCTGCTTTCTTGCCAGACGGTTTCACCGCTGGCGAGCCTATTCGCCGCAATGTGCCACAAAACAAAGCCAAGTCCAACCAGGCGCCGCGACCTGCGGCCCGGCGTTCAACGCAAGGGCGCGTCCTGGCCAAGTCTGCTGCGGACGAACTGGATGTTGCCGCGCAGGTCGTAGAACTGGCCGGCGAAGGAGGTGGGGATTTTCATCTTATTGACCTCGCTTTCGATGCGCGCGAGCCGGGCCATGAGCTTTTCCTGGTCGGCCGGCGTTCCTTCAGCCGACCGGCTGCGTTCCAGGGCCAGCAACTCGCGGTACCAACGGTTGATGCGCATCTGCATCCGCCATTTGAAGAGCGCCGGAATGACGCGCAAGGCGGGAATCATCAATACCACCAACGGCACAAATACCACCACAATGCGGCTTACCAGGCTGGCCAGCCAGAAGGGCAGCGAACCGTAGAAAAGTTTCTTGCCCGACTTGAAATAGCGGATGGCGTCGGGGCTGATGGGGAAATCGTGCTGGATCAGGACCGGGAATTCGCCGCGGCGCTTGAACAGGCCGGGGGCGCCGTGGGCCTCATGGGCCGCATCCAGCAACAAGTCCGACAGGGCCGGATGCAAATTGGGCCGGGCCAGAAGCTCGACGGTCGGGCCGATCAGGTTCACGTCGTGCGCCGGGATGTTCCGGCCAAAATCAATGGAGCCTTGCGGCAGTTCCAGCTTGTTGACATAACTGATGCGGCGGGTGTAACCGTCGGCTTGCGTAAAGTCGAAAAGCTGGATGCCGGGCGTCAGCTCAAGCTGGCGCATGACCGCGCCCGAAGTCGTGTCGCCCATCAGGAAGACGGCATCGACGACGCCGGCCAGCAGCGCGCGGGCGGCCTCGCTGCCGTCCAGGTCAACCAGGGTGGTCGGGCCGCCGGGGGTGATGCCGTTGAGGGCGAGCAGTTGCAAGGCCAGGGAGCGCGTGCCGCTGCCGGCCGGGCCGATGGCCACGCGCTTGCCGGCCAGGCCGGAGAGCAGGTTGATGGGCGTGGGACTGCGATAAAAAACCAGCAGCGGCTCGTAAGCGATGCTGCCCAGGGAGACAAGCTGGTTGCTGCCGGGGGCGTCGGTGATGCCGCCTTGCACGAAGCCGATATCGACATGGAACTTTGCATCATCCAGGCGCCGCAGGTTCTCCAGCGATCCTTGCGAGGGCAGAATCTTCAGCGTCACCCCTTGCCGCGCCAGGATGACGCGGTACTTCTCGGCGTTGGCCTGGAAGGAGCTGCCGGGCGCGCCGCTGGTGATGATGAGCGCGCGCGGCGGGGCGGAATGAAAGAACCAGAAGACGGCCAGCAGGAGGATCAAAGCGCACAGGACAACCACCGCCAGGGCCAGGCCCCGGCTCAGGCCGAAGATTTCCATGAACGGCGCGGTCAGGCGGCCAAGTCGGGTTTCACGGTTTTCTGCCACAGGCGCCCCCGTTTAGCGTTTCCAGTCGAAGGCCCCCTTCTTGAGCGCATAGACGTAACCAATAAACAGGATGAACATGAAACAGCCCATCGACCCCAGGATCAACCCGGCGTGCCGCGCCAACATCGCCCGGTAAATCACCGCCCAAGGATAGAGGAAAACGACCTCGATATCGAAGAGAATAAAGAGCATGGCCACCAAATAGAACCTGACCGAGAGCCGGGCGCTGCCGTCGCCCACGGGCAACATGCCGCATTCGTAGGCGGTGTTCTTGATGGGCGAATCCTTGCCGCGCTTGCCCACCAGCACCGACACCAGCAACGTGCCGCCGGCAAACAACACCGCCACGATCCCCAGCATCAAAACCGGGATGTATTGCAAGAGTTGATTATCCGCCATTCCCATGACCGCAGCTTAAAAAACCGCCCCTCCGCTGGCAAGAGCGAACTCCAACCCATGATTGCTTGTTCCTCGAAACCCGTGCAGGCGCGCATCTCAGTTCCTTGCAGGGGAGCGCGACCGTCCCCGGTCGCCCTGTCCGGCGTCCCGCCGGACAGTCCCATGCCCACGCCGAGCCCCAACCCTGCCGACGCACCTTCTACGCTGCAAAAAAAAGAGATGCGCCCCCGTTCAGGTGGACTGGAAAAAAGCCTTGCAAATCTGTGCAAAAGGATCATAGTCAACAAAAAGGCTCACGCTGGCCGTGGTCAAACAACTAGCGCACTATTCTTAAAATCCAACATCGGACTGCGAGGAAGCCATGAATGACGAAAATGACAAGTTTGAGAAAATACGCGAGTTTTTTTCGAACTCTCGCTCTCACTTTTGCCTGATCTTTCGCCGCAAGCCGAATATCATTAGGCTGAGGTTACAATGGTGTAAAGCCGCGTCTTCGGACAACAAGACCCATGAAGAATATGACAAACTCGCTGCAACTTACCAAGAAATTGCGTTCAATAGCTATCGGCATAAACGAAATTTTATAATCAAAGAAACCGTGTCAGGTGGGCATACTAAGACCCAACGATGGTGCGGATTTGACATTTCTGTGACAAGAAATGAAAACCAGCCGCCCGCGAATTCTCGAGGCAAGCGTTGGTGGCAATTTGTCGTTGGATCTGGAGCAATTCGTGACGCCGGTTATGTTATTGTTGCCAGGGTAGCCGCGAGAGACGCGAGCGAAGTGCGTGATTACATAAATCAGATTCAACGAATAATGGAGGGCGAAAAATTACATTAGGCACACCAGCGCGCCGCCCGCTGCTGGACCGCCGGCAGCTTGCTCCAACTGCGCCAAAAGGACTTGGCGGCGCGAAAGCGATAATTCATTGGCCGCCCGGATACGGCTCATTCAACGCTGTGTCCAAATCCACCACGCGGCCGGCGGCGATGTCCGCCATTCCTTGTTTGAACTCTTCTGGAATCCAGGAATCATCGGATTCGACTACGAATTTAGTCACCCGCGCCCGCTCGTCCGATGGCAACGCCTTAATCTGCTCAATGATTTCCTGAGCGCTCATGTTCGTAATTTCCCATAAAGAGTCTCCTTAAGCAAGCTGCAACCGCAGCCAGCCAAGGGTCAAGCACCGTGACGTCAACAAGCGGCATCTGCATCATTTCTCATCCATGGTGCCGCGACAACCAATTCCATGCCCACTTCGAAAAACCAGCGTGGCTTTTACAATTGACTACCACGGCTTGCGGTTGTCCGTCACGCCGGGCCAGTCGTCGGTGCGGAACGGCACGGCGGGCAGGCCGGCCCCGTTGAAGAGCGTGGCCGCCGGGTTGGCCTGCCAGGCATAACGCGCCGCCTGCGGGTCCGGCACGTCCGGGGACGAAACAATCACCGAATCGCCTTCCACTTTGGCCTCCGCCCAATGCCATTTCCGGTCTTCGCCGGCCACGGAGAACTCCTGCAGCTTGTCTCCATTCACCACCAGTCCGCCGTCGGTATGGGCGAAACGCAGCTTGAGCGCGCCCGGAAGATGCTTCAGCGAAACCCAGGTCGGGCCTTGGCAGGGAATCTTTTCCCCAAACTGCTCCGCCAGCGCGCACAGGGCCAGGCGCTCGCCGACCACTTTCTTCTCCCTGGGATGGATATTGTCCGGGTCGCCCGTATCGATGGTGACGGCCAGGCCGCAATGCTTCACCGTTCGCGCGGTCAAGGCCTGCGCCTCGCGCAATTCGGCCCAGTCGTCGCTGCCCG
>Ga0326728_10014970_pt1 | contig 16282 bp, 7 predicted proteins | sample MB3enrmetagenome_FD_207602 | JGI IMG/M metagenome (GOLD analysis project Ga0326728, IMG submission 207602) | Lab enriched peat soil microbial communities from McLean, Ithaca, NY, United States - MB31MN | ecosystem: Environmental > Terrestrial > Soil > Wetlands > Peat | place: USA: New York...
TCAATCGGTCCCGCTCTTTCCCACTCAACATCAGCATCTCCTGTTTTTCCATCCGTCAAGTTTGACGGAGTTCAACAGGACATTTCTACTTTGCTGAAACAGGACATTATCATTTTGCCGCGACAGGCGAAAACTGACTGGCGACGAATGACTTGCGAAGTGGTACACTGCGGCACGCAAGTGAACGGTTCGGTGTCTAATGGTTCAGCCGTGGACGCTCAATTAGCATTGAAGCTCGCGCTGATTGTCCTGAGCCTGGTCTCAGGCCAAACCGCGCACGACGCGGAACGAGTCCTTCTCCCAATCAAAGAGGGTCGGAACTGCGGCTACATCGACGTAAAAGGACAAGTTATCATCACGCCGCAATTCAGTCAGGGGCGAGGTTTCTCCGAAGGGTTAGCAGCGGTTGAGGTTGACCGCAAATCGGGGTACATCGACGAAAAGGGAAAACTCGTAATCCCTCTGCGATTCTACCATGTTGAAAGGTTTTCGGAGGCCCTCGCGCCCTTCGCCGTTCAGGCAAGAATCGCCAACTGTTGGGGAAACGAGCTATGGGGCTATATTGATAGGACAGGGTCCGTTGTGGTGAAAGCTCAATATGGATATACCTGGGGATTCAGTGAGGGCTTGGCAGCGGTCGTCGTGTGCACTTCACGAAGTGATGGTAGGTTGGGCTTTATCGATCGTTCAGGGAGAATGGTAATTGCTCCCACTCTCGATTTTGCGGGGAGCTTCCATGATGGGCTGGCTGACGTAAGGATCGGCGAGAAATACGGCTACATCGACAGAACCGGAAGGTTGGTGATTCCGGCGACATTCGAGATGGCTTATCCATTTTCCGGCGGGTATGCCGCGGTAGGAAAAGCCACCACAACCAAATATGCCGATCGGTTTGGATTCATAGACAAAAGCGGCAGGATGGCAATTCCATTCAAATATGAAGACGCATACTTGTTTGGTGAAGGGCTGGCTCCGGTAATGGTTAAGGGGAAGTGGGGGTTTATCGATAAGGCTGACAGGCTTGTCATTCCCTGTCAGTTTGAACACGCCTTCGGGTTCTCGGAGGGACTCGCTGCCGTGGACGTTGGTGGGAAGTATGGCTATATCGACCGCACGGGTAGAATCGTCATCGAACCCCGATTCTATATCCCGGGAGAATTTCACCACGGGATCGCATGCGTCATGAGTGACCCTCGTGACTGGGAGGGCCACGTTGTAAAGAAGGGCTACATCGACAGAACCGGAAAGTATATTGGGGGCCGAAGTACTGATTACTGGTTCTGCCGGGGCAGCGGTTCCATTCTCCCCTGTTCACACACAAGGTTCTATACAAGGTTGGTAGTGACACGGAGGTGGCATGGCGCTCATTATCACCGACCTTGCGAGGTTTGTGAAGTTCCACTTCCGGCGTTTTCACTCAGCGAGTAGACCGATTTCAGCCAAGATGCGAATTGGTTCCAACTCACAATCGAATGGGACGCCAACATTCTAACGCAGTCGTTGAGATTGACCGTTTCCACTGATCTCCTCAGAATCGCATTTTCGGAACGGAAAAGTGCCTCTTAATCTCGGAATTCGGGTTGAATGGGTGCTGAGAAACGTGGTATGCTCCCCCGCGTCCTTGGTCGGTACCGCGCGGTTCCATCCAAAAGACGAGGCGAGGATGGTCGCGCGCAGTGGCGGTTCCAACTGCCACTTAGTGTCGCGTAACACCTAAGTTTGACCATTCGCCAGCGGAACTGCGCCCTGGTTGTGGGGGTACGGCTTGCCGTACCCTCTTCATCTTAATCGCGCGACCGACCAAGGGGGTACGGCAAGCCGTACCCCTACAACCAGCCAGCGCCGCGTGACCATTGCCAAGAATTGGAGGTTACAGCACACTAGAACTCCTCTTGTCCTCGCCTGGCGCTCGAGCTCGTCACTTCAACCCGAACCCCGTAATCCGTAACGAATAGATGTCATGTGGCTTGAGCGCCAAAGTAATGTCCCCCTCAGGGGATGCAAGAGCCTCTTGGTTTGCTTCCACAGCGTTCGTGTGGGTCGCTCTCTCGAACTTTAAGTTCGGAAATCTCACTCGGGCACTGACAGGCCTGTCCGTTGTATTGTAGAAGCGCAAGACATAACCATCGCCATCTTCGGCGGCCTTCCACGTGGAAAGCACAACATCCCTGCTGTCGATAGTGATGAACCCGCCCTGGGGCAGGTCGAGAGGCTCTGGCGGGGCGTCGTGCTTGTCGGCAGCCGTAATCCTCTCGAATTCGAGCGGGCAAGTTGACTCCTTTGCAAATCTTGTCAGATCTGAGGGATCAAATTGCGCAAAACTCGCGAGAGCATAGTGAAATGTGAAAATGCCACCCTGAAACGGCCTTTCGTCGTCCCCGTCGTAGTTGTCCATAATATAAGAAAACACCGTTCCATTATGGAGTTCCAGGGTTTTGGGCCATAGTCCTCGATTGATATCCCCGAGGGTAAACAAAGGAGCTTCGTTGAAGGCCAGGGCAGTGGAAAGCCCAGGCTGGCTGACCGCAATCCAGTGCTGGCCGCTAAACCACTCTTTGTTTGCCCCCGGAAGCTGGTCTTGCATAGGGTTGACCCAGGCATTCTGAATCTCGTACCGAATTACAGGATGCTCCGCGGCAAAGGGAAAGGCGAAGTACACTCCTTCCGGCGCCCGAACGACTTCCTTCTCCACCGTGTTCACCAGGTCGATACGCTTCGTCTTGTCGTACAGCCTGATCTCTGTTTCAATACTGGGAGTATGCTCGGCTGAGCTGCGTAGCACCAGGATTGTCCCCCACGGGGTCTTCCGAGTCGCAACCAATTTCCCCTGCTTGGCCGAAGAGACCTGGAGATTAGGATGGGGAAGAGCCGTGCTGTACTGCAAGAGGGTGCTGTTGAATCGAGTCCGTTGCTCGATCAGACTAGTCCCTTCGTGGCCGTAGCCGGCGTAGACGTACTGGTCCAGAGCAAACGGGCTGCCGGCATCGATCAGTTCTTTTCCCAGCTCCTTGTCGAAGATACTCGCGACGCCGCCGCGCGATGTATCGATGACAACCTTGTAGAAACCGTTCTCGACCACATCCGAAATGGGCAATTCGCTTGCCGGCGCAGCCAAAGCAGATGACGTAACTTCGTAACACCTGAAGCCCAGCGGCGGGACCTCATCCGCCCAGAAACGAACTCCATCATATTGTTCGTCTTTTTCGCGCCGCACCAACTCCAAGGGAACAGCTTGGCGGGTCTTCGAGTCGATGAGGCCCTGGCCGCGGGGCACCTCGACCTCCAGCAGTCCTCCGCGCGCCCACGAGAGGGGATTGAAAACCACAATCGTGTCGCCTTTTGTGTAGATCTTGTCACCCAGTTGGCTAAGCCCGCGGTGAAGCAGGTGGTCGGTTTCGATTTCAGCCCCTCGGCTGAACGATTCCTTGTCACGTAACAAGGTTCTTGCAGCGTCGCTTTCCGGGTGCGACCACGCCGACGGACTTCCCCAGGTATGCTCGGTATAGAGGAGCAGGTTTTTCCAGATGGCATGATCTTGTTGCAATGGAAAGCGGAAACCGGGATTTACGATCGAACCCAGCGATGCGGCTACATCTGCGGCGAGCGCTCGCTCTTTGGCTCTTCTTGCCATCCCCGCATAATAGGCGTCGGAAGCCGCCATCTCTTCCCACCAAGCGCCACCGTCCCCGCTGAGCGTATCGAAGGCTTTGGCAAAGTTGCGCTCCATATATTGAAAGAACTCAACCATGCTGGAAGTCACAATCCGGGGGTACGCAAATTCCTTATTCCATTGGTCAGGGAGATCCACTTGCTCGGGGGCGTAGGGAGCGTTATCGCTTTGAGTGCCATAAAGCATGACCGCGTCAGCGACATAAGGAGAACCGTAAGCTTGGAGGAAGATAGGCAATGAGTTCACGCCCGCAAGCGCATTGGCCGGCGAGTCGAACAGTTGCTGGAATTGCGCATATTGTCTCGAGAACCACGTCAAGACCCTGCCGCCGTCCGGACCTTGCCACCAGAGTGGAGACTTTTCCTGGAGCGCTCCATGCAACAGCAGCGGTCCCCTAAACGGATTGCTGGAGATGACGAGGTACTTCACACCCATGCCTTCGAGAATCGAGGGCAGCGCCCACGAATGAGCCGGTACATCCGTCTGGTTAGCGTAGATAAGAGGGATACGGTGTTCCCGGCTAAAGAGAGCGCTAAAGTAGGCCAGGCGGTGGAGTTCTTCCTGCGACGCCAATCCCGAATTGATCGAGAAATACTGCGCGGGGAGAGTAAGCCGCCCTTCCCTGAGCAACTTAAGACATCGCTGCTGCCATTCTTTACCGCGGTGTTCCCAGTAATCTTCGAGAATAAATGACCCGTCGGGATTGAACTTGTATTGCGGGCGCGACTCCATCATCTCAATGATCTGGTCGATGTTGCGGTTGTGGACCTCATAGGAATTAGGCCGGACGTCGGTATAGCCCATATCGAGGTGCATTTGAGGGCAAAGAAAAAGCTTCCACTTCTTTTTGGGGACGAGCGAAACCTTGCTGGAGACCGACCGCTTGTCTAAAGTGACAGTAAGTTCGGCGGGGGTTGGCCCAGTGAACTCGGGGACTTCTATCACACACTCGCTCTCGCCGAAATCGTAGCCCAAAGAGAGCTCGCAAGACGCGCTTTGCTTTCCGAACCGAAGTCGCGCCGAGCCATGCTCGTATCGGAGAGGTGTGGCGGCCTTGAGGATCACAATTTCGCTGAGTCCGCCGTCCCCATGCCGTCGATAGAAAATGGTCGATATGGCGCTCGGCTGCGGTAGGGTCGCGCCCAAATTCCCCTCCGGATCCGCGCTGAATTCCAGCGCGTCATAGTAAATGCCGGGCGTTCCACCCGATGCCTTCGTCTCCGGCAAAATGGCCCGGCCTTCGTCAGCCCCGCAAGACAGCACGATTCGATTTTCGCCCTTTCGGAAGTACCTTGAAGGGAGGGCAATACGCAAGCGCTGGGCCGAAAAGATTATGTTCCAGGCCGTCTCCGGATCACCCGTCTCGAGGCTTAGCTTGGGCTCGAAAAAAAACCTCCCCTTCTTCTCGTTTACCTCGACCAGATATTCGGGAATTGAGGGGGTTTTGAACAGAGCGTGAATGGTGAGGTAATAGACTCCACGTGGTTCCGTATCCAGGCTCAAGACGACAGTGAAACGATGAAGGCGGCGATCGGTTCCGCTCTCGGAGATACCGGGATGAAAAGCGCTCCAATCCTTTGCAGGGTCGCTCTGTCCTACGATGAATCGAGGATCCCCCGCGCGCGAGAAGTCCCAGAGCTGGTTGAACTCCAAGGAGGCGTGGTCAGGCTTGCCGATTCGCCAAAGGGTTTTTTCTACGGCCCAAGTCCCCGGCGGAGAGAAGACTTGCGCGGCAAGTAGGGCCCAAAAGAGAAGAACCGGGGCGATGCCGCGCACCGGCTTGCTGCGGCCTTCAAGGGAGTTGGAGGTCATTATTCGTATCATAGTTTCCATCTCCTCCGTGCGGATGCTGATAGGACTTCACGGCACCCTTTCAATTCTCGAGTTCGGGTTGAAAGCAGTTCGGTTAAAGTCGCGACTGTGAAGACAGGATGAATTGGATGTTTTTCAGCGAGCAAAACTCACGCAGCTCATCGAGGCAATCACCAGTTCAAGCCGCCGGACTCACCAAGGCCACCGGCAGAGAGGGCAAGGGTTCTCTGGCCGGCGCCAAGAATACGAATCTCATTTCTTACTACCTGGATATCGTCGACCCAATTGAAGCCAACTGGCATGGAAGCAAGGAACGCTGTGTAGTTCACAGTTTTCCTGCCCCTTGCCGGAACGACCGAAAAGGTGGAGGTCCCAAATAAGGTGCCCATGGCGAAGGCTTCGCGCCGGGGAACGGGGATTGGGCTTGTACTGAATTCCAGTCCCCGAGCCTGAGTGCGTCTATTCCATGGCGGAGCCGAAATCGCGCAGTTCTCTTCCCAAACCGCGGCCCAGGGAAAGTCGCGACGCTTGAAGCAGTAACCAATCAATAGACGCAATCGCGGGTTGAGCCCGGCGATGAACCCGATGTCTCTCTTCGGGTCGAGCAACACAGAAACCACAAAACCGAGGCCATGATGCAGGAAGGGGTGAGTCAAGTCAACAGTCCCTCCCCGCGTTGTCCGCACTTTCGGCCAACGAAACAAATGGCTCGCAGGAAGCAACGCTTTGTTCTCGTCGTATCCATGTGGGAATGTAATGCCCCGCGTACCCGGAAGTGCAACAACACTATCGTTGCCAGAGAGAAACGGAGCACCCAGAGTTACATGTTGCGTCCAATGAAAGAAGTGATCGGCGTCCCGCTCGTTCTGGACCGTCTCCTTGAAATAGACCACGGATTCATTCGGGCGGAGTTTAATTTCCCGGGTGAATCCAAGGCCGGCCACCGGAAGCCTGACCCCTAGCGTCAAAGCAACATACTGAGAACCCAAGTGAATCCTGGTCTTGCGCCAGCGCGCGCTCGGTGCTTCGCCATGTTGCGATAGCCCTCGTTTGGCCTCTTCGGGCGAAGGCGATCCAAAGTAATCCAGGCATAGGTTGTGGCCCGCTAACCCCGAAAGCAGCTTACCCTCAGTGAGCGTGCCGTACTGCCCACGATGTGTCTCCTCGCGGTAGTTGTAAGGCTCAATCGTTGGCCAGGGCGGGACCCAGAGGGGATTGAGGCAGGGGAAGCCCTTGGCGTCGGCGAAACGCAGTTCTGCGATATGCCCGCCACCTGTGAGAGTGGTCAACTGAACCAGGTTATTTCCGAGGAGGAACGCCTTCCTGCCATGCCAGGAGGCAGGTCTGCAAGAGAGAGCATTCTTCGGTTTCATGTCACCATCCTGACTTGAATCTTCATAGACCTCGCAACAAGTCTGCCCGCGAAATGGGTGGCCCCGCCGATGGCCCCACGGGGTTTGCCGCCAGCTTTTAACCTTCCTTGGTTTACGTCGTGGGAACTCACTCTAAACAGATTCTCCGGTGGAGTTTGTGAGACAGGCTCGATCGGGTCGGTGCCGTAGTAGCACCATTCGTCTTGACTGCCTCGTCAAGGTGGTTGAAACTAACTCGTGACTGCGTCATACATGGCCACGATTTTTTCTGGGGCAATATTGGCCATGATATTGTCCACCTGTTGGAAAACGAAGCCTCCCTCAGGTCCCAAGATGTTGACCTGCTCCTTGACATGGCTCCTGACTTCTTCCGGCGTTCCTTGGAACAGCACAGTTTGCCCGTCACAACCCCCGCCCCAGAAAACCAAATCTTTTCCGAATTCAGCTTTCAATTCTCTTGCACCCATCCCTTCCAGGGTTGTTTGAACCGGATTGAGCGCGTCGAGGCCTATTTCAATGAGGTCGGGAATCAATTCTCGGATTGCGCCGTCGCAATGAAGCAACACTTTGACGTTCGCTAGTTGCTTGGCCCGTCGCCACATTAACTCGTGCCGGGGTTTGAAAAACTCACGATACATTCTTGGCGAGAGTAGAAGTCCGGTCTGCATTCCCAAGTCGTCAACGAAGGTGATGACGTCGATATATTCCCCAATAGTTCCTAAGAGCCGCTCAAGATTCCCAAGGTGAAATTCCACCAGCTTATCCAAGAAATCGTGGGCCTTCCTGGGCTCGCTGGCCAGAAGGGCGAAAAAGTTGTCATTGCGGTAAAAGAACTGCCCAATCTCGAAAAGGTTCCCGCCGAACGACCAGACAATGGCTCGATCCGTGTTCTGCCGAAGTCGCCGGGCGCCGTTGGCGAACAACTCGAGGCCGTTCGGCCCGTCGATCAGCGGGCCCGGCGGAGAAGCAATGGCGGTCCATGAGCAATTGTCCATGGCCTCGGCGATGGTTTTCAGGCCGTCCCCCTCTGAGAAAGGAAAGTAGCACTGTTCGAAGTAAAGCACCCCGTAGGGCATTCGGGCGATAACCCTACCCGTCTTGGAGCGTATCACCCATTCGTCCTTCCCGCGTTCAGGAAGCGCCCAGTACGGCATCTGGCAAGGCGTGCCATCCGGTAACACCCAGTCCCGCCAGGCGACATCGTTTACAAAGGCCCGGCCCAAGTCAATCGTATCTACCCCGAATCGCTCGAGCACGTCCTCGTCCACCAGAGCCAACTGCTGCACCGGGTCAAACACGCGAGTGGGCTTCTCCTTCAACCCGAGGAATTTCCGCAACTGGGCGTAAGCAATGGCGGCGATACCCGACGACCCATGCCCGGCCAAATCCACAGGAGTCCGGTCAGGCTCCCGGTGGCTGAACGCTGTAAGTAGTCGCTCCCTGGAATTCACATCTTTCTCCTTTTTGCCGCGCTCCGGAAGTGAAAGCGCCCATCAGCGGCGGCAACCTCAACTGGCTCAATTTCCTGAAGTGAGGCGCAACGTCACGAACTGAAAGGGTTTGCACCCAAACCGGATGACTCCCTGTTCAATGTGAGCACGCTGCCCTTGTCGCTCGGCCAAGTCCGCGAACCAAGCATCCCGGAATGGAAGGTCGATGTGCAATCGCACGGCCTCCGGCTGTCCCGCTGTTTCATGCCCACGAAGGATGTAGCCACGACCGTCCTCAGCCCTTTTCAAAGTGGTCACTTCGAAGTGTCCGGTCTCGACCGCGACGAAACCATGAACCGGCGGTAGGGCGCCAGAGTGCGAGTCAGTCGCAATCACCCTCAGGGGGCTGTTGAAACTGTGTGCCTGCTCAGCCACTCCCCCGCGGCTCCAGTCGCCTTCATGGGCGTAGAGTGAATATTGGAAGTCGTGACTTCCCGCCTCCGAGGCCTTAGGAGCGTAGTATCCCCGATAGTTTGTGATCGAACGAAGCAGGATCATCTTCAGGATTCCCTCCTTCGTGATGAGGCCTGCCATCCCGTTGTTGATCAGGGCTACGCCGTTGCCCTCGCTCTGGGCGTCCACCCAGGTCTGAGCGTTGTAGATCCCGTCGGGCCGCCGGGTTACTGCATTGTGCGTCTCATAGTCGAGTTTGATGGCCTGCCCATGTCGGAGCGGGAAGACTGCCGTGAGCATTCCATCGTGGCCGGGAAATCCCAGCAGCTTCGTTCGGAAATCGATTCGCGGCAGGTCATTGTAAATCGTGATCTCCTGTGTTCGTTGGCCTCCCAGGAACGGTCCCTGGATTCGAATGCGAGTCCCCAGATCATCATGCATTTCCTGGACGGAATCCGGCGGGAACTGGTCTCCCAGCACTTCAGTCCCCGTGAAATGAGTCGTGCCTTCCGTGTCGGGATCCTTCTCATCTTCGATGACAAGCTCATTCCCTCCGTAGCGGCCTGTATCCAACAGCTCCTGATTCGTTTGGCGGTTAATCAGACTGGAGAGCGTACCCTTCAAGAGGTCCAGCCGGAGGGTGAAGAACCGGTTGGATATCTCACCATTTGCAGCCCGCCAGGAGGATGGCTGAGGTGAGCCCTCCATCGGCTCAATCCGGTAGAGGCGATAGCCCAAGGCAGGAACATCCTTCGCGATAAATTCTATCGCCGCCATGCTCAGAGGATCGTTGGGGCCATGGTGCATCGCGTCCAGCATGCGAAAGGGCACCACGTTTCCGCGGTCGTCCAAAACCCGGAAATTCCTGAGGCTTTCCTTGAATAGGGGAGTGTACTCCACTACCTCTGAGCGCTTAAAGGAAAGGGCATTGAAGACCAGAAATGGGAATTCGCCGCCCCCTGAGGTGTTGATACGTCTCGAGATATCGTACAAGCTGCCAGCAAAGGCCTGGCGCCCCGTGTCGATAGCCCCGTTGTAATCGGCCATCATCCAATCGTCAACAGTGTCGGTGTGACTTCCCGGCAGTGCGTCGTGGTCCTGATTGAAGGTGACGTTCGCCCAGGCCCGGTCGAACTCCGCCAGCGGATAGGGCCGTCCGAAGAAGCTTGCCACGGCTGAGAATTTCTCGCTCGATTCCAGGGTGTCTTCGGCGCGGCGATTGGCCAACTTGTTGTTCGGCCGTTCACCATACAGGCCGCGCAAGTCTTGGATGAACAAAGGGGGATAGAAGTCAGAATGGTAGGTGGGCAACGGGATTCCGCTCTTCTCGACATCCGCAAAATATCGTCTTGGCGTGCAGAGAATGACAGCCTTGACCGGGATCTGATTCGTTGCCGCCGCCGCCCGGATTTGCCTTTCAATCTCAGCCGAAGAATCGTCCGGGAAATACAGATCCGTTCCCCAAAGGACAAAAATCTTGTCGTTGCCTTCCACATTGTGATCGACGAATCGTTTGAGACTGGGAGCGATTCCCTGCCAGCGAATATCGTAGCTGCCGGAAAGCCAGTAGCTCAAAAGCTTACTTCCATCCGGCGATTCCCAATAGAAAGGACTCTTGACGGACTCTTCGAGCGACGGCAAGACATCACGCATAAACACAAAGTAACGCAAGCCGGCACTGCGAAAAAGTTGCGGCATCTGAATCGAATGGCCGTAGGTATCGATGTTCCACGCCGTCAGTACCTTGGTCCGAAAAGTCTCTTCCATCCACGGCAACGCCGGGAAGAACTCGCGTGTCAAGGATTCATAGTCAGATCCCGCAACATCAGGCTGCACGTTCATTCCCGTAGTCACTTCAAAGCGCCCCTCCTGGATCATCCGCCGCAGAAACTGCCTGTCCGAATCCGAAAGGGTGTCCCAGAAAGGTTTTAGGGCCATCATCTGGTCCTGCGTGAATGTGTAGCGAGGATCCTTCTTCAACATTTCCAAGGCTTGCCGCAGAATCTTGATCGCCATCACTTCTGTCTTGTCATAAGTCCAGTACCACACCAAATCCATGTGCGAATGAGGGGCTACGTAGATCGTGTATCCGCCCGGGGGAGGGCCGGAGACCGTAGGCTCGCCCGTGCGACCGGCGGGAGTCCAAAGAGCCATGACCAAAGCCGTCAGGAAACCCGCCCGAACCACACGGCGAGCGAAGTTTAGATCAGTCGCGAATATCGCAGAATACATTTCTTGTTCCCCGTAGCCCGACAACGCTGTGCTTGCGGGTCGTGAGCAGCGTCATCGGAGGATTTCGAGTGGAACTACCGACATGGTATGGCTTCGGAGGGCGGCAGCCTGTTGCCGCTTTCCTTCGTCGGAAGCTTGCTTCCGGCAGCGTCTCGAGCAAGTTCGAGACGCAAGAGCGGCAGCCCGCCGCGGCAAGCCGCAGTCCAAAGGGCGAATCAGCCTCCCTGGCCCAGGCACATCTGACTCAGGCGATGAACCTCGCTTCCTTCAACTTCTTTAGCCTCACGGCCGTTCGCCAGGGACTGAAACACGCGCATCTCGGCCGCGCTTTTCAACTTATCACCCAGGTGCCGATACGTCATCGCCAGCCAGTAATGGATATCAGCACCTTTCGGGTCGAGTTGAACTGCCCGCTGGAATTCTCGGAGCGCCTCGTTGTACCGAGCCCTCCGCGAAAGAACCTTGCCGAGTGCGATATTCGCGTCCACGCAGCCCGGGTTCTCCTCAAGGGTCCGCCGGAAAAGCTGTTCCGCCTGGACCCCATCATTTTGACCTGAGGCAATTTCTCCAAGGTAGTAGGAGGCAGGGGCGAAACCAGGGTTGATCTCGATCTCCCTCTGAAGCTCGGGCACCGCCTCTTCCGGATGATTCTGTTCCCAGAGCAGGAATCCCAGGTCAAAGTGCAATCTCGGCATTTCCGGAGCAATAGAGATAGCCGCCCGGTACTCCTCGATGGCCTGTTGAGGTTTTCCTTGAATATCGTAGGATTCTCCCATCAGGATATGCACGAAAACGGAATCGGGATGAATCCGCGCGAGATCCCGGAACGTTTCGATCGCCTGCTGATCCTGTTTCTCTGCCCGATAAATTCTAACCAGGGAGAAGAGCGTATTCTCATCCTGAGGCTGCCGGATGCGGACGTACTCGAACTCCTTCTCCGCTTCCCTCAAACGACCGGTCATGAACAAGGAGTATCCGAGCAAGTAGCGGGTTTTCAAATCCTCTGGATTAAGTCGCTCAGCTACCTCGAGAGCCTGCCCTGCCTTTGCGAAGAAGTTGCTTCTAAACCAGCACAACCCAAGGTTTTGCTGGATTGCAGCCTCATGGGAGTTGAGGGCCGCAGCACGGCTGAACTCGCGGCATGCAGAGTCGTACCGCTTTTCCTCCATGTAAAGAGCGCCTAGGTCGTTGTGGACGACGTACGACGCTGGATTACGACGCAGAATCTCCAGGAACGCCTTTTCAGCTTCGTTGTATTTCCCCTGGCGGACGAGCTCCTCAGCACGCGCCAGAGAGTCGTCGGCTCGCGGTCTCGCGGGGCCCTGGGCAGGCAGCAGCGAAAGAAGAAGAGCCACCAAGCATGGAGAGATCCGGCTCACGGCGCAGTTATTTTTTACGCGCAAGGCTTTGTCCAAACCCCAAGGGGAACGCAACACCGTCCTGCGTTTCCCCTGAGACCGGAAGAGCCTTAACATAGCGCGGTAGAGCCGCAACCAAAAGCAGATTCTTCGCCACGCTGCGCTCCGCTCCGCGTGACATAAACCCGTAAGTGGTTTATGTCATGCAGGTTAGGGGTCGCCGGACTTCGGCGATAAAAGCTCAGAATGACATGTCATTCTGAGCGAGCAGAGAAAGGGCCGGCGCCGAAAACAGGCAGCATACCGGCCCTCTCCCTTGGATGCGGAAAGCTCGGGACGCGAGCTTTTTGGGGCTCGTCCGGCATCTCTGCCGGCTCGGTCCGAGCCGCGATTTGCGCACACGTCAAAAAACCAACTTCAATCCGAACTGCACGAACCTCGGGTCGGCCGCAGACAACACCTCCCCGAATTGCGAAGACCCCCAGGAAGCATTGGGCGGCCCAAAGAACGGGGTATTGAAAAAGTTAAAGAACTCACTACGGAATTCGAGGCTCTTGGTCTCTGTCAATTGCGTTTGCTTAAACATGCCAAAATCGAGCCTCTGGACACCGTCCTGCCGCAAAACGTTCCGGCCGAGATTGCCGAAGGTATAGGGTATGACGGTGACGGCTGAGGTGTTGAACCACTCCTGTACAGTCTGATGGAAGCCAGACGGTAGCAACCGTCCAATCAGTGTCGGTCGCTCGGCGCCAGCGCCGACGTTGGCGTTGTCAAAGGGGACAGTGACGTTGAAGGGGAACCCGCTACGAAGGGATAAGATTCCTGTGGTTTGCCACCCCTTCACCAGATATTTTGACACCCATCCTTTGTTGGCCAGGAACCGGCCACCCGCGCCGAAGGGTAAGGAATAAACGTAACTGACTACGAGATTTTCGGGAAGGTCGTAATTCGAGACCGCTCGGTCAGCTCTGAAGTCCAGTCCATTTTGGATAGTGCTCGACGAGTTCGCTGAGTCTTCGTAGCTTATGAATTTGCTGTGTGTATAGGAGGCCAAAACAGTCACACCCTTGCTAAATCGCTTTTCGGCCTTGACCTGAAGTGCTTCGTAACTAGTATTACCCCAGTCCGAGACGATGAGCATGGGGCTGAAGTAGGGCAGCCTCGCCCGCGCCTGAGGGTTGGCTTGCGGTGATGGGCTAGGGGCAATGTTGAGGTACGGGTTCGTCACTATATGAGTGCCCTTGTTGCCCAAATAGGTGACCGATACCACCCAATTGTTCCTAAAAGACTTGTCGATCCCAAAGTTCCAGCTCTGAACGGAAGGTCTCTTGTAGGTCGGATCGATGGCAAAACCGGGGCTTGTCGGGGGCGCCGAGCTTGGGACGAAGGCTGGAAACACACCAACGCCCAAGACCTGTTGGGGTAAGGGACTGCCGACCGTGGGAACATTGAGGCCTGCGGGGACGATGTCCGGAAGGCCAAAAGGCCACTGTCCCATGAAAGTCTGTTGATTTTGCACGTTGGACTGGTTGAAGTCATAAAAAATGCCGTAACCGGCCCGCATGGCAAGATTGTGTGGCAATCGATAGGCCAAGCCGACTCGCGGTCCGAGATTTGTGCGCTGGGGCGGAACGAGTCCTGGCGGCGCATTTGCTGGAGCGCCGTCAAGCGGGTTCGGGGTGACATCCAGCCAAACGGTATTCGTCACGGTGCTGTGCGCTATATCGAGCGCAGCCTGCCGCCCCTTCTCTTCCTGAAAGGGAGATGAATAATCGTAGCGAAGAGACATTGACACCGTGAGGTTGGGGGTCGCCTTCCAGGTGTCGTCGATGAAGCCGCCGTAATAGTTTCCGTGCAAGAGCATTTCTGCTGAGCCCCGCAAGTCGGTGGCGCCGGACGGCAACCCCAACAGGAAACTGGCCAAGCCCGCGCCGGTGGTGCTCGAGTTCTGGGGGTCACTGGTAGGAAGATTGTCAAAACTGCCGGTGGCGTACGTGCAGTTGTCCAAGACCCAGGTGTGCACGATCGAGCCACCTACCGCAATCGTGTGTTTGCCTGCGATCTTGGTAAGAGTGCTCGAGACTTCCCAATTGTTAATGGGGGATCCCGGGAGGCTCTGTGCTACCCCCGGTATACTGCTTATCCCCGCGATACTAAGGCCAGGCATAACCGGCCTCAATCCTTCCTGAGCCGGCCAGTCCCGCAGGAAATTGTTGCTTTCGAGGAAGCTTACGGAGGGGAAGTCGCCGAGTAATTCGACTTTGGTGCGCAAGTATTGGGCGCGCACGGCGAGCACGGACGTCGGGCTGATGGTGCGCGTCAGTCCTAACACCTGCTGGACGCCGAGTTGGAATTGATTGGTCGGTTCGGCAGGAATCCCGCTCGGCAGCACCCGCTTCGCGTTATCCCAGGCAAAACGGCCAAACAGCGTGGTCTTCTCGCCTAACGCCGAATCGATCCTGATTCCAAACTGGTCGGTAGAGGTTACCACAGGCTCGGAATCCAGATAATTGGCTCCTGATCCGGTAAAATTCGGAGCCGGGAAAACAAGGTTGGCGGCGGCCAGGGCTGCGGAATTCAGCATCCCCTTAGGTATCTGGTTATTCGTAAAGGGAGCCCGCGAAAATATAGGATTTCCGCTTCCATCGGTGCCTACCTGCGTTGTGGTGTATGGGTTATAGATTTGGGGAAAGCCAGAGTTGGAGAGATCACCGGCAAGCTGCTGCGTCGTCGGTACTAATCCCAGGATAGTGGAGCCGAGTGTCTTGCGAAATCCTTCGTACCAGCCAAAGCCCCAAATCTTGTCCTTACGCAGTGGCGCGCCCAATGTGCCGCCAAACTGGTTTTGATGGAAGGTGCTGACTGTAGGGTTGAAGAAATTTCGTGCATCGAGGTCGGTATTCCGCAAAAACTCCCACGCATCACCATGGACTTCGTTCGTTCCACTTCTGGTCACTACATTGACATCGGCTCCGCCGGCTCGCCCATATTCTCCGCTGGACATGTCCGTCTGCACATTGAATTCCTGAATGGCGTCGGGAGGCGGATTTATAGAAGGAAAATTGAAGAAAAGTTCGTTATTTTCAACTCCATCGATTGTATAGTTGTTATACTCCGGCCCGGTTCCGTTCACCGCTGGGCTGACGGCTCCGTAATCGCTGTGGACCTCAAAGAAGCTCTGCTGACCGCTACTCTGAGGCGCCACTCCTGGAGACAGAAGAATCAATTGAGTGAACTGCCGGCCATTGAGCGGAAGCTGCTCTACTTCCTTGGATTCTACTACTGTTGAAATTGTGGAATTAGTCACGTTCACCAGGCTGGCTTGTCCTGTAACCGTCACCTCCTGCCTGACGGCCCCTGGCTGCAATGTGAAATCCAGCGTGGCATTCTGGTTCACGAGGAGCGTTACGCCTTTGTTCTCGAGCGTAGCGAATCCTTGGAAGCTGACCGTGAAGGTATAGACTCCGGGAGGAATCTCCGGTAGAACGTATCCTCCTGCGCTGTCGGCGTCGGTCTGGCGTGAGACGCCGGTGCCCTCGTTCGTAATCTTTACGACTGCATGGGGAACAGCCGCGCTGCTCTGGTCTACTACCGTGCCTCGAAAGCTCCCGTTGACTGTTTGAGCCAGACCCCGCCCTGTTGAAAACAAGATCAGACTGGCCAGTGACAAGAAAAGAAGACAACCGAACCGCTTGACCATCTCCATCCCCCTGCTCATTAAGATTTTCTTCGTCTTTTGCCTTCTCAAAATCGTTTGCCACGGACCCGACGCTGAAGTATTCAGACATTCAACGAGCGCCGCGTCAAGGTCTCCAGTAGCTTCTCCGCCTGCAAGCGCTCAGCAGACGTTGTGTGAAGGAACGCGCCGCTCTCCAAATGAAAGATTGAACTAATTAAACTTCACACATGAATCTTTTACTCAGTGGAATTTATTAGCACTTGACCAGGATTAAG
>Ga0326728_10014971_pt1 | contig 16279 bp, 13 predicted proteins | sample MB3enrmetagenome_FD_207602 | JGI IMG/M metagenome (GOLD analysis project Ga0326728, IMG submission 207602) | Lab enriched peat soil microbial communities from McLean, Ithaca, NY, United States - MB31MN | ecosystem: Environmental > Terrestrial > Soil > Wetlands > Peat | place: USA: New York...
CCCGCCTTATGATCAGGGCGTGTGGAGAACGCGAAAGTCGCAAAGGAAAAGTTTCGGAGGTTTATGTGGGCCCAATCGCGTTGGACGAAAGGCAGTTCGTGGTTCGACACGCGGGAACGGCCAAGGCAGTGAATATACTTGGCCTTCCGGGTTTGATTCATGAGGCAGCCAAGCGTAATGACGTGCGCTTGTTTATTCGCCTGGGCAGGGCCCTGCAATCGAGCAAGACGGAGGCCGAGGTTGACTGGGACCGCGTGGACCAGGTTCCGCGCTTCTTGGTAGATAACTGGTGCGAGGGTCAACATTACAATTCGCGCTGGCCGGCGCTGTGCTTCTTTTCGGATCAGGCTCTGGCTGATTTCTGTAATGCGGCATTTGGCAGGAAGGACGGCAATCCTTCGTGCGCATCAATCCGGCAGTGGCGCAATCGGCTTGGCTTAAAGCAGGCGCGCTCTCCAAAGGTCAAAGAAATCATTTTAATCAAAAACGAAATCTTGTTTGGAGAAGGTAGGCTTGTAACGCGCCGCACCGCGTAAAGCCGCAAGCGGGGGCTGCGCCGAAAGAAAATTCCCGCCTTTCAGCGTTTCACGCCTGTGGCCTGCGTGCCAAACAAGTCCACGACTGCTGCTGAACAAAATACGGCGCATTTTCCTGTCACGCACGGGTTTCGGTTTTCGCTTATTGTGCGCCCATGAATAACTATATTCAAATCAAGTCAACTTTCAGGCCCGAAGAGTTGAAGGCCAGAATCCTCGAACGCGCACGCCAAATCGCGGCACAGAGAATTCAATCCATGCAGTCCACGCAGCGGAGAAGATATTTGGGAAAACCGCTTGCGCCGAGCGAGTTGGCGGCGATGGACCCGAGGCTTCGTCACTTCCATTACGACCGGGAAGGACGCAAATTATGATGACCCTGGTCAACTCGTCTTCGATTCAGGCGGTGGGGTACGACGGATATTATTTGTACGTCCAGTTCCACACCAGCGACACCATCTATACCCATCCCGGCGTGCCTTATTCAGTTTATGCGGGACTGATGCAGGCCAGTTCGATGGGCGCGTTCTATAATAAAAACATTCGCGGAAAATATAAGTGATCTTATGCATAAGAATATGTCCCCGGAACAACTCGATGCCAACCGGCGCAACGCCCAGAAATCCACCGGCCCGAAAACGCCGGAGGGCCGCGCCGTTTCCAAAATGAACGCGCTCAAGCACGGCATCCTGTCCAAGGAGGTGCTGGTGCGCGGAATGAACATCAAGGAAAGCAACCGGGAATTCTCCACCCTGCATGACCGGTTCTGGCAGGAATTAAAACCGGTCGGACCGGTGGAGGAGATGCTGGTGGACCAGATCGTAACGACGCACTGGCGATTGCGGCGGGCATTAACGGCGGAATCGGGTGAAATCGCCTTGAGCGTTGACCAGGGCCATTGGAGTCGCAGATTCAATCCGCATTATTTCAATCTGCGATTGCAGATTTCGGGTGATCTGGAGCAGGCCCTGGAAGATTCAGTCATGGGAATTTCCATTTTGGAACGTTGGCTGCGCGAACTTCACGAGCGGGTGGAGCAGGAAGGTGAATTGACCGAAACCGCCATAAAAAGCGTGTTCGGCGAAGCAACCGCATTCTCGAAGAAATTCGATAAATTGCGTTTTCGATTGTCGCAAAAAACAGAAGGGGCGGACGCAGCCAGCCGGCGGGAGGAAAATAAAAAAGAAGCATTGGATTTCATTAAACACGAATTAATGCTGCTGCATTGGCAAAAGGTTTCTCACGAGAAGCGGGAAGCGGCGGAAGAGGAAGCGCGGCAATCGGCGGCGGTGCTGCCATCCATGGAGGTGTTGGAAAAAATCCTTCGCTACGAGACGAAGCTGGAGCGGCTGCAATATCGTGCCATGAGCCAGTTGGAGCGGGTGCAGCGAATGCGGCGCGGCGAGGAGGTTCCGCCGCCAATGACGATGGAGGTGTCGGAAAGACCATGAGCGAAAAAAAACATTTTTGCCAAACGAACCCAAGTTGGGGATCACGCCAAATGGCTCAAAATAAACCAAGGTAAAATTGAATTTGCTTGAGAGTTAAGGAAAAAATTGCACTTTATCACGCCAAGTCTGCATGGATGAACTGATTATGACTCCTGCGCCCGGCGAACGCTTGTTGCGTTTTGTCGGGGATCGCATTCGCTTTAGTCTTCGGACGCCGCAAGGTTTTGCCAGGGGCTGGCGGGCGCTGCTGCGCACCAACTTGGGCAAAGCGGAGCGCCTGCGCCAGGAAATCATCGCCACGCACGCGGGGAAAAATCCACTGTCGATCGCCTTCTGGCGCGACGTCCCGCTGCAAGAGCAGCCTTCCGGCGAGTGGGCCATCGAGTTGCCGTTGACGGATGTCGGGTTTTACAGCGCGAAATCTTACGTCCTGGACCCGCAGGGACGGCAATTCTGGCCGGAGGGACCCAACGCAGGCGTGTCCGTCCACCCCTGCATCTATCGCACGGCCAACATCATTTACTGCGCCTTTCCACGGCTGTTCGGACTGTCGAAAACGGCGTGCGCGACGCAGGATGCGAAAACGGAGAAGGAACTTAACAAATGGGACAATCGCAACTATGTGGTCATCCCGCCTTCGGGCACATTGCGCGATCTTGCGCGCGAGTTGCCGCATATCATGGACACGCTGGGATGCCGCATTCTCCAGTTGCTGCCCATCGGCCCGACGCCCGCGGCCTTTGCGCGCTTTGGCCGTTTTGGCAGTCCTTACGCCTGCCTGGATTTAACGGCGATTGATCCGGCGCTGGTCGAGTTCGATCAACAAACCAACGGTGTCGGGCAGTTCTGTGAACTGGCCTGCGCGGTGCATCAGCGCGGCGGACGCCTGCTGCTGGACATGGTGATCAATCACACCGGCTGGGGTTCAACCCTTTTCGAGAACCACCCGGAATGGTTCCTGCGCAAGCCGGACGGAACATTCGCCAGTCCGGGCGCGTGGGGAGTGACGTGGGGCGACCTGGTGGAATTGAACCCAGTTTATCTGGAGTTGTGGGAACAGTTTGCCCAGGCGTTTTTGATCTGGTGCCGGCGGGGGGTGGATGGATTTCGTTGTGACGCAGGCTACAAAGTGCCGCTGCAGGTCTGGCAATATATCGAGGCGCGCGTGCGGCAGGAGTTTCCCGAGGCGTTGTTCCTGGTGGAAGGCTTGGGCGGGCCGCTGGAGGCGACGAATGCCTTGTTAACCGACGGCGGCATGCAATGGGCCTATTCGGAACTATTCCAGAATTACAGCGGATCGGATGTGGCGCGCTATCTGGACAACAGCATCGGCCAAAGTGAGCGCGTTGGCATTTTTGTCCATTACAGCGAAACGCACGATAATGAGCGCCTGGCTAAAAAGGGGCGGATCTGGTCGCTCATGCGCAACCAGCTCTCGGCCCTGGCCAGCGTGACGGGCGGATACGGATTCACCTGCGGCGTCGAGTGGCTGGCCCGGGAAAAAATCGAGGTCCACTCCAGTGGCGGCCTGGCCTGGGGCAGCCAGGACAATTTGCTGGCCGAACTGGCGGCGCTGAATCGGTTGTTGGCCAATCATCCGTGCTTTTTTGACGGAGCCAAACTGGAGCGGCTCAGTCCGGAAGCATCGGACGTTTACGCGTTGCGCCGCGTGTCGGCGGAGGGTTTGGACGTTGTTTTGGTCCTGGTCAACACCGACGCGGAGGCCAGCCATGCTTTCGCACTCAAAGCGGAGGAATATGAACGGTTGGGACGCCCGCAAATCGATTTGCTGGGCCAAAGTCCGCCAGCGGCGCAATCGAGCCGGGAGCAGATCGTCTTCAACTTGCCGCCTGGCGCGGTATTTTGCCTGGCAACCACGGCAAAACCTTCGGGTCTGGCCGGCGACCCGTACCGCCAGGCCCGCGCCCAATCCTCCTGGGCCATCAGCGCCTTGAGCAAAGTTTTGCTGCCCGAGGAGATCGGGCCTTGTTCCTGGCGCGAATTGGCCGGACGAATCCATTTGGACGCGCGCGAATTCCTCGGCTCCCTGTCCGGCCTGGATCGCACCCGATCGCGGATGGATTTGTTGGGGGCGCTCGACGCTGCGAAGGGAAAATATCCGCAAGTTGTGATCTGGACATTGCTGGACCGACGCCGCATCACACCCGTCCCGCCGGGTCATTGGCTCTTGCTGCAGGATGAGCGTCCGTTCCGCGCCTGGCTGACGCGCCAGGACAGTGGAACGCAGGAAGAGGCCGAGTCCATCGAAGTCCATGACGGTTGCGTCGCGTGCTTTGCGCCGAGGCATTTGGAACGGGCGGTTGATGCTGAATTGGAAATCGAGCGTTATGCGCTGACCAACCAGAAGGTCAAGGCCGCCGTTCGATTCCTGGCCGCCGGACCCATCCTTTCCGAGACGCTGGCCAAACCGCCGGCGGACTCCCTGGTTTTGCTGACCAATGGCCGCGGCGGCATGGCGCGTTTGCGCGCCGATCTGGGCAGGGTCGATTCCAAATACGATTGCGCATTGGGGGCGAACCTGAATCCGGAATTTCCCGTGGACCGGCACATTTTCGCCAATCGCATCCGCGCCTGGATTACGGCGGACGGGTTTACCACGCCGCTGGACTTGCAGAACCTGGTTTCGTTGAAGATCGGGCCGCCCGCCGTTTGGAGTTTCGCAGCCGAAGCGGGCGACGGGAGGACTGTGGAATTGTTATTGACCGCCGACATGCTGGAGGGTTCCAACACGACTGTATTCACTTTCGCGAGGCTTCCAGGCTCCCGGCCCGCCGATTTGCCCCCGCAATTTCATGTCCATGTCACGGTGCGCGTCGATATCGAGGACCGGAATTTTCACACCGAAACTCATCGCAACGGGGCGGCGGACCATCACTTCGGCGCGAACTGCCATCCGCTCACCGACCAGATCGGGTTCGCGTTCACGCCCGCGCCGGACCGGCAATTGCGCGTCTTCAGCAACATTGGCGTCTATCATCCTGAAGTGGAATGGTGCGAGGGGATTCCATACCCGGTCGAGCAAAGCCGGGGACAAGTGGCCAGCGGCGACGCCTATAGCCCGGGTTGGTTCGAACTGCCGTTGGTCAGGGATCAAACTGTCACACTGGTGATTTCGGCGGAACAAACGGCCCCGACTTTGCCACTCATCGAACAAGGCTCCATCCATCGCGCGATGGAAGAAGAGATGGCGTTCGAAAAGGCGAAACTGCCTGAAACAGATTCGTTTGGGCGGCGCCTGGCCATTGCGGCGCGGGCCTTCGTAACGCGGCGCGGCGCGGGCCGCACGGTGATCGCCGGCTATCCATGGTTTCTGGATTGGGGACGGGATTCGTTCATTTGCGCGCGCGGATTATTGGCGGCAGGCATGGTATCGGACGTCGCAGCAGGGCTGGTCACTTTTGGGCGGTTTTCCGAAAACGGCACCATGCCCAATACCATATACGGGTTCAACGTTTCCAATCGCGACACTTCGGATGCGCCGCTCTGGTATGGGATCGTTTGCGAGGAAACGGCGGAGCGGATGGGTGAAAAAATCTACCAAACACTGGTGGATCAGACGGGGCGCAACGTGTCGGATGTTCTGCGTGAAATCGCCCTGGGCTACTCGCGCGGCACGCCCAACGGCATTCGCATGGACGCGGCTTCGAGATTAATCTGGAGTCCGGCGCATTTCACCTGGATGGATACCGATTTTCCGGCCTGCACGCCGCGCCAGGGCTACCCGGTGGAAATCCAGGTGTTGTGGATTCGGCTCTTGCGGCAAGTCCACAGGCTGGGATTGAAACCGGACGGCGAACCGTGGGACGCCCTGGCGAATCGCGCGGAGGAATCGCTCCGAAATTTCTTCTGGCTCGAAGACAAGGGTTATATCGCCGATGTGCTCATCGCCAATCCGGGCCAGGCCGCCGGGGAAGCCGTGGCGGACCAGGCATTGCGGAGCAATTATCTTTTGGCGGTCGCCTTTGGATTATTCACCGGGGCGCAGGCGCGGCGGGCAGTGGATGCGGCGCTGAGGTACTTGGTCGTTCCCGGGGCGGTGCGGACGCTGGCTCCCCTGCCCGTCTGGCCGCCATTGGCGATTTACAGCGGCGATGGCCGTTTGCTGAACAATCCGCAGGAGCCGTATTGGGGCCGCTACCAGGGAGACGAAGACAGCGCCCGCAAACCGGCCTACCATAACGGCACCGCCTGGATCTGGATTCTGCCGACCGCGTGCGAAGCGCTGGTCAAGGCGTGGGACAGGTCGCCGTCCGCGGTGGCGGCGGCCAGGGCTTATCTGGGGAGCATGGATGAATTACTCCTGACCAATTGTCTGGGCCAGCTTCCGGAAATCCTGGACGGGGACGCGCCCCACACGGCGCGCGGGTGCGACGCCCAAGCGTGGAGCGTCACGGAAGCGTTGCGCGTCTGGAAATGGCTCGCGTAAATGAGGGCGCGAATAACAGGCAGCGAGAAATAGATCGCCGGTTCATGGAATCAAAACTTCAACCTTCCCCAGCCGCAATATCCTCTCATTCCCCGCACTGGTGGAAATGGCTGGATGGCACGCAAAAATACGTCTTTGTCATGGCCTCGCTGGCCTGGCTCTTCGATTGCCTGGGCCAGCAGGTATTTGTCATTGCGCGAAATCCGGCGGTGGCGGCGCTCCTGCCGGCGGGCACGCCGCCCGATGTGCTGAAGAAATGGGGCGGTTACACAATGGCTATTTTCGTCCTGGGATGGGCGACCGGTGGATTGATCTTCGGAGCCATGGGCGACCGGATTGGGCGTGCCCGTTCCCTGGCCATAACCACCCTGCTCTATGGGCTGTGTACCGGCTTGTCGGGGTTTTCCACCAGCATCACAGATTTTTGTGTCTATCGCTTTATCACCGGACTGGGTGTTGGCGGGGTCTTCGGATTGGCGGTGGCTCTCTGCGCCGATTCCTTGCCGGATAAGGCTCGTCCCCATGCATTGGGTTTGTTCCAGGCGCTATCCGCCTTTGGAAATATCATCGCCGGCATAGCCGCGGTGTGTCTTGGTTATTGGGCGCTGCTCAATCCCGCCGCCGCCAGCGGCTGGCGCTCCCTCTTCATTTTTGGCGCGCTGCCCGCGCTGGTCTGCGTGTTCTTCCAATTTCGGATGAAGGAGCCGGAGAAATGGGTGGTGGCGCGCGCCCGGGGAAAAATCGACGGCGTTCGTTTCGGCTCTTATGTTTCGCTTTTCGGCGAGGCGCGATGGCGCAAACCGGCGTTGTTCGGCATGCTGTTGTGCGTGGCGGGAGTGGTGGGTCTGTGGGGCATTGGCAACTTCAGTCCCGATTTGGTCAATGACGTCATCGGCAAAGCAATGACTGCCAGGCATGTTCCCGCTGCGCAACTGCCCGGCAAGCGCCTGATGTGGGTGGGACTGACGATGATCGTCCAAAATTTCGGATCGTTCCTGGGCATGATGACATTCACCAAGTTCACCCACGATTACGGACGCAAAAAAGTCTTCGCGACCGCGGCGGTTTGCGCCTTTCTCAGCACGGTCATCGCTTTCAAGTTTCTCACACAGCCCTGGCAGATTTTTGTGCTGTTGCCGATCATGGGGTTCTTCCAACTCGCCTTGTTCGCCGGTTTTGCCATTTATCTGCCGGAGTTGTTTCCGTTGCGATTACGCAGCACAGGCGCCAGCTTCTGCTACAATGTGGGGCGCTTTGTCGCGGCCAGCGGCCCTTTTACGCTGGGTCTTTTGCAGTTCCACCTGGCCCAGGGCGCCGCTTCCTCCGAAGCGAAAATGGACGCCTTCCGCAACGCCGCTTGTTGGGTCAGTTTGATCTATCTGCTGGCCCTGTTCGCCCTGCCATTTCTTCCCGAAACAAAAGGCCAGCCTCTTCCCGAAGGATGAGAACCGTCTTATGCGCGCCGTCATCCAGCGAGTCACTCAAGCCAGCGTCGTTGTCTCGGCAACGATCAAAGGGGCGATTCAACGCGGTTTGCTTGTCCTCGTCGCGGTCGAAGAATCCGACACGCCGGAGGATGTTGAGTGGCTCGGCGGAAAAATCGCGCGCCTGCGAATTTTTAATGACGAAAACGGGGTGATGAACCGGTCCGTGCAGGAAACAGCGGGCGATATTTTGCTGGTCAGCCAGTTCACTTTGTTCGCCAGCACGAAAAAAGGGAATCGCCCCTCCTACTCGCGCTCAGCCCGTCCCGAAATTGCCATCCCGCTCTATGAACGATTGACCGCCAAACTGGCGCAAGATTTGGGCCGGCCGATCCAAACGGGCGAGTTCGGCGCGGACATGAAAGTGGCGCTGACCAACGACGGGCCGGTGACAATAATTATTGACTCAAAGAATCGCGAGTGAGGGAAGATTCTAAGAAAACGCCTCCAGCAAGGCCGCTTGAAAATAACCGCTCAACTCCATGGCTGTGAAAAGGCGGGCTTGCGCGCCGGTCAGACTGATCTTGCGCGCCGCCTCCAATTCGGGCCGGCCCAACCGCACCCAACTGCCGACGCGGATTTCGTTCAAGACGCGCAACAACCATTCCATTTGTTCGCCGGTCAGCGTCAGGAGAATATCGTCTTTGCCGTCCTTGAAAAAACGCCGGTCATTGTTGAAAAATTGGCCGAGCTTTTTTTTATGGTCTTGCCGCTGTTGTTCCATGGCCTCTTGGAGCCATTGCTGTTCCGCCTGGCCGCTGGTTTTGGGGTTCCGGCTCAGTTGATGATAACTGACGTCGAGCAGCGGATACAACTTCAGGGTGGCCAGCAGCACAACCTTTTCCCGCTGGCTGATGTGAAAGACAAAGGGGCGGCCCGTGCTGTCCGGCTTTTGCGAACGGATCACTTTCATTCCTCGCGCTCCATGGTGGCGTGCAGGCCGTACCCTTGCAGTTGATGAACATAATGCTCGGCCTTTTCAAAAGTTTCCCGCACCAGCAAACTTTTGCCCGTCTCGTGGACCTGCAGCATGTGACGCCGCGCTTTGGCCTTGGGCCAGCCAAACACCGCTTGAAAAACATGGGTGACGTAATCCATCAAGTTCACCGGATCATTCCAGCAAATGACCAGCCAGCCCCGATCGCGCGATTCTTTCGGATCGGTCTTTTCTTTCTTCTCCGTATCGGGCGGAGCAACAGGCGCGGCAGTTTCAGCCATGCCGGGACTATAATAGTTTCCCAACCCGTGCGCCAGTCCCGAGAATCCGGGAAAGTCAGGCAAAGGAGAGTTTTCAAGTCCCGGCGGATTTTTTGAGCGCTTTGATCCGCTGCCATTCGGGCCTGCCCGTGTAGAACTTGTCCAGGGGATAACAGCCGCTGACCATCCCGTGGCGCGGCGCGGTGGTGCAATCGCTGAAGGTGCGGCAGATGAACTTGGGCGTGAGCACGCCGCGGGTCGTCGCGTCGGCCAGCACCTCCGGATAACTCAACACCATGCGGCCCAGGCCAATGATGTCCGTCCAACCGTGCCGCACCACATATTGCGCCACATGCGGCAGGTATTCCTGGAGGTAACTGTAAGCCGTCCCCACCAACGCAAGATTCTTCGGGGCGCGGGCCTTGAGTTGGCGGACGGCATTGATCTGCCGGGCCACGTCAATAAGAGGATCGTGCGCAGGCTGGTAACCGTCGCTCGGCGGATACGCGGCGGGGCGCTGGATGTGGGGGTTGTAATAGGGCGAGCCGGCGCTGAGATTTAAAATCTTCACGCCAAGCTCCCCGCACAATTCGACAAACCGGAAGGTCTCCGTCAGATCGGGTTCCAGCGGGTTGTTTTGGTTCACGCCGAAGCCGAAGCGATACGGGAGGCAACACGAAAAATCTTCCGGGATGCCCGGGCCAAGTTTGCCGGGTTCGGCGCGCGCGGGATCGGGTTTGAAGGGCACGAGGTCGAAGGCGCTCAGGCGGACGCCCAGTTCAATTTTGTTTCCGTCCGCGCGAATGCCGGAGATGATTTCGCGAAGGATGCGAGTGCGGTTCTCGAAACTGCCGCCATATTTGCCCGGCCGGGTGAACGCCCCCAGGAACTCGTGCAGCAGGTAGCCATGGCAATGCTTGATGTCCACGAAGTCCGCGCCCGCCTCCCGCGCAATCCCGGCCGCGCCGACGTAGCACTGGACCAACTCCCCGACCTCGGAATCAGTCAACACCTGCGCGTCGCTGGTGACGTTGAACTTTTTGTCCAGAATCGGATGCCGGAAGGCCACGCGCGGCTCCAGGCGCTTCTGGTCGTTCGGCTTGCAAAACCGTCCCGAGTGGGTGAGTTGAAAACCGATGACCAGATCGTCGGCGGTTCCGTAACGTTCCCGGTGCGCCTGAACCAAAATCTCCCGAATCCCGGCCAAATCCTTTTTGTTCCGACCGGTGATGACGAGTTGGTTCGGATTGGCGCGGCCATTCGGGCACACAGCCATCGCCTCGCCGCCATAAATGAGTTTCGCGCCGCTTTGCCCGAAGCGTTGCCAGCGTCGGCGGACTTCGTCGGTGACGCCGCCAGTGGTCGTGCCGTCCCAGCCTTCCATCGGCTGAACCGCCCAGCGATTGCCGATGCGCTTGCCGTTGACGATGATGCCGGGCAACGGTTGCGTCAGCGGCGATTCCGGCCCGCAGACGATGGCATCCTCACACGGCAGGTCAAGGCCGAGCGAGGCGACGTGCCGGCGGAAATCCTCCGCCGTCTTGAGCGATGGAATGCGCGTGAGCTTGAATGGTTCGGACATAAATCTTAAAGGGAGGAGGCTTGACGATTCATTTCGTGCAATCAAAAAACGTCAGGTAACTTTCGCCGCGGGCTTCCCGCAAAATCAGCAACGCCAGTTCGCGCAGGTGATAATCACCCCACATGGAACTTTCGCCATTCGGCACTTTTTGGCGGGGGGCGATATAATCCCAGCCGCCGGGACGATGATAAACCGAATGCAGCAGCAAGCCCTGATGGCGCGGGCCAGCTGAAAGATACGGCTCGTCGAGCAAGGTGTTCAGCACCGTCAGGGCGGCCTGGCAATAAGCCGCCTTCCCGAGGCGCCTGCCCAGCCGCCACAAACCTTGTGCGGCAATGGGCGCGGCGGAACTGTCCACCGGCTCGAATGGGTTGAAAGGATCAGCCGGTTTCAGGATATAGTTTGCCGGAAGCAGATGCAAATTCGGCGCGCCCGTGTCCCACATCGGAATGCCGTCGGCGCAGGAATTCTCCAGATAGAAATCGGCGGTGGCCAGAGCGGCCCTTTCGAGTGATGGCAACGCTTTCTGAGCGGACGAAACAGTCCGCAAGAATTCCAGTTGCTCCGCAAAGCCGCAAACCGCCCATGCCAGCCCGCGCGTCCATGTGCTGAATGGCGAGTAGCCTTGCTGCGAATTCGGACAGCGGAACACACCGTTGGTTGCGTTGAAGACCGCTTCCTGGGCCGTGCGACCGCGCACATCGTATGCATCGCGGTCCTCCCCGTAGTAAACACAGTGCCGCGCGGTGTTCAATGCGTGCTCGATGCAGCGTTGCAGCAAGGAAACCTTCGCGTCCTGCTCCCCCATCAGCACATGGCCGAGTTGATGGGCCACGGCCAGCGAGCGGCAGGAGCGGATTGTGTCAACGAACAGCGAGTGCGGGCCGTTGAAACTGTGGATGAAACCCGTGCCGTCGGCCAGCTTCGTCCAACGCGCCGCCTGCACCGCGCCGCTCACTTTTAACGCCAGTTCGTAGAAATTCTTTTCGCCCTCGCGGCGCGGAATCTTTCCCTCGCGCATGAGCCGCAGAAGATTTCCGTAGGTTGAAATATTGTTGAACCCGTGGTCATGCACGCCGATATGCGAAACGTGCGTCGCCATCCGCTCCACCGTTCCACGGCGCCCGATCTCCAGAAAACGCTCGTCCCCCGTCGCGTCGAATTGCAGCAACGCCGAGCCGTATTGAAAACCCTGTGTCCATTCCGTCCAGCCGCGCGAGGTGTATTTGCCTTTCACGGTGAACACAGGCGTCCCCGCCCCTGGCTTCCAGTTTTTTTCGATGTCCAAGATTTTTTGGGCGGAAAGCTCGAAGAGCCGCTCGATCTTGCGCGCGAGCTTTTGCGGCGTCAGTTTGTTGTCAATTTTTACGGCCATGTCTCGTTGGTCTGATGACCCTTCAGAGTCTGCGCAAATGAAATCCTCCGTCCACGTTGATGACTTCTCCGGTGCTGAATGGCAGCAGGCCCTCGGCGATGGCAGTGACGGCTTTGCCGATGTCTTCCGGGGTCCCCCAGCGTTGGATCGGCGTCAATCCCCGGCTGATGAGCTTGTCATACTTTTCCCGCACCGAAGCGGTCATGTCCGTGGCGATGATGCCGGGGCGGATTTCATAGACGTTGATGCCATGTTCCGCCAGCCGGGCGGCGTAAAGCGGCGTCAGCATGGAGAGCGCGGCCTTGGCCATGCAGTAATCACCGCGGTTGGTGGACGCGGTGAAAGCGGAGATGGAGGAGATGGTGATGATTTTGGGCCGGTATTCAGCCTCGCTCTTGCGGGCGCGGCCACATTGTTCGATCATCCACTTCGCCGCGAGCTGCGTCAGGAAGTACGGCCCTTTGACGTTGATGGCGATCTGGCGGTCAAAACTTTCCTCGCCCGCCTCCAAAATATCCGCGCGGATGGCCGGCGCGACGCCCGCGTTGTTCACCAGCAAATCCAGCCGCCCCAACTTTGACTTTGCAAACTCAATCAGCTTCGCGCGATCGGCCTGCCGCGAAATATCCGCCTGGCAAATTTCGGCGCGGATTTTTTTCCCGCCGGTTCGAGCCTGGGCGATGCAGTCCGCCGCCGTTTGCTCCGCGGCCTTCGCGTTGCTGGCAAAGTTGACAACCAGGTCGCGGCCCAGCGTCGCCATTTCCAGCGCGATGCCCCGCCCGATGCCGCGCGACCCCCCCGTGATAAGAACCGTCTGATTCATGGGTTGAAGTTTAGGGCCTGGGCGGCGATAGAAAAGAATTAAGAATTAAGAAGGGACAATTAAGAAGTCCCGCCGTCCCCGCAGCCGCTATGGCGCGGCAAGGGGCCGGGGACGGGACGGTTGGGTTGTTTTCATGTTTCTTAATTCCTACTTCTTAACGGAGTGCCGAGGTGCTGCGTAAAGCCATGGGCTGGCACGACAGCCAGGACCTGAAATAGCCCCGCCCCCGTTGGATAATCACCGGACCTGATTGCGCCGAGCCGGCTATGGCAACGGCAATTTGCGTTGAGGAAGCCATTTTTAGCGCGTTTGTTAGTGACTTTGACCTCGAAAAGTGATACCTTGAATTGTCATGAAAGGTAATGTCGCGAGGATGTGGAGGTGTCTCCCGGTGCTTTTGGCTGGCTTTGGGCTGGATGCCGCTGCCGCCCCCATGATTCCCACGAACTTCTCCATCGTCACGGTCCTGGCAACCATGCCCCTGGCGTCGGAGCCGGGCAATAATCCCGCCATTTTCACCTTTTCCCGCGCCGGCAATACCAATTCCGCCCTGACCGTTTCTTTTGGAATCGGCGGCACGGCCAGTAACGGCGTCGATTACGCCACCATAACGAATTCCATCAGTTTAGCGGCGGGACAGACTTCGGCCAATGTTGTCATCACGCCGGTCAATGAACCGTCGGCTAATGGGTATAAGACGGTGGTTCTGACGTTGCCGCAGCGCCTTGTTGCGGAACCGCCTGGCAACGCGGACTTTAACGTTGGATCGCTCAACAGGGCGGTGGCTTATATCGCGTATAATTACACCAATGTTCCGCCCACGGTCAGCCTTGTCACTCCGACCAATGGCAGTTCTTTTCTTTCGTTGCCCAACATCGAAATTGCGGCCCATGCGTTTGATTCGAATGGATGGGTGACGGCAGTCGAGTTTTTGGCCGATGGCAAGGGCTTGGGAGTCGTGAGCAACAATCCGTTCGGAAGCCGGACGGCGGAGCCGCTGGTCTTGCGGGAATCGCGTGGTTCGGTCCTGCCGGTATTGGTGGGGAGCCATGTGAACCGATACCAATTTGTCTGGACCAATGTCCCGCCCGGCAACTACGCCTTGACGGCGATCGCGACTGATAACGCGGGGCTGCAAATGACCTCTGCCGCCGTCAACATCACCGTCGGCACCAACTTGCCCGTGCCGGCGGTGCGGATTGTCAGTCCGGCGCCCGGGGCGGAATTTCCAGACCTGGTCAAAATCAATATTTACGCGGCTGCGGCCGAGGATGGGGGCGTGGTCAATGCGGTGGAGTTTCTGGCCAATGGCAGGAGTTTGGGCGTGGCGACAAATTACCTGGCGGCGGAACCGTCCAGCCAGTTTCATTTGAGGACGCAGTGGCTGCCGTATTATTTCCGGTGGACCAACGCGCCCGCCGGGAGCAATGTTTTGACGGCGGTGGCAACAGACAACAACGGCACCCAGGCCGTTTCCGCTCCAGTCAGCATCAACGTTTCGACCAACGCGTATCATTTCCGGCCAGGGCGCTAAAACATAGTATTGGCACACAGAGGCGCGTCCAGGGACCGCTCCCGGCCTGAAACACACAATGAATTGCGGCAACGGCTTTGGCCGCATAGACTGCCCGGAATGAAAGGCAAAGGGATGGTTTATCTGGTGGGCGCTGGGCCTGGTGACGCGGGCTTGATGACGATGCGCGGGGCGGAGTTGCTGGCGCGGGCCGACGTGGTGGTTTATGACGCGCTGGTCAACGGCGATTTGCTCCGGCTGGCGCCGGCCGGCGCGGAGTTTGTTTTCGCCGGCAAACGCTCCGGCCTCCATGTCATTCCTCAGGAAGAGTTGAATCGGTTGCTCGTCGAAAAAGCCCGTGCCGGCAAGTGCGTTGTCCGGCTCAAAGGGGGCGATCCCTACGTGTTTGGCCGCGGCGGCGAGGAGGCGGAGGAATTGGCCGCCGCCGGGATGCCATTTGAAGTGGTGCCGGGCATCTCTTCCAGCATCGCCGGTCCGAATTATGCCGGCATTCCTTTGACGCATCGCGACCATTGTTCGAGCTTTAGCGTCATTACCGGCCACGAAGACCCGGCGAAAGAAGATGTCGATGTGGATTGGGCACAGGTGGCCAGGGCGCCTGGAACGAAAGTGGTGCTGATGGGAGTGACGCGCATCGGGAAGATTGCGGAGGCGCTCATGGCCAATGGCATGGAGGCGTCCACGCCGGTGGCGGTGATTCGCTGGGCGACAACCGGACGGCAGCAATCGGTTTTTGGGACGCTGAAGACCATTGCGAGTGTGGTTGAATCGGCCCGGTTTAAACCGCCGGCCATCATCGTCATTGGCGAAGTCGTGGGGTTGCGGGGGAAGCTGAATTGGTTCGAAAATCGTTCGCTGTTTGGACAGCGCATCGTGGTCACCCGAACCCGCGAACAAGCCAGCCAGCTCTCGCGGCAATTGCTGGAACGCGGCGCGGATGTGCTGGAGATACCAGTCATTCGCACCCTGCCGCCGACCGACCGGCAGTCCATCGCGGATGTTTTGCTGGAGTTGAATGCATACGACTGGCTGATCTTTACCAGTCCGACCGGGGTGAGCGCGTTCTTCGACTTTTTCTTCCGGGCTTTTGGCGACCTGCGCGACATTGGCGGTGTGCGCATCGCCGCGGTCGGCGCGGCCACCGCCGCCAAAATCCGGGAACTGCACCTCACCGTCGATGTGATGCCGGACGAATACGTAGCGTCCAAAATTGCCGGCGCCCTGGCCAAATACGAAAGCATCGAGAATCTGAAGATACTTTTGCTCAGAGCGGAAGCCGCCAACAAGGACCTCCCCAAGGAACTTGAGATGATGGGCGCCATCGTGGATGACGTGGCCGTTTACAAGACCGTGCCGGAAACGGAGGACCGAAACGACGCCGCGGCGCGGTTGATGGAAGGCGGCGCGGATTGGATTACTTTCACGAGCGGTTCCACGGTGGAGAATTTCAATGCGCGTTTCGATCTGAAACAGTTGGCCGGGCGTTATCCGCAACTCAAGCTGGCATCCATCGGACCGGAAACCAGCAAGGCGCTCGTTGCCCTCGGCCTCAAGCCGTCCGTGGAAGCGAAGGAACACACGATTGAAGGTTTGGTCAAGGCGATCGAGTCAAAGTAGCGCCGCCAGCCGGAGCGAAGGAGCGTAGCGCACGGCTGAAGTGACTGGGATTCTGCCCCCCCCCCGCTACAGTGCTACAAACGTTGATTATCAATGACTTAGGGTGCTACAAGGGTGCTACAAATCGGCTTTTTTGTAGCACTTGTAGCACCCTGGCATCACACCCATCGCGTCCGCTCGTGGCAAGGGCGGCATGGAGGCCGAAATCCAGAACGCACGCCGCATTTCTATTC
>Ga0326728_10014973_pt1 | contig 16278 bp, 8 predicted proteins | sample MB3enrmetagenome_FD_207602 | JGI IMG/M metagenome (GOLD analysis project Ga0326728, IMG submission 207602) | Lab enriched peat soil microbial communities from McLean, Ithaca, NY, United States - MB31MN | ecosystem: Environmental > Terrestrial > Soil > Wetlands > Peat | place: USA: New York...
GCTCGCTGCTCAAGATCCAGCGCATCGTGCGCCAGGAGATGGACGGCATCGGCGCCCAGGAGGTATACCTGCCGGCGCTGAACCCGGCCGAGCTTTGGCAGGAGTCCGGCCGCTGGGACATCATGGGCGACAACATGTTCCGCTTGAAGGACCGCTTCCAGCGCGATTTGTGCCTGGGCATGACCCACGAAGAGGTCGTGACCGCCATCGCCCGCCGCGAGCTGCGCAGTTACAAGCAGCTTCCGCAAATCTGGTACCAGATCCAGACCAAGTTTCGCGATGAGCCGCGCCCCAAGTCCGGTTTGCTGCGCGTGCGCCAGTTCATCATGAAGGATTCCTACACCTTCGACATGGACCAGGCCGGGCTGGACGTGGCCTACGAGAAGCATTACCAGGCCTATTGCCGTATCTTCGAGCGCTGCGGGCTGGTATATTCGGTGGTCGAGGCGCACTCCGGCGCCATGGGCGGCAGCCAGTCGCACGAGTACATGGTGGCCTCGGAGGCGGGTGAGGATTTCGTCGCCGTCTGCCAGGGCTGCGGATACGCGGCCAATTTGGAAAAAGCGGCGGCCGTACCTGCCCAGCCCGCCATGGCCGATCCCCCAGGCGACCTGGCGCCCGAGCGGTTTCACACGCCGGGGCGGAAGACCATCGCCGAAGTGGCGGAGTTCACCGGCCTGCCGGAAACCTCGCAGATGAAGAGCCTGGTGCTGGTGGCCGACGGCAAGCCGGTGCTGGTGCTGCTGCGCGGCGACCATCAACTGAGCGTGACCAAGCTCGGGGCCATCGTCAACGACCCCGAATTCCGGCCCGCCCACCCCGAAGAAATCCGCCAGTGGTTCGGCGCCGAAGCCGGCTCGCTCGGGCCGGTGGGCGTGGACAACATGCCCATCCTGGCGGACCACGCGCTGGTCGGCCGGCGCAACATGATCGCGGGCTCGAACCAGGACGATTACCACCTGCGCCACGTGACCCTGGGCGAAGATTTTCAGGCCGAGATTCACGACCTGCGCCAGGTGGCCGCCGGCGACCAGTGCGCCCGCTGCGGGGCCGCGATCGAGGTCCGCAAGATGGTCGAGATCGGCCACATCTTCAAGCTCGGCTACAAGTACTCGGACTCCATGGGCCTGCGCGTGCTCAACGCCGACGGCAAGGAAGTGACGCCCATCATGGGATCGTACGGCATCGGCATCGAGCGCATTTTGAGCGCCGCCATCGAGCTCTATTACGACAAGGACGGCATGATCCTGCCGGTGTCGATTGCGCCCTTCCAGGTGGTCATCACGCCCGCCAACAATTCCGACCCCGCGCAGATGGAAGCCGCGCGGGACATCTACCAGGCCTCGCTGGCGCTGGGCCTGGACGCGCTGCTCGACGACCGCGACGAGCGTCCCGGCGTCAAGTTCAAGGACGCCGACCTGATCGGCGTGCCCTACCGCATCGTGGTGGGCAAGAAACTGGGCAACGGGCTGGTGGAGCTGGTGGAGCGCAAGACCAGGCAATCCACCGACGTCGCCGTGGCGGATGCGGCCGCGGCCGTGGCCGGGCGCTTGAAGTAGCCGCCTACTTGCGCCCGCGCCGCGCCAGCTCGTCCAGCAGTATCTTCACCGGTCTCGCCCCGGCCAGCACCACTTCGTTCCTCGGTTTGAGCATGCGGGTCAGCTCCTGTGATTGTTTGGATAACCAATTCTTGGGGGCTGGCCGGTGGCTTTCGAGGTAAGTCAGAATCCGCAGGCCCATCGATCCCAGGGCCGACAAATCCCGCGATAGCGGCTTGAGCTCCTCCAGCAGGGCATTGTTTTCCGCCAGCGGCTCAAAGCGCGCATCGTTCGCGGCCCAGCGGGTGAACTGCTGGCGCAATAGCGTGATGTCCAGCTTGCTCGCGGCCTGCTCGAGGGCGCGCACGCTTTCGCTTTCCGGGCGCACGGCGTCCACAAAACGGTTGAGCGGAACCAGGCTCGTGTATTTCATGGCGCGGCTGCGGGGGCCGAGTCCCTGGGCTTCGCAGGCGTCCGCCAAAACCCGCAGCGGCTCGGCCGGGCGGCCGGCGGCCAGGCGGCGAAGCATGGGGCCGTAGTTGGAACGGTGCTCGACGCCGGTCCATTCGAGCACCCGGCTCACCGCTTCCATGCGCGCGTACATGGAGTCCGCATCGGTGGTTTCCCTGGGCGACCATAGCCTTTCGGCGATGGCCGCGGCGCGCGGCCAGATGCGCGAGTCCACGGTCTCCGCGCTGGCGTATTCGGCCCACATGCAGGCCTCGCCGCCCAGAATGCGGGAGGCCTCTTCGGGAGTGAGCTTCTGCGCCGCGTCCGCCAGTGGGTCGATGCCGTAATGGTAGCTGGCGGGACTCAGATGGTCCAGGTAATAGCCGGCCGAAAGAATGCCGCGGTAGCCTTTGGAGGCCGCCTCGGCCAGCGATGCCTGACCGCTCCAGGATTGCACCACGGTGTCCGCCGGCAGATCGGGGTGCAGCACCTCGTCCCAACCCACCATGGTCTTCCCGTACTTGTGGAGCAGCTTTTGAATGCGCTGGTTGAAGTACACCTGGAGGCCGCGCGTGCCTTCCAGCTTGTGCTCCCTGGCGAAGGCCTGAATGGAAGGGGACTGGTCCCATTGTCTGCCGTTCACCTCGTCGCCGCCGATGTGGAAATAGGGGTCGGGGAAGAGTTGCGTCATCTCCGCGAAGAAGGCGTCGAGAAACTCGTAGGTTTCCTCGCGGGTGGGGTCCATGGCGCCATCGTAAACGCCCCAGGTGCGGCCGATGCCGTAAGGGCCGGGCGCGCTGGCCAGCTCCGGATACCCGACCAGCCAACTGGTGGTGTGGCCCGGCATGTCGAATTCGGGGACCACGCGGATGCCGCGGTCGCGGGCGTAGGCCACCACGTGGCGGATTTCCGCCTGGGTGTAGAAATCGCCGTCCGAACCGAATTGCTGGAGGCGCGGAAAGCGCCGGCTCTCGGCGCGAAAGCCCTGATCGTCGGATAGGTGCCAGTGAAAGACGTTGAGCTTGACGGCGGCCATGGCGTCCAGATTGCGCTCCACCACCTCGACCGGCATCCAGTGGCGCGAAACGTCCAGCATCAGGCCGCGCCAGGGGAAACGGGGGCGGTCTTCAATGTGAATGGCGGGCACCTGGAAGCCCTCAGGGCCGGGCACGACCAGTTGCGCGAAGGTCTGGAGGCCGTGGAGCGCGGCGTCGACCGTAGCGGCTCTGAGGCGCGCACCGTCGGGGGCAACATCCAGTTGGTACGACTCGTCTTCGCCCAGCGACGGGTCTTCGGCTCCGGGCCGGGCCCCGAGGGCACCCCGCACCCCGGCGCATTCCACGCGCAGTGTGGCCCGGCTGGCATCCCGCGGCCTGGCGGCAAGCATGGGGATGCCGGTCTGCCGGGAGACGCGCGCGGCGAAACGGTCGAGGGCCGATTCCAGGCGCACATCGGAGTACCCCGTGGCGGCCACGCTGAAGCTGCCATCGACGGCCAGTCTGCCCGGGGCGGTTTCCACCATCACCGGGAGGGGCATCAGCGCCGGAGCCGCCGCGCGGGTGGTTTGGGCTGCGCCCCAGACGACCGTCAAGACAAGAAGGGGCCGGAGCATCTTCCATCCGCCGCCGGCGCTACGGCTTTTCGGGGAGATCGTAGCCGGCGAGGCGCCGAATCCAGATGTTGCGGTAGCGCACATGATCGTGGTGGTCCTGCAACATGAGCGGCTCCTCGGCATCGTGCGGCGTGTACTTCGCGACCTGCCGGTACACCATGGCGCCGATGGGGTGCATGTGGTTCTGAACCAGCACGCCATTGAAGAACACCGTGACCACGGCCGGGTTGACGAGCCTCTGGCCTTCGAACCACGGCGCTTCCCACACGATGTCGTAAGTCTGCCACTCACCCGGCTTGCGCCCGGGATTCACCAGCGGCGGCCACTGCCCGTAGATCGCCCCCGCCTGGCCGTCGGCGTAAGTGAGATTGTTGTACGGGTCCAGCACTTGAATTTCGTACCGGCTCATGAGCAGCACGCCGCTATTGCCGCGCGCCTGGCTGGCGCCTTTGATGTCGGGCGGCTCGCTCCACTCGACGTGAAGCTGGCAGTTGCCGAACTTCTCGCGCGTGAGGAGGTCGCCCGTGCCGGGGACCACCTCGAAGTAGCCGTTCTCGACCTTCCATTGCGCATCCACGAGCTTGCCGCTATCGGCGCCCCTGCCGCGTTGATCCCACTTGGAGAGGTCTTTGCCGTCGAACAGCACGATGGCATCCGAGGGAGGCGCACCCGGCTCTTTTCCGGGCGTCACCACGCGGGGATGGGGCCGGTCGGGATCGTGCACATGCCATTTTTGATCGGGCAGCATGGGCGTATCGGTGAAGCCCAGGTCGGCGCCTTTTTTTTGTTGCGCGCCGAGCGCGTTTGCGAAGCACAGCGCGATGGCGCAGGAGACCAGAGACGCATTCAAGAGAAATGTGTGGCGCATAGTGACCCTCACAGGATAACGCCGCGCGCGCCCGGTGGGGGATCTCAGGCCTTGGGCGCGATCAGGCCGACGCGCACCGGCTTCACGCCGGGCGGCACCTTCACCACCTTGCAGATCAGTTGCAGCCGCTCCGCAGGCGAGACTACGCGGGCCGGATGGCGGTCCGCATCCAGGCCCTTGAGCACCGCGACCTGCCACGACGGGACATAGATTTCCAGGACGCGGATCTTTTCCGCGCCGCTGGGGAACAGCACCACCAGCTCCTCGTCGTCCTTCAGGGCCTTCTGCATGGCGCTGATCTGCGCCAGGATGACGGCGCAAACGCTCTCCTTCTCCTTCTGCGCGGGCGCCGGCGGTTCCTTGGCGGGCGAGGTGGCCGACAACAGGGCCTGCTGGGCAAGCTGCTTGGTCAAATCGGCGAACGCCATCCTGGATTGATGCTAGCACACGGGGATAGCAGGCTACCTGGCGGCATGAGGAGCGAAATTGGCGAAACGAACCCATTTTAGACCTCAAACGACTGATTTGACAGGGGTTCGGAATCGTGCGCCGCTCGGCGGCGATCACGGAGTCGATTGGTTTTTGAGAAGACATAAGAACCTACATTCAGGGTAGCGGGCGGAGGGGTAATTCCCGGCTTAGGATTCATCGTAAGTTATTGAGGAATAAAGAGAACATATTGTGGAAATGGTGGTGAATGGATACCGACCGATTGGGCAAACCGTGTAACCTTTCCGGCGTCGAACAGTATAGTCATCGATGGCCATGCTGCTACAGGACCTGCGCTATGCGCTGCGGACGCTGCGAAAATCGCCCTTGTTCACCATGGTGGCCGTGCTCTCGCTGGCGCTGGGGATCGGCGCTAACACGGCCATTTTCACGCTGATTCATCAACTTATTCTGGAACTGCTGCCGGTGAAGCATCCCGAAGAACTGGTGCTGCTGACCGCCCGGGGCCGGCACTACGGGAACAACACGGGTGGCAACGCGATTTCCTACCCGATGTACCAGGATTTCCGCGACAAGAACCAGGTTTTCAGCGGCATGTTTTGCAAGTTCGGAACGAACTTCAGCCTGAGCTTCGAGGGAAGAACCGAGCTGGTATCGGGGGAGCTGGTGTCGGGGAATTACTTTCCGGTGCTGGGCGTGGGAGCGGCGCTGGGGCGCGTGTTCAACGCTTCCGACGACCTCATCCAGGGCGGGCATCCGCTGGCGGTGCTGAGCTACGGATTCTGGAAGACCAGGTTTGGCGGAAACCGCAACGTAATCGGCACCAGGATCCTGGTGAACGGGTATCCGCTGACGATCATCGGGGTGAGCCAGGCCGGCTTCGACGGTGTGGAGATGGGGACCTCGCCGCAGATCCGCATCCCCATGACGATGAAGAAGGAAGTGACGTCGTTTTTTTACAGCCTCAACGACCGGCGCGGCCGTTTCGCGCAGGTGTTCGGCAGGCTCAAGCCCGGCATGACGCTGGAGGCCGCCAAGGCCGGATTACAACCGCTATTCCACCAGATCCTACAGATGGAGGTGCAAGAGAAGGACTTCACGCAAACCACCGAGTACACCCGGCAGGAATTCCTGAAAATGTGGATGGATGTGCTGCCGGCTTCCAAGGGGCGGTCCGACCTGCGGCGGCAGTTCACCAATCCGCTGTGGGCATTGATGGCGATTGTGGGGCTGGTGCTGCTGATTGCATGTTCAAACGTGGCCAACCTGCTGATTGCCCGGGCCACGGCGCGGCAAAAAGAGATTGCGGTGCGGCTGGCGCTGGGCGCGAGCCGGCGGCGCCTGGTCTGCCAGTTGCTTGAGGAGAGCGTCCTGCTTTCCGCGGCGGGCGGGCTGGCGGGGTTGGGGCTGGCGGTGTGGATGGACCGGACGCTCATCGGTTTCCTGCCGCTGGGCGTGACCCCGCTCACCGTTTCCAGCGTGCCCGATGGACGCGTGCTGGCATTCACTTTCGCGGTCGCGGTGCTGACGGGCCTGGTCTTCGGACTGGCGCCGGCGCTCCAGGCGACACGGCCGGAGCTGGCGGGGACCTTGAAAGATCAGGCCGGCTCGGTGGTGGGAGGCGCGGCGGTGGGCCTGCGAAAATCCCTGGTGGTGGCGCAGGTGTCGCTTTCGCTGCTGTTGCTGATCGGCGCGGGCCTCTTCATCCAGAGCTTGAGGAACCTGAAAGATCTCAACCCCGGCTTCCACACCGAAAACTTGCTGACATTTGCGATGGACCCGACCTTGAACGGATACCAGCCGGAGCGCAGCCTGCAATTCTACCGGCAGTTGACCGAGCGCATGAACGCGCTTCCGGGGGTCAGGTCGGCCGCTTTGGCAGTGGTGCAGATCTTGGACGGCAATGAGTGGGACAGCACGGTGACGGTGGAAGGCTACACCGCGAAACAGGGCGAATGGGTGGACCCTCACATGCAATACATCTCGCCGCGCTTCTTTGAGACCATGGGAATCCCGGTGCTGGGCCGGGATTTCACCATCCAGGATGATAAGGGAGCGCCGATGGTGGCGATCGTCAACGAGAAATTCGCCCGGCGCTATTTCGGCGGCGCCAACGCCATCGGACGGCACGTGGGGATGGGCGGCGATCCCGGAATCAAGACCAACATCGAAATCGTGGGCGTAGTAAAGGACACCAAGTACGAGAGCCTGCGGGACGAGATCCCCCACGAACTCTACCTGGCGTACCGGCAGATGCCGTTCGTAATCGGGATGACCGCCTATCTGCGGACCGAGACCGATCCGGAGAATATGTTTTCGCTGTTGCGCCGGACGGTTCGGGAGGTGGATTCGAATGTGCCGATTTACCGTATGCGCACGCTGGAACAGCAGGTCGATAAGTCGCTGATGTCGGAGCGGCTGCTGGCCACGCTTTCGGCCATCTTCGGGTGCCTGGCCACGCTGCTGGCGGCAGTGGGGCTTTACGGCGTGATGGCCTACATGGTGGCGCGGCGCACGCGGGAGATTGGAATCCGCATGGCGCTGGGCGCGAGCGGCGGCTCGGTGGTGTGGCTGGTCATGCGGGAAGTGCTGCTGCTGGCGGTGGTGGGCCTGGCCATCGGGCTGCCCGCGGCCTGGGCGCTCACGCGGCTGGTGGAGACGCAGTTGTTCGGCATTCAACCGGCCGATCCACTGATCATGACCGTAGCCGCCATCGGAATCGCATCCGTGGCCACGCTGGCGGGCTACTTTCCGGCGCGGAGAGCCACAGGCATCGACCCGATGCAGGCGCTGCGCTGGGAATAGCTCCCCTCCGTTTGGCCAATTCAGATAGGATGGAGGCTGAGATGCGGAACTATCTGGATCTGACCGGTAAAGTCGCGTTGATTACGGGAGCGTCGTCGGGCATCGGCGCGGCCACGGCGGCGGTATTCGCCGACCTGGGCGCCAAGGTGGCCATCGGGTACTTCCACAACCAGAAAGGCGCTGAAGAGGCGCGGGAGAGCATTGTAAGCGGGGGCGGGACGGCCATCGCCATCCGGGCCGATGTGTGCCAGGAAAGCGAGATTCGCCGGCTGGTCGAGAGCGCGGCGGAGGAACTGGGGCCGATCGATATCCTGGTGAACAACGCGGGGGCGCTGGTGGAGCGCATGAAAATCCACGAGGTGACGGGCGAGAAGTGGGACCACATACAGAACCTCAATCTGAAGAGCGCGGTGCTTTGCTCGCAAGCCGTGGCGGCTTCCATGATGGAGCGGCGGACGGGCGCTATCGTCAACGTGGTTTCGATTGCCGGGCGCAACGGCGGCGGGCCTGGCGCGGGAGCCTACTCGGCGGCTAAGGCCGGGCTGATCGCGTTCACCAAATCGCTGGCCAGGGAACTGGCGCCGCACGGCATACGCGTGAACGCGGTCTCCCCGGGAACCATCGACACGCCCTTTCATCAGGTCTATTCGACGCCCGAGATGCTGCGGAATACCGTGGCCACGATTCCGCTCGGCCGCCTGGGAGTGGCGATGGAGTGCGCCACGGCGATTGCGTTTCTGGCTTCTGAGGCGGCCAGCTTCGTGGTGGGGGAAACCATTGAAGTGAACGGCGGACAGTTGATGCTGTAAGCTGAGGCTGTAGGCAAGGAGGGTTCAACATGCGAGGGCTCCGTGCAGTTGCGGCCGCAGTATTGCTGACCGCAGGCGTGGCATTGGCCGCGTCGTACGATGCGAAGTTGTTTGGCGAGATGCGCTGGCGCTCGATCGGGCCGTATCGTGGAGGGCGCACGAAATCGGCGGTCGGAGTGCCCGGCCAGCCCAATGTCTTTTACATCGGAGTGTGCAACGGCGGGGTGTGGAAGACGAACGACTACGGGCGGACGTGGCTGCCCATCTTCGATGAGCAGCCGACGGGATCGATCGGGACCATAGCGGTGGCTCCGTCGGACCCCAACATCGTGTACGTGGGGAGCGGCGAGGGATTGCAGCGGCCCGACCTCTCGACGGGCGACGGCGTGTACAAATCCACCGACGCCGGCAAGACGTGGGTGCATCTGGGTCTGAGGGACGGCCAGCAGATCCCGCAGATCGCCATCGATCCGCGCAACCCCGACCGGCTCTTCGTGGCGGTTTTCGGGCATCCGTACGGGCCCAATGCGGAACGCGGAATTTATCGCTCGACGGACGGCGGGCGGACCTTCCAGAAGGTTCTTTATAAGGACGAGAACACGGGCGGCTCGGATGTGGCCATCGATCCAGGGAACCCGGACACGGTCTACGCAGCGCTGTGGGAGGAGCGGCAAGGGCCGTGGGAGAACTCCTCCTGGGACGGCAAGAACGGCGGCATTTTCAAATCGACCGATGGGGGCGATACGTGGCGCCCGTTGACGCGAGGGTTCGCCGAGGGGGTGACGCAGGCCAACCTGGCGATAGCGCCGAGCGACCCGAAGCGGATTTACGCGGCGGTCGCCTCGGGGCGTGGAACCGGCATTTATCGCTCGGACGATGCGGGCGAAAGCTGGACGCGCACCACCACCGACCCGCGCCCGGCGGCACGCATCGGGGGCGGCGACCTGCCGGTGCCGGCGGTGGACGGGAAGAATCCCGATATCATCTACACCGCCAGCATCGTGACCTGGAAATCTACGGACGGCGGCAAGACCTGGACGGGGTTCCGGGGCGCGCCGGGCGGGGACGATTACCAGCGCATCTGGATTAATCCCAATAACCCCGCCATCATACTGGAGGTCAGCGACCAGGGCGCCATTGTGACGGTGAACGGGGGCCAGACGTGGAGCTCGTGGTACAACCAGCCGACGGCGCAGATGTACCACGTCAACCCCGACAACGCGTTCCCCTACCGGCTGTGCAGCGGGCAGCAGGAGAGCGGCTCGGCGTGCGTTCCGAGCCGCGGCAATGACGGCCAGGTCACGTTTCGCGAGTGGCACCCGGTGGGCGTCGAGGAGTACGGCTACGCGGTGCCCGACCCGCTCGACCCGGACCTGGTTTTCGGCGGCAAGGTGACGCGCTACGACCGCCGCACGGGACAGGTGGTCAATGTGGCGCCGAAGCCCATCCGCGGCGCCGATTTTCGCACGCTGCGCACGGCGCCGGTGGTGTTTTCGCAGGCCGACCCGCACGTCCTCTACTTCGGCGCCAATACTTTGTGGAAGACGCGCGACGGCGGCAACAGTTGGCAGCAGATCAGCCCGGATCTGACGCGCAAGACCTGGGAAGTGCCGGCCAGCGTGGGTAAGTACAGAGAATCCGTGGAGGTGACCCAGCGCGGGGTGATCTACACGGTGGCGCCGTCTCCGCTGGACATCAACCGCATCTGGGCGGGGACGGACGACGGCCTGATTCAGGTGACTGCCGACGGCGGGATGCATTGGAAGGACGTGACGCCGCCGCAGATCGTGCCGTGGGCCAAAGTTTCCATCATAGACGCGGGCCACTTCGACGCTTTGACCGCCTACGCGGCTATCAACACGTTCCGCCTGGACGACATGCGCCCGCACATCTGGCGCACGCACGACGGGGGCAAGACCTGGACCGAGATTGTGAGCGGCATCCCGGAGGGGGCGGCCGTCGACGTGGTGCGCGAAGATCCCAAGAGCAAAGGGCTGCTCTTCGCCGGCACGGAGCGCGAGGTGTACGTTTCCTTCGACGACGGGGACCACTGGCAATCGCTGCGGCTGAACATGCCGGCCAGCTCGATACGGGACCTGGCGATCAAGGATGACGACCTGGCGGCGGGCACGCACGGGCGCGGCTTCTGGATTCTGGACGACATTACGCCGCTGCGGCAGCTCAATGCCCAGGTAGCCGGGGCGGAGGCGTTTCTGTACCAGCCGGAGACCGCCATCCGCGTGCGGTGGAACATGAACACCGACACACCACTGCCGCCGGATGAGCCGGGCGGGCAGAACCCGCCGGATGGCGCGATTATCGACTATTATCTGGGCGCGGGGGCATCGGGCCCGGTGACGCTGGAGATTCTGGACAGCGCCGGAGGGCTGGTGCGGCGCTATGCGAGCACGGATCCCGTGGAACCGGTCGATCCGATGCTGGCGATTCCGACGTATTGGGTGCGCCCGCCGCGTACGCTCTCGAGCCAGGCCGGAATGCATCGTTTTATATGGGACCTGCACTACACGCCGCTGGCGGGCGGACGGGGGAATTACGGGATGCAGGCCATCTTCCACGACACACCGCCCACGATCACCTCGATGTGGGTGATGCCGGGGCGGTATACCGTGAAACTCACGGCCGGCGGGAAGAGTTACACGCAACCTCTGACAGTCAAGATGGACCCGCGGGTGCGGACGCCGCTGGCGGGATTGCAACAGCAGTTCACCTGGTCGAAGCAGATCTATGACGACCTGGTGAAAACCTCGACGGCGGTGGAGCAGATTCGGACCATGCGCGCGCAGCTCGGGCCACTGCGCGAAAAAGCGGGGCCGGGCGCAACCGCGGACGCGATTGCGGCGTTCGACCAGAAAGCACTGGCGCTGGGCGGCGCCGGCGGAGGCGGCCGCGGGGGTGGTGGCGGTGGACGCGGGGCGGTGGTGGCGGGGCCGGATACGCTCGCCTCCGTGAGCGGGTCACTCACTCAGTTGATGCGTCTGCTGGAGAGCGCCGATGTGACGCCAAGCACGCAAGCGGCGGCGGCGGCAACGGATCGCCGGGCGGCGCTGGCGAAGCTGATGGAGCGGTGGAATGCGCTGAAAGGCCGCGAACTGGCGGACCTGAATACGCGGCTGAAGCAAGCCAATCTGCCACTGGTGACGGTCGAGCCGGGCGCCCGCTGACGTGGGGGCGCGCTTCTATTGCGGCGACAGAAATACGGGGGGCGAGCTATCGGTGTTGGTGGTAACGATCTTGGGGGCCAGAACGCGGCTCAAGTCCAGCGCGGCGGCGCCGTGGTACTGGATCTCGTCCTGGGCCACCGAGGAGTCGACCTGGGCGATGTTGTAGCTGATGGCGGTGGGCAGAATGCGGAAGTAGTATGGCCCTTTGGAACCGACGGCCGCGTTCACGCACTTGCCTTTAGTGGCGCAGAACTTGTAGGTTCCAGGCATGGCAGCGACCCAGAAATAGGTATTGCAGGCCAGGCGGGCCAACTCGACCTGGTTGGCGTAGATGGTGGGTTTGAACACCACCAGGTCATTCTTGCGGCAGACTCCGTAGAATTGCACCCAGACCCCCTGAGTACTTTGATCCGGTTGCGCTTGCTGGGCAGCCGGCGGCGACGCGGGTTCGGCCGGAGCCGGAGCCGCTGCGGGGGCGGCATTGGAAGCGTTCAGCATGGCTTTCAGAACCCCCTGCGTGACCCCCTGTCCTTTGAGACGGATCAGTTCTTCCGGGCTGGTGTCGAAAGCCGCGGGCCTGTTCTGAATAGCCAACACAATGGTATCCTCATCGAGCCCCGCTTTGACCATCTTGACGATGTCGGCATTGACGAGGGGCTTGGGCTGCGCCGCAGCCTGCCCCCTTCCGGCCGCAGCGAAGACCAACAACATCGCGACCGCCGCCACGACCGCCGTAAACCGTGCTTGCACAGCTCACCTCCGGGCGATGCGTAAAGTATATTGTCCACGAACAGGGGTTGTGGGGCAAGAGCGGGCGCGGGGGGACGGGGCCTTATGATCGCTGGCGCAGCAGGCGGAGGCTTGGTGATGCCACTCGGGGCGACGGCTCTCCAGGGAGGTGGGTGGGAAGGGGAAGCTCGGATTCGCCCCAGCCGGAAGGGGCATGCACCCTGATTTTGAGAGTGGAGGCCTCCGGACAAGCGGGTTCATAACTCACGTCGTATCGGGCCAGCAGATTCACGTAGGCCTGCTCGACCAGAGCGGCGATCTCTTCCTGGGTGGCGGCAATTCGAAAGTCCCCGTGGACCCGGCTGCAGAGGCTGGCCAGCGCCGGGTTAGGGACGGAGGAGACGACCTGCACCAAAGCGCGGGAGGCGAGAGTGGCGGAAATCAGGCTCATGCCTGCGGACCTGGTTTCCTCGGTGTGACTGATTATGATCAAGTGGCGCTTGCCACGCACGGGCCCGTTATCGGACCGAACCGAGCGCCAGATGGTGCTCCACAGGTCGGTGCAGGCGGTCCGCGCGGGAACGGCACCCAAGGCGGCGGCGACGGTTTCGGGATTGGAATGGAACCGGGCAGGCTCATCGGCCAGCGAGGCATCGGGGTTTTCCAGGTCGCTCTCCGGCAAGTAAGGCATGAGGGCCCACAAATCGGACGGGCGCTTCCATCGGAGACATCCCAGGACGGCCTCGTTCCAGGGGGAGCCAGGCGGGGCGCCCGATCGCGGCAGAACCAGGAAAACGGACATGGCTTGCGCCATGGGCCGCTCCACTACTTTGTAGGTCACGACCTGCCGTCCGTCTTCGCTCAAGATGAGTTCGGTGGGCCGGATGCGGGGCTGCTCACGGCCGTCTTCGGAGGCCACTGCCAGTTGCAGGCGGCGCGAACCCGGCCGGGCGCTCGCTCCCACGAAGAGGCCGGCCACTCGCCAATGGCTGGCGTGCACGGTGTGAGCGGCGGCTGTCTTGATTTGCCCGAGCGCCGCAAAACCCTGTTTCCTGACCACGTCATTGGCGTCCCTCAGCAATCCGGCCAGAGTTTCCGTGAAGCGCGAATCGCCGGACTGGCCCATGATCCAGGCAGCCGTGGAGCGGAACAGGCTGGAATCGTGAGAGGCCATGTTCAGGATTTCGGGGATTACCGAACAATCGCCCAACCAGTAGAGCCCGATGAGGGCGTTGCCCACCACGCGGTTGTTCTGGTCACGCGCGGCGTAGTGCAGCAGATTCCGCACCGCCGCGGTGTCCACTCCCCAGAGCGCCTCGACGGCGTTGGCGCGGACGCGATGGTCCGCCTCGGTGAGACGCTTCTGCGCCCAGGTGACGCTCTGGTTGCCTCGTCCGATGATGAGAACGACCTTGGACCGCAGATGGGGATCGGAATAGCGCATTACGCGCATCAGGGAAGGAAGGATGCGGGTGCCATCCGAGATTTCGCCGAGGATCTCGAGCAGGCGGCCAATGTCCGCGGGTTGGACCGTCCCGCTTCCGGTAACGCAGTCGGCCAGCCGCCTGGCCAGCTTGATGTCGGCGGCCGAATCCACACGGACCGCCGCGCGCGCCAGAGACAGAGCCTGCTCCGTCGAGAGCGCGGGATCGCACACGGCCCGCAGCAGAAGGTCGTTGGCCACCAGCAGGGCGACCAGGTATTGGGCGCCGCGCGAATCGGTTCCGGTTTGAAGGATTTCGATGGTGTTGGAATAGAAGGCCTCGCGGTCGTCGTCCAGCAGGCCGCGAATGAGCATTCGATTCTCCTTGGCGTCCCGGTCAAAGCCCTGCACCAGGGCCTGGAGCAGGGTGCGCGGATCTTCGACCGGCCGATTCTGAGCGAACGACACGTACTGTAGATCGGCTGGTGCGACCAAATCTTTAGCCTGCGCGGCGCCTGGCTGGTGCCACTATAATCAAACTGATGTCAAAAAACAGCTTCGGCGCGGCCGTCAAGCTGCGCGTAGGTAACCGGGAGTACGAGTGCTTTCGTCTCTCCCGCCTCCAAGAAACGGGTGTGGGCGACGTTGAACGCCTCCCGTTCTCGACCAAGATCCTGCTCGAGAACCTGCTGCGGCACGAGGACGGCCGCCGGGTCTCGGCCGATGACGTGGCCATGGTGGCGCGCGGTGAGGGCGCCAATTCCAGGGAAATCAGTTTCATGCCGGCGCGCGTGCTGCTCCAGGACTTCACCGGCGTCCCCTGCGTGGTGGACCTGGCAGCCATGCGCGACGCGCTGGCGGCCATGGGCGCGGACGCCAATCGGGCCAACCCCTTGCTGCCGGCCGACCTGGTGATCGATCACTCCGTGCAGGTGGACCATTTCGGCTCCGCGGACGCTTTCGATTTGAACGCGCTGCTGGAATTCCAGCGCAACCGGGAACGCTACATCCTGCTGCGCTGGGGACAAACGGCGTTCCGCAATTTCCGCGTGGTGCCGCCCGACACGGGCATTGTCCACCAGATCAACCTCGAATACCTGGCGCAGGTGGTATTCCGCGGGGAGTCGGGGCAGGCCTACCCGGATTCGGTGGTGGGCACGGATTCCCATACCACCATGATCAACGGCCTGGGGGTGCTGGGCTGGGGCGTGGGCGGCATTGAAGCCGAGGCCTGCATGCTGGGGCAGCCGATTTCCATGCTGCTGCCGCCGGTGGTGGGCTTCCGGCTGGAGGGCAAGCTGAAGGAAGGCTGCACGGCCACCGACCTGGTGCTGACCATCGTCCAGATTCTGCGCAAGAAGGGCGTGGTGGGCAAGTTCGTGGAATTCTATGGCGCCGGCCTGAGCGCACTGAGCCTGGCCGACCGCGCCACGGTGGCCAACATGGCACCCGAATACGGCGCCACCATGGGCTTCTTCCCGGTGGACCAGGAAACCCTCGAGTACCTCAAGTTCACCAACCGCGAACCCGACCTGGTCGAACTGGTGGAAGCCTACACCAAGGAGCAGGGCCTGTTCCGCACCGACGCCACGCCCGACCCGGTCTACTCCGACACGCTGGAGCTGGACCTGGCGAGGGTGGCGCCGTCGATGGCCGGGCCGAAGCGCCCGCAGGACCGCGTCGAGCTGCCGGACGTGAAGAAGAACTTCCACGCGGCGTTTCCCAATCTGCCGGCGGCTGCGGCCGGCACGCTGGGCAATGGCGCGGTGGCCATCGCGGCCATTACGAGCTGCACCAACACGTCCAACCCTTCGCTGATGTTGGCCGCCGGCCTGCTGGCCAAGAAAGCCGTCGAGCGCGGCTTGACGGTGAAGCCGTGGGTGAAGACCAGCCTGGCGCCCGGATCGAAAGTGGCGGCCGACTACTATCGCGAGGCCGGGCTGATGCCGTATCTGGAACAGCTCAAGTTCCACGTGGTGGGGTTCGGCTGCACCACTTGCATCGGCAACAGCGGCCCGCTGATCGAAGCGGTGGCCCAGGCGGTGCAAAAGGAAAACGTGGTGGTGGCGGGCGTGCTGAGCGGCAATCGCAACTTCGAAGGCCGCATCAATCCGCTGGTGAAGGCCAACTACCTGGCCTCTCCGCCATTGGTGGTAGCGTACGCGCTGGCGGGGACTGTGGATATCGACCTGACCACCGATCCGCTGGGCCAGGACCCCAGCGGCCAGCCGGTATACCTGCGCGACATCTGGCCCTCGAATGAAGAGGTGCGGAACGCCGTGCGCACCGCCGTCACCCCCGGCATGTTCCACGACGAATACGCGCACGCTTTCGATGGCGACCGGAACTGGCAGACCATGCCCGTGCCCACCGGCGGCATCTACCAGTGGGACGAGCGCTCGACCTACATCA
>Ga0326728_10014974_pt1 | contig 16276 bp, 13 predicted proteins | sample MB3enrmetagenome_FD_207602 | JGI IMG/M metagenome (GOLD analysis project Ga0326728, IMG submission 207602) | Lab enriched peat soil microbial communities from McLean, Ithaca, NY, United States - MB31MN | ecosystem: Environmental > Terrestrial > Soil > Wetlands > Peat | place: USA: New York...
GCAGAGCGCTGTCGCCGACCTGAAGTCGGTAAGCGCCACGTCATTCGAGCACGCCACCCTCAAGAATGCCGTCCTCAATGTCGACGATTCCGGCCAGGCCGCCACTCAAGCCCCGGAGCAACAGGTCCTCAACCAGCAGATGGAAAGCCCGGTCACCATCCGTTTCCGCGGCATCAACATCACCCCCGGCGGATATTCCGAAGCAGCCTTTGTGCGCCGCGAGCACGCTCTGGGCGCCGATTTGCCCACGCCCTTCAACTCCATCCCCGAGCCCGGCGCATCGCAGAACCAGCTTTCCGAATTCTTCGGTTCCGGCCGCCAGTCCAAAATCTCCACTTTTGTGAACGGCCGCGTCGGCAACGTCGATCTATCCAGCTACGTCTCCGCCGACTTCCTCTCTGCCGGCGTAACCTCGACCTCGACTCAGACCAACAGCTACACGCTCCGTCTCCGCCAGGCCTGGGCGCAAGCCAAGTTCACCAACGGTTGGAGCTTCCTCGGCGGCCAGGCTTGGAGCTTGGTGACTGAAGATGCCAAAGGCATCTCGCCCGACGACGACTTAGGCAAGACCAACGACGTGCGTCCCAAGACCATCGATCCTTCGTATAACGTGGGCTTCGATTTCGCGCGCCAGTGGGGCATCCGCGTCACCAAGAGCTTCGGCGACAAGGTTGCCTTCGCCTTCGCTCTCGAAAATCCCCAGGCCACCGTGACCACGCACGGCAATGCGAACCTCACCGTTGGCGCTACTACCGTTGTTACGCCAACTGGCACCACCACCGTTGGTGGCACTGCCTACTACAACTTCCTCGTAGGCCAGGCGGGCGCCAGCAACAGCTACAACACCACCGGCACTTACGGCTTCAATCCCTCTCCGGACATCATCGCGAAGGTCGCGTTCGATCCGGGCTTTGGCCACTATGAAATCTACGGCCTGGCGACTCGCTTTACCGGTCGCGTCTTCCCTTGCGTCGAACAATGGACAGCGGCCGGCGGCGTTTGCAACCCTACCGCCAGCACGTCGCCGTCGGCCAGCGAACTCGCGCTCCTCGCCTATAACTCTTCCAAGGAAGGTGGAGGCGTAGGCGCCAGCGCCCGCTGGAACTTCTTCAACAAGCGCATCACCTTCGGGCTGAAAGGATTCGGCGGTAGTGGCGTTGGCCGCTACGCTCCCGGAGGACTTCCCGATGCCTCCATCAACCCCGACGGCACAATTCACCTCGTAAAGAACCTCCACGGATTGGGCACTCTCGAATGGCACAGCAAGAAGCTCGACGTCTACAGCTACGGTGGCGTCGAATATGCCGCGCGTAGTTGGGGTTTTGACAATACCATTCTGCCGGGCGCAACCTCTCCCGTCGGCTATGTCGGCTACGGCGCTCCCGGGTTCAACAACTCTGGCTGCTACTCTGAGGCGCCGCCCACCGCGTCCAACGGTTTCACTCCCGGAGGCACTGGCAAATGTATCGGCGACACCCGCGCTCTCGTCGAGGGCACGCTCGGTTTCTGGTACAAGTTCTACAGCGGAGAACGGGGAAGGTTCCAGTTCGGCACGCAGTACTCCTACGTCGCGCGCAATGTCTGGTCGGGTAATGACTCGGGTAAGACGGGCGGCCTGGAGCCCGGCGGCATCGACAGCATGATCTTCACGTCATTCCGCTACTACCTGCCGTAAAAGAACTCCGATCAAGGAGGCGCGGACACGAGTGTCCGCGCCCTCCTTGGTTTTGATCTCTCCATCTCCGGCAACACAAGTGGGTGCCCCATTCAAGCCCTCTTTTGGCTTGAGTGGGATAGTTAACGACGGGTGGGCTGGTGGCCCACATCCGACCCCCACCCCATCGGTGCCCCACATCTGCCCGGTTTTGGCAGATGTGGGTCTTTCCTCTACTCTCGTTCGCGTGCCCTGGGACCTGGAGCGCTATCAGCACTCCCGGTAGTCGCACGATCCCTCCACCGCGGTCGGGATTTCGGCAGCGGGCGCAGACGCCCGCTGAACGCCTCAACCTTCAGTTGTTACCATCGCCTGCCCTACTTACGCGAGCGTCTGCGCGACATATTTCTCTCCTCGCTCGAGCGTACTCGGTTCAACTACGGCCTCCGCCTATATGGATAGGTTGTGATGCCGGAATGCGTCCGCCTTTTGGTATGCGAGCGGAGAGGTTGGAGTGGTAGAGATTGAACCGGACTGCGCGCCGAAGGGAGAAAGAGAGCCCACATCTGCCAAAACCGGGCAGATGTGGGGCACCGTCGGGGTGGAAGCGGATGTGGGCCACCGGCCAGGTAGCGTACCAACTGGCAATCGTTCAAGCCCCGACCGACTAGCGGGGCTTTTGATCCTTAGCGAAACCACTACCAACCCCACATCCCTCCCCACTTTTCCCTTGACTTAAGAAAGCCCATCCCCAACCATTGAATGTAGCGCCGCGGACGCCAATCGAGCCTGCTTCGGCTTGCTCGATACCAAGTTCTTTGAAATCAAGACTTTGGCAGGATGACTTAGCCTAACTCATTGATTCCGAACGACCGCATCCAGTGGCTCTGCCAGTTAACTGGTTTGTTTTGAATACTTTGACTCTAACTTCAACGGGCTCAAGACTTTGCCCCTAGGTCTATGATTCCATTAGACCGGGGGAGGGGGGAGGGGGGTACCGATACAGCTTATGATCGTCTATTTCTTACGTCATGCCAGCGCCGGCGATCCGCTCTCCGACGCCCAGAAGGATGAATCCCGCGCTCTCGACAAAGATGGTATTGCACAGTGCCAGGACGTCGGCCGCGCTCTCGCCGCTCTCGGCGTCGAGGCCGACATCATCGTTTCGAGTCCGCTCAAACGCGCCGAGCAGACCGCCGAACTGGTGGGCAGGGAACTCGGCTACAAGGGCAAGCCAATCTTCGACGACGCGCTGCGCCCCGGCGCCGGATTTGGAGCCTTTCAAACTTTGTTGGCGCAACACTCCAGCCGCGAGAATATTTTTGTCGTCGGCCACAACCCCAACCTGAGCGATTTTCTTGGCCGTCTGATCAGCGATTCAAGAACGGCCGCCGCCATCGAACTCAAGAAAGGCGCAGTCGCCAAAGTCGAACTGGAAGGCGGTCAGGGTTTGCTGCACTGGTGCATCACGCCCAAGATCGTGCGCGCGCTTCAGGCAATGCCGACCAAAAGCTCCCGCCCGAAAACCTCGCGGAAATAGTCGGCGTCTTTCTGAATCGCCCAAAGTTCCAGATCGAGGCTGGCGTTGCCGCGCGGTGTCACCTTCAACGAGACGCGGCCGTTGCGCGCCGAGACGCCCAGTTGCGCCACCGACTGGCTGCGATTCATGTGCAACGCTCGCGCGATGCGCAGCAGCATGGACGCTTTTGTCACCGCCGCCTGCTCTTGCGGCGTCAACACGCTCATCGGCACGTCGTCAGGCATGGGCCGCGACTTTCCCAGGTAGCGGGCGATCGCGGCGATGATGCGCCGCTGTTGTGGCGTGAAGCCGAGGATCTCCGAGTGCGAAATGATGTAGTAAGTATGCCGGTGATGTCCGGCGCGGTTGACATAATCGCCGACCTCATACAACAGCGCCGCTGCCGACAGCCACTCGCGATATTCGGGCGGCAACTGGTGCACCGATTTCAACGCCGAGAAAAGCTGCAACGCCGAGTCGCGCACCATCAGCACGTGGTGCAGATCGACATGATATTGTTCGACGGCGCGCTGGAGTGAATCCCAGCGCTCGGATTCGACCGCGCGTCCCGACCGCGTGCTGCGGTCATACTCGGCCGCCATCTGCGCCAGAATTCCGTCCCGCAAACCGAGCGGCGAATAGCGAAAGCCGGAGAGATGGCAGCGTTCCAGCAGTTCGTCGTAAACCACCGCGCCCGCGCAAATGATCTCCGCGCGTCGCGGTCCGATTCCCGGTACCTTCTGCCGCTCTCCGAGCGGCATGCGCGTGAGCTGCTTTACGATCTCGCGCATCATCTCGCGCGTCACCACGAAATGCGCCGTTCGCCGCCGTGGACGAGCCAAATGTCTGGCCATGCCCGCAAGCGCCGCTGCTGTCCCCGACGTCGCGATCACCGTGCTGACGCGCGCCGACCGCACTCGCTGCTGGATGCGGTTGATGCCGCGGCCCACGAATCCACGAAGCTGTCTAAGGTCGTCCTTGCGCGGCGGATCATCCTTCAGAAACTCGCCCGTCAACCGCACCGCGCCCAGCGAAAGGCTGACCGCGTCGCGAATCCGGCCATCGCGCGAAAGCGTCAGCTCGCAACTGCCGCCGCCCAGGTCGACCAGCAAAAGATTGTGCCCGCTCACGCGTCCGCTCGAAACGATCCCGAGGTGAATCAGGCGGGCCTCTTCAAGGCCGGAGATGATCTCGACGGTCCATCCCGTCCGCGTGCGCACCCACTCCAGAAACGCCCGCGAGTTGCGCGCATCGCGCAGCGCCGCTGTCGCTACCACCCGAACCGTGTCGGTTCCGCATTCCTGCGAGGCGCGATGAAATCGCCGCAGCACCCGCACCGTCTCCGACATTGCTTCCGGAGACAGCAGCCCCGCGCTGAACACGCCCGCGCCCAGCCGCGTCACCTCCCGGTCCTCGTGCAGTTGTTTCAGCCGTCCGCCCTGAAGACGCGCGATCTTAAGGCGCACGGAGTTGGATCCGATATCGACGGCGGCAAACGTTGGCATGCTGGTGAACGATCTGCTGATGAACGTTCAGTCATCTCACAATCCAGCGATGCAGCGCAACCCCCGCTCGCGCTGATGAAGTGAGTTTCCAAATTCGCTTTGTCGAGACAACTGATTTGAATCCACCGCGTTAGCCGTCCCGGCCGTCGTTTTCTCGCCCACTACCCACGAGCATTTTTTAACCGAGTTGTAACAACGGTCTGCTATCATCCTCAGTTTCACGTATCTAGAATGTCCAACCAAGCCCTGCCCCGGCCGCGCTTCAACGCTCCCGATCCGGAGCGGCAAGGAAAAGCTGCCCTGAAAGTCGAGACCAAGTCGGCCCCGCTGCTACAGGGGCATGTCAGCGAATTCCCCGACGCCCTGTTTGGCTGGGCGATGCGCTTGTGCGGTCTGGCAGTGGTGGTGTTGCTCCTCCTGATCGTCTACAAGCTGCTGCAAGGCTCGCAGCTTTCCTGGCACGCCTTTGGCTGGAAATTCTTCGGCCAGTCGGAATGGAATCCGGTGGAAGATCAGTACGGGGCCTTAACGTTTGTCTATGGCACCGTGGTTTCCTCTCTCCTCGCCCTGATCATCGCCGTTCCGCTGGCCGTGGGCGTTGCGGTTTTTATCACCGAGATGTGCCCGGTACGGCTTCGCGGCGCGCTCTCGTTCGCCACCGAACTACTCGCCGCCATTCCCAGCGTGATTTACGGTTTGTGGGCAATCTTCGTGCTCATCCCACTCATGCGCACCTACGTCGAGCCGTTGCTGGCCAAGACGCTCGGCTGGACCGGCCTGTTCACCGGTCCCGCCTACGGTTACAGCATGCTGGCGGCGGGCGTGATTCTCGCCATCATGATCATTCCCATCATTTCCTCGATCACCCGCGAAGTGCTGACGGTTGTGCCGCAGCACCAGCGCGAGGCCGTGCTGGCCCTGGGCGCCACGCGCTGGGAGATGATCCGCATGGGCGTGCTTCGCAACGCGCGCGCCGGCATCGTCGGCGCCATCATCCTCGGTCTCGGCCGTGCTCTCGGCGAAACCATGGCCGTCACCATGGTGATCGGCAATCGTCCCGAGATTTCCAAATCGCTGTTTGATTTCGGATACTCCATGGCCAGCGTTCTGGCCAACGAGTTTTCCGAAGCCACCGGCGATCTCTATCTTTCTGCCTTGATCGAAATCGGACTGGCGCTGTTCCTGGTCACCATTGTGGTGAACGCGCTCGCCCGGCTCATGGTCTGGAGCGTTACCCGCGGCCAGCCGACGAAGGGTGTGGCCTGATATGAACGCGACCTTCGCATCCCCGATTCTCCTTCCGCCCATCAGCTGGCAACGCCGTGCTACCGACCGGCTCATGACCGCTCTTTCGGTCCTCACCGTCTTGATCGTACTTACTCCGCTGGCCGCGATCTTCGCCTACCTCATCTACAAGGGCGTGTCCTCGATCAACCTGGCCTTCTTGACGCAAACGCCAAAGCCGGTCGGCGAGCCCGGCGGCGGCATGGCCAACGCCATCGCAGGTACGGGCGTCATTCTCGCCATCGCCAGCCTCATGGGAGTTCCCCTCGGCATCGGGGCCGGCATCTTTCTTTCCGAATACGGACGCAATCGCTATGGCGATGCCGTGCGTTTCGTCTCCGACGTGCTCAACGGCGTCCCGTCCATCGTGATCGGAATCGTTGCCTATGGTCTGGTGGTGGTGCGCCAAAAACACTTCTCCGCCCTTGCCGGCGGCGTTGCGCTGGCCATCATGATGGTGCCTACGATCGCGCGCACCACCGAGCAGATGCTGCTGCTCGTGCCGCAGTCCATCCGCGAGGCGGCCTACGGCCTCGGCATTTCGCGCTGGCGCACCACGCTCTCCATCACGTTGCGCACCGCAACCTCGGGCGTCATCACCGGTGTTATGCTGGCTTTTGCCCGCGTGGCCGGAGAGACGGCGCCGCTGCTCTTCACCGCTTTCGGAAACCAGTACTGGAACTGGCGTCTCGATCAGCCCACCGCGGCCTTGTCATTGCAAATCTATACGTACGCTCTTTCGCCTTTCGATGACTGGCATCGCCAAGCCTGGGCGGGGGCTCTGGTTCTGATCACGCTGATCGTGGGCGCGGTAGCCGCCGTCCGCATTGCGGTGCGGCATGGGACATTAGGGGCGGGAGCTTAGCGAATTATGGGAGTTGGAATCACAGTCGAGCACCTGAACGCCTTCTACGGCAAGACGCAGGCCCTGTTCGATATTGGCTTGGTCGTGCAGGCCAACCACGCCACTGCGCTCATTGGTCCTTCGGGCTGCGGTAAGTCGACTTTCATCCGCTGCCTGAACCGCATGCACGAAACCATCCCCGAAGCGACCGTCGAGGGCAGCGTTCGCATCGGCGATCTCAGCGTCTACAACGGCACTTCGGCCACCCAACTGCGCCGCCGCGTCGGCATGGTCTTCCAGAAGGCCAATCCCTTTCCGACTATGTCGATTTACGACAACGTGGCTGCCGGCCTGAAGCTGAACGGCTTCCGCAAGCGCAAACTGCTCGATGAAGTTGTCGAGCGGTCGCTGCGCAGCGCCGCCCTGTTCGACGAAGTCAAGGACTCGCTGCACAAGAAATCCGGAGCCAGCCTTTCCGGAGGCCAGCAGCAGCGCCTGTGCATCGCGCGCGCTCTGGCCGTGCAGCCCGAGGTCTTGCTCATGGACGAGCCCTGCTCCGCGCTCGACCCTATCTCCACCGGAAAAATCGAAGAACTCATTTTTCAATTAAAAGAACAGTACACAATCGTGATTGTGACGCATAATATGCAACAAGCGGCCCGTGTCGCCGAGTTCACGGGCTTCTTCCTTCTCGGCAAGCTGATCGAGTTCGACAAAACCGAGAAGGTATTCACCAATCCGACCGACAAGCGGACGGAAGATTACGTGACCGGCAGATTCGGATAGAAGGGAAACGGATGCGCACTCGCTTTCAACAGCAGATGGAAGAGCTTCGAGAGAAGCTGCTCCGCATGGGCGGTTTGGCGGAATTGGCCGTCGATCGCGCCACCCAGGCCTATACCGATCGCGACCTCAACCGCTGCCGCCTCGTGCTCGAAAACGAGAGCCTCATCAACGCCGCCGAGCGCGAAATTGACGAGCTCGCCTTCGACATTCTCGCCACCCAGCAGCCCGCCGCCGTCGACCTGCGCTTCATCCTGGCCGTCACCAAGATCAACGCCGACCTCGAACGCGTCGGCGACCAGGCCGTCAACATCGCCGAGCGCATCATGGATCTGATCGAGCTCCCCGAAGTTCCTCTGCCCGTCGACATTCCCCGCATGGCGACTGCGGTCAGCGCCATGGTGCGCCGCTCCTTAGAGTCGTTCGTCGAGGGCAAGGCCGAGCTGGCGCAAGCCGTTTTAGAGATGGACCACGTTGTCGACCGCATGCGCGACGAAGCTTTCATTAACCTCGTGCGAACTATGAACGAACAGCCGCAGATTACTCAGCAGGCGCTGGATGCGCTGCTGGTGGCGCGCAACCTCGAACGCGTCGCCGACCACGCCACCAACATCGCCGAAGACGTAATCTTCTGGGTGCTCGGCGCCGATGTGCGCCACCATGCCCAAGCCGCCGGCGTTACCCCGCGGCCCGAAGCTACCGGAACTTAGACCCACCTCGCATAGGGACAACCGTTCGCGGTTCATGCCGCTCTTCGCCCTCGCCCCCTAAAGTCCGGGAAGGGTCAGCGGGTTTATGTACCAGACGGTGCTGGTGGCACTGCCGCTCTTCCTATATTGAGTCCACGCGAGGATCGACAAGGTCGGCCCGACCGCCACCGCCGGAAAACCGTTAATAAGACCCGTGCCGCTGACGCTTGCGGGATCAGCGTACCCGCAGCCCTCAAAGGTTTCGTAGGTGTAATTCACCACCCCGTTCGACCAAAACAATACGGAGTTTTCTCCATCATCGAAGTCGGCGGCGGCTGGAGAGCCGTAAGCGGTCCAGCCGCAGCCCTCGCCAATCGCAACCGGGCCGACCCACCCAACCGCCAAATAAGCAGCTCCGTACACTTGCCCACTTATATTGGCCCAATAGAGGCCCGCACCTGGAAGGGCGTTAGTCAAACTCGTCGCCGACGCTACTTGCGCAGTCCAGCCGGAGCCACCCACGATTTCGGGCGTCGACCATCCCGGGTCGTTCCAATTTGAATAATAGGCGTCGGCTCCATTCGCATCCCAGACTACGGTTATGCCGTTGCCGCCGCCCACGGACGGGATGCCGTATATATAGGTCTGGGCGCCGGTCACCTTCTGCAGAAACGTCCACGCAGTGCCATTGTATGTCGAGTAGTAGATATCGCCGGTCGCGCCCTTGTTCCATACCAACCACAGGTAGCCGGTGTTGTTGTCGACCGCCAAAGCAGGGGCGCTGGCGCTCTCCGCTTTCCACGTCGTGCGGCCGTGAGTGCCGCCCACAATCTGAGGGTAGCTCCAGGCCGTGCCATTGGACGATGCGGAGAACAAGATTTCTTGTGAAGTGTTCGACTTCCACGCCACGTATTCGGTGGTCGCACTGGCCGCCACAGCCACCGAAATCTGGTTCGTCAAGGCCTGCCAGGCCTCGGGTGTGGTGCCCTGTACTTGTGTGGGCGTGGACTGAGCCAGGCTTTGATAGGCAAAGCCGGCCAGCAGCAATGCCAGCCCCAGATTCCGGTATTTCATCGTTTGTTTCATGCGTACTCCTTTCTCGGGTGAAAAAATCTGTGTGAGTGCGCTCCTTTAAGCCGTGGCTCGGATGAGCGTCCTACGACCGATATTCCAGAAGGTTCCCCAAGGACGGAGAAAAAAAGGTGTAGGAACTGTGCGCTCCGGACAGAGGATTGTCAAGGTGAATCGCCAAAGGTAGTTGCCGTCGCGAGTAGGATTGGCTCACGAACCCCGGATAGCGCAGATTCGGGGAGTTGGCGGCGTCTCAAAAGGATGGTTGGCGAAAAATCCGGTTGACACTCATCGACCCCAATCGCCCTAAACATAGCGCAGGCATTCGAGCAACAGGTTTGGAGATCCCCCTCGATCGGCGACCGGGCAGTGACCGCCGTCCCACCATGCCAGTTCGCCGCCGCTTAGCCGCTCCCGCCGATTGCGCTACACTGTTTCGCGGGGTGAGCCAACCGAACATGACTCCAAAACATCGCGTTTTTGCTACCTGCGACATCGGCGATGCCTTCAACATTCTTCGCCAAAAAGGTTACGACCTCGAGGTCTATCCCAAGCCCGAAGCACCGCCCAAGCGTCTGATCATCGAAAAAGTCAAATCCGGCATCGACGGCCTCATCACCACGCTGCGCGATCCCATCGACGCCGAAGTCTTCGCCGTCGGCAACGGCACACTCAAAGTCGTGGCGCAATTCGCCGTCGGCTTCGACAACATCAATCGCGCCGACGCCAACCGCTACAAGATTCCTTTCACCCATACTGCCGACGTCCTCACCGAGGCCACCGCCGAATTCGCTTTTTTCCTGATGGGCAATCTCGCCCGCAAGATGTGGTCCGCCGAGCACCTGACGCGCGAAAACCAGTGGAGCTACTGGCATCCTTATTTACCGTTCCTCGGCGACGAGGTCACCGGCAAAACCGTCGCCGTCATCGGCACCGGCCGCATCGGCATGGCATTCATCAAGAAATGCGCGGGGTTCGACATGAACATCCTGTGTTTCGATCCCGCTTTCGAAAATCGCGACTACATCCACGCCATCCAGGAAGTGAAAGACCTTCGTTTCAAGCGGGGCATCAGCCGGGAGCGCGCCACCATCCGGTACACGAAGCTCGCGGAAGCCCTGAGCGGCGCCGATTTCATCAGCCTGCACGTCCCGCTCATTCGCGAAGGCGAAGGCCCAAGTCCGACCTGGCATCTCATCAATGAAACCACGCTGCGCATGATGAAGCCCACCACTATGCTCATCAACACCTCACGCGGCCCGGTCGTTGACGAGCAAGCCCTCGCCCGCGCCCTGCGGGAAAATTGGATTGCCGGCGCCGCCCTCGACGTCTACGAAATCGAGCCTCTGCCCGCCGATTCTCCGCTGCGCGATCCCGCCATCGCCGATCGCTGCCGCCTGCTGCCGCATTTTGCCAGCGCCGCTCGCATCACCCGGCTTTCCTCCGATCCCGACAAAGGCATGGCCGGTCGCTGCGTGCAAGGATTGGTCGACGTACTGGAAGGCAACTACGGTGGCGACATCACGCAAATGCCTTACGTCGTCAACAAAGAGGCGTTTGGAAAGTAGCTAGTTCGGCAAAAAGTTCGGCAGGAAGTTCGTTTGATAACCAGTTCATGACAGCACGCATCCGAAATGAACGCCCGGAGCCTTGGCGCGCGCGGACCGCACGCGTCCGCCCCTGGACCTTGCCGTTCTGGGCGGTCGAGTGGACCTTCGAATGGCTCGCTTATTTCCTCGCCAACTGGGCCTTTCTCGAAGTGCTCCAGTACATGGGCGCCTTCAGCGTGCTCTTCGGAGTTGTCCTCTATTTCTCCGAGTCGGGAGACCGCCTCAAGCTCAAGCACTACGAAGCCTGGCAGGTCATCAACACCGCTCAGGGCAAGGGCGGGAGCGGCGGCCGCATTGAAGCCCTGCAGGAACTCAACCACGACGGCATCCCCTTGGTCGGTGTCGACGTGTCGGGAGCATTTCTGCAAGGCATCCGCTTGCACAAAGCGAATTTGCTGCGCTCCGATTTCTCGGCGGCCGACCTTCGCAACACCGATTTCGCGGGCTCGAACTTCGATGACGCCCATCTCGTTTCCGCCAATTTTCGTGACAGCAAACTCAACCACTGCACCCTTCGCGGCGCCAATCTGGAGCAGTCCGATATGACCGGCGCAGACCTGACCGGGGCCGACCTCTCCGGCGCCAAACTAGCGGAGGCCGACCTGCACAATGCCAATCTGGACCACAGCCATTGGGAGCAAATCCGCGATATCAACAAGGCGAACATTTACGGAGTGAAGAACGCCCCCGCGGGATTCGTGGCCTGGGCCCTGGCCCACGGCGCCGTGCAGACGGAATAACGTTCAAACCGAATAAGTCGGAAAATCCACCCTTGCGGCTAGTAGTAGCTGATCCTCCAGATCACCCCGTTCTGTCCCACTAGCCACCCGCTGCTCGGATCCGCGAAAGCTACGGCCCACTCTCCCGTGATGCCCGGCAGCACGTACCATGTCGTGCCCTCATCCGGAGACCAGGCGGCGCCGCCGGTATCTGCCGTGACCACCACATAGCGTTTCGTTTCCTCGCAAATAGGGTGCTTGCACTCGCCAAGCTGGCGCACATAACTCAGGCCGAAAATGGCGCCAGTCACCGGAGGCGCATTGGTGAACGCCCAGGTTTGTCCGCCATCGGTGGAGGCCGCAGTCTTGGCCTGATCGGGATCAGCGGGGTTCAAATCGCCGCCGCCCACAATCCCGTTCATCGCATCGCGGAAATCCACGGTGAATGCGCCCGCCGACGCGTTGCTCACAATCGGCGTGTCATACGCGTTCCAGCTATTGCCGCCATCGGTCGTCGCCAGAATGCGCGCCACCGACGAGCCGCCGGTTGCGATCCAGGCGTTGTTCTCGCCCTGCGTCGCCACGCAAGTGTCGCTCGAAGAGAACGAAAATTCGCCCGGCAGCGCCGGCGGCATATTGCTGGCAATGCTGTGCCATGTATTGCCATCCTCGGTGCGCATGTCAGGGAACACGCCGTTGACCGAGTCGCTGTGCGCGATGCCCCGCGTCGGCGTCCAGAAGGCGAAGCAGTCGTAGAACGCGCCCACAAGCATGTTTTCGAATTGCAATGTCCAGGTCGAGCCGCCGTCCTCTGTCTTATAAATGCGGAAGTTTCGGGGGTAATTTCCGATGGAAAGCAGATAGGCCACATTTTCGCTCACCGCCCGCACACCGCGAAATTGCAGATATTCCGCGCCCGGCACCACGCCTGAGCGCCAGGTCTTGCCGCCATCGGTGGTCACGACAAAGGTGCCATTCGTTCCGGCCGCCCACACCACCCTGGCATTCACCGGACTGACGGCGATCAGCAACTGCGTTGTGCCGCTGTCTTGCTGAGTCAGCCGGGGAAAAATCTGGGCAGCAGCAGGCACCGCGAGCAGGGTGGTGAACGCGATCGCCAGTCCGAGAATCGAAAACGAAACCATAGCGAGAGTTGAAACTACAAAGCGGCGTTTCATGGCGCTCCTCCGGGAAGGGAATACCTACGTGCGCGCGAGTATAGGCGCGGTGAAAACCCGTGTCAATCGGGGCAAGTGGAGGGTTTCGATACCAGGTGGGAAACTCCCGCCGGGGACAGCTCAGAGAGGAAGCGCGAAGGAGCGTAAACTGTTCTGCTCTCAACATTGCAACTCATGTTCTCCACTCGCACCAACTGGCATCGCGCTCCAAACGATCTCACCCGTGTCCTCAAAGACGTGCGCGCTTCGGGCGCGGAGATCTTCGATCTCACCATCTCGAACCCAACCGAAGCCGGAGTTCGCCTCGAGCCCGAAACTGTGCTCGGCGCGCTGGTGAATCCTGAGGCCATTCACTACGATCCTCAGCCGCGCGGATTGCTCGAGGCGCGCAACGCGGTCTGTCATTACTATCGCGAGGCGCATCGCGTCTTCGACCTCGATCCCGATCGCCTGGTTCTCACCACCAGCACCAGCGAGGCTTATTCCTTCGTCTTCCGCCTGCTCTGTAATCCCGGAGACGAGATCCTCGTTCCTAAGCCAAGTTATCCGCTCTTCGAGTTCCTCGCCGATCTCTGCGATGTCAAGCTCGTCCCCTATCCGCTCCTCTACGATCACGGCTGGCAGATCGACTTCGACTCGCTCTACAAAGCCGCCTCGACGCGCTCGCGCGCGGTCATCGTCGTCCATCCCAACAATCCCACCGGATCGTATGTTTCCGAGACCGAAATGTCGGCGCTCAACGCCTTCTGCCGAGACCGTGGAACGGCGCTGATCGCCGATGAAGTCTTCCTCGACTACGCGCTCGATGGCGAGCAGCGCACAAGCTTCGCCGCCAATACCGATGCGCTCACGTTCACGCTGAGCGGAATCTCGAAGATCTCCGCGCTGCCGCAGATGAAGCTCGCCTGGCTCGTAGCCTGCGGCCCAGCCGAAGCAGTGGCCGAGGCCAGCGCGCGCCTGGAGATCGTCGCCGATACTTATCTCTCCATGAACGCGCCCGTGCAACTGGCTGCGCAGGTGTTCCTGGAGCTACGCAAGAAGATCCAGCCCATTCTGCTCGACCGCCTGCGCGAGAACATCGCCGAGCTTGATGAGCAACTGAAGCAGCATCCCGCGTGCACGCGGCTGAACGTCGATGGTGGATGGTATGCCGTGCTGCGTGTGCCCGCGCTCGGCAGCGATGAAGACCTTGCCATTCGCCTTCTGCGCCACGCGCACGTCAGCGTTCATCCCGGACACTTCTACGACTTCCCATCCGAAGGCTATCTCGTGCTCAGCCTGATTACCGAGCCGGAAGTCTTCCGCGAAGGCCTGAAGCGGCTGCTCGAATACGTCGCCACGTGAGCCAGTTTCATCCCCGTGCTATGCTTTTGCCCGATCATCATTGTGCCGATCAGGATGCTGCCGATCAGGATTCTGCCGATCAGCTCAACTCAGGAGCCGTCATGTCCATTACTCGCCGTGGATTCATCGAGTCCGCAGTCGTTGCCTCGCTTGCCACCACCCTGAACGCCGCGGACCGCAGTGCCGAACCAGCCAGCCAGTCTGAGACGGCCAAATCCGCCGCGCCGCGCATGGGCAAGCCGCCCATCATTGTGTGTGCGCACAACGGCATCAACTACATCGACGATGCCTACGCATATCTCAAGAGCGGCGGCGACACGCTCGATGCCGCTATCCGCGTGGTCAAAGGCCCGGAAGATGACCCCAACGACGATTCCGTCGGTCTCGGCGGCCTGCCCAACGAAGAAGGCGTGGTTGAACTCGACGCCTGCTGCATGCATGGTCCCACGCGCCGCGCCGGCTCGGTCGGCGGAGTGAGGAACATCAAGAATGTCTCGATGGTCGCGAAGGCCGTGATGGAACACACCGGCCACGTGATGCTCGTCGGCGAAGGCGCCGAAGGCTTTGCCGTCGCTGTCGGCTTTCCGCGCGAGAACCTGCTCACCGAACGCTCGCGCAAGATCTGGCTGCTCTGGAAGGAGAATCACTCCACCGACGATTGGTGGGGACCCGGACTTTCCGATCCGAACTGGAAGCCACCCCTGACCGCGCCGCAATCACAGCTGCTGAACCCTCAGGTACTGAACCAGGCAGAGCCGCAGCTCGCCGCGTCTTCCAGCGCCGCTTCTTCCAGGCGAGATCGCCAACGTGCGTGGGAAGACCGCATCCAGCGCCTTGAGGAACGCGCCGCCAACGTCGGCATCGAGCCCGAGTTCCGCATGGCCGCAATCCGCCGCGTGCTGTTTCCGCCGACCGGCACAATCCACTGCTCGGCCCTCAACGCCAAGGGAGAAATGTCAGGCGTGACCACAACCAGCGGCCTCGCCTTCAAGCTTCCCGGTCGCTGCGGCGATTCGCCGGTCATCGGCGCTGGCTGCTACACCGATCAGGATGTAGGCTCAGCCGGCGCAACCGGAAGCGGCGAAGAGAACATCAAGGTCGCCGGAGCGCACACCATCGTCGAAAACATGCGCCACGGAATGTCTCCCCTGGAAGCGGGCATGGACGCGCTCAAGCGCATCGTCCGCAACCACGACAACGACATGACTCGCCTCCACTTCATGGATATGACCTACTACATCCTGCGCAAGGATGGCGCTTACGCTGGCGTCTCGCTGTGGGAAGGCTACTCGAAGAACGATCCCCACATGATTTGTGTGCACGATGGCGTGCGGCGGGCCGAGCCGACCGTTGCCCTGTTCAAGGGCTTCTCTCAGGAGTTTCCACCCTTTCCAGTGCCGATTCCGAAGGAACTGAGCAAGGATTCGGAGTACGTGAAGTAGCTGGTGGGCGTATGACGAGCATGTCCAGATTCTTGATGTGTACGGCGGCGGCGACCTTTTTGGGCGATAGGAGCAGACCTCGCTTTCTGTTAGAATGTAGACACGTTGCTACATTGAAGGATTGACGATTATGGCTATTACAAAACTATCGAGCCGGGACTTTAATCAAGACACAAGCAGGGCGAAGAGGGCCGCTAAGCGGGGGCCGGTTTTCATCACGGATCGAGGCCGTCCGTCCCACGTCCTGCTTACGGTGGAGGAGTATCTGAGGATTACAGGCGGACAGAAGAGCATTGCGGACCTGTTGGCGATGCCATCGGCCGCTGACATTGAATTTGAGCCGGCTCGTCTGCGGGGAAACCTGCACGAGTCGGCGGACTTGGCCTAATGTACATCCTCGATACCAATGTAGTTTCAGAATTGAGAAAGGCGAAGAAAGCTCATCCAAACGTCACGAGATGGGCGCAACCCTTGCCGTCGGCGAGTTTCTACATCTCTGTCGTGTCCGTACTGGAGCTGGAGATCGGGATTCTTCTCATCGAATGGCGGCATAAAGAGCAGGGCGCAATTCTTCGTGCCTGGATGGACGGACACGTGATGCCGACATTTTCAGGTCGTATCTTAGCGATTGACG
>Ga0326728_10014975_pt1 | contig 16276 bp, 12 predicted proteins | sample MB3enrmetagenome_FD_207602 | JGI IMG/M metagenome (GOLD analysis project Ga0326728, IMG submission 207602) | Lab enriched peat soil microbial communities from McLean, Ithaca, NY, United States - MB31MN | ecosystem: Environmental > Terrestrial > Soil > Wetlands > Peat | place: USA: New York...
TTTCACTACAACTACATTCCGGAAACGCGGCAGTTCGCACACGCCACCGGAATCATCGTGCTGACGCCACAAGGGAAGGTCTCGCGTTATTTTTACGGGATTCTCTACCCATCGCGCGATATCCGGCTGGCGCTGGTCGAGGCTTCCAATGAGAAGATCGGAAATCCCGTCGATGCCGTGCTGCTCTATTGCTGTGAGTACGATCCGGTGGCGGGGAAATACAGCATGGTCATTTCGCATGTGCTGCGAATTGCCGGAGCGATTACCCTCCTCTCCCTGGGGACGTTGATTTTTGCCCTTTCGCGCGGCTCACGGCACACGGATTCATGATTTTAGATTCTGGATTGGGGATTTTGGAGGGATGTAAGGAGAGCGAAAATTGCGTTACTTAATCCAAAATCCAAAATCTAAAATCCAAACTTGTTAGGGTGACAGAACAGCATGTGGCAAGGGTTCCAAATCAGGCCTGATCAAGCGTCCACCATCGCGTCGGGGGTGGACTATCTCTACTATTTCCTCACCGCGATTGACCTGTTTTTCACGGCGGTCATCTTTCTCACCATCTTCTACTTCGCGCTGCGTTACCGGCGCCGTTCGGAGCACCAGCAGGGGGAGCAGATTGAAGGGAACCTGCCGCTGGAACTTGCTTGGACTTTGATTCCGCTGGGAATCTGCGTCGTGGTGTTTTTGTGGGGCACCAGCCTGTTTATCCAGAATTCCCGTCCGCCCGCCGCCTCCACAGAAATCTTTGTGGTGGGCAAGCAGTGGATGTGGAAATTGCAGCATCCCGAAGGCGTGGAGGAAATCAACGAGCTGCACGTCCCCGTAAACCAGCCGATCAAGCTGACGATGACGTCCGAGGACGTCATCCACGACTTTTCCGTGCCGGCCTTCCGCGTTAAGAAGGATGTGGTGCCCGGAATGTACACAACGCTGTGGTTTCAGGCGACCAAAACCGGCTCGTTTCATCTGTATTGCGACCAGTATTGCGGCACCAACCACGCGCTCATGAAGGGTGAAGTCATCGTGATGGAGCCCACGGATTACGAGCAATGGTTGAGCGGAGGCATTCGCGGCGGAACCATGGCCCAGTCGGGCGCCAAGCTCTACGACCAACTAGCCTGCATCACCTGCCACGGAACCGGCAAAGGGCCCTCCCTGAATGGCATATATGGCAAGCCGGTAAAACTAAATGATGGCACGACGGTCGTGGCGGATGACGCTTATCTGCGAGAATCGGTCCTTTATCCCTCCGCGAAAATCGTGGAGGGCTACCGGCCCATCATGCCCACTTTCAAGGGGCAGGTTACAGAAGAACAGTTGCTGCAATTGATCGCGTACATCAAGTCTTTAAGCGCGCCAGAAGGGAAGGCATCGAAATAATGGCAACGGCAGCGGGGGATCTTGAAAATCGCGTCCACTATTTGAATGCCGATTACGGCATCAAATCGTGGCTGCTGACGACGGACCACAAGCGCATCGCGATCCTCTACATGGCGTCGATCACCTTCTTCTTCCTGGTGGGAGGCATCGCGGCGGTGCTGATTCGGATCCACTTGATTGAACCCAATGGCGCGATCTTCGAACCGGGTACCTACAACAAGCTCTTTAGTATGCACGGCATTATCATGGTGTTCTTCTTCATGATTCCATCCATCCCTGCAGTGCTGGGAAATTTCCTGGTGCCCATGATGATCGGCGCCCGCGACCTGGCATTTCCCAAGCTGAACCTGTTGAGCTGGTACATCTTCATGGTGGGTGGAATCTTGACCCTGTACGCCGTGATCTGGGGTGGCGTGGATACGGGCTGGACGTTCTACACCCCGCTGAGTACCACCTACGCCAACAGCAACGTGCTTTCTGCGGCCTTGGGAGTGTTCGTGTCCGGCTTCTCCTCGATTCTCACCGGCCTGAATTTCGTGGTCACGATTCACAAGATGCGCGCGCCCGGCATGACCTGGTTCCGCATGCCGCTGTTTCTCTGGGCGATGTATGCCACCAGCATCATCCAAATTCTGGGGACCCCGGTGGTGGCCATCACTCTGGTGCTGGTGGCGATGGAGCGGCTCTTTCATGTCGGCATCTTCGATCCCGCCGTGGGTGGCGACCCGATTCTCTTCCAGCACCTGTTCTGGTTTTACTCGCATCCGGCCGTATACATTATGATTCTGCCCTCCATGGGCGTGGTCAGCGAGTTGATCACGTGCTTCGCCAAAAAGCGCATCTTTGGTTACAGTTTTGTGGCGTTTTCCAGTGTGGCCATCGCGGTGGTTTCCTTCGTCGTCTGGGGCCACCACCTGTTTCTAAGCGGCCAATCGGTCTACGCCGGCATCATCTTCTCCGCGCTCAGCTTCGCGGTGGCCATTCCTTCCGCCATCAAGGTGTTTAACTGGACGGCCACGCTTTACAAGGGCTCCATTTCCTATCAGGCGCCGATGCTTTACGCTTTGGGCTTCATTGGCCTGTTCACCATGGGCGGCCTGACGGGTCTTTTCTTGGCCACGCTCGCGACCGACACCCACCTGCACGACACGTATTTCGTGGTCGGGCATTTCCATTACATCATGGTGGGCGGCGCGGTCATGGGGTATCTCGGTGGGATTCATTTCTGGTGGCCGAAAATCACCGGGCGGCTTTATCATGACGGCTGGGCGCGCCTGGCTGCGGCCATCATCTTCATCGGCTTTAACTTAACCTTTTTCCCGCAATACATGGTGGGATATCTCGGCATGCCCCGGCGGTACGCGATCTACCCGCCGGAGTTCCAGGTGTTGAATGTCATGTCGTCGGCGGGAGCGTCGATCCTGGCGGTGGGCTATGCCATTCCCCTGGTTTATTTGATCTGGTCGATGCGCTACGGGCCGGTGGCGGGGCCGAATCCCTGGGGCGCCAAAGGCCTGGAATGGACAACTCCCTCGCCGCCTCCCACCGAGAACTTTGAGGAGATTCCTGTGGTGACGGAAGAAGCTTACGCGTACGGAGCGAAGGAGGTTTCAGTTGGCTGACAGTCACGCCAATAGCGCCTTGGCGCACCAATTCGAGGACCTGGAACAGCAGCACGAAGCTGCCAGCCTGGGCATGTGGATTTTTCTCGCCACCGAGGTGATGTTCTTCGGCGGTCTCTTTGCGGGCTACACCATCTATCGCAACCTTTACCTGCCCGGTTTCGAGGCTGGAAGCCACATGCTAAACGTCACCATCGGCGCCATCAACACTGCAGTGTTGATTTGCAGCAGCTTGACTATGGCGCTGGCGGTGCGCGCCGCGCAAACGGGAAAAAGGAATGCCCTCGTGGCATTCCTGATGCTGACGGTCGCGCTGGGACTGGCGTTTGTCATCATCAAACTGACGCTCGAATGGCGGCACGATTATCTGGAAGGCTTTGCGCCGGGACTGAATTTCACTTTTGCCGGACCCAACGCCAAATCGGTGGAGCTATTTTTCTGTTTCTACTTCATGATGACGGGTGTGCACGCGCTGCACATGGTGGTGGGCGTGGGGGTTCTTGGCGTTTTGCTGGTGCAGGCGTGGAAAGGCCACTACGGTCCGGATCGCTATAATGCGGTGGAGACCGCCGGCCTCTATTGGCATTTCGTGGACATCGTCTGGATTTTTCTCTTCCCGCTTCTTTACTTAATTGGAGGGCGATACTGAATGCAGGGTCACGTGGTCCCCAAGGGAATCTATTTCGTCATTTTCGGTTCGCTCATGGCGCTGACCGCCCTGACCACGGGCATGGCGTACGTTAACCTGGGGCAATGGAATACCATTGTGGCGCTCATCATCGCCTGCTGCAAGGGGACGCTGGTAGCCCTTTTCTTCATGCACCTGCGTTGGAGCCCGCGCCTGATGCGCGTGGCGCTGCTGTCAGCGCTCCTCTGGCTCGCCATCCTGATCAGCCTGACCACCACTGATTTCTTCTCGCGCGATTGGACGCCGGTTCCGCAAAGCTGGGAATCGTCCCTGTTGCGCCCGCCTGCCCAGCCCGGAAATCTGCTCCATCGGCGCTGACGCCATTTCTATGCTGCCACCCCTTCGCTCTTGGCGCCCCGCCGCCCTTTTGGTCCAGCGCGTTTGCATCGCCGAGCCAGCTGCACTATAATCCGCCCGCGTTCCTCGCATGGAGTGGGTGTCCTATGCTTTCCAGTTTACGTTCCCGCCGGATTTACTTACTGTTCGTCATCATTCTTCTCTTCCCCCTTCTGAAAGTCGAGGCCGCGCAAACTGCGGCTGGCAGATTGGGGGCGGCCAAGGCCAGAAAAGGCTCGGCGGCTCCGGATACCAGTGAAGCGCCAAAGCCCCAATTGTTGAATGCCGACTCCAACCCGACTTTGCGTTATCCGGTCTCGGTGGATGAGAACTCGTCCATTTCTTGTGGTTGGCTCGATGTGACCCGGAGCGGCGTTACCTACACCGTGGTCGAGTCGGGAAATAAAGGCAAGACGTTTTCCGGTAAGAAGTTCATGGCACCGGGAGGAGCTCAGTATCTGGTTGCCCCGGCCGAATCAACGGGCAGCGAGGGGTTCGACATTCGCTTGAGCGAAATCCAGGACATCCGATTGCTCGAAGGGAGTTTCCTGCGAATCGCCTTTGGCGGTAGAAAGCCACTGCTGATTTACGTCCCGCAAGACTACTGGGGGGCTGTGGCAGGAAAGCCGCGCGCCTTCAAGGAGTTTTCGCAGAGAGACATGGCAGGGACCATGGGCGTCCAGCGGGGCATGCAGAACTTCGACACTGTCCTGGCGGAGATAAAGCCGCCGGCCCCTCCCACCCTGGACGTTAGCTTGCACGCTGAATCGATGTCCGTGGAAAAGGGCCATCCTGTAACGCTGGTCTGGAATTCCACCAACGCCACCACCCTTGATCTTGAACCCGGCGTCGGCCGGGTGGCAGCGGCGGGGGGAATGTCGCTGGTGCCGCAGGGCTCCACAAACTACACTCTCACCGCTACCGGCCCGGCAGGGACGAAGGCGGCCAGTGTTTTCGTAACCGTGACGCAACCCGCACCCACTGTCCCGCCGACGATTGTGTTGATTGAGCCCTCCGCCGCCGGCGAGGGGCAAACCGTGGAGGTCGCCAGTTCTCCCCTGATCATCCGCGGCGTGGTGATGGACGCCTCGGGCATTCCCGTGGTCACCATCAATGGGAAGTCAGTCACCATGCGCCCCACCAGCGCGCAGGCAGCCCAATTCCGGTCCGACCCCATCGATCTTCAGCCCGGCGAAAACCGCTTTGAAGTGAGCGCCGTAAACAGCGCCCGCGGCCAAGCCAAAGTGGCCTTTGTTGCTCGCCTCACCTCCTCATTGCCCAAAGCACCACCCGCCCAACCCAGCAATTCCCGGGGACTGGCCAAGGGTGAGATCCTCAGCTTGTTGCAAGGTGATGTACCCAGCGCGCGCGTGGCCGATCTGGTGAAGGAGCGCGGCGTCAAGTTTGTCCCCACGGCGGACGACTTGAAGGAAATCCGCGGCGCGGGGGGCGGCGATGATCTGATCGACGCCATCAACCAAGCTTCGTCTCCGGCCCGGAATTAGTCGGAATCCTCCCCAGGCCGGGAAATCCTCATCGAGCGATCGGCAGCGGGCTTCCGCGCCACCGCTTCCGCCCAGTCCTACGCCCTCACGCCGCGCGCAGGGACTTCAGGCAGTTGGGGCAGGTGTCCGCACTCACCTGGACCGGCCTTCCGCAGGAGGGGCAACGCAGCGTGGCTGCCGAAGGCTCCTGCCGTGCCGGGTCTGCGAAAGGGAGCACGGTGGCCGGAATCCCCTGCTCCTTCGCCGGTGCAAGCTCTGCGCGTGGGAGGTACGCCGTCACCAGCGAGTCTAATCCTACCCCCGAAAGCACAACGCCCCCGATCAGGAGCAGGAATGCAAATGCCAGCGGGCCAAACTGGATGATGCCGAAGCGAATGTCGCGCGGGTCGCGGGGATTGTAGCGAAGGGGGTGATGCGTCCCCGGCGCGTACATCCCCACCAGATTCGCCGCGGCCTTCTGGTAAGTATCGGCGGTATAGACCGAGGGTGCCTCGGTGGTGTAGTCCTGGCCGCCCACCGTGTAGCGAAACTCGATCTTCGGAGTGTAGCGGTGAACCGGCATTCCACCCTTGGCGTAGGGAACCTCCAAGGTTTCTTGCACGGTGCCGCGCACCACCACGCCGTCCGTGCTCGGCCAGATGTTCCACACAATGTGAAGCTGGCGGCCCGTCCAGATTCCCGCCGCCATCAGCGATAATCCCACGAGGAGCCCCATCACACCCTTGCTGACCAACTCTCCCCTGCCTTCTTTGTTGTCCATCGTATTATTGTGCTCGCGAGGATAACGATCCTACCAGCACACCTCCATTACAAATGCGCACAGGAATACACCATCGGCGGGGGGACGAGTCCTGAGGAGATTGTACCACTCAGGAATGCAAGTGCAAGCCAGGAGTGAATTCGGCGGGGTCCTGGCGAGTTGTGCCCCTGCCACGCATGCGCCGCACATCGAGAGGCTCTCAACGAAAATCAGGAGTATGATGGCAACCCGCTGTGAACCAAGAGGAAAGTCTTGGGCGATACTTATGCATCTGGAGCAATCATGCGCAAAACTGTTTACCTGTTGGGTTTTCTTCTCCTTATTCTTCTCCTGGGAGCCTGCCCCGTTGAAGGAATTTCGTCCGGGCCGTTGCGGCTGGCGTCGCCGGATGGAGCCGTGCAGATCATCTTTCGTCTGAATGCCGATGGGGCCCCGACTTACAGCGTGAAATTCAAAGGCACGGTCGTGGTGCAGGATTCTCCGCTCGCTATCGACTTCCGCCAGGGCGGCACGTGGGGACCGGGCGTGGAAATCACCCGCGTGCGTCGTGAGGCGCACGACGAAAGCTATTCCATCGTTGTGGGAAAATCGAGCCAGGCGCGCGACCACTACAACCAGATGATTGTCGCGCTGCGGGAATTTGGGGTGTCCGGCCGAGCCATCGAACTGCACTTCCGAGCATATGACGATGGAGCGGCGTTCCGATACTTCATTCCCGAGCAGGATCGGCTCAGCCAATTCGAGATACTTTCCGAGCGCTCCGAGTTCCGATTCCCGGCCGACTACACGTGCTGGGCAGCGCAGTATGGAAGTTTCACGACCTCTCAGGAAAGAGAGTTCGACCGAATCTCCCTCGACCACATTCATGCCGGGGCGATTGTCGGCCTGCCCCTTACCATCTCGTTGGGCGGAACAACTACAGTTGCCCTGACGGAAGCGAACCTCCGAGATTACGCCGGCATGTACGTGGAGGGCGTCGCGGGACATCCCCACACGGTGGTCACGCGCCTTTCACCCTTACCCGATGGCAACGGTGTGGCCGTGCGGGCGCGCGCCCCACACTACACTCCCTGGCGAGTATTGATGTTGGGCCGTAAGCCGGGCGACCTGATTGAATCCAACATCATCTTGAACCTCAGTGATCCTTGCGTGCTGAGCGATACCCGTTGGATCGTTCCGGGGAAGACCGTGTTTCCATGGTGGCCCCATTTCAAAGCCCCGCCTCCCGTGCCGAGCCGCATGACGACCGCGAATCAGAAGTATTACATCGACTTTGCGGAGGAAATTCACGCCCGGTACATGGAATTCGAGCCTCCCTGGTATGGACCCGAAGTGCAAGCGGTCAGGGACCCGGAATCGCTCGACATCACGAAGGCCATCCCCGAACTCGACATGCCGGAGATTCTCAGCTACGGCCGGCAGCATGGCGTGGGGCTGATCATCTGGATGCACTGGAAGGCCCTGCGCAAGCAAATGGACGAAGCCCTGGCGCTTTATGATAAGTGGGGGGCCAAAGGCATCAAGTGCGACTACATGGACAGTGACAATCAAACCATGGTGAACTTCTATGAGGAAGTCGTGCGCAAGTGCGCGCAACACCACCTGCTGGTTGACTTCCACGGCGCTTACAAACCCACGGGCTTGCGCCGCACCTACCCGAACTTGATCACCCGCGAGGGGGTATTGGGGGCGGAATACAACAAGTCGAGCCATCGGGCGACCCCTCTGCACAATGTAACGCTGCCCTTTACGCGCATGTTGGCGGGTCCGATGGACTACACACCCGGGGGCTTTCGGAATGTCACCGCCGGGCAGTTCACCGTGAATCACGATTATCCCCTGGTGATGGGGACGCGATGCCACCAGCTTGCCATGTACGTGGTGTACGAGAGCCCTCTGATGATGGTTTCCGATAGCCCGGAGGCATATCGCGGTGCGGTGGGCACGGATTTCATTCGCCAAGTCCCCACCAGTTGGGACGAAACCCGCGTGCTCGCGGGCGAGGTTGCCGAGTACGTGGTCATCGCGCGCCGGCTCGGCAAGGATTGGTACATCGGCGCCATGACCAATTGGACCCCGCGCCACTTGAGCATTCCTCTCGCCGCCCTGGGAAAAGGTAATTGGGAAGCCGATGTCTACAACGACGGCCCGGATGCGGCGAACACTCCCACTGACATTACGCATGCTCAGATGACCCTGCAATCTAGCAGCCCCCTGAAGATTGACATGGCGCCGGGTGGGGGTTGGGCCGCCCACTTCACCCCCGCAGGAAGGTAGGAATACCTGTCGGGGTTCGGCTTGAACGTGAAACGGCTTTCCGAACTTGGAATGGCCAATTATGCCTGGCTCGGAATTCGGATTCAGGAATTTCCTGAATCTGTAAACCCGTGTCCCGAGTCCCGCCCCCCGATTCTCACCCACGCGCGCAGCACCTCGGCCACGGTCCACGCTTGGGCAAAGCAGCCTTGCGGGGCGAAGGGTGGGTTGCCGTCGAAGATTTCGCTGGCGGTCCCCAGGCCGTGAATCCTCAGGTGGTTCTCGAACGGCGCAAGAAACGTGAGAGCCTGCTCGGGATCGCTCGTAACGCGAAGGAAAGCGTGCACGAAGGGGCCGATCAGCCAACCCCACACCGTCCCCTGATGATAGGCGCCATCGCGCCGCCGCGCGTCTCCGCCGTAGGCGCCGTAATATTGCGGGGCGCGCGGCGAAAGGCTGCGCAGGCCGAAAGACGTCAGCAGTTCATGGGCGCAAATATCCACGACGGCCCGTTGCTGCTGCGCGGTCAGCGGACTCTCCTCCAGAGCCACGGCCAGAAGCTGAGTCGGCCGCACTGAGGCGTCGTTCCCTTGTGGCCCATCGATCACATCGAAGCAACAGTTCGCGCCCGCGTTCCAAAAGCGCTGGAATCCCTGGCGGGCTCGCGCGGCGAGGTCCGCATACGTGGCCGCTGAGCCTCCCAGCGCTTCCGCGAATTTCGCCTGGGTGGCGAGCGCGTTCACCCAGAGGGCGTTCACCTCCACGGGTTTGCCCACACGCGGCGTCACCACCCAATCGCCCACCTTGGCGTCCATCCAGGTAAGTTGCACGCCCGGTTCGCCCGCGTAAACCAAGCCATCGGTGGAATCCACGTGGATGTTGTACCGCGTTCCGCGCGTATACTCCTCGATGATTTGCGCCAGGGTGGGAAAGATCTCGCGCACCAGGGAAAGGTCATGGGTGGCAGCGTAGTGCTGCCGAATGGCCTCAAAGAGCCAGAGCGCGGCGTCCACGCTGTTGTACTCGGGAGCCTCCCCGGCATCGGGAAAGCGATTGGGCAGCATCCCCCGGTCCACAAAGCGCGCGTAAGTGCGCAATACGTCCGCCGCAATTTCCGGACGGCCGGTAGCCAGCAGCAGCCCTGGCAGCGCGATCATGGTGTCGCGGCCCCAATCGGCGAACCAGGGGTATCCGGCGACCACGGATGAGCCTTCGAAACCATCGGCGAGCGGGCGCGCGATAACGAACTGGTCCGCGGCAAGAATCAACTGCTTGATCCACGCGGGCCATTCCGTCATCCGGGGATGCAATTGTGCACAGCGTTCCAGGAGCCCCCGCTCGCGAGAGTATCGCGCCCCCAGGGCTGTCCTCCCATCCAGGCGGGCGGTTGACTCCGTGCTGGCGACGAGGGTTACGGACTCGCCCGCTTTGAGCTCGGCGCTAAAGGTCCCGGCGTGTAGGTGGTCTTCCTGATGGTCGAGCCCTCGCGACCTTTCCGCCGCCAGTTCGTAATGGCGATACCACGAGTGCGCCGGTTCAACCTCAGCTTCGGCGCTGCGAAGATAGAAGGCAGGCGCTTCCGCGAAGGCTTGCACGCGCAGGCCGCGGTCAGTGGATTGCACGTCCATGTGCACTTCCGGGTTGTCCGTCAAGCAGTGGTAACCGCGGAAATTCACGAGGACCTTGGCGGAAAATCTTGCCGGGCCGCTGGCGCGTACGAGGGTGTATTGCACATAAGTGGTGTTGGCGCCGTGCTCCATCCAAATGCGCTTCTCCAGCAACGCGTCCGCACAGGCGAAGGTCCACACCGGGGTCGTGCCTTCCAGACGAAAGCGTTCGATGTGCAGATGGCCGTTCGGATCAATGGCGCCGCCCGCCCAGCGGTTGGCGCCGAGCGCGTAAGTTTGCCCGTCGTATTCCACGACCTCATCAATCTTGGAAACCAGGAGAGTGCGATGCCACGGCGCGGGGAGAGCGGCCACCAACAAGCCGTGGTAGCGGCGGGTGAGCGTGCCCGCTACGGTGCCGCAGGCAAACCCGCCCGTACCGTTCGTCACCAGCCACTCGCGCGCCTCCGCGGCGGCAAGATCGCCGCAGATTTCGCGCCCAAAATCGATGACCGCGGGCAGGGCAGGGGAGGTGGACATACGATTCTCCCGAGGAAAGAGTGGCTAGGGTTTGGGGGCAGCCGGAGGTGCTCCCAATTCGCGCGCGGCGCCGCTTTCCTTCAATCGCGCGAACATGCTGCGAAGGTCTTGGCTGCCGCGCACGAAGACAATCACCGTGATCAGGATAAAGGCTCCTCCCGCCACGATGAAGTTGATCGTCCAGAAGTAATACCAGAAACCCATGGTCGCGACCTCACTCCTCAACTTGCCCCTTGCGGACGCGGATGGCGCGCTGGGCGATGATCCCCGTCGGCATCATTCTCGCCAATTCACCGCGGGAAGGCCAGCGATAAGTTGCGATGCCCGCCCATTACCATTGCGCCTGCGGCCCCGCAGACGTGCCCAGTCAGTCTGCAACCCTTGGCTGTGATTTGGGGGCCGACATGTGTTAAAGCATGTTCTTTAAGGCTGCCGTTCGGCGATCAAAATCAGCTCTAAGTCCTTTCATATCATGAAGTCATAAGGAAAACAGTATAACTCGCTTGTTTTCAATAACTCATTGGGAGCACTTTTTTTGCCCCTTTGTTTTCAATCAACCATTGGGAGCAACCTTCATTTTTAACATCTTTTTTGTGTCCATGGAGAAAACAGAGGATGTGCCTCCGCTGCGCCCAGGGGCAGCCAAATTCTTTTGCGCTTTTTCCGGACTTTCAACCACAGACATGGGGACCTCCAAAGGGCGGTGGCAACGAACCCCTGGCTAGCGATTCAGTATACCCTGTTGCCTAGCTTTGTCAAGCAAAAAAAGAGGCTACAGCACGTAATTCGAGCGTCTTGACAAAATGTCATCAAGGGAGCGAATTTCAGCTTGCTTTCCTCAATCCTGCTTTATAGTCTTTGCGCCGATTATCAACCGTGCGGCAAGCGCGTGCCGCCGGGTCGTGCCGCCGCTTGCGGTTTAGTTTGTCTCGCGAGGAGGATTTCATGCGCAGAAGGAATTTTCTCGCCGCCACTCTTTCCCCCCTGATTCCCGCGGGCGATCCCGCGTGGGGGGCACAAGCCAGCGCCACGAACGCTTCTCCGGGAATCAGGCCGCAGGATGTCACCATCGTTTTCAACTCCCAGGATTCGGCGGAGGCTGCGGCGGCCCAAGAACTCCAGAGCTTCGTGCGCCGCATGACCAACGTCCATCCCGGAATCGTCTCCGGCGACTCGACAGCAAGCAGCGGGCTTGGCCCCATCCAATTCCTCGTGGGGCCCACCCCGGCGACCCAAGAGTTGATCGCGCAGGGGCAAATTGAGGACCCCGCCCGTCGGAATCCTGAGGCCTATGTGGTCCGCGCCATCGAGTCCCACGGCAAAATCCAGGTGGTATTTTTGGGTGGAACGGGAATTGCCACTCTTTACGCCGTGTATCATTACCTCGAACAGTACTGCGGTTGCGGGTTTTACTGGGATGGCGACCATGTGCCGCGCCGCGAGGCTTTACCCGCAAAGGGCGTCAACATTGCCGCCGAACCCTATTTCCGCGAGCGCATGTGCATGAACCTGACGCTCTACTGGTACTCCGCTCCCTGGTGGGAATGGAAAGACTGGAAAAAGTACCTCGACTGGGCGCTCAAGGCGCGGTTCAACATCCTCAGCCTGTGGGATACCCCGGGTGAGGACGTGGTGTGGAAGAAGGTATGGAAGCGGTTCGGAGTGGAGATCGCGGATAGTTCCTGGTCCGGCCCGCCCTATGAGATCTTTGCTCCCATCAAATACGGCGTGCGCGGGCCCAACTCCGACGCGTGGCGGGAGGGCCAAAGCGCCCTGACCCAGGAAATCATCAAGTACATTCACGAGCGAGGAATGCGGACGCTGGCGCCGGCGGTGCCCGGCATTGTGCCGCCGGAATATGCGGCCGCGCATCCGGAGGCGCGTACCTTCGAGCTTTCCTGGAACCATCTCCCCAAGCAGCGCTACCTGCACCCGCTCAGCCCTGAGTATCACGAGGTGGGCAAGGCCTTTCTGGAGGAGTACACGGCGCTTTACGGGAACGACCACCTCTACTGGCTGGAGAATTATCTGGAGTGTGACATCGTCGGGCCGGAAGAACTTCAACGTGAGGTGCGCCGGGAAATTCAGCCCGCAAATTTCAAGGTCGTGGATGCAGTGGATCCAAAGGGCATCGGGGTTTTTTCTGCCTGGACTTACCTTGCGGCGCCCCACGATTGGTCGCCCCAACTTATGAAGGAAAGTCTGGAACGCCTGCCCGCAGACCGGGTACGGGTACTCGATCAATTCGCTGAGATGCTGCCTGAGTACAAGCGCACGGAATACTTCCAGGGCCGCCCGTGGTATTTCGGCGCAGTATACGCATTCGGCGGCCTTACCCAAATGCACGGCAGCATGCCAATGATTGAAAAGCAGGTTCACGCCGTAATTGACGACCCCAACGCCCAACAATGTGTGGGCTTCTATCCCAACGAAGAAACCATTCGCCACAATTATTTCTACTACGACTTTCTCTGTCGTTTGGGCTGGAACCCCAGGGAAGTTGGTCTGCGCTCTTACCGGCATGATTACGCGCGCCAGCGTTACGGTGAGAGCGCCGCGCCCGGCATGGTGGCGGCGCTGGATGAGCTTCTGGCCAGCGTTTATGGCTCGGATGATCAAACGCAGCCGGCCTACTGGCATCGGCTCAATCGACTCCCCGGCAACCTTCACCAGATGGAAAGCTACCGGGAGCATTTCATTCCCCACCTGCGCAAGGCGCTGGAGAACGCGCTGGAGGCTGCGCCGACCCTGAAAGGCAATCCGCTCTACCGGCATGACCTGAACGACATTGCCCGCCAGTATCTGGCCGACCTGTTCGGCGTGCACCTGATCAAAATGCAGGAGGCACATTCCGATTTAGATTCGGCTGCCTTCGAGCGCGAAGCGGTGCTGCTGGAATCCCTCCTGAATTTGATTGAAGAACTTCTGAGCCATGATGACTTTTACTGGATCAGCCCGTGGATTCGCCAGGCCCGCACGCTGCCGGGCGCGCCCACCGATGTAGACGTGCGCGCGCGCGACATCCTGACCCTGTGGGCCGGGGTGATTCGCGACTATGCCTGCCGCGATTACTACGAACTGGTGCAGGGCTACTACCATCCGCGCGTGAGCTCCTACATCGCCTTGCTGCGCGATTCGCTGGCCATGAATCAGCGCCGACTTTATGACGCAGCTGAACTCGACCAGCGGTACGACGCCATCGAAAACAAATGGGTGGCGGAAGGCTTCCCCCTGGTCGACCGGCAGCCCGACCCCGAGGAAGTTATCCCTACGGTTAAGAAGTTGCTGGCGAAGTTTACCTGAGAGGCTCTGTGCACTTTCATCTTGTGGACTGGATCATCGTTATTGTTTACCTGGCGGGCACGATGGCCGCGGGTTTGTACGGCAAGAGGTACGTTTCCGGGCTCTCCGATTTTCTGGTGGCAGGCCGCCAACTGGGCACTTTCATTGGCGTGGCCACGCTGGCCGCGACGGAAATCGGCACCATCACCTTCATGTACTACGCGGAGTTGGGTTACAAAACCGGCTTCGCGTCATTCGTCAATGGCCTGATCGCCGGCGCCGTGATGATCTTCATTGGCCAGACGGGATTCATCGTGCGCAGGCTGCGCGCCATGGGCTTGATGACCATCCCGGAATTCTTCGAGGTGAAATACAGCAAGAATCTCCGCGTGCTCACCGGAATCCTGGTGGCGACGGGGGGCATCCTGAACATGGGGGTGTTCCTTAAAGTTGAAGGAACCTTTTTGGCCATCATCGCCGGCATCCCCCTGAGTCATCTGAAGGCCACCATGACCGCCATCCTTCTTCTGGAGCTGGTGTACACGGTTCTGGGCGGCATGGTTTCCATTGTCATCACCGACTTTCTCCAGTTCATCGCACTGAGTCTCGGCACGATTTTGATTACGGTTTACTCGATTCAGGTGACCGGCTGGGGGCATATGCGCGACACCGTGTATGCCACGATGGGGTCGCAGGGATTCAATCCTTTCACCAACGCGCAGTACGGCTGGGCCTACATCATTTTTCAGATTCTTCTTTGGATGGCGGTTGATACCTGTTGGCAGACCACCGCCATGCGCACCTTTTCCGCGCGCGATCCGGAGACCAGCCGCAAGGTGTTTTCCTGGACGGGGTTCATTTATCTCGGCCGCGGCATGATGCCCATGTTGTGGGGGATCGCCGCCCTGGCCATGCTGGGGCCGAAAGTGAATTCCCTGGAAGCCATGCCCCTCATGCTCACGCGAATTCTGCCCATCGGCATTTTGGGTTTGGTGGTTTCCGGCATGCTGGCCGCCACCATGTCCGTGAACAGTTCGTATCTTCTGGGCTGGAGCTCGATCATCGCCCAGGACATTATTCATCCCTTGCGCAAGACGCCCCTCAGCGCCGCGAGCCAGGTGCTGCTGAACCGCGTTACCAATCTGTTTGTAAGCCTGTTCGTGCTCTTCTGGGGAATCTGGTACACGCTGCCGGGCCCCACCTACTTTTACCTCAACATCACGGCGTCGATTTTCCTGGGAGGAGCGTTTGCCGCCGTGGTGGGCGGACTTTTTTGGAAACGCGCCAATACCCTGGGCGGATATTGCGCCATGATCACCGGAGCCGCCGGCGCCGTGGCCTTCTTCTTCTTCCACGTCCCCGCCAGCTACGCCGGGCTGGGCTCGTTCGCGCTGGCGGGATTGGCGATGGTCGTCGGTTCTCTGCTGCCTTTCAAAAGATTCCGTAGGACTTGAAGACGTCAACGGCCAGGCGGCCGGCGGCCAGGTCTTTGAGAGCAGTCTTTTCCTTGCGCGATTTCTCCAACGCGGCGGTGATGACGTCCGCCTCCATTTCCCGCGGCACCACCAGGACGCCGTCTATGTCGCCAAAGACGATGTCGCCCGGCTGCACGTGGACGCCCTCGATTTCCAATGGGACGTGGTGCGCAATCACCTGTCCGCGGCCGCGCTGGTCCTGAGCGTAACACCCGTAGCTGAACACGGGAAAATCAAGGGCGAGAATGCCGCGCGTGTCGCGGCTCATGCCGGCCAGCACGGCGCCGGTGGCCCCGCGCGCGCGCGCCGCCGTGGACATCAGCTCACCCCACTGCGCATAGGTCGGTGATCCTCCGCCTGCGACGTAGACTTCGTGAGGCCGCAGAGAATCGAGAGCTTCAAACATCAGACCGAAGGGTTGCTCGGGCTCCTGGGAGACGTCGACTTCCAGAACGGTCATGGCGCGGCCCGCCACCACCATGTCCGGACGGAGGGGCCGGCACTGGGCCGGGAGAAATTGCCGGCGCTGGCCGAAGGCGTCAAGCACATCCCCCACGATGGCGGTGTAGAGTTGCTTCCGCAGCAATTCAAACAACTCGGCGTCATTTTTCCATTCCATGCGTTCTCCTCCCTGAGGGCACAATCGGACTTGAAGATAACCGATGAAGCCTGTTGCGGGACCATTGCACTGGCCCGAAACTACTGCTTACTGCCTTCTGCCTACTGCCTTCCTGGTTCTTCTGGCGGGCGTAATTCGCCCACGATAAACCAGTACGCCAGGAGTCCGGACACGAGAATTACCGGACCCAGCACAAATCCCGG
>Ga0326728_10014977_pt1 | contig 16275 bp, 16 predicted proteins | sample MB3enrmetagenome_FD_207602 | JGI IMG/M metagenome (GOLD analysis project Ga0326728, IMG submission 207602) | Lab enriched peat soil microbial communities from McLean, Ithaca, NY, United States - MB31MN | ecosystem: Environmental > Terrestrial > Soil > Wetlands > Peat | place: USA: New York...
AGGGCGATTTCGGGGGGCAGCGAGGTGAGTTGGTTGTGCCAAAGATAAAGCCAAGTCAGGTTGGTGAGCAGGCCGATTTCAGGCGGCAGCAAGGTGAGCTGCTTCTTCGACAGATCAAGCCTGGTCTCGCCGCGAGCCGCCGCGTCCTTGATGATGCGAAGCGCTTCTTGGTAGGCGGAGTCGTACTTTTCTGTCATCTGCGGTTTCTAGCTAATGGACACATCTCGGCTTGGTCCGGTGTTTTGCTTCTTTGCTGGCCACGCATTATACCACGCGCCCCGTGGATGTCTTTCGAGACCAGACGGTCCGCTTTGGCGACACATTGGCCGTGAAGCAGGCAGCGTGGCGCATCTCCCTAGGCGGCTTCCACGATCCCACCAAAGTGGCGAGGTAAACTCGCCGCTACGACCTTAAACTGCACCTCTTATGGCGACGCGTTATCGAGGGCTTTATAGTAAGATGCGTGCGAAGAAGGCCGCGCGCGGGACATGGCAAGCCCACGCGCCAAGTGGAACTTCACATTTGGGTTTGCACAAGCGCGCTCTGTTCATCCTGCTTTGGGGACATGCCATGAAATACTTTTATTTGAGTTTCTGTCTGGGTCTGCTGACTCTGCCAGTTTCTGTGGCGGCGGAGGATGGGCACGACGCGTGGCTCCGCTATGCCTCCATCGACGCCGCCTCCATGCGCGCCCACTATGACATGCTGCCGGCCACTACACTCGCGCTGGGTGATTCCCCAACCCTCAAAACGACGCAAGCGGAACTGATCCGAGGCGTGCGCGGCATGCTGGGCAGGACATTGCGAGCCGACGCGAATTTCCCCCATGAGGGCGCGATTGTTCTGGGGACTTTTGGCGACGTCAAGACCACCCTGCCGGCCATTAACCTGCCCACGAGCCTCCGGGAAGATGGCTTCTTGCTCAAAACCGTGGTGGTGAAGGGCTTCCCGTGTCTGCTCATTACCGCACCCAATGACCGTGGTGTTCTGTACGGCGTTTTCGCGCTGCTGAGCAAGATCGCGCGCCACCAGAGCCTTACCGGGCTTGATGAGGCGCAGCAGCCATCTGCGCCGATCCGTTGGGTGAACGAGTGGGACAATCTGAACGGTTCTATTGAACGCGGGTACGCGGGCGGTTCGATCTTCTTTGAGAATGGCAGCGTCCGCGCCGACTTGACCCGCGCTGGCGACTACGCGCGCATCCTCGCTTCCGTCGGCATCAACGGGTGCACCATCAACAATGTGAATGCCGATCCGCGAGTCCTTGAAGATAGTTTTCTTCCGCAGCTCGCACGCGTTGCCAAGGTGTTTCGTCCCTGGGGTGTCACGCTGTCCATCTCTGTGGATATGAGCAGTCCCAAGGTGGTGGGAGGTCTCGACACTTTTGATCCGCTGGACCCACACGTCGCCGAATGGTGGCAGAAGAAGGTCGACGCGATCTACAAGCAAATTCCGGATTTTGGGGGAGTAGTGGTCAAGGCGGATTCCGAGGGCCGGCTGGGTCCCTCCACATACGGCCGCACACCGGCGGACGCCGCCAACGTGATCGCCCGCGCACTGAAACCGCATGGCGGCGTGGTTTTCTATCGCGCCTTCGTCTATAACCACCATCTCGACTGGCGCGATCCGAAGAACGACCGCGCCAGGGCCGCCTACGACATCTTTCATCCGCTTGACGGGAAGTTCGACGAAAACGTCATCATCCAAATCAAGTATGGACCCATCGACTTTCAGGTGCGGGAGCCGGCTTCGCCGCTTTTGGCGGGTTTGCACAGCACGAACGAGGCGATCGAGCTGCAAATCACCCAGGAGTATCTGGGCCAGCAGCGGCATTTGTGTTTTCTTCCCTCCCTGTGGAAAGAGGTGCTGGACTTTGACATGCACGCCGACGGGCGCAGCACTCCGGTGAAGGAGTTGGTGGCGGGCAGAAGCTGGCATCGACCCCTCGGCGGCTTCGTGGGCGTCGCGGATGTGGGCATGGACGCGAACTGGCTTGGGCATCCACTCGCCATGGCGAATCTCTATGGATTTGGCCGCCTGGCCTGGGATCCCAACCTGAGCGCCGGCGCCATCGCTGAGGAATGGACAAGGCTCACTTTTGGCAATGATCCCGTTGTGGTGCGAACCATCACGGCGATGCAGCTTACCTCCTGGCACATCTACGAAAGCTATACGGGGCCATTGGGGGCAGGGACGCTAACCAACATTTTGGGAAGCCATTACGGGCCCGGAATCGAATCGTCGGAGCGGAATGGCTGGGGCCAGTGGCATCGGGCGGACCACGAGGGGATCGGGATGGACCGCTCGGTGGCGACGGGCACGGGCTATGTGGGGCAATACCCGCCGGCAGCGGCGAAGCTGTATGAGTCGACAAAAGCCACTCCTGACGCTCTGCTGCTGTTTTTTCACCACGTGCCTTACACCTACGTGCTGCATTCCGGAAAGACGGTGATTCAACACATCTACGATTCGCATTACGAGGGTGCGGACCGCGCGCAGGAGTTGGTCCGGCAGTGGAAGTCGCTGGATGGCCATGTGGACGAAGAACGTTACGCGGCGGTCCTGGCGCGGCTCAACTACCAGGCAGGACACGCGATCGTCTGGCGCGATGCCGTATGCACGTGGTTTTTCCGCCTGTCGGGAATTGCCGATGCGCATGGGCGCGTGGACCATTACCCCGATCGCATTGAGGCGGAGGGCATGCAATTGCAAGGCTATTCGCCCGTCGAAGTCACCCCTTCCGAAACCGCTTCGGGAGGGAAGGCCATCGAATGCGCGGCGCAGGAGCAAAGCTGCGAGGCCACGTTCCGCTTCGACCGGCCGGCGGGCTGGTACGAGCTCGACGTCGAGTACTTTGACCAGAACAACGGTGAGTCAAAGTTCCGGGTTTTGGTGGGCAATCAGGAGGTGGATGAATGGGTCGCCAGTGATCACCTGCCCGCTACAAAGCTCAACGGCGATTCTTCCGCACGGCGCCGCATTACCGGCCTGGCGCTTCGCCCTGGCGATGAAATCCATATTCAAGGATTTCCGGACGGCGAGGAACACGCGCCCCTCGATTACGTGGAGATTCATACCTGGCAGCGAGATCAATGAATTAACAATTTTGAAGTTGACTCATGGCTTGGCGCCGGTTTTGGGCAGCAAGTCTTTGAGCTTGCGGTAGGCCGCGTACATCTCCGGCAGGCGGCGATAGGCGGCCGAGGCTTTCAGCCACAGTTCGTGGTCGACAGCGGGGGCGCCGGAAATCTGCGCATGAGGCCGGACGTCGTTGGGCACGCCGGTTTGGGGGTGGGCGATCACGTGATCGCCGATGGTCAAGTGCCCGGCCACGCCGACCTGCCCGGTCAGGATCACGCTGCGCCCCAGCTTGGTGCTGCCGGCGATTCCCACCTGGGAACAGAGCAGGGAATTCTCACCAATATCACAGCCATGGGCAACTTGCACCAGGTTGTCAACCTTCACGCCGCGGCGCAGGCGCGTCTCACCCACGGTGGCGCGGTCAATGCAACTGTTGGACTGGATTTCCACGCCGTCTTCGATGACCACGATGCCGGCTTGCACGATTTTGTAATACGTTTCGTCCGGGCGCGGCGCGAAGCCGAATCCGTCGCCGCCAATCACCACGCCGTTTTGAAGGATCACGTCGTTGCCGATGCGCACACGCTCCCGCACCACGGCGTGCGAATGGGCGAAGAAGCGGTCGCCGATTTTGACGCCGGGGTAAATCATGACGAAGCTCTTGAGCACGCAATCGTCGCCAATCTCCGCGCCGGCCTCGATGACCACATAGGGGCCGATGGAGGGATTGCGCCCCAGCTTGGCGTCAGGGGCAATAACGGCGGTGGGATGAATTCCCGCGGGCGGCCGCAGGGGCGGATAGAAAACCTCGATGGCCAGAGCAAATGACATGTAGGGATCGGCGGAACGCAGCACGGGTTTGCCCAGCGTGTCAACGTCCGGGCGGGCGATAATCGCCCCCGCGCGCGTGGTGTGCAGCTTGGGCAGATATTTGGGATTGGATAGAAAAGTGATTTCGCCGGCGGTGGCTTCGTCCATTCCCGCCACCCCGGTGATTTCCAAATCCGCCGGTCCCTCCAGTTTGCATTCGAGCCGCGCTGCAAGTTCGCCGAGTTTCATGATGGTCTCCCTGGGGTGGAAATCAGGAGTCAGGAGGAAGGAGTCAGGAGAGAGAATTCAGGATTCGCGATTCAGCTTCGAATCAAAATGCAACTCCGGACTCCTGGTTTCTGACTCCTGATTCCTTTCTCCTGACTTCTGATTTCAAGTCCGTGAGCAAGGGTACCACAGAAGCAAGGAGTCAGGAGACAGGAGTCAGAATGCAGGATTTTGGCTTCAGCGGCGAAGTGAATTCTAACTCCTGACTCCTGAATCCTGTCTCCTGACTCCTTCTGGTAGTACGAAAGTACTGGTACAGTCGTGATGTTGGTGGCGGTGAGCAAATTGGGTAGACTCGCTCCAACAGTGCCTTACCTCCTAGAGTGGTGGGTGAGGCGAAAGGAGCTGGATTAGCCGCGCAGGAAGCAAGCGCAGGGCTTCCGGCGACTTGGAATAGGTCCATTCCCGCTTGTATCGGGGATGGGCTCTGTGGTAGTGGCAGTCAGAGCGCATGCCGGGGTGATCCAATAGGGGAGCGCCATTCCCGCCACTCCGGCATGCCCTTCCTCGCCCGTGCACTTAGAAAGTTAAGGTATCACCCTCGCCACCACTTGCGGGGCGGCTGGAAAAAGGCTAAACTAAGCGAGTAGACCCGTCCGGGAGAGTCATGATAAACATGAATCAACGTCGCACAAGCCAGCGATTACCGATGGAACTTCCGGTAGAAATCCGATGGAAAAGTCGGGCCGGGAGCTTGAAGCAAGCCATGGGGAAAACCGGCAACATCAGCGGCAGCGGATTATTTATCGAAATTCCCATCCGCCTGCATCGGGCCACCTCCGTGATGATTAAGGTCAAGTTACCACGCGAGGTCACCCAAATTCCCTTGGAGCTTTTGTGTCAGGGGCGAGTTGTGCGATGGAACCACCACGGGCAGGTTCAGGGGCTGGGTGCAGTGATCGATGAGTACGAATTGCGTCCCGTGCCTCGGACTGGGTCTGGGGGAGAAATTCCCCCCCAAAGCAACTGATTAGCAAGCCCGGCCGCCTTGCGATTTCTCGCAAACGACATTTCATGTAGACGATGATCACAGTTATCATTCGCTGGAGAGAGCTCGGGCAGGAGCTTGCCCCGAGCGATTGATGCGGGATCAACGAATGGCAGCAGCGCGGGTTTCAAAGGGAAAAATACGCGTTATCGTGGCGGACCGAGAAGGCATCTTCAGGCTTGGCCTCAAGAAACTTCTCGCCGTGGAGGATGACCTCCGTGTCGTCGCCGAAGCGGAGAATGCCGCGGAGGTCCTGGCGCGGGCGGAGACCTTTCGGCCGGATGTGGTTTTCATCCAGGAAGAAATCCTCGGCGAAAGCGGGAACAACCTGATCTCCGCCGTGCTGGCGGCAGCTCCCAAATGCAAGGTCGTCGCCACGGCTTCCACTTCATCCGACGAATCCATGATGCGCCACGTGCGCGGCGGCGCGGCGGGGGTCATTCTCAAAACGGTTGACCCGCAACTGTTCGTCAAGTGCGCCCGCCGCGTTACGGAAGGGGAAACGTGGATTCCCAAGCGGCACGTTTCCACCATGGCGAAACTTCTCGAGGCGCGCCCTGACAATCCACCTCGCCCGGTCGACACCCTGACCCGCCGCGAGAAGATCATCATCAGCTACCTGATGCAGGGGTGGCGCAACCGGGAAATCAGCACCCACCTCTCGATTTCCGAGCAGACCGTCAAGAACCATCTCCGCACCATCTACGATAAGGTCGGGGTTTCCGACCGCCTGGAGCTGGTGCTTTACGCCATCCACCAACGGATGGAATTGCCCCCCACGCAAGCCACGGCTCCACCACGTTGAGCCGTCACGCGACATTTGCCTTATTTCTTTTCCAGAGGATTGGTTGCGGTAAAAAGGCCGAACTGTTGCTCGCCCGCGGCGGTGGCTCGAGCCTGGGCGGCCCGCTGCGACATGCGCCTGACCACCCCATCCGAGATCACGCCCAGGACTTCCATCTCGGCGAGCGCCGTGCGGGGAATGAAGACCCGGAGGTTGTTCGAGTAGACGTCCGGAGGGGTCACCAAATATCCCAGGGGGTCAATTTCCAGGAGATTGTTGGGAAGGAGAGCCTCCAGAACTTCGCTATCCTTGAAGGTCATACGCACCCAGAGGCCGGCCAAGCGGGGGCGACTGCGGAAGACTTTGCGCTCGGCGCGGTCCGGATTGCCGTCAAAATCCCGGACGAAGAACACGCCCTTGATCCCATCCATGGGGATGTGGACCAGCCGCCCTTCGCGGTCCAACACGTCAATTTCACTCGCCAGATAGCCGTTGGGGTCAAGAAAGCCCTTAATCAGCCCTTTATCGAGCTTTCGGACCACCACGCGCTTGCGGGTTGAGGAGGGGCCGTTTTTCACAGGTAATAATTCTTTAAAATAGTGCAAACTTTTGATAAATGCTACTTGGCCACAGAAAATAGCTTGTGCTAGTATAGGGCGCGGGACAGGCCTGTCAAGTATTTCAACGACGAGTTGGGGCGCCCCATTTGAAAAAGGCTCCTAATCTCTTGATAAACAACGGCTTAAAGATACGCGGGGGAGAACTCTGCGCGCCCCTCGCCCGCTTGGGAAGGATTGCAGCTTATCGTCCAACCGCTCTTGCGTGGTACTGAATTGACGATTCGTTCCCGTCGGGCCAGCATGCCGAGCCGCGAAACGCTCCATCGAGCGTCGACGCGGACAACTCCCGCTGACATGCTCCGCCCCCATGCGGCCCCCTCGCTGGAGATCGCTACGCCTCCCCCTATTCCGTCCCACGCCCCTCTTATTCCCGAAGTGCAGTCGTTTCTCGATTTCGCCCGCGTGGAAAAAGGCCTGGCAGCGAATAGCATTGAGAGTTATCGCCGCGACTTGATGGAGTTCTCGGCTTTTCTTCGGCGCCGGGGAAAATCTCCACACGCAGTGGATCGCGACGACATCCGCGTCTTTCTGAAGGAACTCTACGATCGCGACTTGAGTGCGCGTTCGGTGGCTCGGCATCTGGTTTCGTTGCGCAATCTCTTCCGTTTCCTGGTGAGGGAGGGCCGTCTGACGGCGGATCCCACCGCCGACGTCGAAGCGCCCAAGCTTGACCAGTCACTGCCTTGGTACCTTTCGCCAGAAGAAGTTGACCGATTGCTTGCCCAGCCGGATGTCTCCACGCCCTGGGGCCTTCGCGATAAGGCCATGCTGGAATTGCTTTACGCCACGGGAATGCGGGTCTCGGAGCTGGTGCATGTGGGCGTTGCGGATATCGACAAGGAGTTGGGCATCCTTCGCTGCCTGGGAAAAGGCAGTAAGGAACGCCTGATTCCAGTGGGCAAATCCGCATTGCGCGCCGTGGAGGCATATCTGCTTGGCGGGCGCGCGGTGTTGGCGGGAAAGCGCAATCCCCAATGGCTTTTCCTGAACCGGCGGGGTACGCTGCTTACCCGTGTGGGCTTCTGGAAAATTCTGAAGGCTTATGGGAGCACCGCCGGGCTGGCGAACGAGCTCACTCCGCACCTGGTGCGGCATTCGTTTGCCGTGCACTTGCTGGAGCGCGGCGCCGATTTGCGATCGATTCAATTGATGTTGGGCCACAGTGACATTTCCACGGCCCAGATTTACACGCACGTGTTGAAAGAACGCTTGAAGCAGGTATATCAATCCCACCATCCTCGAGCCTGAAGCTGAGGCCCGGGAGAACGCTGGAAGCCGAAAGCCATGAGCGACTACAACTTCCTGATGGAAAGCCGGCTCTCCCCGGAACAGTATGCGGTGCTTGCTCTGATCAGCCGCCTGGCGGCCGAGCAAGGACTCAACCTTTACCTGGCGGGGGGCGCCGTACGCGACCTCACCCACGGCCAGCAGATCGTGCGCGACCTCGACTTTGTCGTCGAGGGTTCCCCACAGCGGATTCTGCGCGCCTTGCCCAGCGCCGATTCCTCCAAATCCGGCCGCGGCACGCGCAGCCCCGCCGCTGAGGCGCCCCTGACGCTGGAATACCAGGACCTGGACGAACACCTGAATTCCGCCGAACTGCTCTTTTCCAACGGCGTGCGCGCCGAGCTGGCCATGTGCCGGGAAGAATTCTACACGCGTCCCGGGCAGCGGCCGGAGGTTCGCCCCGCCGCGGTCTTTGAGGACTTGAAGCGCCGCGACTTCGCGATTAACGCCATGGCCGTCTCGCTCCACCCCAACTCTCGCGGCTTGCTGCTCGATCCCACGAACGGCGCGGGCGATATCGAGCGGCAGGAAATTCGCGCCCTCCAATCCCGCGGATTCCTGGACGATCCTGTGCGCATCTATCGCTTGCTGCGTCTGGGAATGCGCTTTGATTTTAAGCCCGATGAACGCACCCAGCGCTGGTTCGACGCGGCGCTGGAAGAGCGCGCCTGGGAACGGCTGGACGCGGACCAGCAGGCGCGCGAGTTGGCCGGAATTCTGCACGAGGATCAGCCTGGGCGCGTCCTCAAAATGCTTTCCGACCAGAAACTGCTCGGCGGCCTGGATGCGAAACTCGCCTCCGTGCACCTCCCCTACGATCGCTTTGCGCGGGTTCGCAACGTCCTGCAAAACGCTCCGGGGGCCGATCCCTTTTTGCTGAATTTTCACTGCCTGGTGGAAAAGCTGGGAGGCGATCACAAGGCCCGTTTAGCTAAGAAGATCATCGGCGAAAGTAAGGCCATCAAATTGGCCCTTGGCCTTGACCAGGACTCCAAGAAGCTGGAGCGAGTGCTGGGCAGTTCCAAAGCCAGCATTCCCAGTCACGTCTACAGCCTCCTTTCGCCGCAGCCCCGGCCGCTGCTCTTCTATCTGCTCGCCAACACCCGGAACGCCAAAATACAGAACCGGATCAAGAATTTTCTGTTCAAGTTCCCGCAAATTCACTCCCGCCTGCCACGCGCGGAATTGCAGGCCCTGGGGGTAAAGGCCGGGCCGGAGTTCGAGCAGATCATCGCCAAAATCTTTGCCATGCAATTGGACGGAAAAATCAAATCCCACCCGCAGCTCATGAAGGAGATGCGCGAGCTGGCGGGCATCAAGGAGCCGCCCCCGCCGCCCCCACCCCCGCCGCCCAAAAAGGGGAAGGAAGCGCCAGCCGAGACGCCGGCGGCCCATCCTCGCAAAAAGGGCAGGGAATCGGCCGTCGCTCCGACGCCGCCACCGCCGCACAAAGGCAAGGAAACGACGGGTGCCCCAACCGCTGGTCCGCCTGCCGCGCCCGCGAAACCCGCCGCGAAGGCCGGCGCCAAGCCCCCTGCCGCGAAAGCTGCGCCCAAGCCGGTTGCGAAAGCCAAGGCAAAGCCGGCTTCCAAAGCCAAGCCGCGTAAGCCAGCCACGCGCGCTTCCAAGCCCGGCAAGAACCCCAAGAAGACGAAAAAGCCGAAGAAGCGGTGAGGGGAAATCTGGCCATCGGGCATCGGGTGATTGCCAGACGAATGCGCCTCCAATTTCATCAATTCCCGGAATGGAATACCATTTACCTGCCTCTGATCTACGTTGTCCTCTTACAGCTTGTCGGAACTGGGCGCGATCGTGTACACTTGGGGTGTACATGGAGTCGCCTATGAGCACCCAAAGGGTCAATATTCGAGACGCCCGCCAACGCTTACGCCATCTGCTGGAGCAGGTTCAAGCGGGTGATGAAGTCATCGTGTTGCGCCGAGGCGTCGAGGTGGGAAGGCTCGTCCGTGCGGAACGAAGCAAGGTGCCCCTTCCCGATCTGAGCGGCCTCCGGGCCTCGGTGAAACTGCGGGGCGGGGCATTGAGCGAAGACCTTGCGGCAGGCCGCCGGAGCAGCCGATATTGATTTACATCGATACCAGCGTGCTGGCCGCCTACTACTGCCCCGAACCCCTGAGCGGGAAGGCACAGCAGGCGTTGGCCCAAGTGAATGAACGGGCCATCAGCTCACTTGTGGAGCTGGAATTCGTATCCGCAATCGCCCGGAAAGTCCGCACGCATGAAATGCGTCGAGCCGATGCTCATCGGATCCTCGCCGCATTTCAATCTCATCTGGAACAAGGGGTTTATACACGGCTGGGGGTGGACGGCGCGCACTTTGCCAAGGCCCGCGAGTGGCTCGCGACCCTGGTGGTTCCCCTGCAGACTCTGGACGCCTTGCATGTGGCTTTGGCCGCTATGAAGGGTTGCTCCCTAATGACCGTGGACGCTGCGCTCGCCAAAGCATGTGCCAAGGTGGGCGTCACGGCTCGCCTTATTGCCTGAGGCGTATGGCCCCCCGAACCCGGGCAGAATCTCTATTTCCGCGTCGCATCCGTGGCACAGGCACTCCTGCCTGTGCCACAATGCATCAGCGAGGGCACAGGCAGGAGTGCCTGTGTCACGCGCGGGATCCTAAGGGGGTGTCTTCTCTTGACTTGCGCCCTCTGCCGATGTATTTTCGCATTGAAATGGTCGCAAACCTGTGCAGACAATTCTTCACATGTTTCATCCTGTTCCTGTGCATCGGTGTGATGGCTCGGGAAGTGCCCGAGTGTATGAAACTGGCCGACGATGTCTCGAACGACGGCGACGTGGCGGTATACCATCTGCATCCTCCGCAGGGAGTTTCGTCATGCACCCACGCTCCTGACCCAGGGGCCACTCCAGCTTTTGTCAAGGGCTTGCTTTCCTTAATTCCCCCATCTCCTCTCTCTCCTCATGCCGCAGTGCCGGTTGAACACGCCGGCGTCGGCCTCCTGCAATGGATTGATCAGCTACGCTGCTGATCCTCCACGAACTGGTTCGGCCTACTCTCCCACTGCAGTCAGTACACTAAATCGGCGAGGAAGAGCCCATGAAGGAACACACCCGCGCTTCCGAGGCGCGGTTTCAAGATCCTGACCGCAAGCCTGGCCCTCCAGGGCCGATGAATTCCGGCACTTACCTGACATCTTCAGGAGGTGGAGCGTGAATCGTCGGGAACACATCTTGGCGATGGGGAAGACGCTTCTTTTGCTTGGTTTCACCGGGTTCGCGCCGGCCCATGCGGCGGAACCCAAATCAGCTCAGGCCAATTGGGAGAACCTCAAGGAATTGGCGGCAGGCGACGTGCTTCAGGTCGAAATGTTCGGCGGGCAGTCCTATGTGGCCAGGTTCCAGAGCTTCAGTAGCGTGGCCATGGTCGTTCGGGGGGGCACTGGCATGCAGACGTTTGCCCGGGAAGATGTTTTGTGCGTCTCGGTCAATAAGGAGTCCCACCGCCTGCGGAATGGCCTCATCGGAGCGGCCGTTGGATGCGGTGCAGGATTGGGAATAGCGGCGGCCCGCGCAGCCCTCAAGCGAAAGGAATACCCCCAGAACCTCTATTTTAAAGTGGACGGGCCGATTCTCGGTGTGCTATTGGGCGGGATTGGCGGCAGCCTGGCGGCGTCACTGTCGGGAGGCGATTGGCGCGATGTCTATCGCGCGCGATGACGACCAAATAGAGGCCACCCGCAGCCTAAGGAAACACGTCGGGGGGGCGAGCCCCAATCTGTCTTTAGAAACGTCCGCGAAAATTAAACAGGTCGTCAAGGGAAAGCTGCCAGCCGGGAAAGAGGTTGGAGGTGAGGAGATGATGGCCTGCGTACGTGGCTTCCACCAGATACTTCGTCCCCTGGAGGGTCAAAACCTCGACGGTCTTGGCCTTGGGGTCAATGAACCAGACCTCGGGCACGCGCGCCTCGGCATAAATCGGCAGCTTGGTGGCGCGGTCGTGTCCTGCCGTGGAAGGGGACAGCACCTCCACCGCAAGGTCCGGAGAACCCGCAATCCAATTCTCCTGAATGATGCCGGCACGCGCATTGGAAATGAAAATAAAGTCCGGCTGCAATACCGTTTCTTCGCCCAGGCGCACGTCCAAGGGAGCCAGGCAGACCTCACCCACTTGGTTCTTGTGAACGTAAGGCCCTAAGCTCTCGTAAAGGTTCTGAAGGGCGAATTGGTGCCGAGTGGCGGGAGATGGAGTCACATGCACCTCTCCGTGGATGAGCTCATAGCGCTTCCCGTCGGTCGGAAGCTCGCGGAATTGCTGGAAGGTCAGCTTGGGAATAACTTCAGTGCCCATAGGCTTATTATACCCCCACGCAGGTGGCGCATAAATCGTCTTTATTCCGGCTGGTTAATACGCAGCGCGGAGGTCAGGCTTTGGGACATGCGATTGAAGGAGCGCGCCAATTGTGCAATCTCATCCCAGCCTTTGGCGGGAAGCTCCGGTACGTGAAGATTGCCATTGCTGATTTCGTCGGCCAGGCGCGCAAGTTGGTCAACCGGGTGGACCACGATGAAGATCAAGCCCAGATCCAATAGCGCCAGAGTGAAGACAAACACGCCGCTCAGCGAAATGAGCAGCGTCTGGAAAGCGCGGTCCGCCATGCCCACGGGTACGGACATGGGCACAGAGACGATCTGCGCCGCCACCACTTCACCGGCCTTCCAGCCAAAACCGTGGTCCGGGCCGTACGAAGCAATCATGGAGGCCGGCGCGGCGGACGGAACGCTGTGGCAGGTTAAGCACTCGGGAGCGGCGGTCATGGGCCGTGCCAGGAAGAGCGAAGCCCCCTCGAGGGTGTCCCGCTGGCCAATGCGCTCTTTCCGCTCGGGATGATTGCGAAACTCCTCAACCACATCCACTTCCCAGCCCAAAGCCTGGTCGCGCAGGTTGGTGGGATTCAATGTGGCCTCTTTGTAGGTGTAAGCGGGGTACTCCTTGCGAAGATAATTGAAGACTTCCGTGGCCGAATAGGCCGGAACACGCTGGGGGGCAAAATCCTTGGAATCACTCTCGTGCGCCGCCAGCAAAGGGCCGACTTGCTTCGAGGTGTAAGTACGCATGCCGCCCGCCGCTCCCATCATGAGGCGCGCCTGCTGCACCACCTCTTCGCGGGCGTTTTCTTGCAGGAAATTGTTGGCCACGTATCCGGTGATGGCAATGCCCACGCCGAAGACGAAAATCAAAAGAAGATTGAACTTGATCAAGAGCCGCATGCGTGGCCTTCCTCTTTTCAGATGGCGCGCTTGCCATCAGCCGGGTTTCTAAAGGTTGTGGGGTCCAATGCCCTTCGGAAAAGAATCTGGAATGGTCATTATACCACCGCGCCGCGGCGTATCGAGCCCACGCTTTGCGGATGGTAGTGGTGCAGTATAAGGTCGTAGCGGCGAGTTTACCTCGCCATATGGCGGCGTTAAGCCGCCTCTACGTCAAACTGCACGACAACCTTGCGCGTGCGTGACACGACTTGAAGCCTCCCACCCCCCGACGCTGGAAAACGGAAGAGTGGGGAGCGGAGAAAGCCCTAACTCCAATCCGGGTCGATCGACTGGTCGAAGTAAATCCACAGCACTCGCGAAAAGAAGGTTACTGCCGGGGCGGCGGGAAGGAAGAGCAGAAAGCCTGCGGCGACGCTCGCGGGAAGGTCCCAGCTTGCCACCGCCCAGACCATCAGGGCGAGGAGCGATATGGCGACGATGCCGATTGCATAGCTGAAGTACATCGCGCCCAGAAAGTAGCCCGGCTCGCGCTCAAATTTCAAACCGCACTCCGGACAGCGCTTGTGCATGCGGGGGAAGATGCGGAAGATGGACGTGCCGAATATCCGGCCCACCCGGCAGCGCGGGCAAAGTTGGCGAAGAATGCCCGCCCACGCCGTGGCCCTCGCTCCGGCTTCGATGGATTGGCTTGCCATGCGGCCTGACCTAACTCCGGGGTTCTCTTCAAAACGGCTTCCATCCATGCTTATTGGATGTTCCGGCCACGGAGCGGATACTCCCCACAAGTTACTGCCTTGCATCGAGTTGGCGAGAATCGGAGTGGGGCGGGGAAGGCCTTGGCGGGTGCGGATACGTCACGGGCGGGGGCGTTTTCCATGTCGGGACAGACGGGCAGACCCCGCCGCAGCCCGAGTCTTGCCGGGAGCAGACTTCATGTCATTATTTTTGCAAAGTGAGCAATTTGGAACAGACAGTAAGATTTCTACTTGGTAAATTGACCCAAATGAAATGAGCGGAGACACCCTAGTCACGATGCACGAACCCTCAACAGGCGGGCTATGGATGATCCCCCGCGGAACTTGACCACTCAGGATAAGCCTTGAAGTCCAGCCCAGAGACCAAGTGGGCACTTCGGCTCTTGAGCGAAGTGCCCCCCTCCTTCTCGGTCGTCCCGACGGACCTCGCGATGGACCTCCCAAGGCTGATTGTTCATCTGAATTTCGGGCCAAATGTCAGTGTGGACAATTTGTCCTGCCCTTTGCGCCCGGGATTTAGCGGGAGTTCGCCCTTATTTGCGGAATATCCACTATCGGAGCAGGACACCCCCGAAACATAAGATTCGCATGCTCGCCCATAAAAGCGTCACCATTACCCGGCGCCGTTCTGCATGGTCAACGTCTCGTCCGCGAAAGTTTCCGGCAGAACCAGAGGAAGCTCCGGCCGGCGGCGATGCTCGGGCACGGGGACGTGTTCCGGCACGCGGTAGCGCGGCTCCTGGCCTTTGCTGAAATCGAGGTAGAGCTTGCGTCGCAGGAACCATTCCGGAAAATGTCCCAGGCGGAAAATCGGATACTTCATGGCACTACCGAAGAGCTTCCGTCGCAGCAGGTAGTAATAAATCGGGATGCCCATATTGAATCGCCAGTGCACGGAGCCGCGGCGCCAGAAATCCAGGTTATAGCACCAGCAGGTGAAGAAGAACTCCCACTGAAGGTCGGTCAGGTCAAAGAGCTTGGCGCTGGATTTGCCCGCCATGCGCATGTCTTCCAGGGGCACAAACAGCGTGGGGATGACGCACCACTTGGCGTCCTTCAGCGCGAACAGGAGGTCGAGCGAATCCTTGGTGTCCTGAAGGTTCTTCTTCTCGATTTGCCACGCGCCCGGCCCGCCCACGATGACTTTCAGGTGGCACCGGTGTTGGCGCAGGGCGGGGTGCTCAATCATGCGCCGGAATTCCGTCGCGTTGATGGGCTCGACTGTGCGGCCGTAGAACGTGGGGTAAATGTCCGTGGCGAAGGAAATGCCCAGCGGATTGTGCGCGTGGATGCCCACCACGCGCGTCTGCTCGCCGATGAACTGCCCCATCTGGTCCGGATAGCAAACCGCGATGTCCCCGGGACCGAACCGCTCGAGGAGCAGGGATTCGATGATGGCAACCCAGGGGGGACGTACTTCGCCTGGCCATCCGGGTGCGTTTCGTTCTTGATGGACCAGTCGGTTCCCAGGTAACGGGCATAACGCGTCGGAAGTGTGGCGAGAAGCATCTGTCGCCATTGACTGCGCAGGTATTCGCTGGATTAGGAACCGCTCGTTGCAGAACTATTTTTTTCCACTCAGTGCCATGCGCCGGTGCCTCCCTCCTCATAATCTAAAGTTGTTGCCATTTTTGGTTGACAAAGCATTAAAAGGCACAAATATGGGCTAATAGGTCATTTTAACCACAACTTACGACAAATTTTCCATACCGACGGTTTGCCCAGAAAATTGGGTGTCGGAGCAACCTGAGAGGTTTCCTAGATTTAGGTGGAACCTGTCGACTGCTTGGCGAATTCCTACCGAGCGGTTGGAAGGGCGGGAACGCCACAGATAAAGTTATATTCCCACGTCAATCGAAAGCACGGCCGGGCTTGGATTCGGGCCATCGGCTCATCGGGCCATCGAGCCATTGGTGATTTGCGATTGGTGATCGGCGATTTTCCAGTTTCGAGTTTCCAGTTTCGCCGCCGGCAAATTGGTTCATCCCCTCGTTGGAAACCGTCGATAAGCGATGTGGGGGAGTCTGTCACGCGGGGTTGGGTGGCAAGTGCGGGCATCCTCGGCGTCATCGCAGGAGCCCTGGGTGGCCGCGCCGTGTGTGGCCGAACGACTTTCGGCCAATCGGAGGGCCGAACAGCGTTCGGCGCCGGCTGAACCCCAGTCAGTTCGTCGCGGGGGTCGCCGTGGTCCGCCATTCTGATGGGCGGACCAGACCTGACGGCGAGCGACCGCTTGCCCCCGCGCCGCTCGCCGCTGTGCCGCTCGCTGAATTGGTTCATCCCCTCACCGGAAACTGTCGATAAGCGAAGTGGGGGAGTCTGTCACGCGCGCGGGGAGAGAAGCACGGCCATCCTGGCCGTGACCCTAAGAGGGCGAGCACCGCTCGCCGCTACGCGCTCGCTGAATTGGTT
>Ga0326728_10014979_pt1 | contig 16273 bp, 13 predicted proteins | sample MB3enrmetagenome_FD_207602 | JGI IMG/M metagenome (GOLD analysis project Ga0326728, IMG submission 207602) | Lab enriched peat soil microbial communities from McLean, Ithaca, NY, United States - MB31MN | ecosystem: Environmental > Terrestrial > Soil > Wetlands > Peat | place: USA: New York...
TAACGGGCGATATCAACGACATTGTTAACGCTCATAATCTGGCCATGGTGGCGCTCTGCGCTCGCCTGCAGCACGAGCGAAACTACAACGACGAGGAATTGCAGAAGCACAGCATCCCCCGCCGCCTGGACATTGACCCCACGCGCATCGAAATGGGTTGGGTCATGGACTTCTGCGCACAGTCACTCCGCAATATCATCATCGGGATCGGCGGCAAGCAGGATGGATACATGATGCAGTCCAAGTTCGGCATCGCCGTCAGTTCTGAGTTGATGGCCATCCTTTCCATCGTCACAGACCTGGCGGACCTGAGAAAGCGCCTCGGCGAGATTACCGTTGCCTACGACAAGAGGGGCAATCCGGTTACGACGAGCGATCTGGACGTTGCAGGAGCCATGACCGCCTGGATGCGCAACTGCATCAACCCCACGCTCTGCTCGACCGCCGAATACCAACCTTGCATGGTGCACGCCGGCCCCTTTGCCAACATCGCGGTGGGCCAGTCTTCCATCATCGCCGACCGGCTGGGCCTGAAGATGTTCGATTATCATGTGACGGAGAGCGGCTTCGCAGCGGATATTGGTTTCGAGAAGTTTTGGAACGTCAAATGTCGTTACAGCGGCCTGAAGCCCCACGTCTCCATCCTCACCGCCACGATCCGGGCGCTCAAAATGCACGGCGGTGGTCCCCGTGTATCGCCGGGTTTGCCCATCCCCGAGGAATACACCAAGGAAAATTTGAAGCTTCTCGAGAAGGGGCTTCCGAACCTGCTGCATCACCTCGAAATCATTCGTCGCTCGGGGATTAATCCGGTCGTGTGCATTAACCGTTTTCATACCGATACCCTCGATGAAATCGCTCTGGTGCGCAAGGCGGTGGAAGCGACGGGGGCTCGGTGCGCGGCTTCTGAACACTGGGCCAAAGGCGGCGAAGGCGCGCTCGAGCTGGCGGATACGGTGCTTGATGCTTGTAAAGACGACAACAACTTTCAATTCCTGTACCCCCTCGAGATGAAGTTGCGAGACCGCGTGGCGCTTATCGGCAAGGTCGTTTACGGAGCAGATGGAGTGTCATGGGCGCCCGAGGCTGAGGCCAAGGCCAAACAGCTCGAATCCGACCCCAAGTTCGCCGACTACGCCACCATGATGGTGAAGACACACCTGAGCTTAAGCCACGAGCCGACACTCAAGGGCGTGCCAAAAGGTTGGGTGCTGCCCATTCGGGACGTTCTGATATACTCGGGCTCGAAGTTTCTCTGCCCCTGCGCGGGTACGATCAGTCTGATGCCGGGGACATCTTCCAACCCCGGTTTCCGTCGCGTCGATGTGGATGTGAAGACCGGGAAAGTATCGGGACTGTTTTGATGTAGGGGCGGCCCTGGTGGGCGCCTGCGGGCAGCCACGAGGGTTGCCCTTCGAACGCCGAACCGTTAAAGGAGTGGCATATGAGCGACAATGGAGAGGCACGGACCCCGAATCACTTGAGACAAGCCCTCGAAAAAGGTGAGTTCTTCTGCACCGCGGAGCTCGTCCTGGGCCGCGATCACAACATGGCCGAGGCGGAGACCTTTGTCAAAGAGGCCGCTGCGCAGCCGGACGGAATCAAGATCATTAGTGTGACCGACCTGCCCAGCGGCAACCCCGCGCTGCCGCCGGAAGCCTTCGTGACGTTCATTCGCGAACGAGGCCTAACGCCGATCGCCCACCTCACGGCCAAAGACGGTAACCGTTCCTTTCTCGAGGCTCGCCTCCACGGCTTGGCCCGCGAAGGCGTGGAAAACGTTTTGGCCTTGACAGGCGATGCTCAGAAGGAAGGCTTTGGCGGAAAGTCCAAACCCGTTTACGACCTGGACTCCGTGCTTCTCCTCTGGCTGATTCAGGCCATGCGGGCAGGCATCGAGTATAAGCTGGGGCCGCGGACCGTCCAAAGCACCCCTTTCGACTTCTTTGCCGGCGGCGTGGTGAACCCCTACAAGGTTCATGAATCCGACCAGATGATGCAGTTATACAAGCTGCAACTGAAAATCGCCGTAGGAGCGCAGTTCATCATCACACAGTTGGGCTACAACATCCGTAAACTCTGCGAACTGAAGCATTACTTGACGCGCGAGGGGTTGGGCAAGACTCCTGTCCTCGCTAATGTTTATGTTCCCACGGCCAAGATTGCGCAAATGATGCAAGCGGGAGAGGTGGCGGGCTGCGTCATACCCGACGAACTCATTCGCCGCCTCGAGAAAGAGAAGAAACCTCAACGTCTGGAGCGCGCCGCGCTGATGGTCGCGGCTGCCAAGTCGCTCGGCTTCGCCGGAGCCCACGTCGGTGGATTCGGCCTCACGCACAAGGATTTCATGACCATTGTCGAGCGGGCGGCCGCCCTCTCGAGTGACTGGCGGAGCAAAATGGACGAGTTGGTCTTCCCCTATCCCAATGAGTTCTACTTGCTGCCGCAGTCAGCAGACGGCCTGAGCGATGGCGCGGCCAACTACCAGCTCGAGCACAAGAAGCCCCACGAGACCTTTGTGCAATGGCTCTCCAAATTGGTGCACCGGCACCTGATTGCACAGGGCTCCTTTGGCCAGCGCTTTTTCGGCGCCCGTCTCAAGACCAATGGCGACGCCGCGCCGGGCGATTCCTGGCGCCATGGGTTGTGGTATTGGCTGTTAGAGCCTTCTTCCCTCTATCGCAAGGCAACTCTGGGTTGCAGGAGTTGCGGTGATTGCCTCCAGGACCACCTCGACTACGCCGGCTGCTCCATGCGATGGTGCTACAAAGAGCTCCGCAACGGCCCCTGCGGAGGCTCCCGGGTCGACGGAACCTGTGAGGCTCGCCCCGAACAGCTTTGCATCTGGAACGTAATCTATCGGGGCGCCTTGGCGGTAGGTGACGATCCCCGGAAATTTGCACATACTCTGATCCCGCCGCGCGACTGGTGCCTGGACAACACCAATGCATTGGCGAACCGCATGGTGGGATTGGACAATGTCTGCAAGAGGAAGGATCTGCAAGCCCAGGGCGTAGCCCCAAAGGTGTGAATGCGCCTTGCCCTCTCCCAGTGGACACGGAGATATAATTGGCTCGAGGAGCATTCTTCGCGGGCAATTTTGGAATAGCAGTAGACCCTCGCAGGAGAAAGGAAAACAGATATCGTGCTTATCATCGGTGAGCTCATCAATTGCACTCGAAAGAAAGTCGGGGAGGCGGCGCAAAAAAGAGACGCCGGCTTTTTCAAGGAGATCGCTCTCAAGCAAGCCAATGCAGGCGCCAGCATGTTGGATGTCAATGGCGGCCTGGCCGGCCAGGAGATGGAAGTCCTGCCATGGCTGGTGAACATCGTGCAGGAAGCGGTCGCCGTTCCGCTCTGCCTGGATAGTGCGGACCCCGCCGCGTTGCGTCGCGCGCTCCCGCTGTGCAAGCAGCGCGCCATGATAAATTCCATCACCGATGAGGTGGCGCGCCAGCAGGCTCTGCTTCCTCTCTTGAAGGAATTTCGCCCCAAATTGATCGCCCTTTGCCTGGGCGAGGCGGGGCCGCCCAGCAATGTTGCCGATCGCGTCTCGACCGCCAGCCGCCTCGTCGATCGGCTGACTGCGGAAGGGTTCGTCCTGGACGATATCTATGTTGATCCTTGCGTGCTTCCCATCAGCACCGGTCCGGAACACGGCAAAGCTCTGGTGGAAGCGACAGGACTCATCAAGGCCCGGTATCCGGGCGTCCACGTCAGCGCGGGCGTCAGCAACGTCTCGTTTGGCCTACCCATGCGCAAGCTGCTCAACCAGGTCCTCCTCCTGCTGCTGATGGCGCAAGGCCTGGACGCTGCCATCGTCGATCCCTGCGACCCGCAATTGGTGATGAATATCCGCGCCGCCGAAGCCCTGTTGGGACGTGACGAGTTCTGTGCAAATTACATCCAGGCCTTTCGTGAAGGGAAGTTGGGCCAGTAGGCGCGAACCGGTAGGCAGAAAGCAGTAAACAGAAAGCCTAGCCTCATTTAGGGGCGAAGCGCCCCCTCCCTTGGGGCGGAGCGCAGCTAACAGTCTCAGCAGTTCGTTCGCCCACGTAAGCCCCGCGAAGGATTACTGGGAACTGAAAACTGAGGGCTGATAGCTGACGCCTGGAAGCTGATCGTTGGAGGGAAATCGTGGCAGCAACCATTTTGGATGGAAATAGGATTCGTGACCAAATCAAGGCGGAACTCGCCGAACAAATCCAGGAACTGAAGAACGCCGGCATTACGCCGGGACTGGCAGCGGTTCTGGTGGGTGAGAATCCGGCCTCTCAAATCTACGTTCGCAGCAAGGTGAAGACCTGTGAGTCGCTGGGACTTTACAGCGAGAAAATTGACTTGCCCGCTGACACGTCCCAAGAGCGCTTGCTGGCGCTGGTGGATTCTTTGAATCGCCGCGATGAGATTGACGGCATTCTGATTCAGCTCCCCTTGCCCTCGCAAATCGACTCGAAGCGCGTGCTCGAGGCCGTGGACCCGGCGAAGGATGTGGACGGGTTTCATCCCATCAACGTCGGGCACCTCGTGGCGGGAACGCCGGGCTTGGTTCCCTGCACGCCGGCGGGAATCATCGAGATTCTGGTGCGCAGCAAGATTCCGATTAAGGGCGCGCGCGCCGTGGTGGTGGGTCGAAGCGATATCGTGGGAAAACCGGTGGCCATGCTTCTGCTTCACCAACATGCCACGCTCACGGTTTGCCATTCGAGGACGCGCGACCTGCCGGCGGTGGCGCGCGAGGGCGATATCCTGGTGGCCGCCATGGGCAAGCCGGCCTATGTGACGGGCGAGTTCATCAAGCCCGGGGCCACCGTGATCGATGTCGGAATCAACCGCTTGACCACCTCCGAGGAAATTCATCGCATCTATCATGATCCCTCAGGCCCACTCGCCGACCTCGCGGCCAAAGGGTCTGTCCTGGTGGGCGATGTGCAGCCTGAGGACGTGAAGGAGAAGGCGGCCGCTTATACGCCGGTGCCGGGGGGTGTAGGGCCGCTGACCATTGCCATGTTGATGTCGAATACCGTTCGTGCCGCGCGCCTGCGCCGCGGGGCGCGCGCCCAAGTCGCGATGGCAAAATAGGCATCCTGGGGACGGTTTGGAAGAGCTTCAATATTCACGCGGATCTCGCGCGCATGCCCGAGAGCGATACGCCGAGCGTTGAATCGCCCCCGTTGGGAAACGGATCAACCGTCCGGAGAAGAGGGGGATGAAGCCGGCCCAGTGGCGAATAACAATGCCTCCGGACCCAACCGAAGGCCATAACGGTGCGCGATAAGCCCTGACAAATAGAGGTTGGTCTCCCACAGGTATTCAAGATCATCTGCAAGAGTCGGGATTCGTGATCCAAGGGCCTCTTTGTGGACAATGGCGATTCGCAGATCGTCAATGCGGCGGATGCGGTCGCCATCGAATTTGTAGTCCTCTCTGATCTCGGCTGATCCGGGTTGACAGACCTTCTGGAGTGCTTCGATTTTATTGAGCAGGCTCTTGTAATTGAGTTTCTTCATGAACCTTTCTACGGCCTCGGTGAGCAGTCCATCTGTGTCGGTTTGTCGGAGTTGTCGAAGTGTGAACCTGTCGTCCTCGACCCACTCGCTCCAATCTTCAGCGTTGATCATGGCGCTCACCCTGCAGTAGTCGAGCACCGCGGCATCCAGCATTGAATGCGCGAAAACGATGCAGGAAGCTTCAGCGGTCGCAAGGGCGTCCTGCACTGTGTTGAGCGCCGCCCCGCGAGCGTACGTTTCAAGGTTTTCCAAATACGGGCGGCGCTGTTCGTCAGTCCCGAAATTGGGATTCATGAGATGCTCTCTGGCGACTTGTTCGGTTTGCTTGAGAGTGGTTTCGAGCGCAGTTGGGTACCCGTAAACCACATAGTGGTGGAAAGCCCAGATGTGGGATTGCACGTTGAGGGTTCGCGCAAGCGTCCGATTGAAAAGGGATCTTGCATCCCCGATCTGCAGGTTGAGTGGATCGGCGTCCATCATGGCGCGCGTACCTCCTGTGAGTGCGATTTTATCAGAACATGGACCTGGCGGTCGCGGGTAGCGCGGGTGCCACGCACTGTGATACGTTCGCGATTTAGCCGCCAGCGCTATCGGTGCTGCGCATCTGTGCGCCGTCCCTCGTGGCGCTACGAGCATTCGCAGACACGCCACTCGTCCGTCCTCAACGTGGGCCACCTTTACCACGGCGCAGCCCGCATTCTCAGTCGCTCTACGAGGAACTCGGCGGTCGTTGCGGGGGTCCAGTACATTAGTCGCGTCTCGGTCCAAAGGGGTCCGCCGGTCTTTGCGTCGAACACGCGAAGAAAGAACGTCCTGGCCTTGAAGGGGATCGAGACTCCCGACCGTTGCGCATATGTCCCCCGTTGATCCGAGGAAGCGCTTGCTGTGTTCATCGAACATATGTAGTCAGCATTCTCCGTCAGTACCGGCAGCAGGTCGGCTTTGCCTCGGTCTTGAACAACTTCGTACTTCCCCAACTTTTTCAGCGCATTATAGGCAGAATCCAAAGCCTTGGTGTCGACCGTCCCGTTCACGAGATAGACCGTACTCGCTTCCAAAACCTTGCTGGGCAGCGGAGCCTTCCCTTCTTCCTTACATAACAGGGCGATGGCTCCCGCAAGAAACGTAAGGCCAAGCATGAAGACGATTCTGTTTTTCGTTTAAGGTGCCTCCAGTCCGCGCTCTGTGAGTTCAGCGGCCAACCTGATTCTTGCTGGTCCGGTCGCTTACGATAGCCTTGCGGCTCGCGGCAAGCGAATCCAGCGCCAACGGTCTGGTTTCCACCACTAAGAGGGTAGCGGAGGGTGTCACCCTGTGGTGGTGGCCTCCGTTTTCACTCTTGTGATTTCAACCAACCCACTAGCGCGCGGGGGTCAACCCTGGGGGTTTTGATCGTGTTTACGGTCAGATAACCGATGAAGCGATCGCCCCTGAAAATTCTGGGCGGTGTCGAAGTGATGTCGTTAAACGGGGACAACGGTGAGATGTCACCTCCGTATTTTCCGATATCGTTGAAAATGGAGGTGGGGCTAATATCACTGCCGTACGGCCCAATTGAATTGATAATTGATTTCGGATCGATTGAGCTGGTAGTGATTTTTCCCAAGAATTGGCCGTCGTCGGCAATGATGATCGCATTCTCCAGATCAGCGAGCGACTCGCCGCTGGCTCCTCCGCCAGTCGAAGTGGTACTTGCGACGTTCTCGGTTGGGATGCTCCAAGTGACGTTCCCTTTGACGTCCCACATGTGGAGCGACGGTGCGCCGTCCTTCCTGACCCCAAGTTCCACGCGTGGGTTTTCGTCTGAGTCGTTCAAGCGTAGCGTCGGTCCCATCTCAGCCGCGTAAAGTGCCGTCATGATCTTTTCACGCTGGTCGTAGAACGCGATGCTCGGTGCCCCCGATTGGGGCTCCAGGTACATCACGGCCCTTTCCCTTCCAGCCGCATCCCGGAAGGACATCTGGGGGGCTTGATTCGTTGACCACAACTCGATATGAGGCTTGCCGTCGGCATCGAAGAGCCGCAGCGCGGGGCCTTTCTCCTCTTCTCCCAACACAGTTGAGGGTGTTCCAGCGTAGTTATAGGTTAGTAGTCCGTTGAACCCCTTAACCGCTGTCAACTCTGTTTGGGGTTTTCCCGCTTCGTTGTCGAATGCGAGTAGTGGGCCGTCGGGCCCAACGCGAAGATTCACCCGCATTTCTCCCTTCTCGTCGTACATAACGAGGTGCGGTCCGTCGAGGATCATCGACAGTACCGCCCTTGTCTTACCAGCCGAGTCTATGACTATGAACCTCTCCGCTTCGATGGTGCGGCTTTCGGGGGTGGCTTGGCCCATCAGCAGAAGTGCTGCGACCGCTGTCAGGGCCAGCGAGCCCGCTCGCTTGAGCCTGCGGTTCTGGCGCTCCAACTTCCCCAGCCGTTCGAGTACGGATTGCACGTCCGGTGTCAGCGATGTCATGGGTGCCTCCATTCAGAAGGTGCCCTTGATTGTACCTCAACGCCAGTTGCGGTACCACGCGGGACCAGCAGTGCAGTCAGAGGAGATAAGCTGGGCCGAAGGCAGTATTATAGGGAGGGGTGGCGCTCCCGTGTTGGTGGCGTAAGGATGCCCGTCATCGCTTAGGAGGCACTTGCAGGAGGATCACCCGTTCGTAACCCCCGGACAGGCGGACGGCTTTAGCGAACGAGTTCCTCTCATAGGGCGGAACTTTCTCAACGACATCGGCTTGCGAGAAGGTGAATGACTTATCGAACGAGCTAAAAGCCAGTGTCAGTACCCCTTCCTTCAAGCCCCTGATACGTGCTTTGTCAAGCTCGTCTATAGGTAGGACTGAACCTAAGCGCTGTACTGACAGCAACGTCCGGCTGATCTTCCATGCCAGCAGAGCCTCGAACCCCTCCCCAGATGAGCTCACGTTTTACTTCCTCCTTAGGCGTTACGCGGGTGGCGCATACACAAAAAACGATGAATGCATTAGCCGTGACTTTTCCGCCGACTGCCTACTGCCTAGTGCGTACTTGTTCTAAAAGGGCTGGCTTCAACGTCCACGCCTGTAGCTTGGCGAGCGTCATCAGTTGTGGAGCATCGAAGCCTTCCGGAAAGATGATCCAGTCCCAGAGCCTTGGGGAATCGTCTGCGACATAGCGGGCGGCAGCGAGGTGCGCCGGCCGCAGGGTCACGAAGTCTGGCAAGGTGTGTGTCTGCAGCAAGGCTTGCGCGGACTCGGCGAGCGCCACCAAATAACTCTCAGGTGGCACGGGCTTGCTTCCGAGCCAAACCACATTCGGAATTTGGCCGTTCTTCTCGAGATACCCTGATACGTCCAACGCAGTGCGCGAAAATTGGCTCCAAGAGACATTCAGGTTAGCCGGGAGTTCAGAGGCGGAAAACGCGGGACCATACGGCGTATCGCGCAGCAAGAGGGGTTCCGTTGGTTGTTTCCGCACCGTGCGGGCGACGAACTCATTGAGCAGCTCGAACTGCTCGCTCGCGGTCAGTGCATAGTCTCGGTGCACTTGGAATGACACTTCTGAGGAAACCTGTCCGGCAATATCACCCAGCTCGGCATCCGAAAAGTTATGCCCTTGGGCGCGGTCAGGCATAACACCGGCCGCCTCGGAAGCGGTGATGAATCGGACGTTAGGCAAGGAGTTGATGTAATGCACAAGCCCTTCGAGGTAGTTGAAGTCCCGCTCAATCTCCTGTGGGCTTTTCATGGCTGGGCGCTGCCACTCGTCGGGCGGCGGATTGGCGCCTTTGGCAAAGTTGGCCCCGTCCCAGAACTCACGGTGGATAAACTCACAGGGGTGAAAGTAAATGCTAACCACGCCGCCCGAAGGTGATAATTCGGCATAGCTGGCCTTGAAGTTGGCCTCGGCCTGGTCCAGATTCGACCAATCCTCGTTGGGGCGAAGGTCCGATCCGGCTTTAATGTTGAAGACATTCAACAGCCCACCGTACCAGAAGGGCTTGCCATCCAGCCCCACATGAGGGCCATCGTCGAGGTAGACCTTCACGCCCCAGGCTTTCAGCGCGGGGAATGCCTGTGGCGCCCAGGAACTGCCCGGCTGTCCGTAGCAGGCAGGCGCTTTGCCGAAGATTCGGCGTAGGTCTTCAAACCCGGGCCGCTCCCGACGCGTAAATTCCGCCGCCCCTTCTTCCCAATCGAGCTGCGATTCGTACTCCGCCACCGTGGGATGCTGGCTGTGCGTGTTCGCGTGGTAGCCGATCTCGTTCCGGCCGAGCGCTTCGATTACGTCCCGGCGACCCCGCCGCTCGAGGGTTCGGCCCTTTTCTCCTACTACCTTGAATGTGGCGCGAACGCCCTCGCGAGAGAGGATCTCCGTTATGCGCTTGGCCGCGTCATCACTCTGCGGAAGAATATAATCTTCAGTATCAAACCACAGAATCACGTACACGTTTCCCGGAGGTAGCGCGGGCGCCTCGCTCGCTGTCGCGGGAGCGTCCCGCTCCCGCCGGATCGGTTCAGCCGCCCACGAGCCCCCGATACTGGCGGCAAAAAGCAGGGCGAGCAGAACCAATCGGCCGAAACTCGAGATTCGAAACTCGAAATTCGAAAACAGCCGATTGTTCCCTCCCCATGCCCGGACTTGCGTAATCACCCTCAGTGAGCTACGAAGACTCTGCATCATCATCTCCCCCCCTCCTAAGGCTGGCATTATAAACCAGGTGCCAGGTGTCAGGTGTCGGGGAAGGAGAAGTCAGGGGTCGGAAGTCAGGAGTCAGAAGAATGCGGGGCTAGCGCTTTTCTCCTGAGTCCTGACTTTCTGATTCCTGACTTCAACCTGTGTTAAGCTGTTCAATTCAAGAGGGAAGCGACGCACCTGTAGGTTGTGCAACAGATGAAGCACGCTTTGGGTTTTATTCTGACTCCTGACTTCTGACTCCTGACTTCTTGGAGGCGTGTGTATGGAATCGTTTCGAGAAAGAGTGGCTCAAGGCGACATTTTAATTTCCGACGGCGCCATGGGCACCTTCCTTCAAGCCCGCGGCCTGAGGCCGGGCGAGTGCCCGGAATCGTGGTGCATTTTTCACCCCGACGTGATCAAAGAAATTCATGAAGCTTACCTCGCCGCAGGTTCAGACGTCCTGGAAACGAATTCGTTTGGCGGGACTTGCTACAAGCTGAAGCCCTACGGGCTGGCTAACAAGGTAAGAGAGTTGAACTTGGCGGCAGTGGCGCTTGCCAAGCAGGCCACGGGCGGCAAGGGTTACGTTGCCGCCGCCGTGGGCCCTACCGGGCAAATCGCGGAGGACGAAGGCGGAGATGCGACACTCCAAGCGCTTTACAAGGCGTTCGAGGAGCAGGTGGCGGCCCTGGCGGAGGGTGGCGCGGACGCGCTTTGCATTGAGACGATGACGTCCCTCCCGGAAGCGCTCCAGGCGATCAAGGCGGCTAAGGATTGCACCCAGCTTCCGGTTATGTGCACCTTCACGTTTCAAGCAGGCACGCGTGGTTTTCGCACCATGATGGGCGTGACGCCGGAACGCGCGGCGCGGGAGGCGGTGGCGGCCGGCGCGGACATCATAGGCTCGAATTGCGGCAGCGGCATCGTTAACATGATTGAAATTGCACGCCAAATGCGAGCTGCGCAGCCGGATACGCCCATCCTTATTAACGCCAACGCGGGTATGCCGGTTCTGGAAGGGGAAAAGACCGTCTTTAAGGAAACGCCGGAATTCATGGCCTCCAAAGTGAACGATCTGATCACAGCCGGAGCGCAGATCATCGGCGGCTGCTGCGGAACTACTCCCGACCACATTGCTGCTATGGCGAGAGTGGCCCACCGGATTGTCGATTGACGATTGTCGATTGCCGATTGACGATTGAAAAACGCGAGACCGGCATGCTCAGAGGCCATTTACCTGCGTCACCGCCGCGCAGGGGGGGATATCGTCAGGGCAAACTGGATTCCCGCTTGCGCTGGAATGACTTGACCTCAGTTTGGGCGGACATTCAGTCGGAAATCGACAATCGTCAATCGGCGATCAGTGGGTCACCCGACTGAGTGGAACTTCCGCTCCCCCCTCGGCGTTGCTGAGCTCGGCTGCTTGCATGAACGCGAATATCTCGAGCGTCTCCTCCGCGCTGACGGGAGGAACGCGCGTGCGCAGGAACTTCGCAATCTCAACCAGCAAGGGCCTGTAGCTAAATGGCTTGGGCTCAGAGTTCAGAACCGCCTTATCTGTGAACGCCGTTATTCCGTAGGCGTAGAGCCCGCTCCGAAAACCCCTCATCACTCCCAGACGCCCGCCCTTCCATTTTCCCACCGCCACATCCTCAGTGTCTGTGTTCAGGTGGCTTACGGATTCGCACCCTGTACCCATGAGCGTATACAGCATTTCCACCCCATGAATGCCATACCACATCAGATCGGGGTGATGAGGCTCAGTGGGTGAAGGACTGTAAATACTGAAGGTCAGGACATGACCGGAGCCCTGTGGGTCTTTCAGGCGCTGGGTTTCCTCCCAATACCTTAGAGACGAGGAACTGAACCACGGCACGCCCGCTTGGCTCGCCAGTCGCGCGATCTCTTTCGCATCCCGGTAGCTGGCGGCAAGTGGCTTATCGATGAAGACCGGTTTTCTAGCTGCGAAAACGGGCTTCGCCTGATTCAAATGCACTCGGCCGTCTACGCTTTCGAGCAGAACGCCATCCACCATGCTGCACAGTTTCGGAATATCGTCCACGATCTCGATTTTCCACTTGTCGCGCAGTTCCTCTGCGTACTTATCAACTCGCTCCCTGCTCTCCGCGACGTCCGGGCTGCCTCCCTTATACGCGGCAACCACGCGCACTCCGGGGACATGCTCAGGATCGGAGGCATCATTGAACATTCGAGTGAACTCGATAACGTGGGAGGTATCCGTGCCGATGATTCCAACCCGAATCACGGGGCTTGATTCCTCCTGGCCCCTGCCGATCGAATGCGCAAGCAACATAATGAAAACCACCCACAAGCCTTTCCGCCAAAAACCCTGCGACAGGCACATCGTGATCTCCTCCAACTGAATTTGTAGCGCGGGCGTTCCGCCCGCTGTCGCGGGAGCGCCGGCTCCCGCAGAAAGGAAACTTTACCAGCACTGGGCAGGAAGGTCCAGATTTCAAACCGACCCCCAACCCGGTACCTGCATCGTCGGGCCAGGTGGAGTATGATGATATTCGGGGATTGTGATTATGGCTACCTTACAGGAAGTCTTACAGGAAAGCGTCCGAGAGGGCGAGCTTTACGAAAGGATGGAGCGCGGCTTTGTGCGCTGTTACGCCTGCGGTCATTGCTGCCGCATACCGGAGGGGCAACAGGGCGTGTGCAAGGTTCGTTACAACCAAGGCGGTAAGCTGATGGTGCCTTGGGGGTATGTGGCGTGCGCGCAGTGCGATCCCATCGAGAAGAAGCCCTTCTTTCATGCCTACCCCGGCGCCCTGGCCTATAGCTTCGGCATGATGGGGTGCGACCTGCACTGTGGCTATTGCCAGAACTGGGTTACCTCGCAAGCCTTGCGCGACCCAAGCGCCGTATCGCCTCCCCTGCGCGCGACGCCCGAGGGTCTGGTCCAGGAAGCGCTGCAACAGGGTGCGAAAGTCGTAGTGAGCACTTACAACGAGCCGCTCATCACCAGCGAATGGGCGGTCGAGGTTTTCAAGCAGGCCCGCGCGGCGGGCCTCGCCACGGGATTCGTCTCGAATGGCAATGGCACCCCGCAGGTGCTCGAGTATTTGCGGCCCTGGGTGGACCTCTATAAAGTCGACCTAAAGAGCTTTGAGGACCGGCATTATCGCCAGCTTGGGGGACGAATGCTGCCCATCCTGGAAACGATTCGCAGATTGCATGAAATGGGATTCTGGGTGGAAATCGTCACCCTGATCGTGCCGGGATTCAATGATTCGAACGACGAACTGCACCGAATGGCGGAATTCCTTGTCGGCGTTTCGCCCGATCTTCCCTGGCACATCACCGCCTTTCACAAGGACTACAAGATGACGGAGCCGGAGGATACCAGTTCACAAACACTCGAGCGGGCGGCCAAGATCGGCAACGGAGCTGGACTGCGCTTCGTCTATGCCGGCAACTTGCCCGGCCGGACTGGGGGGCTCGAGAACACCTATTGTCCCAATTGTCACGAGCTCTTGGTCGAGCGCGTCGGATTCCACGTCCTCGATTATCGGCTCACCGCGACGGGTTCGTGCCCTGGATGCGGTACTGCCATCCCAGGCCGTTGGGCGGCGGAGTTTCAAGGCCAGATTGCTGACTTTCCCTACTTGCCTCGATCCCAGAGGTTCGATCGCATCCGTGCCGGCCGGCGCTGAAGTGGCACAGGCGCTCTTGCCTGTGTCTGAGGCTGATGCACTGCACCGGCAAACACAGGCAAGAGTGCCTGTGCCACTTCAGCGTAGCCCGTAGAACAGATATCCAGGGCCCACTCGCATGTTATGCATGAGGGAGGCGGGCGAAACGGCGGCGAGAAGCAATCCCCCCACTGCCTGGGCAAGTGCGAGGGGCCAAATGTTTCGATGCCGCGCGAAGATTTCGGCGAAAAGATAACCGGCCAGGGTGGTGGCAACCATGAGGATGGGATTCGGGATGTGAGCCGAGCCGAAGATGAGTCCGACCAGAAGCGAGCTCAGGTGGCGGCTGCGGACAGCCTCCATGAAGCGATTATGAAAATAGGATTGCGCCAGGTACTGCTGAAAAGCGCACCAGACGCCGTACCCCAGCAACGAGGCAACGGCGTGACGGTTGACCGGTACCCACATTAGGGCATGCCGGGCAAATCCATAGGCGACCAGAGGAATGTAGACAATCAAGGCAATGGGCAGAACCAGTTGGGCATTCGCGCGCATTCCGGCAAGCGAAAGGCCCATGCTCCTGAAGGTATCGCGGTGCAAGACCTGGCTTAGCAGGATGAAGCCCCAGAGCACTACCCACATGTGAGGAAGTGTGTGCTGCCAGCGCCAGATGTAAGCGATAATCGCGGCGTAAACGAGCAAGGCTTCCAGGGCCGAATAGACCGGCCGCCAGGAATGTGAAATGCCCGTGGATTCAATTTCACCCACTGAGGTAACTGTGCTCACGGAAAGTCCCGCAAGTATTCTATCTCAATCGAGGCAAAGTGGCAAAAGTCGGCGCGCCGTCCTTTCGACGGTGGCTATGCTGGCAGCCTTGGTCCTTGTTTTTCCGCCCTCCGCGCCCGCTCAGGAGACGCCATCTTCCAGGCCGGCGCAGGAACGCCATGTGCTGGTCATCTCGGTGGATGGGTTGGGCGCTAGGCTGTATGACCGTCTGGCCGCCAAGATTAACATTTCCAACTTGCCGCGACTGCGCAAGGAAGGGAGCTATGCGGAGGGTGTGCTGGGAGTATATCCCACCGTGACTTACCCCTCGCACACCACCATCGTTACGGGGCGAATGCCGGCTGAGCACGGCATCTACTCGAACCTTTCATCGCGCGAGCCGGGCAAGAATCCGCAAGACTGGTTCTGGTTCACTAAGGCCATCAAAGTACCCACGCTCTGGGATGAGGCGCGCGCGCACCGTCTGACCATCGGAGCCGTCTTCTGGCCGGTGACGGCCGGCGCCCCTATTGATTGGGATGTCCCGGAGATTTGGGATCCCCACGGGTCATCCCAGGTCGATCCCGCCTACGTCGCCAAATACGCCACACCCGGAATTCTGTTCGAGGCCCTTTTGGAAATCGGGCCGCCGCAGCCGGGGCAGGAACTTGATGTGACACGGACTCGCCTGGCAGCGTTCATCCTGAAGAAGCATAAGCCCAACCTCTTCCTGGTTCACTTGTGCGATCTGGACGGGGCTGAGCATGAGTTCGGCCCCGACAGCTCTCAGGTTGCCGCCACGCTGGAGAAGATTGACGGTCATCTAGGTGAATTACTGGCCGCCGACAGGGCTGCCGGGCTGGCGGATTCGACTGACGTGTTCGTTGTTTCCGATCACGGTTTCCTGCCCGTAAAGACGGAGATCAGTCCCAACGTGCTGCTCGTGAAGGCAGGGCTGTTGACAGCGGACGAGAAGGGAAATATCACCGGAGGAAAAATAGCCACCGTCGCCGACGGAGGGTCGTTCTTCATCTATTGGCCGAGTTCCGAGGACCTTCGCTCCGCGGTGAGTCAGGCCTTGAAACCCCTGCGTGAGCAAGGGGTGCTTTGGGCCGTCCTCGACCGCGCAGCATTACGGGATTTGGGTTCAGACCCCGCCGCGCAGATGGCGTTAGAAGCGTCGTCGGGCTACGCTTTCAGCAGCAACGCGGGCGGCGACCTGCTCGCCAGGACGGGTACCCCTGGAACACATGGGTATTTGCCATTTCGCCCTGAACTTGAATCGTCGTTCGTCGCCTGGGGACCGGATATCAGACCCGGCGTGGATCTTCACACGATCCGCATGACGGAAATCGCTCCCACCATCCTGAAAGCGATGGGGATCGACGACCCGACATTCGGCGCAGAGCCGGCGCTCCAGGATATCTTCAAGTAAAGGAGTCGGAGGAAATTATAAATGGTGAATAGTAAATGGTGAATCGCGGGCAAGTATACTTTTCAGAATTTATAATTCATAATTTATAATTAACTATGGTAATTCACCATTCACTATTCAGCACTGCCCTAGTATTACTATGTTAAGTATGTCTTGCATTTCTCCTTCAAGAGACTTAGCATTGGGCGCATGAAGCCCATACCCTGGAATGCCAGACTTTGGAAAGAAAGTGTGACGCAATTTCTTCAGTTTCT
>Ga0326728_10014980_pt1 | contig 16271 bp, 17 predicted proteins | sample MB3enrmetagenome_FD_207602 | JGI IMG/M metagenome (GOLD analysis project Ga0326728, IMG submission 207602) | Lab enriched peat soil microbial communities from McLean, Ithaca, NY, United States - MB31MN | ecosystem: Environmental > Terrestrial > Soil > Wetlands > Peat | place: USA: New York...
CAGGAGACGTTCCAGATCGGTTTGGCCGGTCCGGGCGTCTCCCAAAACTCGTCCATCGCTTCGGTCACCCTTGGGTCTTTCCCCGTACTCAGCGGCCAAACTATCACTGACACCCTGGCTCCGCCCACCGTAAATGGAAGCCTGGTTTCCAACACCCTCTCCAGTTCCCTCGGAGCTTTTGAAGGCACCGGCGAGGTGACATTTACCGGAACAAGCGCGGCGCAGCAAAACTCTTCCGCCAACGCCAATCTTCAGGTCAGCCCAGTAGCCGAAGCCTCGCAGACGGTAACCGTGACATACGACTACAAGCCCACGTCCACTCCCGAGCCCTTTACCATGTCGTTGTCGGGCATCGGGCTCGTCCTGCTCTCGTTAATCGGGCGCAAGCGTCTTGCCCGCCACGGTTAGGTAAGCGCGCGCGGGCGGAACGCGGCGGACCTACCGATTCCGCCGCGAACTACCGGGCGCCGCGGAAGTTTACCGAAGTTAGCATCCCAGGGCCCCAATCGGTGCCCTCAGTACCGGTACTTTAATTATCGAAAGCTAACATAAATATAGAGATAACCGGTTTTTTGGCATTGACCCAGCGGCACCTCGCTCGTATTCTGGACTTGGTGGTGCACGAGTATATGACGAAGCTGAGACGGTCAATGCGAGCAATAAGCATCTCCCTGACGACCGTGGGGGTTCTCGTATCGATGGGGGCCGGCACGGCCGGCGCCACCACCATCACCCAGACAATCGACTATGGCCCCAGCTATACCGATTGGACCAACTCCTACGTTTTCACCCAGTTCAATCCTTCGTTGGGCACCCTCAACTTCGTCGTGGTCGAGTCGCAGGGGATTCTCAATATCATGACCGCGACTTTCACAGACCCTACGAAGACAGCGGAGACTCTTACTTCCTACCAGGAGACTTTCCAGGCCACTTTGACCGGACCAAGCGGGACCAATCAGAACTCCACGGTCGCTCTTCCTTCCATTGGGCCCATCACCCTCGGTCCGGCGGGATCCGGCAGCGACACCGCCAGCCAGAACGCCTCCGATCAGACCGGGAATCTGGTCACCAACACTTACACAAGCTCCCTGGGAGTATATGAGGGCCTCGGTACGGTGACTTTCAATGGAGCCGCCCAGGCGCTCCAGATGTTTTCCGGCGACAGCAACATCGATTGGGGCGCCACGACCACAGCCTCGCAGGACGTCACTTTGATATACAATTACACCCCGACGGGAATTCCGGAGCCGTTCAGCATGGTTCTTTCGGGATCCGGCCTGGCCGTGATGCTGCTGGGCGGCAAGCGCCTGGCGCGTTCCCGAGGCGGCAATTGAATCACTCTACGCTATACTATTGATTTAGGTTCAGTTCCCCGCGTTTCCCCATGGCTGCAATGAGTGTCATCTGGCTGCGGGTGGCCGCCGCGCTGTATTCTCTCGGCCTCCTGCATGCGATCCTTACCCTGGTCCGCCGGAGGGAGCAGCTTTTCCGCGTGGCGCTGGGGGCCTTCGGCCTGGGCAGCGTCTTTCATTTTGTTTCGATCGTCGAAGAGGGGCTGCTGAATAATCGCTGCCCTATTAATAATTTCTACGAAACGCTCTCGATGTGCGCCTTTCTGATCGTGCTGCTCTATCTTTTTGTGCATTGGCGCTATCGCATGGAGAGTCTCAGCGTGTTCATCTTTCCGCTGGTTTTCGTGATGTCGCTGGTGGCCACCCTGGGCAACCCGGTCAGTGCCTGGTCGAGCCCGGTGGTCCGCAACGCCTGGCTGACCGTGCATATCGTGCTGGTGCTGCTGGGCTATGCCGCGCTGCTGGTGACCGCGGGGGCCTCCGTGCTCTATCTGTTTCAGGAGCGCGAGCTCAAAAGCAAGAAACCACGCGGCCTCTATTACCGGCTGCCGGCTCTGGGCGCTCTCGACGACCTGATCTCGAAAGCCATGGCCGTGGGATTCGTGCTCATCACCCTGGCGGTGATCGCCGGCAGCACGTGGGCGTTTATCGAACTCAGATCCAACTGGCTTGGCCAACCCAAGATCGCCATCTCGTTCTTTACCTGGGGCGTCTACTTGGCGATGGTTTGTCTGCGGACTACCGCCGGATGGCGCGGGCGCAAGGCCGCCATTATGACGATCACCGTGCTTTGCTTCTCCGCCTTGACCTGGGCCGCCCACGCCCGCCTGGGAACGCTGCTGGTGAGGCCATGAAGCTGCTCACCACCGGCGTGAGCCACAAGACGGCCCCCGTGGAAGTTCGCGAGTGCCTGGCCTTCCGCCCTGAAGCCCTGCCCGCGGCGCTGGCCGATCTGAAGCAACGGCCGGGAGTGGCGGAAGCTGTCATTCTCTCCACATGCAACCGCGTCGAAATCACCGTCACCACGGAGGATTCGGCCGACCCGCGGGCCATCGTCGAGGCCTTTCTGGAAGAGGCCAAGGTTCTCGACCCGCGCTCCATCGCGCCGCACCTGTATCGCCACGAAGGCCGCGAGGCGATCCATCACCTGTTTCGCGTGGCGTCCAGCCTGGACTCCATGGTGGTGGGCGAGCCGCAGATCCTCGGGCAGCTTAAGGAAGCCTATGCCGCCGCCAAGGGCTGCGGCGCGCTGTGTGGCTGGCTGGAGGGGCTGTACGCGCGCGCCTTCGGCGTGGCCAAGCGGGTGCGCTCGGAAACCGGCATCGGGCAGATGGCCGTCTCGGTGAGCTACGCGGCGGTTGAGCTGGCGCGCAAGATCTTCGGCTCGCTGGACCATCGCACCATCATGATCGTCGGCGCCGGCAAGATGTCGGAGCTGGCCGCGCGCCACCTGCGGCGCTCGGGGGCTTCGCACGTCTTCGTGACCAACCGGACGCACGAGCGCGCCGTCGAGATGGCCGGCCTGTTTCAGGGCACGCCCGTGGAGTACGCGCGCTTCATCGGGATACTGCCCGAGGTGGATATCCTGATCGCCTCCTCGGGGGCGCCGCACTACATTCTGCGCAAGGAGGAGATGCAACGCGTGATCGCGGCGCGCCGCAACAAGCCCGTGTTCCTCATCGATATCGCCGTGCCGCGCAACATCGAGCCGGCGGTCAACGAGATCGACAACGTCTATCTCTACGATATCGACGACCTGCAGGAGGTGGTCAACGCCAACCTGCGCGAGCGCATGAAGGAGGCCGATCGCGCCGAAGCCCTGGTGGTCGAAGAGGTCGAGCGCACCATGGCGCGGCTGAAGGTGGCCGAGGTTACCCCTACCATCGTGGGCCTGCAGGAGCAGCTCGAGCAGATCCGCGCAGCCGAGCTGGAGAAGGTGCGGCGGCGCTACGGCCCGTTCACGCCGCAGCAGGAGGAGGCCCTGGAGGCCCTCACCCGCGGGATCATGAACAAGGTAGCGCATGGGCCCATTTCGGAATTGCGGAACCACGCCGGGCGGCCGGAAGGCACGCAGGTGATCGCGGCGTTCCGCAAGGCCTTCCATCTGCGGGATTGAGGCATGCTCGTTATCGCATCGCGCGGTTCGCAACTGGCCTGGTGGCAGGCCCGCTGGGTGGCCGGGCGGCTTCAGGGGCTGGGCCACGAGTGTCGCATCGAGATCATCAAGACGACCGGCGATAAGATCGCCGATGTTCCGCTGGCCAAGGTGGGAACCAAGGGTCTGTTCACGAAGGAGATCGAGGAGGCGCTCCTGGAGGGCCGCGCGGACCTGGCGGTGCACAGCCTCAAAGACCTGCCCACGGAGCTTCCGGAAGGCCTGGTGCTGGCCGCTATCCCGGGGCGTGAAGATCCGCGCGATGCGGTGGCCGGCCGTCCGCTGGCCGCGCTGCCGGCGGGCGCCCGCGTGGGCACCAGCTCTCTGCGGCGCGCCGCCCTGCTTCGCAAGCTCCGTCCGGACCTGGTGGTGGAATCCGTGCGCGGCAACCTGGACACGCGCCTGCGCAAGCTCGATGAAGGCCGGTACGATGCTATTCTGCTGGCGGCCGCCGGGTTGAAGCGCCTCGGCTGGGAGCAGCGCATCGCGGAGATTCTGCCCGTCGATATCATTTGCCCGGCGGTGGGGCAGGGTGCGCTGGCCATCGAAACGCTAACGAGCGGCGCCGGCCGGGACGCCTGCGCGGCGCTCGACGATGCGGATGCCCGCGCCGCAGTGGCCGCTGAACGGGCCGTGCTGGCGGCTCTGGGCGGCGGCTGCCAGGTGCCCATCGGAGCGCACGCCGAAGTGCGGGACGGCCGCCTGCGCCTGTTCGCCGTGGTGGCCTCGCCGGATGGCGCGGAGACGATCCGCGCGGAAGTGGAAGGCGCGCCGGACGCCGCCGAGGAGCTTGGCCGGGCGCTGGGGGCGGATCTTCTCGAGCGGGGCGCGCGGGCCATCCTGGAAGCCGTGTACCATTCATGAGCGGGAAAGTCTACCTGGTCGGCGCGGGTCCGGGCGATCCGGAACTGGTCACGTGCAAAGGGCGCCGCGTGCTCGAGCGGGCCGATGCGGTGCTGTTCGACCACCGCGCGCCGGGTGCGCTGCTGGACCTGGCGCCTCCCGAGGCCGAGCGGATCTACGTGGGGAAGCAGCCATCCGAGCGCGTCTTCACCCCAGAGGAGATCGGCGCCATGCTGGTGGAGCGCGCGCGCCGCGGCCTCACGGTGGTGCGGCTCAAAGGCGGCGATCCGTTACTCTTCGGACACGGCGGCGAAGAGGCCGAAGCGCTTGCCGAGGCTGGCATTCCGTTCGAAATCGTGCCGGGCGTCGCCACGCCAATGGGCATCGCGGCGTACACCGGCGTGCCGTTGACCTATCGCGAACAGGCTTCGGCGGTGACCTTCGTATCGGGGCACGACGCCGCGGCGATCGACTGGGAGCGGATCGGGCAGGGCGGGACGCTGGTGATCTTTATGGGGATCGCGACGTTTCCGGAAATTGCGCGCCGGCTGATAGAGAACGGCCGCGCGGCCGATACGCCGGCCATGGCGGTGCGCTGGGCCACCCGCCCGGAACAGGAGACGCTCGAAGGCACGCTGGCGACGCTCCCCGCGCTGATCCGCGAGCGCGGGCTGAAGCCGCCGGCCACCATCGTGGTGGGGGAAGTAGTACGGCTGCGCCGGAAACTGGATTGGTACGAGCGGCTGCCCCTGTTCGGCAAACGGATTGTGGTGACGCGCGCCAGGGGCCAGGCGGAAACGCTGGCGGCCCGGCTGAGAGCGCTGGGGGCCGATGCCGTGGAAGTGCCCACCATCGAGATCGCTTCCGCCGCCGATTACGGCCCGCTCGACCGCGCCATCGCGGAGCTGGGCGCATATGACTGGCTGATCTTCACCAGCGCCAACGGCGTGCGCTTTTTCATGCATCGCCTGGACCGCTCGGCGGCGGATCTGCGGGCGCTGCGGGCCCGCATCTGCGCCATTGGCCCGGCTACGCGCGCGGCTATCGAAGCGTTGCACCTGAAAGTGGATCTAATGGGCAGGGAGTACGTAGCCGAAAGCCTGCTCGAAGCCTTCGCATCCCAGGACCTGACGGGATGTCGCGTGCTGCTACCGCGCGCGGCCGTGGCGCGCGACGTGGTTCCCGTGGAACTGGCGCGGCGCGGCGCGCGCGTGGACGTGGTGGAGGCCTATCGCACGGTGGTCCCCGCCGGCGCGGGCGAACGCATCCGCGAAGTTTTCGGCGGCGCGCGCAAGCCGGATGGCATTGCATTCACCAGTTCCTCGACGGTGCAGAACTTCGTGAGCGCGGCGGGCGGAGCGGCCGTTCTGGATGGCGTGAAGATCGTCTCGATCGGTGCGGTGACCACGCATACGGCCCGCGAGCTGGGCCTGGAGGTGGCGGCGGAAGCGCGGCCCTTCACCGTGGACGGAGTTGCGGGCGCGCTGCTGGCGTTGTTGGGGGGCTATTCCGAAGGCGCATAATATCCGCGCCGCCACGAGGTCCGCAGGGACGATATGCCGCGCGGCGGAACCACTTTGACCTGGACGGGATGGTAACGTCCATCGCGCCGCTGGTTGGTGGGCGAGTAGCCGATCACATAGCGATTGCGCAGCTCGATTCCAATTTTGGCGGCGATATCGGGAAGGTCGTGCAGATCGACTGCGAAATGGCGGCCGCCGCTCTGCTCGGCGATGTCGGTCAGCAGGCTCGGCCCGGCCAGCTCCTCGGGCGACGAGGCCAGCCCGTAGATGCCGGTGGCGTAGATGATGGCGTCGCTTTCGCGCACCAGGTTCTTCAGCTCGCCGGCGGTATAGCGGCTGCAGTTGTCTCCGCCATCGGACACGATGAGGAGGGCTTTGCGGCTCTTGTGGGATCTCTTCATTTCGTGCATTGCCAGGACGATGGCATCCAGCAGGGCGGTGCGGCCGTGCGCGTCGGCAAAGGCAAGCTGCGACTCGATTTCACGGTAATCCTCGGTCAACGGTGTCACCAGCTTGGGCCGCTCGTTAAATTCCACCAGGAAGAAATCGTCCTCGGGATTGGAGGTACTCATAAACTCCGACACCGCCTCCCGGGCAAGGCGCAGCTTGCTGCTCATGCTGCCGCTAATATCGAAAACCAAGCCGACAGACACCGGCGCGTCTTCCATACCGAAGTGCGTGACGGTCTGCTCGACGCTGTCGTCGAAAACGCGGAAGTGCTGTTTCTCGAGCCCGGTGACGGGCCGGTTGTGATTGTCGCACACGGTGACCGGGACGAGCACCAGATTGCTGTCGATGCGCAGGCTGGCCGGCGGCATGAGCGACGGCGGCGCGGATGCCCTGGCGCGCGTCTCGACGGTCACCTGTCCATAGAGCACCCCGAGCGCAAGCAACGCCGGGCAAAATCTCCACCCCATTAACGGCAGCGATCCCATGGGCCGGACCTCTTAGGAGAGTATTCTACACCGCGCGGCTCCGGATGAATCACGGGTAAACGGCTGTACAGCCCGGTACGCCCAAGGAAGCGGGATTTCAGGTACAATGGGGGCTCGCGGAGGTGGGTCTTCAGCAGTAGTGGGCTAGCCGCATTCGCAAGCTTCGGTCCTCGGACAGTCCGGAGAGCCTCCCGCGCGCTTTTTTCCCTGGTATTTCCTGCCGTGTGCCGCGTGTGCGAGCGGCCTCTAGAGGAGATTTCCCGCATTCCAGTCTGCCGGGCGTGTCTCGAGGCGCCGCAGCCCCTGAGCCCGGAGTTTTTTTGCGCCAGTTGCCGCACGCCGTTCCAGAACGCTTTTCCCCTGGACACGGAGGGCCGGTGTGCGCTCTGCCGGCATGGGCTGCGGGGCTTCGACGCGGCCTATTGCTTCGGATCCTACGAGAGTGTGCTGCGGGAGTTGATCCACCTTTACAAGTATTCCGGCATACGGACGCTGGCCGGACCGCTGGGAAACCTGCTGGCGGCGGCGCTGCCGCGCGACGAACGCTTCGACGCGATCACGCCCGTGCCGCTGCACTGGCGGCGGAAGTGGCAGCGCGGTTTCAACCAATCGGAACTGCTGGCGCGGTGCCTGGCGAAACGGTGCGGCATTCCGCCGATCGAAACTCTGCGGCGCGTGCGGCCGACCCTGACGCAGGCGGGGTTGAGCAACACGGCGCGGCGCGGCAACGTGACGGCGGCCTTCCGGTGCCGCCGGGACGCCCTGCGAGCCGGACGGGTGGCGGGACGGCGCCTGCTGCTGGTGGACGACGTCATGACCACGGGTTCCACGGCGGCAGCCTGCGCCGCGGCACTCAAGCGCGCGGGCGCGGAGCGTGTGGCGCTGGTGACGGTGGCGCGGGTGGACCGGCGCCTGGATGCGGCGGTGTACGGGTAATCTCTTGGGGGCAACGTGGAGATGGCGAGCGATCGAATGCAGAGGCCGGTGCTGGTATTGAATGCCAGCTACGAGCCGATCAACATCTGCGCCGCGCGGCGCGCGCTGGTCCTGGTGTTGAAAGGGGTGGCTTCGGCGGAGGAGGAATCCTTGAACGCGGTGCACTCGGCGCGTGCGGCCATACGGCTTCCCTCGGTGATCCGGCTGCTGGAATACCGGCGCATCCCGCACCAGACGCGGGCGCTCTCACGCAAGAACATCCTGATGCGCGACCGGTACACGTGCCAGTACTGCCATCGCACGCTTCCATCGGCTGAATTGACGCTGGATCACGTGATCCCGCGGTCGCGCGCGGGCGAATCGGCGTGGGAGAACCTGGTGGCGTGCTGCCATCCCTGCAATAACCACAAGGGTTCGCGGACGCCGGAAGAGGCGGGGATGAAACTGACCAAACAGCCGCGGCCCTTCAATCTCCACACCAACCGGCACCTGATGCGGATGCTGGGCAAGGGCGATGCCCAGTGGCGCAAATACCTGTTCTATTGAGACTTAGGCCGCCGCTCGGCGGGCTGGTGGGCGCCGGGGGAACGGTTGAAAACGGACATTTCGGGTTTGCGAGGCGTGAGGCGCTGAAGTATAGTTGGTACCGGACTAAACACGCGACTCGGAGGAGGAAGGGTAATCCATGAAAAGGGGAATCGTGGTATTGGCCCTGGCGGGCGGGCTTTCCGTGTGCGCCATGGCTGAGGAGTGGACGGGCTACATTATCGACCAGGCCTGTTCGGGCAAGAAGGAGATGCGGGGCAACGTGGCGTGCGCGCAGAGTTGCATCAAGCGGGGCTCGCCGGCGGTGCTAGTCACGGATGACGGGCAAATCTACAAGATTGCGGATCAGGACAAGGTCACGCCGCGGGCCGGAGAGAAGGTTACGATTGCCGGCAAGATGGAGAACGGCTCCATCAAGGTCGATAGCATTAAGTAAGGCTGGGCAGGATCGAACCTGCCGATCCCGCCCCTCTGCTTTGGATGCCGTCTCAGGCGTTTCCCACCAACGCGCTCATCTCCTGGACGAGCTCGCGGAGGGCGCCCGCATGGCCATCGAGTTCGGCTCCCGCCGAGGCGCTCTGTTGCGCGCCCGCGGCATTCCTTTGAGTGACCTGTTGCATCTGGACTACGGCCCGCGAGATCTGGTCCATGCCGCGCGCTTGTTCCTGGCTGCCTTGATTGACCTGATCCACCAGCGCCTTGATGCGGGTGGAACCTTCGGTCATGGCGCGCACGGCTCCGGCCATCTTATCGAGGCGGGCGTTGCCGTCGCGTGACGTCTCGATGGATTCTTCAATAAGGGCGGCGGTATCGCGCGCGGCCTGAGCGCAGCGTTGCGCCAGGTTGCGGACTTCATCGGCCACCACGGCGAATCCCAGGCCGGCCTCGCCGGCGCGGGCCGCCTCGACCGCGGCGTTGAGGGCCAGGATATTGGTCTGGAACGCGATTTCATCGATCACCTTGATAATGCGGGCGATTTTGTTGCTGGAGGCGTCGATCTCCTTCATTTTCTCGACCATGCGATCGAGTGTCTGGTTCACCTCCGAAGCCCCCTGCTCGGATTGCCGCATCAGGCCGGCCACCTCGGAGGCGTGATCGGCGTTCTGACGCGTGATAGAGGCGATCTGCTCGGTGGAAGCGGAAGTCTCTTCGAGCGAGGCGGCCTGCTCGGAAGCCCCCTGCGCCAGTGCGTGGCTGGAGGAGGAGATCTGCGAAGCCGCATTGGCTACTTCCTCGGCGCGCTGCCCCATGCCGGACGCCAGTTTCTGAAGCGTGGCGCTGGAGTGATGAACCAAGAAGAAGAGAGACACGCTAACCACCACCGCCAACAGGGTAAGCGCGATGATGGACAGCCGCCAGCGGGCCGATCGCGCGGAGGAGGCTTCCGCGATGGCCGCCAGATCGTTGTTCAACTGCTCCACGAAAGCCGAGGCCTGCCGGCCGGTCTCTTCCAGCATCGGCTGCACCTTCTGCGAGAAGACGCTAACTGCGGCGTCCATCTGCTGGGCTGCCATAGCCCGGCGCAGCTCTTCATGGCCCGCGAGGATGACGCCGGCCTGTTGATCGAGCGAAGCCAGGAGCCGCTGGCTCCCTTCGGTCTCGGCCAGCTTGCGAAGATCCGCCAAAGCCTTCTGGAGAGTTGCCGCCGCCGCCTCAAAACGCCGGTTGTATTCCTCGACCTTGCTCTTGTCGCTGAGAATTGCCGAGAGCACGTTGCCGCGCTCGCAACTAGCCATCTCCGATGCGGCTGCGTTGGCCGAACCGGCCAGATATTGCTGGCGGGCGGTCACGGTGGTGGCCCTTTCGAGGTCGCCCTTCAAGCCCTGGGTGACCACTATCGTAGCCGCGCCCAGCAGCAGGACCAGCCCCAGCATGGCAGCCGAGCCGACGATTACCTTCTTGCTCAGACTCATCTTCGGTCTCCTCCCCCGGCCCGGTTCACCGCTTGAAATCGAAGTTGACGGGCACCAAGGCTTTGAACGCCTTACCGTCGGCGGCGACAAAGGGCGTGAACTTCCATTTCTTCAAGGCATCGGCGGCGGCTTTCGTCAGCGCGGAATTGCCGCTCAGGATATTGACCTGCTCCACGGTGCCGTTCTCGGCCACCAGGGCTTCCAACTCGACGGTGCCCTCGATCTTCAACTGCTTGGCAAACGGCGGATATTCCGGCGCCACCTTCTCCACGGCCGCGCCCATTCCTGCGACTCGAGAAATTTTCTTGGGTGCATCCTGACCCATGGCTACTATCGGCAGAGTCAGGACCAGGCAAGAGACTACTCGTAGGAAATTCATGGCGATTCCTTTCCAGAACCTTTCAAGCTTTCGTCAAGCTTTCTTATCGTCAGGATTTCGGAATCTTTGCGGAGCAGCGTTCCAGAGCGCGACGGCTGGCGGCCGGCCGGAACGGTCAGCCAGGGAAGGGTTTGCGCCCCCCAGTCGGTTGACGGGAATGCGTTATACTCGTTCATTCTTAGCGATTCCAGGTGTTGGTTCTTTAGCTTCTGGAGGTTTTTCGAATGACCAAGCTCCTTGACGGCCGGCTGCGGTGGGTGCTGATTTTCCTGTGTTTTCTGATCGCTTGTCTGGCTTACATGGAAAACGTCAACATCTCGATTGCCGCCAGCGCAATCAAGAGTGAATTCTCTCTTTCCAACGTGCAAATGGGATGGGTCTTCAGCGCGTTCGTCCTCGGTTATGCCTTATTCCAGGCGCCGGGCGGCCGTTTCGCCGACCGTCATGGGCCGCGCCTGGCGATTACCGTCTGCCTGCTCTGGTGGAGCGTATTCACGGTCTTCACGATCGCCGTTCCCGCGGGCCTCGCTATCTCACTCGCGCTGCTGATTGCGGCACGCTTCGGGCTCGGCGTCGGCGAAGCGCTCATGTTCCCGACCACCAACCGCCTGGTGGCCGTCTGGATTCCCTCGAATGAACGCGGTGTGGCCAATGGCGTGATTTTCGCCGGAGTCGGAGCGGGGGCGGCCCTGGCCCCGCCGCTGCTGACTTTTGTTCTGCTCACCTGGGGCTGGCGATGGTCTTTCTTAGTCAGGGTACCCGTCCAGGTTCTGGCCGCGCTGGCCTGGTATTGGCTAGTCCGCAACACTCCGCAGGAGCATCCCTGGATGGGGAAGAAGGAACTTGAGACCATTCAAGCCGGGCTGCCGGCCCGGCCCAAGGGGGCTGGCGCCGAAAAAGCTTTGCCTTGGCACACCATTCTGGGCAATCGGAGCATGGCTGCCGTAACGTTCAGCTACTTCGTCTTCGGGTATGTGGCTTGGATTTTCTTCACCTGGTTCTTCACATACCTGAACAAGGTCCGCGGGCTCGACCTGAAGTCCAGCGCCTTTTTCTCCATGGTGCCATTCATCGCCATGGCAGTCTGCTCTACGGGAGGAGGGTGGCTTGCCGACGTCCTGAGCAAACGCTACGGGAAACGGGTGGGCAGGTGCGGCGTGGCTCTGGTCGGCATGGCGCTTGCGGGCGTGTTCATTGCGCTGGCGACCCAGGTGGAAAGCGCCCAGCTGGCCAGTATCGTCCTGGCCGGCGGGGCTGGGGCGCTGTATGTCTCGCAGAGCGCCTTCTGGGCGGTAACCGCCGATATCGCGGGTACCTCCGCCGGGACCGCCTCCGGCTTGATGAACATGGGCGGGCAATTCGGCGGCGTGATCACCGCGTCCCTGACTCCCTGGATGGCGGATACGTTCGGCTGGACCGCTTCGTTCATGGCCGCCGCAGTCCTGTGCGGCTTGGCCGCGATAGCCTGGCTGCTGGTGGATCCGAGCACGCAGATTGGTCACAAGCCCGTGGTGGGGGAAGTAGCAGCCGCGTAACAACTGGGGCAGCCGGGGTAGCCGACTCGCGCTTAAACGAGTCCGTGGAAGGTGTTACAATCCAAGGCCGATGAAGCCAATCATACTGCTCGCAGTCGCTTTCGCATTCGCGGCCAGTGCCGCGGACTACTCCGCCCGGCAAACCACGCGGGATGGAGTGGATGTCGTGGTGCTCGCCGATTCAGCCCGCCACACCGAGGTCACAATCCTGCCGTCCATCGGCAACATGGCCTATGAGATGAAGGTGAACGGGAAGGATGTGCTGCGCACGCCTCCCGCCAGTTTGGCCGAGTTCAAGGCTAAACCAGGCATGACGGGAATCCCGCTGCTGTGGCCCTGGGCAAACCGCATCGACCAAAACTCCTACTACGTTAACAACAAGCTATATGCCTTGAATCTTGAATTGGGCAACGTCCGCCTGGATGCCAACAAGAAGCCTCTTCACGGCCTCCTGGGCACGTTCGCCGGGTGGAAGGTGGTGTCCTGCAAGGCGGACGGCCAGTCAGCCGAGGTGACCAGCCGCTTGGAATTCTGGAAGTATCCGGACCTGATGGAGCAGTTCCCCTTCGCGCATACCATCGAGTTGACGTACCGGCTCAAAGAGGGCGTGCTCCAGGTGGAGACCTTGATCCACAATCATGCGGTCGAGCCGATGCCCGTGGCGATCGGTTTCCACTCGTTCTACCGGGTGAACGACGCGCCGCCCGACCAATGGAAGATCCACCTCGGCGCGCGGGATCAACTGGTTCTGTCTAAAGAAGTGATTCCCACCGGCGAACGGATCTCCGTGCAATCCAAATACCCCGACCCCCTGCCGCTCAAAGGCGTGCGGTTCGACGACGTGTTCACCAACATGATCCGGGACTCCAAGGGCTTGGGCGAGTTCTGGATTCAGGGGAAGACGGAGAAGGTTTCGGTGATCTACGGGCCGAAATACGATGTGGCCGTGGTGGTGGCCGCGGATCGGGATAACGTGGTGATGGAGGCGATGTCCGCGATCACCAACGCATTCAATCTGGCGCACCGGGGGGTCTATAAAGACCTGCAGATGGTGGCGCCGGACGGCGAATGGCGGGAGAGTTTCTGGGTCAAGCCGAGCGGCTTCTGATAAGCCCATGAAGATAGTCGTGCTGCTCGCAGTCGCTTGTGCGGTGGCGGCCAGCGCCGCGAACTACTCCGCCCGGCAAACCACGCGCGACGGCTTGGATGTCGTGGTGCTCGCCGATTCAGTACGCCACACCGAAGTTACCATTCTGCCGTCCATCGGCAATATGGCCTATCAAATGAAGGTGAACGGGAAGGATGTGCTGAACGCGCCTGCCGGGGACGATCTGGCCAAGTTCAAGATCAGTCCGGGCAGGACTGGAATACCGCTCCTGTGGCCCTGGGCCAACCGCCTCGACCAAGCCTCCTATTACGTGAACGGCATGCGCTCAACCTGGGATTGGGCAACATTTCCTCGGATCGGAACAAGAAGCCGGTCCACGGGCTGTTGAGGACGTCTTCCGCGTGGAAGGTGGTGGCGTGCAAGGCGGACGGCCAGGCGGCCGAAGTGACCAGCCGTCTGGAGTTCTGGAAGTATCCGGACCTGATGGAGCAATTCCCCTTTGCCCATACGATCGAGCTGACCTACCGGCTCAAGGAGGGCGTGCTTCAGGTGGAGACGGTGATCCACAATCATGCGGTCGAGCCGATGCCCGTGGCGATCGGTTTCCACTCGTTCTACCGGGTGAACGATGCGCCGCCCGACCAATGGACCATCCACCTGGGGGCGCGCGATCACGTCACTCTATCGCCCGAGGGGCTTCCCACCGGCGAACGAACCTCCGTCGAATCCAAGTATGCCGACCCGCTGCCGCTCAAGGGCGTCCGGTTCGACGACGTGTTCACCAGCATGACCCGGGATGCCAGCGGCCGAGGCGAGTTTTGGATTCAGGGGAAGACGGAGAAGGTCTCGGTGATCTACGGGCCGAAATACGACGTGGCCACGGTCATGGCCGGGGATGGCGATTTCACCGTAATGGAGACGATGTCCGCCATTCCCAATGCCTTCAAACCTGGCGCACCGGGGGGTTTATAAAGACCTGCAGATGGTGGCGCCGGACGGCGAATGGCGGGAGAGTTTCTGGGTCAAGCCGAGCGGCTTCTGATTCTGACGGGCTCCGGGAGTCCGGAGCCCGCTGCTTTCTGCTCCTGGCGGCCTCAGTGGTATCGATATAGCTTCACTCGCTGAATGCTGCCGTTGCGGATTCCACCACCGTTCAGGCGCACGAATTTCCCCTGGCCGTTCTCGTCGCCGTTCAGCCTGCGCCCAGAAACCCACTGGCCATTCACGAAGGTGCCCTCGTCAATGGAGAGGATGCCGGCGATCGGATCTCCGGGCGTGTTCGGCGAGAATGAGATATTCACCGGCCCGCTGCTGGCCAGGATGTACTCATCCGGTCCGACGGCAATGAAGAGAGCGCCGGCTGGGACCGGAAGCGGAGTCGCTCCCTCGATCACGGGCGCCTGCGCCGCGGTCGCGCCGGCAGCCGGCTTGGCTGCAACCGGTGTCGGAGCCATGCGGGATCGCGCATAACTCACCTCCAGGACGTAGTTGCCCAGCGGGATCTTCTGCGGCGGATCGTCCGCGTTCACCACTGCGCCGGCCATCTTACCCTTTCCCTGGTTCTCGAGAATCAGAGGGGCGAGCTGCGCGACGATTTCGTAGCTTCGCGTCAACGGCAGGTCCGCCGGTTCCGTCCTTGCCCCGGTCACAGGCGAGACGCCGAGCTCGTCGATGGCAAACGGGGCGAAACCCATGGCATCGTACTGCCCCATGGCGTAGAAGACATGGTAGGCTCCCCGGGTGCTATCGGTCTCGGGGATGAATAGCGGGTTTTCCGTGTCGTTGGCCCGGTACCATTTGATCCACTCGGGTTGATTCGGGGAATAGAGGTCCGGCCCGCGAATGTCAATGGCCGGCGCCGCCACTTTCCAGATGTTCCCTACCTGAGGCTCGGGGCCGCCGCTGGGGTATGTCCCGGGCGGCCGGTCCGGCGCGGGCATGGAGCACCAGGTGTTCACGTACATGGGCAGCGGGTATTCAGCCTTGCCCGCGGCGGCCACGTGGCCGACGTAGCCGGCATAATTCCAGGCCATGAAGAGCTCATCCGTGTACGCGCTTTTTCCGAAGACCTGTTCCCAGCTCCCGGATGTCTTGGACCCGGCTGCCTGCCACGCCTTGGCGAGATCCGGATGCAGCGTGTCCTTGTGGCCGGCGATATAATCCAGCAGCTCTTTTGGCACGGGTCCTTCGAAAGCCTTGTTGGCCGCCTCGCAACGGTCCCGCGTGTCGCCTAACACGCCGACTTCGTTCTCCACCTGCATCATGACGACCGTATGCCGGGTGTCCACTTCCTTGATGTGCCGCATGAGAGCGGCAAAAGCGCGGGCATCGGCATCGCGGTTCGTCTCGCTCAACGTAGAGAGGGTCTCGATGCTCTTGCCGTCTTTGCCCTGGACCCGCGGGAAACGGTTCTGATCGGTTTTCACCCACGCGGGAATGTAGCTGGAGACGCCGTTCTTCCAGCTTCCAAACCACAGGAAGATCAGCCGGAGATTGCTCTTTTGGGCATCCTGGATGGCGCCGTCCACCAGGGAGAAATCGAATTGGCCCTCTTTGGGTTCGATCAACTCCCAATACGTGGCCGTCAGAGCGGTGTTGACGTGCATCGCCGCGAGACGGGGCCACATGGGCTTCGAAAAATCGAGAGTGGAGCCGCTGGAATTACGCAGCTCTCCGGCAATCATCAGAAACGGCTTGCCATCGACGATCAACTGGGTGGCGGTGCCCTGCTTCTGAAGATGGGGAATGGGGGTGGATGGGCTGGTAGAGCTTCGAGAGCACGCTGACAGCGCAGCGAGCGCCAATATGGCCACCGGGCCATAGAGGGAGCGTATCGTCATAGTTGCCTCCCAAACATGTTGCCGGCGGCGATTATAACTCCACTCAGCACCCATCACAGCCGGCTACGAGGCAACGGCATTGCGAACGGCTCTTGTTCAGAACGCCGCGGCGCCCGCCTCGGCTACGGCGTGATCCTGCTCGCCGGAGCCTCCGCTGACGCCGATGGCGCCTACGAACTTTCCGTCGCGCTCGAGTGGCACACCCC